>Ga0316204_10002092_pt1 | contig 47592 bp, 50 predicted proteins | sample 6monrhotite_MG_2_FD_205661 | JGI IMG/M metagenome (GOLD analysis project Ga0316204, IMG submission 205661) | Microbial mat bacterial communities from mineral coupon in-situ incubated in ocean water Damariscotta River, Maine, United States -... | ecosystem: Environmental > Aquatic > Marine >... | reverse complement strand
GGGAGCTTTGAGGATGGAAATGGCGTACGTACTTTACTTGAGCCATTGAAAACAGTTCAAGAAAAACTTAAGAGCGATTATATTCGGAATGTTGTTGATGAGTTTAGAACCGCTAATGATATGCCGGCTTTATCTATTGATGCAAAGGCACTAGGAGAGGGTGTTGTCCTAACCAGCGAGGGGAATGTTCAGGATAATGCTGCCATCAAGAAAATGCACCTGTCAATAGCCGATAGGGTTGTTGGTGATCATAAACTGCTTGCTAATAATAGAATGAAATTACTTGAACAGAGGGTTCGGCAGGAAAGTGAACAATTAAGGTTAGCAACAGAGTTCAAAAAAGCACTCGAGAGCAGGCAGAACGAATTGCTAAGTAGCTCAGGGCAATTGCAAGCTGAACTCAATGCGGCACGTATGCATATTGCTGAAGTGGCTAATGGGCATGAAAGTGGGTTTAGTGGTAGAGCTCAAGAAAACTATATGTTTAAGGCGTTAATGGTGAGTCAAGAGCTTGAAAGACTCGAAGCTCGCTTATTAGTTCTTGAAAGTCGGCTCTATGTTGCGATTCCGCAGGAGCTTGTGAAGCTTAAAAAGGTGTTGATGGATAACCATGCTGATGTTGTTCAAATTCAGCTTTCATTAGGTGCCATAAAAATGCAAATGGCTACGCAAGTTCCCACAGAATCAGTTTCGTTGGCAGTCCGAGCCACAAAACCATCAGGTATTGGGCGGGGAGCGATGGTTGTTTTGTCTATATTGATGGGGCTTTTTGTTAGTGTATTGGGTGTATTTATCTGTGAATTCATATCTAAAGCAAATACAACGATGAGAAATGTAAATGGTGCTTGAATGGTTGTTTTCTATGAGAGTACCTCAAGAGGGTTATAAGTGAATATTCAACCTGTAATTTTATCAGGCGGAGCCGGCACACGACTGTGGCCGCTTTCTCGCGAGCTTTTCCCAAAGCAGCTACACGCCCCTTTTGGCGGTAAGTTGACGCTGTTGCAGCATACGATAATGCGCCTAAAAGGCATTGAGACGCTTCATGATGAAGTAAAGGTCTTGCCGCCTATTCTTGTTTGCAATGAAGAGCACCGTTTTTTAGTGGCAGAACAGATGCGCCAGATTCAAATAGATATGAGTGGGTTGATTCTTGAGCCTGTTGGAAGAAACACAGCGCCGGCTTTAACACTTGCTGCGCTACATGCGGCGTCAATCTCTGATGATAATGTGATGTTAGTGATGCCGGCCGATCACGTGATTCGTGATGTAGATGCTTTTCAGAAACTTGTTTTTGATGGGGCGCTTAAGGCAGAAACGGGCTGTACAGTGACCTTTGGTGTGACGCCCACTTTCCCAGCAACAGGATATGGTTACATCAAGCGAAGTAATACCGCTGAGGGTGAAGATAGCACTGTTTCCCGTTTCATTGAAAAACCGGATGAGGTAAAGGCGCAGCAACTATTTGAAGATGATAGTTACCTGTGGAATAGCGGTATCTTTATGATGAAGCCATCAATCTGGTTAGGACAGCTCAGTCATTTTCGGAAAGATATGTATGACGCGTGTAAGAAAGCGAGTGAACAAGGTCAGGTTGATGGGGACTTTCGACGAGTGGATGTGCCTACGTTTGAAGAGTGCCCGAGCGACTCTATTGATTACGCTGTCATGGAGCACCTAGCGTCTAACCAGTCGTTAGATGATGTTGAAACACGTCTTGTGGTTATCCCTTTGGATGCTGGATGGTCGGATGTGGGGGGGTGGGCTAACCTCCAAGAAGAAGCCCCTCATGATGAGCATGGTAATGCAGTTTTAGGTGATGTCATTACACATGATGTAAAAGATTCCTTGTTGTTATCTAGTCACCGCTTGATAGCTGGCGTTGGTTTAAGGAATCTTATTGTGGTTGAGACGGCCGATGCTGTTCTTGTTGCTAATAAAGATGATGCTCATCATGTGAAGGAGATTGTAGCGCACTTAAAATTAGAGGGCAGAAGTGAGCATCAGGCACATAAGCGTGTCCACCGTCCGTGGGGAGACTACGAGGGGATTGATATAGGTGACCGTTATCAGGTGAAACGAATTACTGTTAATCCGGGGGCTTCCTTGTCATTGCAAATGCATCACCATCGTGCTGAACACTGGATTGTTGTTAGTGGTACTGCACAGATCACATCTGGTGAAGAAGAATTTCTCCTAAGCGAGAATGAGTCTACTTATATCCCTATAGGTGTTAAGCATCGCCTTGTTAACCCTGGCCAGGTTCCGCTGGAAATTATTGAGGTTCAGTCAGGAAGTTATCTGGGTGAGGATGATATTGTGCGTTTCGATGATGAGTATGGGCGTTAGAGATTAAATGGCAAAGCGCGCATTAATTTGTGGTGTATCAGGGCAGGATGGTGCTTATCTTGCCCAGCTACTATTGAGTAAAGGGTATGAGGTGTTTGGCACTTCGCGTGATGCACAGATGTCAGCGTTTCGTAATCTAGAATTACTGGGGATAAAAGATAAAATCCGTTGTGAGTCAATGAGTCTTAATGACTTTAGAAGTGTTATTCAGGTGTTGATTAATGTTGAACCTGATGAGATCTATAATTTAGCGGGTCAAAGTTCTGTTGGATTATCATTCCAGCAGCCAGTGGAAACATTGGAAAGCATTTGTGTTGGGACACTGAATTTGCTCGAGGCTATTCGTCTAACAGGAAAGAAAATTAAGCTCTATAATGCTGGTTCTAGTGAATGCTTTGGTGATGTTGCTGGTTGCAATGCGGATGAGCGAACTCCGTTTCACCCTCGTAGTCCATATGCAGTTGCCAAAGCCGCAGCTTATTGGGAAGTGGCGAATTATAGAGAGGCTTATGATCTATTTGCTTGCTCTGGAATCTTGTTTAATCATGAGTCACCTTTGAGGCCCGAGCGATTTGTTACGCGGAAAATAATTTCAGCGGCTTGCCAGATAGCTGAGAAAAAAGAGGGTATGATTCGCCTCGGGAATATAGACATTAAACGTGATTGGGGGTGGGCCCCTGAATATGTTGAGGCGATGTGGTTGATGCTTCAGCAAGATAAACCAGATGATTTTGTGATCGCGACTGGTGAAACCAACTCACTACAGGAGTTTGTTGCAACAGCTTTTTCTTGTGTTGGTTTGAATTGGGAAAAGCATGTGGAGATTGACCCCAAATTATTCAGGCCGACAGATCTGGCTGAAAGTAAAGGGAGCCCCCAGAAGGCACTGGATGTTCTAGGCTGGGAAGCTAAATATAAAATGAGAGATGTTGTTAAAATGATGGTTGATTCTCAGCTTGGGTCAAGGTTATAGAGGTTTTGTCGTCGTGATGAAATAAGCTATTTGAAATGGACTAATGATGGGTATGTTATTATATTGCTCCTGTTTTCAACGGGTCACTTGAGAGCAGTGTCTGACTAAGATGATTGTTAAGGATTAAGATGAAGAAAAAGGCATTAATTACAGGCGTTACCGGACAGGATGGCGCTTATTTGGCTGAACTTTTATTAGAAAAGGGGTATGAAGTTCACGGTATCAAGCGACGTACTTCGTTGTTTAATACTGACCGTATCGATCATCTGTATCAGGATCCGCATGATCCAGATCAGCGCTTTATTTTACACCACGGTGATATGACTGATTCGAGTTGTTTAATTCGGATTATGAAGCAGGTACAGCCTGATGAAGTCTATAATCTTGCCGCGCAGAGCCATGTCGCGGTTTCATTTGAAGAGCCTGAATACACCGCGGACTCTGATGCGCTTGGCCCGCTTCGCATGCTTGAAGCTATTCGTCTCCTTGGCCTAGAAAAGAAAACGCGCTTCTATCAGGCTTCTACTTCGGAGTTGTATGGCGAGGTGCAGGAAATTCCTCAGACGGAAACCACCCCTTTTTATCCGCGTTCTCCTTATGCCGTTGCAAAGTTGTACGCCTATTGGATCACTGTTAATTATCGTGAGGCGTATGGGATCTATGCTTGTAATGGAATTTTATTTAATCACGAATCCCCTATTCGTGGCGAAACGTTTGTTACTCGAAAAATCACCCGTGCACTAGCTCGAATTAAGCTCGGTCTACAAGAGTGTTTGTTTTTGGGGAATATGGATGCCAAACGTGATTGGGGCCATGCGAAGGATTATGTGGAGATGCAGTGGTTGATGTTGCAACAGGACAATCCAGAGGATTTTGTGATTGCAACAGGCGTGCAATATAGCGTGCGTGATTTCGTTGATGTTGCTGCGAAAGAATTAGATATCAGCATTACATGGGAAGGTGAAGGTGTTGATGAGAAGGGATATGATGCCGATGGAAACTGTATCGTCACCGTTGATCCTCGCTATTTTCGTCCAACAGAAGTTGAGACATTGCTTGGTGACCCAAGCAAGGCAAAGGAAAAGCTGGGCTGGGTGCCTAAGATATCATTTCAGGATCTTGTATCAGAAATGGTTCGTGAAGATCTTAAGGTGGCAGAGCGAGATGAGTTGGTAAAGTCCCATGGATATAGAACCATGGACTATCATGAATGAGTGATAAGGATTGTAAAATCTATGTTGCTGGACATCGAGGAATGGTGGGCTCCGCGATTGTCCGGATATTGGAGAAACAGGGTTATCGTAACGTTATTACCCGGAGGCATAGTGAACTTGACCTGACTAACCAGCAGGAAGTACAGCATTTCTTTGAAACAGAGCGCCCAGAGTTAGTCTATTTAGCCGCTGCTAAAGTAGGAGGTATTCATGCGAATAACTCGTATCCAGCTGAATTTATCTACAGCAACCTCATGATAGAGCTTAATGTGATTCATAACGCATGGGAAACCGGTGTGAAAAAGCTACTTTTTCTTGGCTCAAGCTGTATTTATCCTAGATTAGCACCTCAGCCTATGAGTGAAAACACCTTATTGAGTGGGCCATTAGAGTTAACTAATGAGCCTTATGCAGTTGCAAAGATTGCGGGTATTAAGTTATGCGAATCGTATAATCGTCAGTACGGTACTGATTTTCGTAGTGTCATGCCAACAAATCTCTATGGTCCTGGTGATAATTTTCATTCGGAGAATAGTCACGTAATCCCTGCTCTAATTCGTCGATTCCATGAAGCAAAGCAGAATAAGGCAGATAGCGTTACTATATGGGGTGATGGCACCCCGCGGCGCGAATTTCTCTATGTTGATGAGATGGCGGAGGCTTCTCTTTACATTCTTTCATTGGATAAAGATGTGTATGAGAGAAATACAAATGCGATGCTTTCTCATATAAATGCAGGTATGGGTTCAGACGTCACTATTCGTGAGTTAGCAGAAACAATATCTAAAGTTGTTGGTTATAGTGGTGAAGTGATTTTTGATGGCTCGAGACCTAATGGAACACCGCAAAAGCTACTTGATGTCTCTTTAGTTAATAAATTGGGCTGGCGTGCAAGCCTGGGATTACGTGATGGGCTGAGTGCTACCTATGACTGGTATTTAGCTACTAGTGATATTAGAAAATAAATTTTGTGATGTTATTGGCTTTTTAATTCCATGAGTTTATTTTCTAAGATTAAAGCAATACTTACGCCCGTAGAGCATCGGGGGGCGTTAGTGTTGTTTCTATTGGTGCTAGTAGGTACTCTTTTAGAGACGCTAGGTGTCGGTTTAGTTATTCCTGCGATAGCATTGATGATGCAAGATGACTTGGCAGCTAGGTATCCAGTGTTGGCACCCATTATTCTTTTTATGGGTAGCCCCTCGCAAGCCAAATTAATTATCATCTCAATGGCGGTTCTTGTCGGGATTTATTTTGTGAAGAATTTATTCCTAGCATTTCTTTCATGGCGCCAGGTGAGTTATACTTTTGACGTCCAGGCAAATCTTTCCCTGCGGCTGTTCACCGCCTATTTGCATCAGCCCTATACCTTCCATTTGCAGCGGAATTCAGCTCAACTCGTTCGTAACGTCAATGGTGAAGTGGCGTTGTTTAGTGGGGTAATGACAAGCCTGCTGATGCTGATTACCGAGCTGATGGTGCTTGTCGCTATTGCTATTCTACTGTTTTTTGTTGAGCCAATGGGAGCGCTGATTGCAACTGTCGTCCTGGGTTGTGTGGCATGGGGATTTCATCGCTTGACACGAGAGCGTATTTCTCATTGGGGTGCTGAACGACAGATTCATGAAGGGCAGCGTTACCTGCATTTGCAACAGGGCCTGGGGGGGGCAAAGGATGTAAAGATGCTTGGACGTGAGAGTGATTTTCTGAAGAAGTACAGTAGACATAATATCCAAAGCGCACGGATGTGGAAGCGGCAAAGTACTTTGCAGAGCCTACCTCGGTTAATGTTAGAGTTTCTGGCCGTTGTTGGCTTGGCAATTCTAGTGCTTACTATGCTCGTTCAGGGGCGTGACATGATGAGCATTATACCCACACTCGGATTATTTGCGGCGGCGGCTTTTCGTCTAATGCCCTCAGTTAATAGAATATTGAATGCGGTACAAACGCTTCGTTATAGTCTTCCTGCGGTCAATACACTTTATAACGAAATAAACCTTAGTACGTCTAAATCGGATGGAAAAGAAAAGAATGCTCATTATATTGGTGGCGTTACACTAACAGAGGTTTCATATATTTACCCTGGAGCAAAGACATTCGCGCTTGAGAAAGTTTCCCTTGATGTGACTGACGGCGAATGCGTGGGCTTTATTGGCTCAAGCGGTTCTGGTAAAAGTACTTTAATTGATGTCATTCTTGGCCTATTGACGCCCGACGGTGGGAAAATCATGGTGGGAAAGGAAGATATCCAGAGTAATCTTCGAGCATGGCAGGACCAGATAGGTTACGTTCCTCAGTCTATTTATCTGACTGATGATACATTGCGTCGTAATATTGCATTTGGGTTACCTGATGATCAAATTGATGAGGCAGCTATTAGTCGTGCTGTTTGTGCCGCGCAATTGAATGAATTTATTGCCAGCCTGGATGATGGATTAGAGACCGTAGTCGGCGAGCGAGGTGTTCGCCTTTCAGGGGGGCAACGCCAACGAATTGGTATAGCTCGGTCTTTATATCATGATCCAAGTGTATTGGTGTTGGATGAGGCTACTAGCGCTCTTGATGGCGAGACCGAGAATAGTGTAATGGATGCAATTATGGCATTGCATGGTAAAAAGACGATTATTATTGTTGCTCATCGACTTTCAACAGTGGAGCGTTGTGACAAAGTGTATCGACTAGATAAAGGCAGAGTGGTGAATGGTGGTGTACCAAGTGAAGTTATTCCCGCTATGAAAGAGTCGTCACAAAGTTGATCTGATTAAAAACATTAATTATTAAGTTAAATGTAGGCAGAATATGTTAACGAACGCATCTATTTTAATTACAGGCGGTACAGGCTCTTTCGGGCATACATTTGTGCCAATGATGCTTGAGAAATACAATCCACGTCGCTTGGTTGTATATTCCCGAGATGAAATGAAGCAGTGGGAGATGGCGAAACTCTTTGAAAATGATAGTAGGGTTCGTTTTTTCATTGGTGATGTGCGTGATAAAGATCGTCTTAATCGTGCTCTTAAAGGCATCGACTATGTGGTTCATGCTGCTGCAACAAAAATTGTTCCTACTGCTGAATATAATCCGTTTGAATGTGTGAAGACAAATGTGATTGGTGCGATGAATCTTATTGATGCATGCATTGATCAAGGGGTGAAACGCGTTGTCGCGCTTTCTACAGATAAAGCAAGTAGTCCAGCAAATCTCTATGGGGCAACAAAATTAACATCTGATAAATTATTTATTGCTGGAAATTCATATTCAGGTGATAACTCAACTCGTTTTGCTGTTGTTCGCTACGGTAATGTTATGGGGTCTCGTGGTTCAGTTATACCCTTTTTCCTTTCTCTGGCTAAAGGAGAGAGTTTGCCAATTACAGATGAACGGATGACGCGTTTCATGATTAGCTTAGAGGAGGGTGTGGATCTGGTTTGGCATGCCTTTGAAGATATGGTTGGCGGTGAGATTTATGTAAAGAAAATCCCATCGATAAAGGTTACTGATATTGCAAAATCAGTTGCTCCTGATGCGAGTCATAATGTAGTTGGTGTTCGCCCAGGTGAAAAGCTGCATGAGCAAATGATTGGCTATGAAGATGCTCTGCATACCTATGAGTATGACGGCTATTACAAAATTCTACCTGCGATTCACGATTGGAGTAAGGACCCTGAGCGCATCAACGGTGGAACATTAGTTGCTCCTGATTTCACATATAGCTCAGATAATAATACGGACTGGATGAGTATAGATACTTTGCGATCATGGATCGATAATAATCGTGAAAGAATAGGCGAGATTTGACTACCATGATTCCATACGGTCGCCAAGATATTAATCAGGCAGATATTGATGCCGTTATTGATGTTTTGAAATCTGATTTCCTGACTCAAGGTCCGGTAGTACCCGCATTTGAAAAAAACGTTGCAGATTATTGTGGTGCGAAACATGCAGTTGCGGTCAATAGTGCGACTAGTGCCCTTCACATAGCGTGCCTATCTTTGGGGGTTGCGAAGGGTGATTTGGTTTGGACAACGCCTGTTACTTTTGTAGCAAGTGCTAACTGTGCATTATATTGTGGTGCACAAGTAGATTTTGTTGATATTGATCCTTGTACCTATAATTTGAGTGTCGACCGCTTAGCTGAGAAATTAGTTCAAGCAGAAAAAACAGGAAACCTACCAAAGGTTGTTATACCTGTGCATTTTTCTGGTCAATCATGCGATATGGTAAGGATCCATGCACTAAGCCAGCAGTATGGGTTCAAAATTATTGAAGACGCTTCACATGCTATAGGTGGTCGTTATGAAAATGAGCCTATTGGTAATTGTCATTATAGTGACATCACCGTATTCAGCTTTCATCCAGTCAAAATAATTACAACAGGTGAAGGTGGCATGGCACTGACAAATGATGCCTCGATAGCAAAACAAATGGGCTTGCTTAGAAGTCATGGCATTACTCGCGATGTTAATGATATGACAAAAGAACCGGATGGGCTTTGGTATTACCAACAGATTGGCCTTGGTTTCAATTATCGAATGACTGACTTACAAGCAGCACTAGGTCTGAGTCAAATGCAGCGCCTGAATGAATTTGTAAGTAGTCGTCATATTATCGCAAAACGTTATGACGAACTGCTTACAGATCTGCCATTGATGACACCTTCTCAACAAGCGGGTAGTTATTCTAGTCTGCACTTGTATGTAATTCGTATCCAGCCTGACCAAAATATAAGGACTCATCGAGAAGTATTTGAAGCATTACGTGATGCCAGTATTGGTGTGAACTTGCATTACATACCCGTCTACCGTCAACCTTATTATGAAAGTTTGGGTTTTTTAAGTGGGTATTGCCCTGAAGCTGAACAATATTATTCAGAGGCAATTAGTTTGCCAATGTATCCTGGACTGAGCGAAGAAGAGCAAAATCAGGTCGCTACAGTATTGAATGAGGTCATTGGGATATGAGAATCGCTGTCATTCCAGCTCGTGGTGGTAGCAAGCGCATCCCGCGAAAAAATATTAAACATTTTGCAGATAAACCCATAATTACACATGCTATCGATGTGGCAAAGAGTTGTGGCTTGTTTGATCACATAGTTGTTTCAACAGATGATGAAGAAATTGCTGCCATTGCCAAGCAGTATGGAGCAGAAGTTCCATTTGTGCGACCGGCAGAATTATCTGATGATTACACGCCAACGGTACCGGTAATAGCTCATGCAATAACTGAATGCCAAACATTGGGTTGGCCTATAGATAAGGTATGTTGTATCTATCCATGTGTGCCATTTTTGCAGGCTTCTGATCTTGTGAACGCGTTGAGTTTGCTTGAAATGAAAGCAACGGGTTATGTATTTACTATTACTGAATTCCCTTCAGCTATACAGCGTGCATTACGACAATTGCCAAGTGGCTCAATGGAGCCATTTTATAGTCAATACACTTCGACAAGAACGCAAGATCTTGAGCCTGCTTATTACGATGCCGGTCAATTTTATTGGGGGTTTGCACAAACATGGATAGAAAAAAAGACGCTTCATAAATATGGTGTAGGTCTTGTTATTCCAAGTTTGCGTGTGGTTGATATTGATACAAAGGAAGATTGGCAACGAGCAGAATTAATGTATGCGGTATTTTCCGACGCAAATAATAATGATGAATGAAAGTGGGTTTTTAGAATATAACTATAGGGTTTGATTATGATTCAGAAATTTAAGACTTCTCAAGAGGAGTTTTGGGCTGGTGAATTTGGTAGTGACTATATTGCTCGAAACAACAGTGCGAAACTCTTAGCCTCCAATATAAATTTTTTCTCAAAAGCACTAAATCAGGCTGGATCGCTTAAGTCTTGTATTGAATTCGGGGCGAATATAGGGATGAATCTCAAAGCACTTCAACTCCTCTATCCTGGTATTCATTTACAGGCGGTAGAAATTAATCACGATGCTGCAATGCAGCTTTCAGATGTAATTGGTGAAGGTAATGTATTTGAAAGCTCAATCTTTGAATGGCCAGTAGCTGCAAAAGCAGATCTTACTTTGATAAAAGGTGTTCTAATTCACATTAATCCGGATATGCTGGACGTTGTTTACGAAAAGCTATATGAGGCGTCAACCAGACTAATATTAGTATGTGAATATTACAATCCAACACCAACATCAATCCCTTACCGAGGGCATTCGGATCGTTTGTATAAAAGGGATTTTGCAGGTGAAATGATGGAAAAGTATCCTGACTTAAGCTTGGTAGATTATGGCTTTTCTTATCAGCGTGATCCAGCTTTCCCTCAGGATGATATTACGTGGTTCTTGATGGAAAAAAAGTGAGATCAATCCTCACGCTAACTGATCACCTCGATGCCAAAGTGCTAAGTTGCTGTGCTATGGCTAAATTATCTGTTCAATGGGAAAGTGTTATGGCGAAACATAATGCTTGAAAATTAGTGCAGCATATTGCTTTTCGCGTAGATTCTTCAGCTCAAATTGGCATAGGGCATTTTATGCGTTGTCTGACGTTAGCTGATGCATTATCGCGATATGACGCTAAAGTTTGTTTTGTCAGTCGACATTTATCTGAACACCTATGTAGCATATTGCTGTTGAGGGGATATGAGCATGTGACGTTGACCTCAGTTCCGGACGAGGCGTCTCTGGGAAATTTAACTCATGCACATTGGCTGGGTGTAAGTCAGGAAAGTGATGCGTCGGCTTGTATTGTCGCTTTGTCTGGGCAAGATTGGGATTGGTTAATTGTAGATCATTACGCATTAGACTCTATCTGGGAGAATATGCTGAAGCCATATGTATCAAAGCTTATGGTGATCGATGATTTGGCAGATCGCTCACATTCATGTGATGTACTACTTGATCAAACATTTGGTCGTGAACAAACTGAATATCAGGAACGAGTTCCTTCGACTTGCCAGTTACTCTGTGGTTCACGGTATGCTCTGCTGCGCCCTGAATTTCCGGCTTTGCGTGAATATAGTCTCATGAGGCGCGAGTCTCCAGTGCTTAAAAATTTGCTTATTACCATGGGTGGTGTGGATAAGGATAATGCAACGGGCAAGGTGCTGACTGCTCTGGCATCTTGTGATGTTTTACCTGCGGGTTTTCAAAGTACTATAGTAATGGGCTCTTTAGCGCCTTGTCTAAGTCAGGTAAAGCAATTAGCTAAAAGGGTGCCCTGGTCATGTTCCGTATTGGTAAATGTAAGTAACATGGCTCAGTTAATGGCCGATTGTGACTTTGCAATTGGTGCAGCAGGTGCGACTTCATGGGAGAGGTGTTGTCTTGGATTACCAACATTGATATTAACATTGGCTGATAATCAGAAGCTAATTGCTTCAAAGCTTCAAGAGGATGGAGCGGTCATTGCGGTAGATTTCTGGTCTGCGAATTTTAATGCCCAATTGTCTGAATCCATTTCTGCTGTAGACACTCCGGCTGTCATGCAACGCATGTCACAAAAGTCTTCTGCTATTTGTGATGGGGTGGGTGTCAACCGTGTATTGGAGGTGATAGATGGAAGGTAAGAATATTTCTATCTTGGTTGATAATGATTCCTGGATACTCGGTTATGCTAGAAGACTTGAAAATGAGATGCGGGAATTGGGATATATTGTTCAGCTTGTTAGGGATTCAAGTGAAGTTGAAGATGGCTGGATTAACTTCATGCTGGGATGTACTAAAATTGTTGGTTCGGATGTATTGAGTAAAAACTCACATAATTTGGTTGTTCACGAAAGTGCATTACCTGATGGTCGTGGTTTTGCTCCGATGACGTGGCAGATTATAGAGGGAAAAGTCACTATCCCAGTTTGTTTGATTGAGGCAGATGATGAAGTCGATTCAGGTGTGGTTTGGATTAGGGATGAAATAAAACTGGATGGGAGTGAGTTATGTCCTGAATGGCGTGCGATGCAGGGAGATAAAACTATTGACTTGTGTCTTCGGTTTATTCGTGATTATGAGAGGCTGTCACCGCAGCCGCAAGATGGAGTGCCAACGTGGTATGAGCGAAGGCGGCCGGAGAATAGTGAATTAGATATTGAGAAAAGTATTGCAGAACAATTCAACTTACTGAGAACAGTAGATAATGAAAAGTACCCTGCTTATTTCAATGCGGCAGGGAAGCGTTATATTGTTAAAATAATGTGTCTGGATGGTTTGGAGAATAAAATAGATGAAAAATAAAATTTTGAGTGCAATGAGTGTTGTTGCTACGAATACAAGTTCTAATCTAATACAGAATATTAATGATAACACCATCCTTTTAGAGAGCGGCCTTGACTCTCTGGGGTTTGCTATTCTTGTTGCACAACTTGAAGAAGATCTAGGGTATGACCCTTTTAGCATGATGGCGGAGCCTGTCTATCCAAGAACATTTGGTGAGCTTGTTGAAATTTATGAGCGATTTTCTGCGTAATGAAAATGGGTGCCTTGGATAGTATTCTGCGTGCTCGTAATCCTGATCTGGTTTGTGTAACAAGCCTATGTAATGTATGGACAGCGCATGATCTATGTTGCAAGGCTGAAGAGTTACGCAATAGTTGCTCTGTGGTTAAAGGTAAGCGAATTGCTCTGTATTGCCTGTCTTCTTTAGAACTTATTACAGCACTGATTGCTTTTGATGGTTATGCAAGTGCGATGCTTTTGCTGCCAATGCAAGAGGATTCAAATACTGGTGCGAATTTGATGGCAGTGGCTGATTGTGATTACGCATTGCATTCAAATGCTGTTTTAAAATCATTAAGTGGTAATCAATTACCGAGTAAAGCGGATGAGCCATCTCAGTGGCTATTGGCGACATCAGGTACAACAGGTACACCAAAATTAATCACTCATAATTTAGCTAGTCTGACGCGAACACTAAAACGTAACACTGAACGCGGGAGTGAATTTGTTTGGGGACTTATGTATGAACCAGCTCGGTTTGCAGGTTTGCAGGTTGTGTTGCAAGCGTTGGTAGGTGGTTCAGTGTTGAACATCTCCAGTAAGTATGAGTTTGATGAGCAAATCAAAGCAGTATTAGGAGGCGGAGTAAATGCACTATCTGCTACACCATCTTTATGGCGGAAAATCCTTATGGATGGCCGAATAAAAGACCTAAAGTTTCGACAAATTACTTTGGGTGGTGAGATTGTAGATCAGAAACTCATTAACGCATTACGTAGTACTTACCCTTCTGCCCGTATCACCCACATCTATGCGTCTACTGAAGCTGGAGCCGGATTCTCAGTGCAGGATGGTTTAGCCGGCTTTCCGAGTGAATGGATTGGTACTCTAGATGCGCCAGTTCAACTACAAATTGACAGCAATAATCATTTACTGATAAAGCCAAGTATTATGCCTAGAGGTGATGAAATTCACTGTCGATTAAGTGCAGAAGGCTATCTCGATACTCAGGACATTGTTACGGTAAGTAAAGGACGGGTGACTTTTCTAGGCAGGGCATCAGGTGTGATTAATGTTGGCGGCAATAAAGTCTCTCCTGAGGAAATTGAGGTGGTGATTAGAGAGGTTAAGGGCGTTACCGATGCAGGGGTATTTGGTAAGTCTAGTGGTATACTCGGCCAGATTGTATGTGCAGAGCTTGTTATTGATAAGAGTGAAAATGCTGATTCTATTCTGCAGGCAGTACGCAGTCATTGTCTTTCGGAGCTGGTCCCCTGGAAACGCCCTGCAATTTTTAGAATCGTGGAAGCATTGGAAGAAACCAGTGCAGGGAAAAGACGGAGGATAGGTTGAAGAAGCTAATTGTCATTACTGGTGCAACGCGAGGATTAGGGCTATCAATAGCAGAGGAAGCTATTGCAGAAGGCTATAAAGTGCTTGGCATTGGTAGAAAACCATCAGATGGGTTTACAAAGTTATTGGCGGCCCATAAGGGTGACATGGCATTTGAATCGTATGATTTCTCAGAAACAGAGGGTATTCATCGCTTTGCTACACGTATAGTGAAAGAGCATGGGCGGCCGTGGGGTTTAGTGAACAATGCCGCGCTGGGCCATGATGGGGTGCTTGCAACGTTGCATGAGCGCGAGATTTCCGAGCTAATTAAAGTGAATATTGAGGCCCCGATATTATTTACCAAGTACATGGTTCGTCCAATGTTGATAAACCAGGGGGGGCGGATCATCAATATTTCTTCAATTATTGCATCGACAGGTTTTAATGGGTTGTCTGTTTATGCAGCTACCAAGGCTGCCTTATCTGGCTTTACACGGTCACTTGCTCGGGAAATAGGGCGAGCCGGAATTACCGTAAATGCCGTCGCCCCAGGTTATATGAGTACTGACATGACCGCTGCGTTACAAGGGGATAAATTAGAGTCGATCAGGCGACGAAGTCCATTGGGACGTTTGACTGAAGCACAGGATGTAGCATCGACTGTCTGTTTCCTATTGAGTGAAAAAACAGCAAACATTACCGGGACGATAACAACTGTTGATGCAGGTAGTACTGCTTAATGATTAATGCTGCTGATGTATCAGTTCGTATAGCGACAATAGATGATGGCAGTGCTATTGGCGATTTGTTTTCTGAAAATGGTATCAATCAATATGGTTGGGACAGGAATAAATGGGAGCACCATTATATTGAATATCCTGAAGGCGAGGCTTATTCACTTGTTGCTGAAGCTGAGGGGAAGATAGTTGGACACTATGGGATGGTTCCTATTTGTATAGGTGGAATATCAGCCATGTTAGGACAGCACGCATATGTATCGACCGAGCATAGAGGCTTGACTGTTATCTCTGCACTAATGAAGAAGACAGACATGATTTGCCAGGATAAAGCAATTAGATTGATTTGTGGATTTGCGAATGCGGACTTTGCATTCATAAAAAAAACATTCTTTAAATGGAAGACTCCATTTTGGCTCGATTTTAAAAAGGCAGGTTCTCATCAAGGTTTAGATTTAACGCAATCAAAATTCTCATTTAGCTATTCAGATGCCTGGTTTGAGTGGCGGTTCGGTGAGAGCAGAGAGTGTTATGTAAGTAAATATATCGACAGTGCAGGTCTGGAACATAAACAATTATTGAAAACTCGGGGTGAGCTTTCAAATGAAGAGCTTATTTACCTTGCAGATAGCGAGCGTTGGTCGCAAGCAGGGATGCATTCTAAACAAGTAGGGGAGGGGTTTATGCAGCCTTTCTCAGTAAAAATATACGATCTTGAGCTGATTAAAGAAGGGATCTTAAATAAAGAAAACTGGAAAATTGATATGGGTGATTCGGATACTTTTACGTATAAACCTTGGAGCGGTGAAAATTGATAAAGGTAGGTGAGCATTTTATTGGTGAGGATTATCCTCCATTTATTATTGCTGAAATGTCAGGTAATCATAACCAGTCACTAGACCGGGCGCTGGAAATTGTAGATGCGGCAGCTGATTCTGGTGTACAAGCATTGAAAATACAAACCGCGACCCCTGATGGCCTAACATTGAACGTTGATAATCCGGATTTTATTATTAGTGATCCTGAAAGCCTTTGGTTTGGAAGGGGCCTGTATCAGCTTTACCAAGAGGCTGTTACACCTTGGCAGTGGCATCAGAAAATATTTGAACGATGCAAAGAACGTGGGATTGTCGGTTTTAGTTCTCCGTTTGAATTGAAAGCGGTAGATCTATTAGAAAGTTTGGATGTGCCTTGTTATAAAATAGCATCATTTGAACTCATTGATTTACAGCTAGTGAGGCGAGTGGCTCAAACAGGAAAGCCTATGATTATGTCAACAGGCATGGCAACTCTCTCGGAGATTGAATTGGCAGTTGAAACAGCCAAGAAAGAGGGGAATGATAATATCATTCTATTGAAATGTACTTCGACATACCCTGCTTCTCCTTCGGATTCTAATTTATTGACTATTCCGCATTTGAAAAACTCATTTGGAACCGCGGTTGGTTTATCTGATCATACCATGGGTATAGGTGTTCCTTGCGCAGCTGTCGCAATGGGCGCTGTTGTTGTTGAGAAGCATTTCACATTGTCACGCAAAGATGGTGGTGTGGATGCCGAGTTTTCGCTGGAACCGGCTGAGTTAACGCAGTTGGTCATTGAAACTGAGCGGGCATGGCAAGCGTTGGGAGCAGTGAAATATGGTGTGGCCAATAGAGAGGTTGCTTCACTGAAATATCGTCGCTCAATATACGCCTGTGAAGATATTGAAACGGGTGAGCTTCTTAGTGAGAAAAACATTCGCGTTATTCGTCCTGGCTATGGGCTACCTCCCAAATATGTAGATGTGTTAGTTGGTAGGCGTTCGAATAGAGCTATCAAAAAGGGCACTGCCATGCAGTGGGAGTTTATAGGGTGAGCAACATCCTGATAGTAGCGGCGCATGCAGATGATGAGACGCTTGGTTGTGGCGGTACAATTGCAAAGCATTGTGCGCGAGGGGATTACGTGCATGTTGTGTTTATGGCTGATGGCGTTAGTTCACGTGATGACGCTAAGAGTAGTGAGGTGGTTAGGAGGGAAAACTCTGTAAAAAAAGCACTTGCTGAATTAGGTGTCGATGAGTATCACTTCCTTGATTTTCCTGATAACAGAATGGATCAAGTGGCTTTACTAGATGTGGTAAAACCGCTTGAGAAGATCGTATCTGAGGTTAACCCTCGTATAATTTACACTCATCATTATGGTGATTTGAATGTCGACCATCGAATTTGCCATCAGGCGGTAATGACTGCTTGTCGACCTGTTCCTGATTCGTGTGTGCAGGAGATCCTTTGTTTTGAAGTGATGTCTAGTACGGAGTGGGCAACACGAGGGGTAATGCCTTTTATACCGAATGTATTTGTTGATATTACTGAGCAATGGGATGTGAAACGCAAGGCGCTTGAGATGTATGAGATGGAAATGAGGCCGTCACCTCATTCCCGAAGTATGAGAAACCTCGAAGCACTGGCAATTTACAGAGGGCACAGTTGTGGCTTGATGATGGCGGAAGGCTTTGAAATAGTTCGATCTATTAGGTGACCGTGAGCAAAATTTTAGTTTGTAAGGCTTAGATCGTAATTGATGTGTTATTAATTTATAGAGCATAATTTTGTTATGTTATCTGATTAACGAGGGTTTTTATGCTTAAAAGAATGCTTGGTAAAATAGTGCGGCCTTTATTGACTGGTATCTCAGCACTTACAGAGTATGATATTGCGGTTAAGAGAAAGTCAAAAATAGAGATAATCAATTCAAGGTTACCTTACTATTCTGTAATTGGCTGGCAAGAGAACCATGTTGATCTTTTTTAGTATACTGTGAAATGGAGTTAAGTTAAGTGGCTATGCTGCTGTGGGAGTATATTGGATGTTACCTTGGCGCTTTCCTAGCTTCATTTTTAATCATTACTGCTTCTGCTTAAAACGGATTCTCATATGGGGCAGTGGTCTCTTTTGAATCATACAGCCTCTTTTGAACCTGCAGCCATAGGTATATTTGAATTAAATGCGTATTTTGATTGTTCACCCGGGCTATTCTTTGCCTAGGCACTTTAATTACCATGAGTTAATAGTTTCTTTGTTGAAGGAGACTTATTCTGCGGAAATTGATGTGCTGGCATGCGACAAATCAGTTAAGGCTTGTAGTTTTAGGAGTTCTCTGGGAGCGAGTACTAACGATAGATTTGAGCTAATAGGTGGATGGAGAGGGTGCTGGCGCTGTCAAAGAAAGCATAATAAAAGAACAAAGGGATTTTGTGATAGAAGTATATCTGTAGCAAAACATCTTTCTAAGCAAGACTATTTAGAAGCAGAAAGTGTGGCAAATAGACTGTGCGGCGATCAAGATATCAGAGCCTTGTTAAGCTTGACCGCTCATGGGGTTAATATTGGCGTAGACGTTTGGCAGTCTATTCAGCGATATCTATTTGTGGGAACCCCTGGAGAAATAGAAATCCAAAAGAACAGTATAATTTATGAGTTCATAAAGTCAGGGGTACTATATGCGGCTGCGATGAGTCGTATATTGAAGGATGGGAATTATGATTATATTCTAACTAATGAAACTGCGTACATGGAATGGGGAATTGCAAGTAGAATGGCCTTGGAAAAGGAGGTGAAAGTGATTCACACTGGGCAAGATTATTTTACTGAGGCCATGTACAAAGCGTTAATTATTTCGCTTATCAACGACAAAGATAGGCTGTCTGAGCACCTATATATGCAAAAAAATTATGTCGTCGATAAGGTCTTTAGTAAGAGCGACTATATTAATAAATTCTCTGATTCAGGCTTGGTAAGGCTGGAGAGGCGCCTAGGTAAGCCGAATCCATCATCCTCGGTTAATGCATGGTTTCGACCGGAAAGAAAAACTGTTGTAGTCTTTGCTCATCTTTGTTGGGATGCTGCACTGACCTACGGAGAAATGCTGTTTCACTCCTTTGAGGAATGGTTAAAGGTGACGTATGAGGCTGCAGTTTTAACGACAGATGTGGATTGGATTTTCAGGGTGCACCCCGCAGAAGTAAAAGTTGACTTGTCCAGTGAAGTCAATACTTTATTATTGTTACAATCATTGGAGCAACAATATCAGCCTGCTCATATTAGAATAATGGGCGGGGGCGTTGATGTTAAAGTTGTCGATATGATTCCATATTTGCACGCAGGTGTGACGGCTCTTGGTACTGTTGCATTCGAATTGCCGAGTTATACTATTCCATGTGTTGTGGCAACCAAAAAAGGATATGCAAAGTATGATTTTTCGGTCAGTGAGAATAGCAAAGATGGTTATGTTGATATACTTCGCACAATTGTTAGTCTTTCACAGCCATCAAAATATCAGATTGATTTAGCACGTGCGTATGCTGATCTTGTATTGAGCGGATACTATTTGTTTTCTGTCGAAAGTTTATTTAATGAAGAAGATTGTAATGATGCATCACTAGATCGTGATAACCTTTTGTTGTGGTCAAAAGATAGTGATAATCAAGAGCACATCAGGCTGTCTTTAACCGAAAAACTTGATGAATACTTGAACTTGTGAAGCTTATTAGGCAACAGTGGTTAGTGAAATGTTTAGGAGGATGAGGGAGCGTTGGGAATATCCCTATGTTCATACTATTGACTCTTATAATGCAGGTAGTTGTCATTTTGAGGTGTCAAATGGTACTGAAGAATGGCTAGTAGCCAGTCTTGATGATGACAATGAGTTTTTAGCTAAGTTTTTGTTCGAAACTGTGTCTGATAACGTCGTTTATGATTTCGGTGAAAATATTGGTAGTTTTTCAGTTCATGCTACAAAAAAATCAGCTAGGGCGTATTCTTTTGAGACTGGAAACACAAACAGTGCGTATTTGGAATGCCGTAGCATCTATCAATCATGCGAACCGCAATTACATTAATACTTAAACTGGGTACTTACGTCCAAGACGTTTAAACTAATAGGGGAATAACCTTAATTGGATAGGTTTTTGTGTTGTGGTGTTGTTATTAATTAATATAAGTTACTAGGTTATGTATAGTAGAAAGATAAAAACTAAGTTGTTAGGGCAGGTTGGCCTTAAATTGTGCTGTTACGACTTGGTGTTATATATTGACCCCTATCTTTCTAATTATGTCGAAACGCAAGAGGGGAGCGAATTCAAGAGGCTTGTCCCTGTGCGCGCGTCCCCGTCAAGCATCACTGATGCAGATTATGTGTTACTGACGCACGCGCATATTGATCATTGTGATCCGGAAACAATTATTCCTTTGTCAGTTAGTTCTCCTAGGTGTCAATTTGTTTGTTCTAGGCTAGTTGGCAATCTTCTGATTGAATGGGGAATTGAAGAAAATAGGCTGATTATCAATTCTGATGGGGTTATTGATATAAGCCGTGAAATTAAACTACACACAGTGCCTTCAGCACATCCTACTATCGTACCTCTACCTGATGGTGGCTGGGCGGCTGTTGGTTACGTGTTAGAAATGGCTAATAAATATATAATATACCATGCTGGTGACACTTCTGTTGATAAGCTTTTGATTAAACACATGAAAGCATTTAATGGGATAGATGTTGCATTCATGCCTGTAAATGAACGGAACTACTATCGTGATAAAGAAGGGATAATTGGTAATATGACCATACGGGAGGCATTTCAGATGGCTGTTGATATAGGTGTGAAGACATTTGTTCCAACGCATTGGGATATGTTTGAGTCGAATCAAGTGTATAAGGAAGAAATTGAACTGCTATATAAGAAAATAAAGCCTCCTTTTGAGTTGTCCTTTTATCCGGAATATCTATAAGGCGTATGTTAGTTAGTATTGTTATTCGAACACTTAATGAGCAGAAGCATTTGAATGAATTGCTCGAAGCAATTAAGTATCAGGTGGTAGATGATTTCGATGTAGAGGTTGTGATTGTCGATTCTGGCTCAACAGATAGTACACTTGAAATTGCAGGTAGCTTTGACTGTCATATTATCCATATTGACAAGAAAGATTTTAGTTTTGGTCGTTCTCTGAATATGGGGTGTAATTCGGCAAGAGGTGAGTACCTTGTTTTTGTCAGTGGACACTGCATACCGTTAAACGGTGATTGGCTCAAAAATATTATTAGTCCATTTGCAGACAAAAATATTGCGTATGTTTATGGAAAACAGGTGGGAAATGAGTTGAATAAGTTTAGTGAGCATCAAATATTCGAGAAGTTTTACCCAGATGAAAGTTGTATTCCTCAAAATGGATTCTTTTGTAATAACGCAAATTCAGCTTTGCGAAAAAGTGCCTGGTTAAATAATACTTTTGATGAAGAGCTCACCGGTCTTGAAGATATGGAGCTCGCAAAACGTTTGGTTGACACTAAACTGAAGGTGGCCTACGTTTCTAATGCTACTGTTGTTCATATACATGAGGAAAACTGGCACAATGTTCGTTTGAGATATGAACGAGAGGCCATTGCTCTGCAAAAAATTATGCCAGAGGTTCATGTTAGGCTTTTTGATGCTATTAGGTATTTTCTAAGCTCTCTATTTCACGATATTTGTAAAGCACTCAAAAAACAATGCGCCTTTCGTAATTTAACTAGCATTTTTATGTTTAGGTTCATGCAGTACTGGGGAACCTATCGTGGAAATCATGAGCATAGAAAATTATCACGACAAGTAAAAGAAAAGTATTTTTATCCAAAATAATTATTTTAATACACGTTGGATTATGAAATGAATAAAAGAAAAGTTGTCGCACTTCTTCCAATGAAGGCAAATAGTGAAAGAGTTAAAGGTAAAAACTTTCGTTCGCTTCATGGTAAGCCCCTCTTTAGGTGGATGCTTGACTCCTTATTAGCGATAGATGAGATTGATCAGGTTGTTATTAATACTGATGCCCGTGAGATTCTTGCTGATCACGGTTTGAGCGATTCTGAACGGGTGCTTATCCGCGATAGAAAACCGGAATTATGCGGTGATCTGGTCAGTATGAATAAAATTCTTCTGGATGATATCCATAACGTTCCTGCTGATCTTTATCTTATGACGCATACTACGAACCCATTGCTTTCTAGTTTAACAATACGATCTGCTATCGATAAGTATGATTCAGCGGTTGCAGAGGATGGTTATGATTCCCTGTTTTCTGTTACCCGCTTTCAAACAAGGTTCTATCGTGAAGATGGTTCTGCTGTGAATCATGACCCCGATAATTTACTAAGGACACAGGACTTAGAACCGTGGTATGAAGAAAATTCTAATTTGTATGTTTTTACTGGAAATAGCTTTAAGTCAACAGATGCTAGAATTGGTAAAAAGCCAATACTATTTGAGACACCAGGGTTAGAGTCAATTGATATTGACGAACAGTCAGACTGGGATCTGGCTGAAGCACTTGCTGGTACTATGAAGTAATGGTGTACAGTGATTTAAAATTGAAGAGAAGCGTAAAATGAAAGTATTGGTTACTTGCCCTCCGATGTTGGGGATGATTGATGAATTTCGACCTGTTTTTGAAGAGAAAGGCATAGAATTAGACGCGCCTGAAATTGTTCAAGTAATGAGTGAAGATGAACTCATTAAAATAATGCCGCAATATGATGGGTGGATTATTGGTGATGACCCTGCGACTCGGAATGTTTTTGCGAGTGGTAAAGCTGGCAATCTTAAGGCGGCTGTGAAGTGGGGGATTGGTGTCGACAATGTGGATTTCAAGGCTGCTAAAGAGTTTGGTATAGATATTATTAACACGCCTGATATGTTTGGTGATGAAGTGGCTGATACCGCTGTGGCCTATTTGATATCACTTGCAAGAAGTCTGTTTTGGATAGACCGCAGTGTGCGTGAGGGGGGGTGGCCCAAGCCAAAAGGAACTTCGCTTAAAGGAAAAACAGTTGGTTTAATCGGATATGGTGACATAGGAAGAAGTACTGCTAGGCGCTTGCTGGTATCAGAGATGAATATAATTGCCTATGATCCTGCATTTCAACTAAATGAAACTGATGATGGCGTGTGCTCCTCCGCTTGGCCAAATCGGTTGGATGAATGTGATTTTCTTGTTTTTACATGTTCGCTAAATGACATGAATCATCACATGCTAAACAGAACTACTTTAGATGCTTGTAAGGATGGGGTGTACGTTATAAACGTTGCTAGGGGGCCTCTCATTAATGAGCAGGATTTAATCAACGCTTTAATCTCTGGGAAGGTGACTGCCGCTGCGCTGGACGTTATGGAAATTGAACCTTTGCCTATGGGTTCTCCTTTAAGAGGCTTTGAACAATGTATTTTTGGTTCGCATAATGCTTCCAATACTATTGATGCGGTTAGAGCTGCGAGTGCTGAAGCGATGTCGATTCTATTTAAGTATTTAAAGGTTAAGTGATTGAAAGAATCTATACTTATAACAGGAGCTAATGGTGGTGTTGGAGCGGCGTTAGTAAAATCTTTTCGTGAAGAGGACTATATTGTTATCGCCTCGGATATCACTAGAAAAAATGTTGAATGTGATTATTATATTCAACAGGATCTTGCGTTGTTAGTTGGCGATGAAAATATTGCGAATGATTTTTTTTCCGAAGTTAAAAAGGCTAGTACTGATTCTCCTTTAAAAGCAATAGTCAATAATGCAGCCATTCAAATATTAGGTGATATTAAGTCATTAGATGTCGGTGATCTTCAAAAGACATTTAATATAAATATCCTGGCGCCATATGCGATAGTCAAAGGCCTACATGAAGATTTGTGTGCTCATGATGGTGTTGTTGTCAATATCGGCAGTATCCATGCTGCTTGTTCAAAACCAGGGTTTTTGGCCTATGCAACAAGTAAGGCGGCGCTTAAAGGTCTATCTCAATCACTGGCACTAGAGCTAGGTGGGAAAGTTAGGGTGAATATTATTCAGCCTGCGGCAATAAAAACTGACATGTTAGTTGATGGCTTCAATGACAGCAATAAGCTCTCGGAGCTTGGTAGTATGCACCCTGTTGGGCGTATTGCATTACCAAGTGAAATTGCAGATGTCGCATTATTTTTAGTTTCCGACCGGTCGTCATTTATAACGGGTGCTGTAATCAATGTCGATGGTGGTATCTCTGTACGCTTACGTGATCCTGAGTAGAATAGGCATCGTAATATGAAAAAAAAAATTTCTATTGTTATTGCTTTTTTGAGGGGATATCTAGGTGTCCTCAGGCTAGAAAATAAGACAAAAGTCTATTTAGTTACTAGGAATGTGAAAAAGAGTTTTCTTGGAGATATATTAAATAGAGCTGAATTTTATATTCCAGGGGTAGTCATTGATATAGTGCAGCTTGAAAATTACCAAAAAATTCCGATTAAAATAGTGCTTTCAAGGTGCCCTGTTTTAATTGTTGGTGATGTTGATGTAAGAAAACTATGGTTTCCGAAGTTTGTTGGTAATATTTATAACGTCGATTTTAATGAATATCCTCATGACGGTTGGGACTGGCATACGTTAGCAGATTATTTATTTTCAAATGAACAGCAGATAGTCCGCTCGAATAAGTTGTTTATGCGGTCATTGAGCGAAAATTTAAGTGAAAATAAAAATAAATGTTATATATTTGGAACCGGACAGTCACTGGCAAAAACAATAAACTATGACTGGTCTGATGGGTATCGAGTAGTCTGTAATACCATTGTTCGTGATAGAGAGCTATATGAGCATATAAATCCTCATTATATTGTTGCAGGTGATGCCATTTATCATTTCGGCCATACAGAGTTCTCACGTGCTTTTAGAAAGGACCTGTTAACTCGTCTTACTGAATCGGATGCAAAGTTTATTTATCCAGCCTCCTTCCATGCCTTGGTACTGAGAGAAATGAAAAGTGTTCGAAATCAATTGATTCCTGTGCCAAATAGTGAGATGAGGTGTTTTAATTATGGCTTAGATAATTGTTTTGTGTTGCCTTGCTTGGGTAATGTCTTGCCTTTGCTCCTTTTACCTGCTGCATGTACCATGTCTAAGAATATTTATATGATTGGGTTTGATGGTCGAGCGCCGGATGATAAATTATTTTGGAGCAATTCGCGTAAGCATAGCTATCCTGAATTAATGGATTCCTTAATTCAGTCTCATCCAAAATTTTTTGAGCATTACTTAAAAGATAATTCACCAGCTAGTTACACGAAAAAATATCATGGCGATGAACTTGATGATCTGATGACGCTTGCTGAAAAAGATGGGTGGAGGTTTGTTTTGATGTCAAAGAGCTGGACGCATACATTGCAAAAAAGATTTGAGCATGGGTTAATTAATGAAATAGATAGTTAAATCTTGACTGTCAGCTTGGATGGCTAATTATTGTGAATATTTATTGTGTGAATAGTATGCTGTTTTTAGGGTTACTCTATTAATGTGGTGTAGAAGTTACTACTGCCAATTCAAGCTACTGTCTTTAAGGGCAGTATGTTGGCTTGTGTAATAATCTGCTTTTCGTAGGAGTCTGTTGAGTTGGTTTTATTAAAGAAAATAAAAAATATTATTTCAGAAAATCGGTATCAACACTACGTTAGCCAGTCCTTGGCTCGTGCTTCAGTATTACATAGTTCGAGGCGTATAGACCCATCATCTCCTGATACTTGGGAGTTTTCAGGCTTTAGCCAAAATGGAGAGGACGGTATTATTGATTATTTGGTCGAGAACTTGATTGAGTCTGATAGGTATTTTATTGAGATAGGCGCATCCTTAGGGATCGATAATAATACTGCGTGGTTAGCTATAGCAAAGAAATTTAGTGGTTTAATGATTGAAGGGAGTTTTGATAAGAGCTCGATGGCTCAAAAATTAATCTCCCCTCATAATATTGGTGTTAATTGCATTAATATGTTTGTTGATAAAGACAGCGTTACTGAATTGAGATCAATTTCATTGACTGATACACCTGACTTTTTTTCTCTGGATATTGATGGTAATGATTACTATTTGATGAGGGAGCTATTAAGCTCAGGATTCCGACCTAAAATAATTGCAGCTGAATTCAACTCGGCTTTTGGGCCGGAAAAGTCAATCACTATAACGTACGATAAAGATTTTGAGTTTGACCTTAATGGCGGGCAATATTTGTATTATGGTGTTTCAATACAGGCATGGCGTCAGCTGCTATGCGGGGTAGGTTACAAGTTTGTTACTGTTGAAAAGAACGGCGTGAACGGTTTCTTTATCTGGCCTACTGCCTTTAATCAGGGGTTTGTTGATGCGATTAAGGGGGTCGATTTTCGTGAGAATTTCTTCCAACTTAAAAAATATAAAATGGGATGGGAGCAGCAGTTTCAATTGATATCACATCGGGATTTTTTCGAGGTCCTATAAGAGGTTAATGACTTGTTTTGTTAATCTAATCGGCTACCAATAGTGAATCCTCTGCTATCTTGCATATTACTTAGTCAGCCCTGAAAAACACATTAACCCCCTGATAGTAAAAACTAAACCAGTCAAAAACCATGGTCATTTCGACCAGGTAACCTATAATACAAGCTCGGTTTCCGGTCGAAGTGGTGAATAAAAATGCTGACGCGAAGCGCTGACAAACACCAGACAAACCTGTTTGGTACTGATTTACTCTTACAGCTTGATCCCAATGATGCGCTACTTCAATTATCAAAAGTCATCCCCTGGTACACGTTTGATCAATCCTTTTCGATCCACTATACCCAAGGGGTAGGAGCGCCCAGCAAGCCGATTCGATTGATGGTGGGGCTGTTACTGCTCAAGCAGCTAGAAAACCTCAGTGACGAAGCTGTCGTCATGCAGTGGAAGCGTAACCCCTACTACCAAGCCTTTTGTGGCATGACTGAGTTCCATCAGAACCTGCCCTGCCATAGTACAGAGCTAGTTCATTTTCGAAAACGCATTGGCAAGGCTGGTGTTGAAAAGATCTTTCAAATGAGCGTTGGTTTGCATGGCCGCGCTGCACTGGAAGCGAGTGTCAATATTGATACCACGGTACAAGAGAAAAACATCACCTACCCAACGGATAGTAAGTTAGCGATCAAGATTATTAACCGACTGAATAAAATCGCCAAACGCCATGGCATTCCACAAAGGCGCACCTATCTCAAAGAAGTCAAAAGCCTACGCCTGGCGATTCGTCACTTTCGCCATGTCAAAAAGAGGAGCAAAGCAAAACGAGCACTCAAGCGTTTGAGAACTATCGCTCGTGCATTAATTCGAGAATTGAGGCGAACACTGCCGGCTTACTGCCTGTTTGAGTTTTACCAAAAAGATTTTCTATTTTATGAGCGTGTACTCGATCAAAAACCAAAAGACAAAAATAAGGTTTACGCCTTGCACGAACCGCAGGTCTACTGCATCGCCAAAGGTAAAGACCACAAACAGTACGAGTACGGCAACAAAGTATCGATTGCCAGCACCGCAAAAGGCAATGTCATCGTTGGCGTCGTGAGCCATGAAAAAAACATGCATGATAGTCACACGCTGCCAGAGATCCTGAATCACATTGAGCAGTCGCGAGGAGCCGCTGTTAAGCAGGCCGTCGTTGATCGTGGCTATCGTGGTAAGCAGGAAGTCAATGGCACTGACATCATGCTACCAAAGAAAGCCCTCAAGCGAGATAACCGTAAACGATCGATAAACCCCATCTAACATCTACCCCACCCCCTTGCTATCGTCTTGATTTCAACATCATCAAGGCGAATCGTATGAAATCGGCACAGAAAAAAGATTTTTGGCAACAGCACATTCAGGCGTGGGAACAAAGTAAGCTTCCGCAGAAGGTTTATTGTCAACAGCACAATATTTCCTATGCCAATTTTGGTTATTGGCGGACGCGTTTAAAGCGCCTGGGAAACCCTGCGCCGAAACTGCTACCAGTAACATTAACGCGGCCTACGATGGTGGTGATGACGCTATCGATGGGTATCCGCATTGAGGTGCCGACGAATGCGCTGGCGGAGGTTTTACCGATAGTTGCTCGCTGCCAACAGGCGGTCAGTTGATGTTGCGTCCTGGTAACGAGATTCAGGTCTACTTGTACAGTGAATCGGTTGATATGCGTAAGTCGATGAATGGCCTGTCAATCCTGGTTGAACAGGAGATGGATCTGTCGCCGACGATGGATGCGCTGTTTGTGTTTTGTAATCGAGGTCGGGATAAGATCAAATTGCTCTGTTGGGAGCGTAATGGCTTTATCGTTTGGTATAAGCGCCTGGAGAAACAACGCTTTCGTTGGCCCAGCCGAGGTGAAAACCTGAGTGTCACAGGACAAGAGTTAAATTGGTTATTGGATGGCTTTGATATTGTGAATCATCCACCGCATTCAGCCTTGTATTTTAGTTCGGTGGCATGACATTTCAATGGTAAAATACGCGCATGCGCGCGACAAAAAAACAGATTTCAACATCACTGCCTGGCGATGTCGAGGCGCTGAAAAAAATCATTGCTGATCAAGGCAGAATCATTGCCCGTAACGAAAGTGTTATCGTTAAAAAAGATAGCGTGATTTCAAGCAAAGAACAATGCATTGCCCTTCTCGAAGAGTTTGTCCGTCTGCATAAACTAAAAAAGTTTACCGCCAGCACTGAGAAGTCGCTCAATCAGCAGGAGATGTTTAACGAAGCGGAACTGTCTGTTGCTGCAGAGGCAGTGCTCACTGAACAAGAAAGTGAGCGCGATGCCACATCGCATGATGTGCCGGTTAAACCTAAGCAGAAAGCAGAAAGCAGGCAGAAAACCCTTGCCCGATAGCTTGCCGCGTATTCGCATTGAACATCGCGTAGCGGATGCCGACAATGTTTGTGATTGCGGTTGCCAGCGTATTGAAATGGGTGAAGTGACCAGCGAACAACTGGATATCATCCCCGCTAAGGTTCAGGTCATCGTCAACGTGCGAAAAAAATACGCCTGCCAGCAGTGTGAATCAGGGGTCATCACCGCACCACTGCCCGCGCAACCCATCCCTAAAAGCAACGCCAGCCCCGGTTTACTGGCCCATGTCGCTATCGCCAAATATCAGGATGGTCTGCCACTGCATCGCCAGGAAGCAACGCTCAATCGCAGTGGTGTTGAGATCCCACGTAACACCCTGGCCAACTGGATGATCAAATCAGGTGAATTAACCCAGCCACTCATCAACCTGCTTGAAGATAAACTGCTCAGTTACCCCATCATGCACTGCGATGAAACCACCCTGCAGGTGCTCAAAGAACCCGATAAACAGGCTAGCCAAAAATCCTATATGTGGGTGCGGGTCGGTGGTCCCCCAACGCAACCCGTGCGCCTCTTTCACTATGCCGACAGTCGCCGTGGTGAAATTGCCAGCGCCTTGCTCGCGGGTTACAAAGGTTATCTGCAAACCGATGACTATGCCGGATACAACAGCGCATGCGCTGAAAATAGCATTACCCAGTTAGGCTGCTGGGCACATGCCCGGCGCAAGTTTATCGATGCGCAAAAAGCCGCCGCTGGTAAAGCAAAGCGAACGGGGAAAGCTGATGTTGCCATCCGGCATATCGCAAAATTGTATGCGATTGAAAAACAAATCAAAGGACTCAGTTCGGCAGAAAAGTACGCCGAGAGACAAACAGGATCGCTGCCCATACTGATTGATTTTCGCCAATGGCTGGATAAAACCCTGCACCACACATTACCCAAAGGGCTGCTGGGCAAAGCCCTCTCATACCTGGCCAAGAACTGGGAAAAGCTCACGGTTTACACAGAAGATGGACGTTTATCCATCGACAACAACCCCGCAGAGAATGCAATACGCCCCTTCGTCATTGGTCGCAAAAACTGGTTGTTCAGCGCCAGCGTCAGAGGTGCGAAATCCAGTGCTAACCTATATGGCTTGATCGAGACAGCCAAAGCCAACGGGCTAGAACCTTACGCTTATCTTCGGTATGTTTTTAAAGCACTTCCTCAAGCGAACACTGTCGATGAGATCGAAGCGCTTCTGCCGTGGAATGTGAGTCAGGAATCAATTGTCATTAAATGATTTTTTTGCTCGATGGGGTTTGTTGAGCGCTTACAGATAACCGCTACCAACGAGACAAGAAACGAAAACAGTGTCGAAGGCGTGCGGCGATCGAGCCGATCATCGGCCACTTAAAGTCAGACTATCGTTTATCCCGAAATTTTCTTAAAGGTATCGCTGGTGATGAAATCAACCTGCTGTTAGCAGCCTCCGCATGGAACCTGAAGAAGTGGCTAATCGCCTTTTTGGCGCTGTTTTTTCCATGGATACTCACGAGGATCTCATTGAGATGGGGCCGCCGGAGTGCTTTTAGGAGGGTAAGCTACCTATGCGGATAACGACAGTTCTGTTTCTAGGGAAACGGCTAGGTGGTTGACCTTTTTTCAGGGGCGACTACTTAGTAATTAATATGTGAGTTAAGTGCAGTTTAGCCCATATTCCAGATTACTTTTCCTGAGTGTCACCTCTAATTATGTGGAATTAAGTTTTTCTACTAGAGCGTAAATTAGTATAGGTGGTACTATCTGATTTTGTATGTAAGCGGGCTTTCCACTGTCGTTTATTCAAGCAATTTTTTGATATTGAAGTGAATTATGATTGAACGTATTATAAATAATGGTACAGAACTTGCTCTGATTATTCGAGTGTCATATCGTCATGACGGTATCGAATTTTTTACTCCCGGTTCATATTCCCAACAAATTGGCTATATGAATCGCCCTTCAGGTTATGTTATTCCCCCTCATGTCCATAATCCTGTTTTGCGCGAGGTGGAGTATACAAAGGAGGTGCTTGTGATGAAGAGTGGCCGCCTCAGAGTGGATTTTTATACTGAAGAGCAGGTGTATCTCGAAAGTACGGTATTGGAGGCTGGAGACGTGATTCTTCTTGCATATGGTGGGCATGGTTTTGAAATGCTTGAACAGTCTGAGATTATTGAGGTAAAGCAGGGGCCGTATGCTGGAGAACAGGATAAAACACGCTTCGAACCTGTAGATAGTAATGTTTTGCGAATGAGGAAGGGTGAGTAAATGATTCCAGTTAACGAGCCTTTATTGGCAGGCAATGAAAAAAAATACCTTTTGGAGTGTATAGAAACTGGCTGGATTTCCTCAGAAGGACCCTTTATTAAGGAATTTGAGCAGAAATTTTCAGATAGAGTTGAGCGTGAATATGGTATTGCAGTAACGAATGGGACTGCAGCGCTTGATGTTGCTGTAGAAGCTCTGGGTATTGGCGCGGGTGATGAAGTTATAATCCCTGCATTTACTATTATTTCATGCGTGAATCAGATTGTTCGTTCGGGTGCAAAGCCAGTACTGATCGATAGTGACCCCAATACTTGGAATATGGATGTAACTCAAATCGAGGCAAAGATTACGCCACGTACTAAAGCTATCATGGCTGTCCATATTTACGGATTACCGATGGACATGGATCCTGTGTTAGATATTGCTAAACGGCATGGTTTATACGTTATCGAAGACGCCGCGCAGATGCATGGACAAACCTACAAGGGTAAGCCTTGCGGTAGTTTTGGTGACATTAGTACATTTAGTTTTTATCCAAATAAACATATTACGACAGGTGAAGGAGGGATGGTTGTAACGAATAATCATCAATTGTCGGAAGAGTGCCGTAGTTTACGTAACTTGTGTTTCCAGCAGAAGAAGCGTTTTGTACATGAGAGGTTGGGTTGGAATTTTCGTATGACTAATCTGCAGGCTGCGCTTGGACTCGCTCAATTAGAGCAGTTGGGGAGTTTTGTGAAGCAAAAACGTCATATGGGCAGTTGCTATAATGAGCTCTTTTCTGGTTTATCAGGCGTTAGCCTGCCATTGGCTCAAGCAGATTATGCGGATAATATTTATTGGGTTTATGGGCTTTTGCTGCATGATGAATTGGGAGTCGATGCTACTGATGTTATGCGTAGATTAGCTGAGAAAGGGATTGGTACTCGCCCATTTTTTTGTCCTATGCATATGCAGCCAGTACTGCAGCGCATGGGGTTTTTCAAAGGGGAAAGCTATCCTATTGCAGAGCGGCTGTATCAGCAAGGTTTCTATATTCCTAGTGGTATGGCATTGAGCAATGAACAGATCAATCAGGTTGCGAAAACTGTATGGGAGATACTTGGGTGAGTACTGTATTTAACGCTTACGCTGCATATTACGATCTTCTGTACCAAGATAAAGATTATAGTGCTGAGAGTAAATTTGTTCACGAGACGCTAGCAAAACATGGTGTATCAAATAAGGGGCAGCTGCTTGAACTTGGGTCTGGTACTGGTAAACACGCAGAGGAGTTCGTTAATTTAGGCTATAAATTGAATGGCGTAGATATGAGTGCTGCAATGGTGGATGCCGCTAATGTCAGGAAGTCGAGTAATTTAGCTAAAAACCTGGAGTTTGTAGTCGGGGATGTGCGTGACGTTCGGTTGAATAAGCGATTTGATGCTGTCATCTCGTTGTTTCATGTGGCGAGCTACCAAACGGAGAATGATGAGCTTAGTGCAATGTTTCAAACGGCAGCAATACATCTAGAACGAGGTGGTGTGTTTTTGTTTGACTGCTGGTATGGCCCTGCTGTGCTAACGGATAGGCCGGTTGTAAGAGTTAAGCACATGGATAATGATTCCATTGAAGTGTTGCGTATTGCGGAGCCAGAAATTCATCCAAATGGTAATGTTGTTGATGTGAGATATACAGTTCAGGTGAAGCAGAAGGGTAATGGTCAGGTAACGGATCTTTATGAAAAACACAGTATGCGTTATTTGTTTTTACCTGAGGTACAACTACTATTAGAGCAGGCAGGTATGAGGCTTGTCGAGCATGTAGAGTGGTTGACAGGAGATACCCCTGGGTTTCAGAGCTGGGCAGCGATGTTCGTTGCTGTTAAGGATTAGCGATACTGTATATGCGGCGGTTAAGAAGAGTTTTGCTTATTCACCCGGAAGGTAATACGTATAATAATCCGACATTGAAATGCATTGTAGATTTACTTTTAGATAAAGGAGTGCATGTTGATATTAGGTACCAGAAATCGGAATTAGTACTGAGTGAGGTGTCGGGGCTAACATTACTCCCTTTTAGTTTGACCTACGCTAGAATAAAAAATCTTATATTTAATCGTATTTGCTCAAAGTGGTTATCATGGGTTTCAGTGCAACTGGAGCGTATTTTTATATATAAGAATTATGATCTAATTATTGGTGTTGACCGATTGGGGTTGATTGAAGCTGCATTTCTTTACCAGTCAACTAAAACACCATATGTGTTTTTTTCTTTTGAAATTATGTTTGAAATAGAAACATCTAAATCTTACAAATTATTGGAAAGGGGTGCGTCTAAATATGTAACTCATTGGGTTGTTCAGGATGAACTTAGGGCATCGAAGCTGGAGGTAGAAAACGAACTAGGGCATGTGCCCTGTTCATTGATTCCTCTTGCATCATCAGCGACAGGTATGGTGACTAATAGCAGTCTTAGAGACCGTTTACGTATACCTAAAAACAAAAAAGTAGCGTTGATAATGGGTAGTATATCTAATTGGTCAATGACAGGGGATATTATTAAAAGTGTTTTAACATGGGATGAAGAATGGGTACTCATTGTACATGAACGTTATGGCAACACAGAGGCTGCATTGAGTAGTATTGGCGTAGATGTAGCTGAAATTAATCATGATAAGGTTTTTTTTAGTAGTGACGCGCCTGAAAAGGTTGACGATATGGGGTGCATTTTATCGGGGGTTTCAGCTGGGTTCGCATTTTATAAGCCAGACTATAGTGGGATTTATACAGGGCGAAACTTGAAGTATCTTGGTCTCGCATCAGGGAAAATAAGTACTTTTTTACGTTACGGTATACCAATTGTAATGAATGAAATAGGCTTGTACGCTGAAATGGCTAAGCGCTATCATTTTGGTGTTGTAGCTACGAATATGGCACAAATAGCGGGTAAATTACGCCTATTAGATCAGAAGACGTATGGTGCCCACGCTATTGATTTTTACAACTCAACGCTTGACTTTGATAGGTATAAAAAGGATGTCTGGGAAATGTTCGTTCGTGCTGCGAAGGGGCATCGAAGTAGTGACAAAATTAGTTAATACCGCCGAAAATATCAATCATGAAATGTAGCTATCGAAGTAAGTTTGAGTGTTTTTTGCTAGTAATTGCTATTCTTGCTTCTGTCTGCCTGTGTGCGTCAATTATTTTTATGTCTGCACCGCTTTTTTATATGGCTACTTTGGCTATGATTTTTGTATTTTCATTTAAATCCATTTCCTTAATCAAGGTTTTTTTATCAGTATGGGCAATTCTGTTTGTTAATTTCTTTTTTGGGGTACTTAGTTACAAGGTTGTTGGAGAGAAATTAGACGCTGTAATTTATATAATAATCTGGATATCCAGTTTTGTCTTAGGGTATTTATTCATTAAGTCATTTTTAGTTGTGAGGTTTCGACGGGATTTATCGAAAAGAAATCTGGTGTTTCTACGCAATATGGGATTTATTGGGGCGCTGTTTTGGGTTGTTGGTGGTGTTATATACTCATATGAGTTCCTACTAAGATTGGATTTTTATTCTTTAAGATTATATTATGTATATGGTCATGGTTATGTTCCAATGCTGTCATCGATAGGGTCTATTTTGTCGGGAGCATGTTTTTTTATTCTAGCCAGATTAACTTATATTGGGAACTTTGAGGGGCAAAAACTTTCGAGTATTGCACTGATTCTGTTGTTACTTGTTCCTCTTTTTATGGCTGGTAGGCAACTGTACCTCCAAATAATATTGTATATAATAATTGGTTCTATTTTTGCCGCTGTTGGTGTTAGGAAAACGGCAATATCTGCTCCGTTTCTTGGAAAACACAACGTTGCGGTTATTACTTTTATTGTTTTTTCGATGGTGCTGCTGATCGCAATGAGCATCATGCGATTTAGTGGGGCAGATGCGGCTCTATATCAAACGAAGCTTTCTCTTTTTACACATATAAGTTCGGTTGAACTAAATTCCTTATTTAGTGATTTTTATTATTCCTTGCCTATTGCTTTACGAGACTTGTTTGTAGAGTTTTCATACTATTTTGGTTCGCAACTGGGATCGTTTATTGAAATATTTAATATGGCAAATACACCCATAATTGGATTTGACCTCCTAAGTAAATCGGCATTTGTTGTGAATAACTTAAATAAAGTATTGTTAATTATTGGCATGGATCCTTATTCTAGTTCAGCGGCTGCAGTTGAAGAGGGGTACATTAGTAGCTCAGCATGGGGTACGGTAATTGGGTCAAATATTGGTTTATTCGGATATATTGGTGCTCTGATGATTCAATTTATTTTTGGTGGTATATGTGCTGTTAGTCAAATTGCTTTTGATAAAAATCGAGATTCTTTTATTGCGCATAATTTTGTTGTAGCTAATGCTGTTGTCATATTTTACGGAATAATGGATTCGATATATAACGAGGTGTATTTCTTATTTTATTATGTTATCTCGTTTGTTATTTTTATTGCATCGGCTAAATTCTTTTACAAAATCCCTAACGTACCTAATAAGCCATCTCCAGCTGATACGTTACTTAATAAGTGAAGTAATCAGGTTAGTTAGAAACGAGTCGCTGGAATAGTTAGTTTTATTTTATGAATAGATATGATCGTTTTGCGGTATTCCTATGCAATGATTTTTTAAGGTCAATTTGAATGGATTATGTTCCGAGCATTAGCATTATAACCGCAACCTGGAATGCTGAAAGATTTCTACCTAGTTTGGTTGAGAGTTTACGTAATCAAACTGATAAAAATTTTGACTGGGTGATCGCTGATGGAGGGTCTACAGATAAGACTTTAGAACTGTTAAATGATGTGGGTGACTTGACGCTAGAAGTTGATAGCCAGCCTGATTTTGGTATTTATGATGCATTGAATCGGGCTGTTAGGGGTTTAGTTTCTGACTACTATTTAGTGGTAGGTGCTGATGACTATTTGGAACCGGATGCAATTGATAATTACCGCAAGGCTGCGATTGATGCAAATGGCCCCGATTTAGTTGCTGCTGCGGTACGGATTGACCACACTATTGTCTTACCGAAAGCAGGGTGGGGTTGGTATTATGGGATGGGAGGTGAATCCTCATGTCATTCAGTTGGTTTGTTAATAAAATATTCACTACATGATGAGTTCGGCTTGTATTCTAGGAAATACCCTATTACGGCTGATCAGCTCTTTATTAAGACTGTGCTACGTAATCAAGGCTCGATTGTCAGGTGCGGGTTTTTAGCAGGAGAGTTCGCAACGGATGGTGCGAGTGGCGGTGATGAGTGGGGGATGATTACAGAGTTGTTCCGAGTTCAAGTTAAAACGGAACGCTGGCTTTTAGTTCAGCTTCTATTACTGTTTATTAGGTGTTTGAAATGTTATCTGCGTGGTGTGATTAGGAGGGTAACTAAGTGAGCCAGCGATCACGTTTGAATGGCATAATTCGTAATTATGGTTTTTTGGGGTTGATTAAATTGGCATTTGATTTGGCTTTCACTATGCTTTTATTTTCAGGTTCTAGGTTAATTCGTTCTCCCATTTATATTAGAGGGCGCCGTCAAATTTCATTTGGAAAAGGGTTAACTACGGGCGTTAATGTTCGTATTGATGCTTTTTCACCGGTAAATACACTGGTGATATTTTTTGGTAATAATATTCAGATTAACGATGCTGTTCATATCGCCGCAATCGAGCGGGTTGAGATTGGTGATAACACCTTGATAGCAAGCCGTGTATTCATTAGTGACCACAATCATGGGCAATATAACCAGCCGGATGCAAGCTCTGCACCTGATGTCGCGCCGATTGATAGACCCTTGATATCGAGCCCTGTAAAAATTGGTTGTAATGTATGGATAGGTGAGCAGGTTTGTATTTTGCCTGGCGTGAATATAGGTGATGGTGCAATTGTTGGCGCAGGTTCAATTGTGACTAAAAATGTGCCTGAACGAAGCATCGTTGCGGGTAACCCTGCCCGGTTAATTCGAGTGTTCGATGAGGTGAGTGGCGAGTGGCGGCGTGTTTGATGCGTAAATATCTGGTTATATCTGCGGTTAATTTTAGTGAAGGGGGGCCATTGACAGTTCTTCGTGACTGTTTAGCCTCAGCCGCACGAATCTTACCTGCAGAATGGGAGATAATCGCGCTGGTACATGACCAAAATTTGATTGATCAATCTCGAGTGCGATTGATAGAAGTGCCTGATGCAAAGCGCTCATGGCTGCGCCGCCTTTATTATGAGTGGTTTGGCTTTAGGCAAATATTAGGTGAAATAAAACCGGATTTATGGTTTTCATTGCATGATATTACGCCGCGGGTGATATCGCGTCGTCAGGCGGTTTATTGTCACAACCCATCGCCCTTTTATCGCTCGACATTGAGGGAGGCAAGCATTGAACCTCGGTTTTATTTGTTTAATAAATTCTATCGTTATCTATATCGAATTCTTATTAGGCGGAATAGTTGGGTGATCGTTCAGCAAGCATGGATGCGTGAAGAGTTTAAACGTGTGTTTGGGGCTTTGCCAATAGTGGTTGCTCATCCTTATATTGAGTGCCAAAAAAAGATAAAAATTGCAGTATCAGGTACGAAAAAAAGCATATTCTTTTATCCTTCATTACCCAGAGTATTTAAAAATTTTGAAGTGATTTGCAAGGCGGTAGAAGTCTTAAATGGTCGAGAAGGTGTCGCTGACTTTGAAGTCCGAATCACCTTAAGCGGTGATGAAAATCGTTACAGTAAGCTGCTCTATGAGAAGTATGGTTTAATACCTAACTTGTTTTTTTCTGGCTTGCAAAGTCGCGAGCAAATGGAAAAACAATATAGTGACGCTACCGCGGTAGTTTTTCCAAGTAAACTGGAAACTTGGGGGTTACCGATATCAGAAGCAAAATCGCATAGTAAACCTTTACTGCTTGCCGATCTCCCATATGCTCGTGAGGCAGTGGGTAATTATGATAATGTTAGTTTTTTTCCACCTACTGATGCTGATGCATTAGCTGATTTAATGCATGCTGTTATCGACCAGCGTTGGCAACCAATGGGGGCCTCAGGGGCTGACCCATCAGAACCATTCACGCGCACTTGGGATGAATTATTATTGTTACTGACGAAGGGGTTGTGAATTCAATGCCTGTAGAAATAAGAAAAAAGGCTCAGCCTAATATAGCGGTGTGTCTGGCTGCTTTTAACGGTATGCGTTGGTTGCCTGAACAGTTAGATTCAATTCTTAATCAAACAGACGTGTCAGTAACGGTATTCGTTAGTGTTGATCATTCTACTGATGGTACCGAGGGTTGGATTAATGATCGTTCGGCTGAGGATGAGCGTATTGTCATTTTGCCGCATGGAGCATCTTTTGGTGGTGCCGCGAGGAACTTCTTTCGGTTACTGAGGGAGGTTGATTTTGATGGTTTTGATTATGTGAGCCTTGCTGATCAGGATGATATTTGGTTCGAGGGAAAGTTGAAGCAAGCGCATGACTTGTTAGCCCTAACGGGTGCTGATGCTTACTCCAGTAATGTGATGGCACTTTGGCCTTCTGGAAAGACATCTTTAATTGTTAAATCTCAGCATCAAAGGGCTTGGGATTTTCTTTTTGAGGCGGCGGGCCCTGGTTGTACTTATGTGATGAAGGTAGCACTTGTGCAGACGATTCAAATACGACTGCGGCAGTGTTGGGCGGAGGTTCAAGAGGTGGGGTTACATGATTGGTTTTTGTATGCATTTGCACGTGCTAATAGATACCAATGGGTCATTGATGAACAGGCTAATATGTATTATCGCCAGCACGATGATAACCAGGTGGGTGTCAATACAGGCTGGCAAGCATTTAATCATCGCATGCATAAAATATTGAGTGGGTGGGCTTTGTCGCAGGCGGCATTGATTTCAGGGGTGGTAGGGCTGGGTGGTGATCCTTTTGTTGTCCGCTGCCTGCACAGTGGACGGCTAGGTTTTTTACGACTTGCCATACATGCCATGCAATGTCGCAGGCGAGCACGAGATAGGGTTATATTTGTCTTTTCATGTCTAGCTGTATGCGTGGTCGGGAGTTCAGTCCGATGACAGCGCGTCGTATCTTAGTAACCGGTGCCAGCGGTTTTGTTGGTAAGGCACTGTGTCAATGTCTGCGTGATAACGATATGTTGATTAATGCAGCTATCAGAAAGAGTGCGGGCTCAGAAGGGAGTGAGGCTTGTTTTTTTTCGGTGGGTGAAATTGGTGGTAATACTGATTGGGCCGCCGCTCTTGAAAATGTCGATTGTGTTGTGCACCTTGCTGCCAGAGTGCACGTGATGGCCGATATGGAGAGCGATCCGCTAGCGGCTTTTCGACGTGTCAATGTTGAGGGTGCTCGTCGACTGGCGGAGCAGGCCGCGCAGGTTGGTGTCACTCGGTTGATATTTATCAGTTCGATTAAGGTCAACGGTGAGGTAACCGATGCGAGTAAAGACGATCGCCCTTTCTCCTCGTTTACCCCTGCCTGCCCAGTTGATGCATACGGGCAATCGAAATGGGAGGCGGAACAGGTACTTCATGAAGTGGCCGCGCGAACAGGATTAGAAGTGGTTATTATTCGGCCGGTGCTGGTCTACGGGCCGGGGGTCAAAGCAAACTTCCAAACCATGATGCGTTGGCTGGACAGAGGAGTGCCCTTACCACTTGGCGCTATTCATAATAAACGTAGTTTGGTAGCGCTGGATAATTTGGTGGATTTAATTGTGACCTGCATTGATCATCCTGCAGCGGCAAATCAGACGTTTTTAGTGAGTGATGATGAGGATCTCTCTACAACTGAATTATTGCAGCGGATGGCCGGTGCGCTAGGTAAGAGCGTGTGCTTACTGCCTGTGCCTGCCATTTTGTTGAAATCGGGGGCGCTATTATTGGGGCGGCGTGGTGTAGCTCAGCGTCTACTTGGTTCGTTGCAGGTGGATATTAGTCAAACTAAGTCGACCTTGGGGTGGACGCCGCCAGTCAGTGTCGATGATGCACTGAAAAAAACTGCTGAAGGTTTTCTGTCGCGAGCGAGAGATTAATTCACGTGATTTATAGCTTGGGCTATCTCTGCTCAAATAGGTGAAAACCAAAGGAAATTCATGCAATTGGCGAGGGAGATGGGTATAATTCGCTGATGATCAGTGCGCTAATCGTTATTTTATTTCTATTGTCCATGTGCCTGACGCGCGTATTCATTAGCCCGAGCTCGCCACTCCGGGTGATGGACCACCCCAATGAGCGTTCTCTCCATTCTACTCCTGTTCCACGGGCGGGCGGGGTGGCGATTTTAGCGGCCTTTTTTATTGGCACCCTGCTACTGATACCTTTGCTAGGAACAACCCTCAGCCTGTTCTTGATTCTATCCGCACTGTTAATTGCGTTAGTCTCATTTCTTGATGATTGTTACTCGCTGGGAGCAGGGCTTCGTTTCATTATTCATTTTTGCGCTGCTTTTTTGTTGGTTTGGAATGCTTTTGCGCTTGAATCATTGGAATTGCCGGGGTGGTCATGGCACTGGCCGGGCTTTATTGCTATGTTTTTATCGTGTTGTTTTATCGTTTGGTTGATAAATCTATATAATTTTATGGATGGTATGGACGGTTTTGCTGCGGGGATGGCGATTATTGGCTTTTCCTGTTTCGGGTTCTTGGGATGGCAGGCTGAGGATCAACTTTTTATGAGTGCCAACCTCATTGTTGTGGCTGGCGTCTCTGGCTTTCTGCTGTTTAATTTCCCGCCTGCAAGAATATTTATGGGGGATAGTGGGGCGTCGACATTAGGCTTTCTTGTGGCTGCCTATTCATTGTGGGCGAGCGTTGAGGGGGTTTTTCCGATATGGGTTGCTTTGTTGGTATTTTCACCTTTTATTGTGGATGCAACCGTGACGCTGGCTCGAAGAACATTAGCGGGAGAGAGGGTATGGGAGGCGCATAAAAGCCATTTCTACCAACGACTAGTTCAGTTGGGGTGGGGGCATAAAAAAACAGTGTTGCACGGCTATTTGCTAATGGTATTGTGTGGTGTCTCGGCATGTGTTTCATTTCAAATGAGTGTTTCCATTCAATGGCTTACCATTATAATCTGGGCGATGATTTATGTTGCAATCATGGTTCGAGTCACGAGGCTGGAATCTCAGCATGAGATTGAGAAATAATATGTTCCACTTCGAATGGGTTTTGCAGAATCGTATTTTTATGGTGAATAGTTAATGAAGCATCAAAGTCGAAGATTAGCTGTTATTAGCCATGATTTAATCATGGTTGTTATTGCGTGGGGATTGGCTTTTCTTACGCGTTACAATTTTGCAATGACTGATGCTGAATGGGCGATGGTTTGGCAAACATTGGTTATTGTGGTGGCAGCACAGGCAATCGTTTTTGGTGCTACAGGCCTGTATCGTGGCCTTTGGCGTTTTGCGAGCCTTCCTGATATGTGGAATATTAGCCGTGCGGCAGGCGTCGGTGTGCTTGCTGTTTCACTGCTCCTATTCTTGTTTAACCGTATGGAAGGTATCCCGAGGACAGTATTACTGTTTTATCCTGTTTTTCTCGTGTTTCTGCTGGGTGTTCCGCGGATTGTTTACCGTATGTGGAAGGAGCACGGTCTGAATTTGAAGAATGTGATTGGGCGTAAGCATGTATTGGTTGTTGGCGCTGGTCGTTCAGGTGAGATGTTGGTACGAGATCTCTTACGAGAGGGCGAGTATCTGGTTGTTGGTTTTCTGGATGACAATCGACGCTTGAAAGGGGCTAAGGTGAGAGGGATCCCCGTTTTAGGTACGGTTAGGGATATTTCTCGCATCGTTGATGATAACGAGGTCGATATCATTATGATTGCTATTCCATCGGCAAGCAGTAAGCAGATGCGTAAGATAGTCGAATTATGTGAACAGGCTGAGGTACCGTTTAGAACCTTGCCTAGAATTCATGATCTGGTCTCTGGGCGTTCGACCTTGACTGAGTTGCGAGAAGTTGCGATTGATGATCTTTTGGGGCGAGATCCGGTACGGCTTGACTGGGATGGGATCAACAAAGGGGTTGCGGGTAGTACGGTATTGATTAGTGGTGGCGGTGGTTCCATTGGCTCGGAACTGTGTCGACAGATTGCTCGCCTGGGGCCTGCCAAGTTGGTGTTATTCGAAAAGTGCGAGTTTAATCTCTATAGCATCAGCCGGGAGCTCAAAAATGAGTACCCTAATTTGGTTTTTCATTCTGTGTTGGGTGATGTTTGTGATGCGGTCGCGGTTGAGCGTGTATTGGTGCGCTACAGTCCTGATGTTATCTTTCATGCAGCTGCATATAAACATGTGCCTATGCTTGAAGAGCAAGTGCGTGAGGCCGTGCGGAATAATGTGCTGGGCACACGCCTGATGGCTAAATGTGCTGCGGAGATCGGTTGCAAAACTTTTGTAATGATCTCTACTGATAAAGCGGTTAATCCTGCCAATGTGATGGGCGCAAGCAAGCGCGCCTCTGAAATATATTGCCAGGCACTGAATGCCAGTGTCGAAACTAATTTTATTACCGTGCGCTTTGGTAATGTGCTGGATTCGGCTGGCAGTGTGGTGCCTTTATTCAGAGAGCAGATTGCACAAGGAGGCCCCGTGACGGTGACGCATCCTGATATTACCCGCTATTTTATGACGATTCCCGAAGCAAGTCGGTTGATCCTTCAGGCGGGGTCGATGGGGGGCGGTGGCGAAATCTTTGTACTGGATATGGGTGAGCCACTTAAAATTAACTATTTAGCAGAGCAGATGATTCGCCTGTCGGGCAAGGTGCCGGGCGATGATATCGAAATAAAATATACCGGGCTAAGGCCTGGTGAAAAGCTGTATGAAGAGTTGTTTTATGGCAAAGAGTCGTTGCTAAAGACAGAGCATAAAAAGGTATTGTTGGCACGTTCCAGTGATTCAGATTGGCAGATGATTGAGCAGACAATGGCTCAGTTGCAGGTTGCTTGCGATGAGTTTGATGAAGAGCAAGTGCAGGCGCTTTTATATCAGCTGGTTCCAGAGTTAAGTGAGCAGCAGGCACTGTCGGTATCATCATCGAATGAAAATAACGTGGTTGAATTTTCACGACGATAATGTCAAACCAATTGATGGCCTGTAAAAGTTAAAATGACGGAACTCAGTATGTCGTACCCTACGATTGAATCATTTATTGGTAATACTCCTCTGGTGAGGTTGCAGCGTTTACCGGGTGATTTTAATAACGTTATCTTAGCGAAGCTGGAAGGTAATAATCCTGCAGGCTCGGTTAAAGATCGTCCTGCGCTGAGCATGATTCAGCACGCCGAAGCACGCGGTCAGATCAAGCCGGGCGACACGTTAATCGAGCCGACTAGCGGTAATACCGGTATCGCGTTGGCGATGGCCTCTGCGATTAAGGGTTACCGTCTAATCCTGATTATGCCGGAACATATGAGTGTTGAGCGCCGCGCCAGTATGGCGGCTTATGGTGCTGAGATTGTCTTGACACCGAAAGCGGGCAGCATGGAGGCGGCGATCGATAAGGCGCGTGAGATGGTGGCCAATGGTGAGGGGGTGATGCTGGATCAGTTCTCGAATCAGGATAACCCAAGCGCGCATTACAGTGGCACCGGCCCTGAAATCTGGCGTGATACTGGAGGCAAGATTACCCACTTCGTGAGTGCGATGGGCACTACCGGTACCATCATGGGGACGTCGCGTTATTTAAAAGAACAAAATTCAGCAATTCAGGTTGTCGGTGTGCAGCCGATGGAGGGCGCGCAGATCCCGGGTATTCGCCGCTGGCCGAAGGAGTACCTGCCAAAGATTTATGATGAGCAGCGTGTTGATCGCATCATCGATGTTAGTCAGGAAGCGGCAGAAGAGACTACGCGTGAGTTGGCGCGACGTGAAGGGATCTTTGCCGGTATCTCATCTGGTGGCGCGATGAGTGCCGCACTGCAGCTTTCAAAGGAAGTGAGCGATGCGGTGATCGTCGTTATTATTTGTGACCGGGGTGATCGTTATCTATCGACCTCAGTTTTCTCAGTTGCGCCTCTTTCAGCTTAAATATTAGGGTAAAAATGGCACGTAAACAGAAGCGTTCACGTAGGCGCTCATCAAATAGTGGTGCTCGTGTTGACCTTAAGCAGAGCGCTTATGCATCGATTGAATCACTGAGCCATGACTCGCGTGGTGTTGCGCGCGTTAATGGCAAAGCGGTTTTTATCGATGGTGCTTTGCCGGGTGAAGAGGTCCTTTTCTCTTATCTGAAGCGTAAAGGCAGCTATGATGAGGGTGGTGTTGCCCATGTTATCAAGGCTGCACCTGAGCGTGTAAAACCGGGCTGTGCTCACTTTGGTGTGTGCGGTGGATGTAGTCTGCAACATATGGCGGCCGAGACGCAGATTCACGCCAAGCAACAGGTGTTGCTCGAAAATCTCAAACACATCGGCAGTGTTGAGGCGGAGAAATTACTGCCGCCAATGACGGGCCCGCTGTGGGGTTACCGTCGTAAGGCGCGTCTTGGGGTGAAGTATGTGCTTAAAAAAGAGAAGGTGCTGGTCGGTTTTCGTGAGAAGAGCAGCCCTTATCTGGCTGATATTGAAGGTTGCGAAGTACTGCATCCATCGGTTGGAAAGCAGGTCAATGCGTTGAAGGCCTTAGTCGGTGAGTTATCTATCTACATGCGAATCCCGCAGATAGAGATTGCCGTGGGTGATGATGCAACCGCGATGATCTTCCGCAACCTTGAGCCCTTTATCGATAGCGATATCGATAAGTTGCGTGCCTTTGCGCAGCAACATAATGTATACCTTTATCTGCAGCCGAAAGGGCCAGATACGGTGCAGCTGTTATGGCCTGAGATGTCGAAGGAAGAAAGTCGTGAGGCGCTCTGTTATCGCTTGCCTCAATATGATATCGAATACCGCTTTGGCCCGACGAATTTTGTGCAGGTGAATGCCGAGATCAACAGCAAGATGATTGATAAAGTGATCGAGCTGCTTGACCTGCAGCCTGAAGATCGTGTGATGGATCTCTTTTGTGGACTGGGGAATTTCACTCTGCCGATGGCTAAAGGTGTTGCCTCAATTGTCGGTATTGAAGGTGATGATGCACTGGTTGAGCTGGCGAAGCGTAACGCCAAACATAATGGTATTGAAAACACCGAGTTTTACAGCGCCGATTTAAGTAAACCGGAACTGTTGCCGCAGGCCGGTTTTGTGCTTGATGGGCAGCGTTTTGATAAGGTGTTGCTTGATCCTGCTCGTGCAGGGGCACTGGAGATGATGGCTCCACTGGCGAAGTTGGCACCGAAGTTGATTGCCTATGTATCATGTAACCCCGCGACACTCGCACGCGATGCCGATGAGCTGGTTAATAAACACGGTTATCGCATGACCCATGTTGGGGTGATGGATATGTTTCCACACACCTCGCATGTTGAAGCGATGGCGCTGTTTGTACGTGATTGATTGAGGCAGCCATGGCAAAAGAGATTGAAAGAAAGTTTTTGCTAAAGAGTGATACATGGTGTGATGAGGTCGACTCTTCATGCCGCTATGCTCAGGGGTATATGTCGAGTTCTGAAAAGGTTTCGATCCGTATTCGTATCTCTGATGAAAAGGCATATCTGAATTTTAAGAGCGCTACACTTGGGATCTCGCGCACTGAATATGAATATGAAGTCCCGCTGGCGGATGCCGATGATATGTTGGCCAACTTCTGCGAAGGCCCGCTGATTGAAAAGGTGCGCTACTTTGTGAAACGTGGAGACCATACCTGGGAGATCGATGTCTTTGAAGGCGATAATACAGGGCTAGTGGTGGCCGAAATTGAACTGCAGACGGAGGATGAATCGTTTGATGTGCCTGACTGGATTGGCGCTGAGGTTTCCGATGATCCTCGCTATTACAATGTCTGTCTGGTGACGCATCCTTACTGCCAGTGGACTGACTAATTCATGTTATTTAAAACAGGAAAACGACTGCTTGCGCTGTTCCTGTTACTGCCGCTTACTTTATTATTACTGGTGTCTTGTGCAGCGCCCGATAACGGCGCACTGCGTTTTGGCCTTTCTAAAATGCCGGTCACACTTGACCCGCGTTTCTCTACCGATGCCACTTCGTCGCGCATCAATCGCCTACTATACCAGCGTTTAGTCGACTTCGATGAGGCCTCAATGCCTGCGCCATCACTTGCCACGTGGCAGATTATTTCGCCGCTGCATTACCGTTTTACGCTGAATCCCGAGCGAGCTGCCTTTAGTAATGGCGACGCGCTGAATAGTGCCGATGTGAAGGCAACCTATGACTTTATTCTTGAGGCAGCGAATGCCTCGCCACATCGACTGTCGCTTGAACGCTCAATTGAACGTGTTGAGGTAAAAGGTGATGAGGTCATTGATTTTATCCTGAAAGAACCCGACCTGCTTTTTCCGGGACGACTGGGTATTGGCATCTTGCCAAAGAAACTGGTTGAATCAGAACATGCCTTTAACCGTTCGCCGTTGGGCAGTGGTGCTTTTCAGATGGAACTATGGCCGGATGATACGCATTTAAGGCTTAAGCGCCGCAGTGACGGTCTGTTATTAGAGTTTATTGAGGTGACCGATCCCAACGTACGAGTATTAAAACTGATGCGTGGCGAGATCGACATGATGCAAAATGATTTGCCGCCAGAGTTGATTCGTTACCTGTCAAAACAGTCAGATGTGAACATCAGTCATGGTGCAGGTTCTAACTTCGCCTACCTCGGTTTTAATATGGAAGATGAATTCACCGGAGTGGCTGAGGTACGCGAGGCGATCTCGTTGGCGCTGGATCGAGATTCTATTATTCAATATGTATTGGGTGAGTCGGCGCGTCCGGCGAATGCACTGTTACCTCCGGATCATTGGGCCGGTACACCAGCGCTGCATCAGATCGCCTATGACCCGTCCGCAGCAAAGGCGTTAATGAGCGAGCTTGGTTACAGTGTTGAAAAACCGCTGCATCTAACCTACAAAACCTCAAGCGATCCGTTTCGACTACGCTTGGCAACCGTGATTCAGCAGCAGCTTTCAGAGGTCGGCATCAAAGTAGAACTGAAGAGTTACGACTGGGGTACTTTCTATGGCGACATCAAAGCAGGGCGCTTTCAGATGTATAGCCTGATGTGGGTTGGAATTAAACTGCCCGATATCTTTCGTTATGTATTTCATAGCACCGCAATCCCACCGGGAGGGGCTAATCGCGGGCGTTTTATTGATGCCGAGACTGACCGTCTGATTGAGACTGCCGAGGCCGCGACTTCTATTAAAAAACAGGCCGTACTTTATCAGCAGCTGCAAGCGCATCTATTACAGCAGCTACCGTTTGTGCCGCTGTGGTATGAAGATCATGTCTTTATCGCGCGCGATCATGTGACCGGGTATACCATTGCACGGGATGGGAATTATGATGGACTATTATCTGTAAGGCGAGAGTAGCTAATTAAAGGAAGGGATCAACTAGCAAAGTATGTCATTACGAGCAAAGCGAAGTAATCTCGCTTTTTATGTGTCGACGGTACCGCGAGATTGCTTCGTCGCTTCACTCCGCGCAATGACAATTACTCAAAAGTTATTTGGTATTATATATTATGGCTGAAATTATCATCGACATCCCAACGCAACGTTTAC
>Ga0316204_10002090_pt1 | contig 47627 bp, 38 predicted proteins | sample 6monrhotite_MG_2_FD_205661 | JGI IMG/M metagenome (GOLD analysis project Ga0316204, IMG submission 205661) | Microbial mat bacterial communities from mineral coupon in-situ incubated in ocean water Damariscotta River, Maine, United States -... | ecosystem: Environmental > Aquatic > Marine >... | reverse complement strand
TCGCTGGCTCTTTTTGGCCTGTTGGGGGTGATTATCCTGCTCAGTCGCCGTGATTTCCAACATGTGGGGGATGCCATGCACGCCTACGAAGGCGGTGAAGCCGACGACATCAAGGGGCATTTCCCAAAAGAATTGCAGGGTTTGGTCGATCATATGAACAGGTTGTTGAATCAGAATATGAAACTGGTTGAACGTACCCGGAAATATGTCTCCAAAATTGCCCACGATATCAATCACCCGTTGGCGGTGATGAAAAACGGTCTGAACAGCGAGGAACCGGACAGGAATTTGTTGAACAGGCAAATTGAACGCATGGCCGGTCTGGTCGATCGTTATTCCAGCCTGGCCCGTGCCATCGGTCCGGAAGGGCAATCAGGCAAGCAAACAGCCATTGCCGCATTACTACAAGATGTCGCCGAAGGTTTTTCCATCGTCTACCGACGCACGCCCCTGAAAATTGATTGCACATGCGATGAAAAACTTATGTTCCCGATTCCTCCTCATGATCTGGAAGCCATGGTTAGCAATCTGGTCTCCAATTCCCATAAATTTGCGGATTCCAGGGTTTGTTTGAGCGCCCGACTGTTGGATGGGAATCTGATCGTCAGCGTCGAAGATGATGGCCCCGGGATTCCCGAAGATGAACGCGAAGGGGCGCTGAATTGGGGGAAGCGCCTAGATGAAGCCGCTCCCGGCACCGGTTTTGGACTTTCGATCGTTAAAGATATAGCCGACCTTTATGAAGGTGACCTTCAATTGGGCGCATCGAAACTAGGTGGCCTGAAAGTGGATGTCGTTATTCCTGACGGGCAAAAGACGCGTTGAGTGAAGATGGCCATTGCTGGACTGTGTTCCCTGAGGAGGCCCGGATCGATGACATGTGTCTGCATTTCGGGCCGTTACCACGTTATACTGTGTATGCGGTTGCTTTGGTCATGGGTATCCTCGGTGGTTAGTGGTTTGGAAGGCCTGTTCTTTAGGCCCTTGAAATCATTTTCAAATAAAGTGTGACCGTGGTTATGCCCCATGGGGGTGTTCGGTTGAGGAAACGTATGTCTGGCAAGTTGATCTGTGATTTTGTTGGCGGGGCCGTGGGCCATCGCTTTCGCTTTGGCGGAGGACGGGGGCAGTCCTTACCCAAAGCCGTGGGCATGACAGGCGGCCATACGCCAACCATCGTGGACGCCACGGCGGGCCTGGGCGGGGATGCTTTTTTGTTGGCCTCTTTGGGGGCCGAGGTCACGTTGATTGAACGTTCCGTTGAGATGCACACGATTTTACAAGACGGGCTGAAGCGAGCTTGCGGCGCCGGGGGCGACGTGGCCGAGGTCATAAGCCGCATGACGTTGCTTTTGGGGGATTCGAAGGACCTGCTTCCGTCGATTTGCCCCGACGTGGTGCTGGTTGACCCTATGCACCCGCCGCGCAAAAAATCAGCACTGGTCAAAAGCGAAATGCGTCTGATCCGCGAGATCGTCGGCGAAGACCCGGATATGATTGATTTGATGAAGGTCGCCCTGCAAACGGCGCAAAAACGTGTGGTCTTAAAATGGCCTAGGCGCGCGGATGCGATGGATGGTATTGCCCCGTGTTCCCACCAAATCATCGGTAAAACCACGCGCTATGACGTGTTTATGATTGATCAGAAGAAATAGCCCTAAACCGCGCTACACCGGGAAATATGCATATATCTGAGGTGTCCTCGGAATTGAATATCTGTTCTCAGAAGGGGGAGTGGATCTTATTTTGGTCCAGCCTGGAAATCGCACTTTACCAAAGCTGGGCATTGCCAATTTTGTGCAGTAGCATCAGGCCATGACGGAAAGCGGCATAAGTGGAACAGAAGGCTACTCTGAAGAGGCCGAGGAGCTTCTCGTTCGCTACGAGTCTTTCACCTTTGACGATGTGCATTCAGACGTTCTGCATCTGTTGCCGAGTATCCCCAGTGTTGTTCTTGAGATCGGTTCGGGGACAGGTCGTGATGCCGCTCACTTAGCCAAGATAGGCCACCGTGTTATTGCCGTGGAACCTACGGATGAATTGCGTGTTCCAGCATCCCGTTTGCATCCTTCACCGTCGATAAGCTGGCTTGATGATAGCCTTCCTGATCTCAGGCGCGTTGTGGCTCATCGAGAATATTTTGATTTGGTCATGCTCACGGCGGTGTGGATGCATTTGGATGTAAATGAGCGCGCGAGAGCGATGCCAGTACTTGCTTCATTGGTTCGCCCAGGCGGCATCATGATTATGTTGCTTCGCCACGGTCCAGTGCCTTCTGGTCGCAGAATGTTTGATGTATCTGCCGGGGAGACTGTCGAGCTTGCTCGGGCAGAGCGCTTGATGCCGGTGATTAACCTGCGCACCGAATCCAGTCACGGAGGCAATAAACGTGCAGGTGTCACATGGACCCGTCTAGCTTTTGAGAAAGAAAGTTAGATTCATGATCGCGGACTTCCCTCAACGGTATCTTCGCCTGCTTCTGGCTAGGAACAGGCTCTCCAGGCCCGTCGAGAATGTCTGCTTTTTTGGGGGGCGTTATTAAACAATAATTTCAGGAATAATCGACGATGGTCCGTATCTTGGAATTAATGCGTGCTTTGGCGACGGTATTCGCCGGGGGCCATGCCAAATTCGCGTTTAAAGGCCCGACTGAACGAAATTTCAGACTCGTATCCTATCTTTTCAGCAACTCGGGCCAGGCCCATGCCCGTTGTATTCAAAAGGTCCGTCGCTTGCCACATTCTCCATTTTACCAGATACGCAATCGGAGAAATTTCAGACACTTTTTTGAATTGAAGCGCAAAACCTGACCGGGACATTCCTGCTGCAGCGGCAAGGTCATCAATCGTGAGTTTTTCGGCGGCGTGATCATGAATAAGTTTAATCGCCCTGGTCAGACGGCTATCGGCGATGGCGGCTAAAAACCCGGTTGGTATTTTCGCCTGAGCCAAATAGGTCCTCAGCATTTGAATAAGAAGAATTTCAGCAAGGCGTTCAATAATTACATCGGCTCCGGGGGCGCCTTGATTCATTTCACGGACCAGCAGGGGAAGCACATTGTCAATGCCGCTGGACGCTGGAAATTCAAAAGACTTAAGGTGAACCACCTCCGGTAATTGCTCAAGCAAGGGGTGCTTGATGTCGCTACGGTATTCATAGTGACCACATAGCAATTGAGTTGTCGTAGGCCCCTCTGAAAAAAGCGCCTGGTCTTGCAGGACCTGCATGCCCGGAACAGCCTGACGACCTGCTTGGTCCGCCAAAGAATGGGCTCTGCCATGAGGGAAGTGGAGAATATCACCAGGGGCGACTTCGGTTCGCTGGCCGCCTGAATCCAATATGCATCGACCACGCATCACCACATGAAATTGGGCGAACGAACTTTGCTCCATCCTCATGGCCCAAGGCGCTGAAAAATCCCTCAAAAAATAGACACAGCTTTTTAATCGGATAAGTCGGAGAACATCACTTAACGCTTCTTGCATGGTTCATGTCTCGTTTTGATGCGTGAAGATTTCCTTCATATCACAGAATATTAGGCCGTATTTATTTTCCAGCATAATTGGACGATCTGTTTACTAATTTAGAGTATTCGACATTATTTTTCCACGACAGCCTCTGTACATTTTTCCTTGTTCAATTCAAACCGAACTCTCAAGGAGATAATTTGCAATGAATTTCAAACTTCCTATTTCTGGTCTCGCGGTTGTTTTAGCCATCGCGTTCGCCTTTCCTGCTGTTGCTTCGGATCATAAGGTTTTGCCAAATTTCGATCCGTCCAAAGATACAGCTAAACCGGCAGAGGCGATCCCCTATGTCAACATCAATCCAGCTATTCAGTTTGGATCAGCATGGGGGAATTTTGGTAAAACCGAGCACGGTACATTCGGAAAATTCCCAGCTAAGTTCGAGACGCCCTTTCATACTCACTCCGGGGCGTATCATGGCGTCGTGATCAGGGGGGCTATGACCAATCCCTTCAAAGGTGAGAAAAACCCGCCAATCATGAATCCGGGCTCTTATTGGTTTGTGCCGGCAAATTCAATTCATTCGACGGCGTGCGTGTCAGCAGAACCGTGCCAGTTCTACTTCCATTCAGCCGGAAATTTTGATTTTGTTGAGCACAAATAATACCCGTTAACAGCATGGTTCTATTATTGCAAAAAGCGGCGGGTTTATACCCTGCCGCTTTTTCATGTCTGGTTTTGTCTTGGGTAATCCATTTTTCACAATATGAAAATTGTTTTTCCCATTGCAAAAAGGTAAAAAGTAATCGTATTCTCATGACCTCGTCGGAGGGGGGTGCCAAAGCGGTTGCTGTGGGCTCTGTACAGGCAAGTTCGGGAATTGGATCAGGGATACGTATTGATGGTATCGGCAGTGAGAGAAGCCATCGAGATAACGACGCCTTCGGCGGGGCTGACCGATGAAGTGCAACCCCTGCGCCGCAAAATCCAATCCGTAGAACGGGCACTTTCGCTTCTCGAGCTGTTGGCCGAAGCCCCCAGCGGAATTCGCCTGAACGATATATCAAAATCTCTCGCCCTCAATGTCAGCACCTGTCACCACCTGTTAAGCACGCTTGTCGATCGGGGGTACGTTGCCCAATCCAGGAGGGACCGTGCTTATTTCCTTGGCAACAAGGTTGTGGAGCTGAGCGGTTCACGCATGCGCCAGTTTAATCTTGCCGACACTGCCATAGGTGACTTGCGAACCTTGAACGATGAAACAGGCGAAACCGTTCACCTTGCCGTGTTGCAGGGAGATGAACTGGTGACGATCGCAGTGCTTGATTCCCGGCACGCCGTGCGAGTGGTTTCGGGGCAGGGCGGCAAATCCGAAGCCATTCATGCCACTGCCACGGGCAAGGCCATGCTGGCGTGGCTTCCTGAAGGCGAAATCGATCGTATTATCAAGCGCAGTGGTATGAACCGATTTACCGACAAGACGATCACCGACCGCAAGGCTTTGATGGAGGAGTTGCGCCAGGTGCGACGAAACGGGTTCTCTCTTGATAACGAAGAATTCCAGCCGGGTGTCATTTGTGTCGGCGCGGCGATACGGGATCATGCGGGTGCCGTTGTCGGCGCGATCAGTTGTTCGTTGCCAACTATGCGAGTCGATGCACAACGTCTGCTGACCGTTGAAACGGATGTTAAAACCGCAGCACGCACGATATCTGAAAATTTGGGAGGGACTGTCGACCCAGAAGTGGATGGCGTTTCCCTTCCGTCATAAATTTTGCATTTTGTTTTTCAATCAAGAAGCCGGAGTTTCCTATCATGACGATGCCTGAAAATGTAATGACCAGTCCAGATTTCCCAATACCGGAAACCCAAAACGCCTGGGTTCTGGGCGGACCGGGTGAGCTGAGCAAGGCCGTAAAGCCGATACCGGCTCCGGGAAAGGCAGAAGTTCTGGTGCGGATCGATGCCATCGCCGTTTGCGGCACCGATCTTGAAATCATCTACAAAGGGCCACCGGCGCTGATCGAGGGAGAGTTGCCGTTCAATAAAAACTTCACCCCGGGTCATGAATACATGGGCACGGTCGTTGCCTTGGGACCGGGTGTTGATGAATACAAATTCGGCGATCGGGTAACGGTCGAAATCCATGCCGGTTGCGGTCAATGCAAGCGATGCCGCGAAGGCATGTACACGGCGTGTCACAATTATGGAAAAAACTACGGTGATGTGAACAAGGGGCATCGGGCCAACGGTTTTTCCACCGATGGCGGTTTCCTTGAGTACGCGGTTAACAATATCAATACGCTGGTTCATGTGCCCGACACCATGACCGATGAAGAGGCCACCCTGGTGGTCACGGCGGGAACGTCCATGTACGGACTGATCGAACTGGGTGGTTTGGTCGCTGGTGAAAGCGTCGTCGTCACCGGGCCCGGGCCAATCGGCTTGCTGGGTGTTGCGGTCGCCAAGGCCATGGGGGCACAACCTGTGTTCCTGACGGGCACCCGGGATAACCGCCTTGAAATAGGCAAGCAACTGGGTGCTGATCATGTGATCAACGTGACCAAGGAGAATCCCGTGGAAAAAGTTCGGGAACTGACGGGGGGCATTGGTGCCGATTATGTTTTGGAATGTTCCGGCGCACCCAACGGCTTTACCGAGGCGGCCCAGATGGTGAATCGTGGCGGAAAGATCTGTCTCGCAGCATTTCCCGGCAAGGAAGTCCCCATCGATGTGGCGCATCTTGTGCGCAATAATATCTATGTCTATGGCATTCGGGGCGAAGGCAAAAGCGGCACCCATCGTGCAGCGGCTTTCATGGAGCAAAAACGCTTCGATGCCACGCTGATTCACACCCACACTTTCATGATGGACGACCTGCCCGAAGCCATTCGGTATGCCAAGGACCGGGTCGAAGATGCCATCAAGGTTGTCGTCAAAAACGACTTCGCCAACGCAAGCCGGGTCGCGGCGGAATAGAGAAGCAGGAACCGGGCGCATGCTGAATTGTGACACATACCTGATGCCGGATTCCCTCGACGGGGCTTTAACGGCCCTGTCGAAAGCGCCGCCCGGTAGCCGGATCGTCGCCGGAGCAACCGACACACTTCCGTGGGCTCGGCAAGGTCGGGCCGGTGATGTGGCGGGCGATGTGCATGTGCCGACCGTGATTGATATTTCCCGGGTGTCTGAAATGTCCGGGTTTTCTGTTGATCCGGACGGTCGCGTGCGGATTGGCGCCAATGTGGTCTTTCAGCAATTTCTGGAAGACGATTTGCTGATCGAGCAGCTTCCGGGAATGCCGTCGTGCGCGCTTTGGTTTGCCGATGATCAAATTCGCCGTCAGGCGACGCTGGTGGGCAATATGGCAAACGCCTCACCGGCTGCCGATGGTGCGCCACCGATGATTGCCCTCAATGCCACCGTGGAAATGGCCCGGTTGGATAACGAGGCCATTTCCCGGCGTTCGTTACCTTTGAGCGAGTTCATCACCGGACCGGGCAAAACAGTTCTTGGTGAAGGTGAAATCATTACGGCGATAACGTGTGATTCGGCCAAGGGGTATGGTGGGGCATTTGAAAAAGTGGGTCATCGCCGGTCCCTGGTTATTTCCGTTGTCTGTGCTTTTTGCTGTGTCAAGCCGTCGACGGATGGTGCCACCTTTGATGATATCCGCCTCGCCCTTGGGGGAATTGGCCCGGTGCCGGTACGCCTTGAAGATGTGGAAGATTTCCTGAAAGGAAAACCCATCAGCGCTGCCATCATAGAGCAGGCGGCGGCCATGCCTGTCCATCGCGTTGCCTCGCGCACCCGGCAGGAATACCGCCGGGACGTGGTTCAGGGGTTTGTTTCACGGGCGATCCGTGATGCGCTTGCCGATACTGGTATCAAGATCGAAGAAGAAATAGAAAAGGGCGCGGCATGAAGTCCGATATGATCGTCAATATGACCGTCAATGGTCGCGCCGTTAAGGGACTGGCAAAGCCGTCCTGGCGGCTGCTTGATTTTTTGCGCGAAGAACTTCACCTGACCGGATCCAAAGAAGGCTGCGGTGCGGGTGAGTGCGGGACCTGTTCGGTGTTTGTCGATGGCAAGCTGATGAAGGGCTGCCTGTTGCCGGTGGCCAAAGCCGAAGGTGCTGTCGTTGAAACCGTCGAGGGGCTGGCCCAAAACGGTATCCCGACGGCCCTGCAAAAAGCTTTTCACAAAACCGGTGCCAGCCAATGTGGTTACTGCATCCCCGGCATGGTGATGGCGGCGACGGCGGCCCTGCGTGAAAGTCCCAATGCCGACGGCGAAGAAATCAAGGAACGCATCGGCGGGAATATATGCCGTTGCACAGGTTATCAGAAGATCGTTGAGGCCATCGAACTGGCCCGCGATGTGATGAACGGATCCGTAGCGGCATCGGTTCTGGACACCGACGAAGAATTTGAAAGTTTCATCGGTACCAACGTCCGGCGTATTGATGCGCCGGGCAAGGTCAACGGCGCATTGCGGTATGCCGCTGATATGACCCTGCCGAACATGCTGGAAATGCAGGTTTTGCGCAGCCCCCATGCCCATGCCCGGATCGTTGAAATAGACACAAGCGCGGCGGAAGCCCTGCCCGGTGTGGAAGCCGTGATCACCAGCGCCGACGTCCCCGGCGTCGATGGTTTTGGCGTGTTTGTCCACGACCAACCCGTGATGGCGCGCAATAAGGTTCGTTATGTGGGCGAGGCCGTCGCCGCCGTTGGCGCGGTCGACCTTGAAACGGCCAAGCAGGCGGTTCGTCTGATCAAAGTCGTCTATGAAGACCTGCCCGCATTGTTTGACCCGGAAGAAGCCTTGAAACAGGGCGCGCCGGTGCTGCATGAAAGCGCAACTGATAACTTGGTCAAGCACATCCCCATCCGCAAAGGAGATGTTGAAAAAGGATTCAGCGAAGCCGACCTGATCATCGAGCAAACCTATCAGACGCAAGCGGTGGAACACGCCTACCTGGAACCGGAAGCGGGACTGGCTTATGTCGATGCCGACGGCGTCTTGACGGTCCTTTCCCCCAGCCAGAACATTTCCCATCATCGCCACATGTTGGCGGGAATTCTTGATATGCCCATCAATCGGGTTCGCATGATCATGAGCCCCGTTGGCGGTGGCTTCGGTGGCAAGGAAGATATGATCTATCAAGGCATGCTGTCCCTGATGACACTGAAAACCCGGCTTCCGGTACGGCTGGTGTTTACCCGTGAAGAATCCATCATCGCCACGGCCAAACGTCACCCAGCCCGCATTACCTACAAAATGGGCCTGATGAATGATGGCCGTATCGTCGCCACGCAAATCACCGCCATATGCGACGGCGGTGCCTACGGCATGTCGACGGAAGGTGTCATGCGCAAGATGGCGATTCTGGGTGCCGGTCCTTACGACATCGAAAATGTCCGTATCGATACGTACGGTGTCTATACCAACAATACGCCAAGCGGCGCCTTCCGTACTTTCGGGGCCATGCAGTCGCAATTTTCCACCGAAGCACATCTGGACTTGTGTGCCGAACGCCTGGGGATAGATCCCTTCAAGCTGCGGTTTTTGAACAGCATGCAGGCGGGATCAAGCACACATACGCAACAGGTTCTTAATTCGGTCAGTTATTCCCGTGTGCTGGAAGCAGCCCGTGACGAGTCCTCATGGCAAGACGGCGCACCGACGTCACGGGGCGCCTTGCGCAGTGACTTGGGCGGTGACGGGGTCCGTCAACCCGTTGCCCTTGGTGCCCGCCTTAAATCAGGTCGGAAAACGTCCAGCAACGGCAAGCGCCGCGGCCGGGGTGTCGCCGGATCCTGGTACGGCATTGCCCGAACCGCCGCCATGGATCGGGCCGGTGCCTGGGTCGAACTGGATGACGGTGGCACGGCCAAGGTTGTTACCGGGGTAACGGAAATCGGCGAAGGCATTCTGACCGTATTGGCCCAGGTTGCCGCCGAAGAGCTTGGTATCCGGCCAGAAGATATCACCATCGGTGACAATGACACCGCCCGCTCGCCTGAAGCCGCCCACGCCGGGGCAACGCGCCAGACTTACATGATCGCCAATGCCGTCGCCATGGCATGCCGCGATGCGCGGAATAAGTTTGATGCCGAAATTGCCGATCACTGGGGTGTCGAACCCGACCAGATTGAAGCCTTTGGGGGGCAAATCTGGGCCCGGGACAGCAATCTCAAAATGACCATGGCCGAGGCCGTACACATATGTAAGGTCGTACGCGGTTTTGTGCCGGTGGGTTCGGGCAACTATATGGCCCATCACACCGGACTTGATCCCATCGATGGTTCGGGCAAACCGTGGCAAGCCTATGTTTTTGGTTGCCAGGTCGCCGAAGTTGAAGTGGACACGGTCACCGGAGAAGTGCAGGTATTGGGCATTTGGGCGGCGCATGATGTGGGCCGCGCGGTCAATCCGCGCGGGGTCGAAGGCCAGATAGAAGGTGGCGTCGTGCAGGGGCTTGGTCAGGCATTGATGGAAGATTACAAGAGCGCTGAAGGTCACAGTTCGACAGACAGTTTCGCCAAGTACATACTGCCAACATCACTGGATGTTCCGCAGATCACTTCGATCATCGTCGAGGACCCGGACCCGCACAACCCCTTGGGTGTGAAGGGAATCGGAGAGCCGGCACTGGTGCCGACTGTTCCCGCGATTATTAACGCGATCTATGATGCCATCGGTGTCAGGATTACCTCATTACCGGCGACGCCGGAAAAAATTCTCGCTGCGTTACGCAAGAACGAATCAAAAGATTCGCACAGTCACGCCGCGGAATAGATGGTGGCAGTCACCATCGTTGATTTGCCAGGGACGGCTAACATAAAGGAGAGTTGATATGTTCAAGTTTTCACAGTTTACGCGCCGCGGTGTTATTGCAGGTGTCACGGCGGCAATTGCGGTGGCCGGTTTCGGGACTTTGGCCAAGGCGGAATTTCCGGACAAACCGATCCAGTTCATTATTCCTTTCGGCGCCGGTGGTGGCGCCGATATCGAAGGCCGTTTGCTCGCCGATGAAATGAGCAAGGTACTTGGCGTTTCGGTCGTGCCGGTCAACAAGCCCGGTGGTGGCGGAGCGGTTACCTACACGTTCGTCAAGAACGCTAAACCCGACGGCTACACGATTGCCTGGAATTCCACGTCGATCCTGACGTCGAGCAGCATCGGCAATATGCCGTTCAATCATTCTGCCCTGGACCACATCGGACAGGTTGAATTCCAACCCATGCCGTTTGCGGTGAAGGCAAACTCGCCTTGGAAAACGATTAAGGAATTCGCCGACCACTGCAAGGCCAACCCGAATAAGATAAAGATCGCCAATTCAGGCACGGGTAGCGCAACCCACCTGGCATCCCTTGCCATGGTCAACGCTATGGGCTGCAAAGTGATTCACCTTCCCGTGGGCGTAAAACGCCGCAACGCAACGGTGTTGTCCGGCGAAGCGGATGCCATGAACGCACCACTGACCGCGACGCTGAACCTTCTTAAGGCGAAAAAGATCCGTCTGCTGGCTCTGCCAAGCGCCAAGCGTAATCCGGGTGTTCCGAATGTGCCAACGGCGAACGAAGCGGGCTATCCGGCTGAACTGGACCTGTTCCGTGGTTTGTCTGTACCCAAAGGCACGCCTGTTGGTGTCAGGGCCAAACTCTTTGACGCTATGACCAAAGCCGCCAATTCGGCAGCATTCATGGGATTGGCGAACAAAAAAGGCTTTACAGTTGCCCCCATGGGACCGGCTGCCTTCTCGAAGATGCTGGCTGCGGAAGATGCCAAAGTCGTTGCGATCATGAAGGGTGCCGGTTTGTACCTTTCAAAGGCCAAATAGGGCCGACACGAACGCCGATACCAGCGGTCCGGCGAGTTTAAGTTTCCGAGGGACACCAAGCCATGACTATGCCAATGAAGAATATCATCGCCGCATTCATTTTTGCGGTGGTTGGGATAGTTTATGGCTTGCTCGCCTCGGAAATGCCGGACCGTGCGGCGATTGGTGTGCCGGGGCCGGCGTTTTTTCCTAACCTGATCGCCGGCTTTATCGTGTTCTTGTCGGTGGCTTTGCTAATCAAGGGCATTGTCGGGATGAAGGACCGTCAGCAATTGGTTGCGGGCTACGTGATTCCGGCCAAGGCTGCCGGTCTTGTCGCCTGGTTTGCTGTGTTTATTTTTTCACTTCCTTACCTGGGGTTCCTGTTCGCCGGGGTGCCATTTTTTGCCGGATTGATGTTGATGTGCAAATCGCGCCGCTGGCTGCAAGTGCTGATTGGCGCGGTTGCCATTCCGGCTTTTCTTTTCTACCTTTTTCGTGACGGCTTCCACATTCTGTTGCCGCACGCCCAGTGGATGTAAATTGATATGACGGGCGACGAATTTCTAGGGTTTCAACAGGCCAGCCAATATTCCAGCCTGATCGCGACGGCACTGGGTGTGTTGCTGGGTTTGATCGTCGGCATGATACCGGGCCTGACCATCAGCACGGGGATCATCATTGTCTTGCCGATGACCTTCGCGATGGATCCAAATATTTCAATCGCCCTGTTGCTGGGGTTATACGTTGCCGGCATGACCGGCGGCAGTTTTTCGGCCATACTTTTGAATATACCGGGCACGCCCTCGGCCTCGGCGACGGCCATGGATGGTTATGCCATGTCGCGGCGCGGCGAACAGGGGCGGGCGCTGGGAATAGCCATCGTCGCCAGTTTTCTTGGGGGTCTGTTCAGCTTTGGCTGCTTGTACCTGATCTCACCCTTCCTGGCCAATGTGGCGCTTGATTTTTATGCAGCCGATTTATTCGCGCTGGTCTTTTTCGGGTTGACGGTGATTTGTAGTTTTGCGGCAAAATCCCTTGTTAAGGGGCTATTGTCGGCTGCTATGGGCTTGATGATTGTTTCCATCGGTCAGGACCCGGTTATGGGAACCGCGCGTTTCACGTTTGGTGATGCCAATTTGTTGTCCGGTATTCATTTCCTGACGGCGATGATCGGTCTGTTTGCCATTCCGCAACTGGTCGAAAATATTTGCTCGCCGGTGCCGGTGATCAAAGAGGCGGTACGGACCTTCGGTGTCCGGCAAATTTTCCCCCGATTGTCCGACCTGAAGCGGATATTGGTGCCGGTTTCCATCGGTGCTCCCATCGGTTCTTTTCTGGGCGTATTGCCCGGTGCCGGTGGCCCCATTGCGGCCTTTATCAGTTATGATTATGCCAAGAAAGCGAACAAGGATCCGGACCAGTTCGGCACAGGCGTGCCCGAAGGAATCGCGGCACCGGAATCCGCCAACAATGCCGTTACGGGTGGCGCATTGATCCCGATGATGACACTTGGAATCCCGGGTGACCCGGTGACCGCCATCCTGATCGGCGCATTGCTGGTTCATGGTTTGGCTCCGGGCCCCTTGCTGTTTCTGGAACGGGGCGATTTTGCTTACGGGCTGATTTTCTCGTTCTTTTGGGCAAATATTTTCAATTTGATTATCGCGCTGGCGGGCATCGGCCTGTTGGTCAAGGTTTTGGCGACACCTCGGTCGTTAATGATGCCGACCATTGCCCTGCTGTGTGTGATTGGCAGCTATGCGTTGCGGAATTCGTTTTTCGATGTCTGGGTGATGCTCGGCTTTGGCGTGCTTGGGCTCGCCATGCGCTGGCTGAATATGCCGGTGGTGCCGTTGTTGTTGGCGCTCGTGCTTGGCAGGCCACTGGAAGAGCACTTGCGGGTTGCCTTGACGTCGTCGCAAGGGGATCTCTCGGTCTTTTTCACATCACCCTACAGCGCATTTTTTATGGGCCTGGCGGTCCTTTCCATCGTCTGGTCATTGGTTCTGGAACCCTGGCGCGAAAAGGCGAAGCAACGCAAGCTCGCCAATGGCGCATGAGTAAACTTAAGGCATAAGAACATGGAAACCGATCTCACACGCAACATGCGCGATCATGCCAGGGCCATCGCCCGGCATGGCGGGCTTGGGCCGGCAATTGTCGCTGGCGATCTGCCTGCCCAATTCGACACCAGTCTTTCCGAAGGGCTGGTTCTGGGGCTATTGAAACAGGGCATCCGCAAGTATCTGGCGATCTTCGGGCATGGCTCGACCGATTTAGGTGAAGTCTTGCGCATCTATGAAGAAGAAGGCGTGGTGCGCACCTGGAATTTCCGCAATGAAGTATCTATGGCCCATGCCGCGACCGCGCTTTCCTGGCAATATGGCGAAGTGCCAGCGGTGATCACTTCGATCGGTCCGGGTGGTTTGCAGGCCATGGCGGGCTCCCTGGCCGCGGCCAGCAACGGCGTTGGCGTCTATCACATATATGGTGACGAAACGACCCACGGCGAAGGTTACAATATGCAGCAAATTCCCAAGCCGGGGCAGGGCCTTTACGGTCAACTGACGGCAGTGATGGGAGAAAGCTATGTCTTGCACACGCCCGAAGCCTTGCGCGACATGTTGCGCCACGGCACCGGGCGGGTTCATCACCCGACAAAAGCAGGCCCGTTTTATGTGTTGCTGCCCCTGAACACCCAGCCGAAGATGCTGCATGTAAATCTGGATGCGTTACCTGAAAAACTGCATGTGCCGGCCTTGGTGGCGGCGGACGCGGATGCCTTTGATGCGGCTGCGGCGGCTATTCGACATCATAAGCGCATTGTCATAAAAGCAGGCGGTGGCTGCCGAAAGTTCCCGGATCATATTCGCAAGTTGGCCGAAGCAACGGGGGCCGCCGTTGCGCTGTCGCCAGGATCGACCGGTGTGCTGCCCGATGCCCACCCGCAGAACATGCATGTCGGTGGGTCGAAGGGGTCCATATCAGGCAACTACGCCATGGCCGAAGGTGACCTGCTTATTGTCGTTGGCTCGCGTGGCGTTTGCCAGGCGGATTGTTCCGGCATTGGCTATGAAAAGGCCGAAGCGGTGATCAATATCAACGCCGACCTGACAGACGTAACTCATTACAACAAGACCCATGCCCTGCAGGGTGACATCGGGGCGAGCATCGAAAAGTTGCTGGGTGTCCTGAAAGCCGCAGGTGGCACCGATGTGGCCGGACGCGAAGACTGGCTGGATGCGTGTGGTGCGAAGAAACAGGAATGGGTGGATTTCAAAAACCGGCTTTACGGGACACCCCTACTGGATGACGCGGCGATGGGGCAGCCCGTTTTAACCCAGCCGGTGGCGATTAAGACCGTTGCCGATTTTGCCAAGGCCAAAGGGGCCGTTAAGTTTTTTGATGCCGGTGATGTGCAGGCGAACGGTTTTCAGATTGTCGAAGATGATAACCCGGGTGAAACTTATACCGAAACCGGGGCTTCCTACATGGGCTTTGCCGTAAGTGCCGTGGTTGCCGGTGGCATAGCCGACAATCCGGAATACGCTATTGCCTTTACGGGCGATGGCTCGTTCATGATGAACCCGCAAACCCTGATCGATGCGGTTGAACATGGCGCGAAGGCCATGATGGTGATCTTCGACAATCGCCGTATGGCGGCAATTTCCGGCCTTCAGGTCGCTCAGTACGGGGTTGATTACCGAACCAACGACAGCGTCGCCGTTAATTACGTTCAATTGGCAGGCGCCGTCGCCGGGGTCAAGGCCATAGACGGTCGTGGTGACGCGACAGCCCTGAACGCAGCCCTTGATGCGGCCTATGAGCACGATGGCCTGTCGGTCCTTCATGTCCCTGTTTACAGTGGCGACGACGAATGTGGCGGCATGGGCGCTTATGGGTCATGGAATGTCGGTAATTGGGTCGATGATGTGCAAACACGCTGGCACGGCCAGAAAATTTAAGGACGGAAAGAAATGTACGAACAATACGGGCTTTATATAGACGGTAACTGGCGTGCGGCATCGGACGGCGGCGTGAAGGAAGTTTTTGATCCTGCCACCGAACAGGTGATCGGCACCATTGCTGCGGCGACGGCAACGGATCTTGACGATGCCATTGCAGCAGCCGAACGGGGCTTCAAAATTTGGCGTGCCACGGGGCCATGGGAACGCAGTGCAAAAATTCGCAAAGTGGCGGACCTTATTCGCGAACGGGTTGGCGACATCGCCCATATGATGTCGGCGGAAACCGGCAAGCCATTGGCTGAATCCCTGGCTGAAACAAACGCTGCTGCGGACCAGTTTGAATGGAATTCCGAAGAAACCAAACGCATCTATGGCCAGACCATCGAAGGCCGGACGCCCGATGTTCGCCTGACCGTTCGCTATCAACCGGTCGGCGTTGTTGCCGCCTTTTGCGCCTGGAATTTTCCGGCCCTTTTGCCGTCACGTAAAATCGCCGCCGCTTTGGCCGCCGGTTGTTCGATCATTGTCAAACCGGCGGGTGAAGCACCGGGGTCGTGCATGGGCTTGATCCAGGCTTGCCACGATGCGGGGATTCCAGCGGGCGTGGTCAACTTCGTTACCGGTGAATCATCGCTGATCGCGCCGCATCTGGTTGGTGCAAAATCGGTACGCAAGGTGTCGTTGACCGGTTCCGTGCCTGTCGGCCGTCAAATCCTGCATATGGCCGCTGAAGGCGTGAAGAAAGTAACCATGGAACTGGGCGGTCACGGTCCGGTCCTGGTCTTCGATGATGCCGACGCCGACGCCGCCGGTCGCGCCTGTGCCGCGACCAAATTTCGCAATTGTGGGCAGGTCTGTATTTCCCCCAGCCGCTTTTATGTGCAAGAAGGTGTTTATGAAACCTTCGCCGCCGCTTTTGCGGAAGTCGCCAATGGCCTGACCGTCGGGCGTGGTCTGGATGAAGGTGTGCAAATGGGGCCTATGGCCAATACGCGCGGGCTGGCGACGGCCAAAAGCATGATCGCGGATGCCCTGGAACGGGGTGCCGATTTGTTGGCCGGTGGTGGTACACCTGCGGGAATGGACACGGGCTATTTTTTGCAGCCCACCGTGTTGGGACGGGTTCCGGACGATGCCAAAATCATGATCGAAGAACCGTTCGCCCCGGTCGCCCCGATCACCACATTCAAGGATCTTGATGAGGTTTTGGAACGGGCCAACAGCCTGCCGTTTGGATTGGCGGGCTACGTCTTTACCTCGTCTTTGAAAACCGCGCATATCGCGTCAGACGCCTTGGATTGCGGCATGGTCGGGGTCAACGAAATGTTGCTGGCGACGGCGGAAGCGCCGTTTGGCGGCATCAAGGAAAGCGGCATGGGTCGCGAAGGGGGATCGCTGGGAATCATGGACTACCTGGTGCCCAAGTACATCAAGATGAAGTTGTAAAATAATGTCTGAAAACGAAAAACCAAAAGGCCTTGCCCAAGGGCTGACAAACTATGGTGACGCCGGTTTTGCGGTCTACCTGCGCCGGTCGTTTGCCAAGTCCATGGGTTATTCCAGTGAAATGCTGGCCCGGCCAATTGTTGGCATCGCCTATACGCCAAGTGGATTTAACAATTGCCACAGGCACTTTCCGGAAATGCTCGAAGCGGTGAAACGGGGCGTTATCGCCGCCGGTGGTTTGCCGCTGGAATTTCCTACCGTGTCCCTGGGCGAAGTGTTCTTAAATCCGACCAGCTTGGTCTATCGCAACCTGATGTCCATGGACACCGAAGAAATGGTTCGGGCCCAGCCCCTTGATTCCGTTGTGTTGATGGGCGGTTGTGACAAGACGGTACCGGCCCAATTGATGGGGGCGGCATCTGCGGGCAAGCCAGCCATTCAGCTGGTCGCGGGCCCCATGATGACCAGTCGTTATGGCGACGAACGGCTTGGTGCGTGTACGGACTGCCGTCGCTACTGGGGAAAATTTCGCGCAGGGGACGTGTCGGAAGAAGAAATCCAGACCATCGAAGGTGGGCTGGCGACGACGGCGGGAACATGCGCCGTCATGGGAACAGCATCGACCATGGCGTGTATCGCCGAAGCTTTAGGAATGATGTTGCCGGGGACGGCGGCTATTCCCGCCGTTCATGCAGATCGTTTGCGAGCTTCTGAAGCAACGGGCAGGCGGGCGGTGGAACTGATCGGTTCGGACCTGACGCCTGAAAAAATAATTACCGAACGTTCCATCGAAAATGCTTTGCGTGTGCTGTTGGCCCTTGGCGGGTCGACCAATGCGATCATCCACCTTGCTGCGATCGTCGGGCGACTGGATCTGGAAATTTCGCTGGACCGCATGAATGTGCTTTCGGATACCACGCCCGTCCTGGTGAACCTGAAACCGACGGGAAGTCATTACATGGAAGATTTCTTCGCTGCCGGTGGAATGTCGGCGGTGTTGCGGGAGCTGAAGCCATTGCTCAATCTGGATTGCATGACCATCACCGGGGAAACCCTGGGCGAACGCATGGAAGCCGAAAAAGACGCCTATGTGGACAGGAACGTGATTTCCAGCGCCAGCGACCCGGTCGAAGACGTCGGTGGCCTGGTCGCCCTGTTTGGATCTTTGGCTCCGCGCGGGGCAATCCTCAAACGGTCGGCGGCGGATAAAAGCCTGTTTGAAAAAGAAGGTCGTGCCATCGTTTTCTCGTCGCTTGAAGACCTGGGCGCCCGTATTGATGATCCGGACCTGGACGTAACGGCGGATGATTTTCTGGTCTTGCAGAACGCCGGGCCGAAAAGCCCTTCGGGTATGCCAGAAGCCGGTTATCTGCCCATTCCCTCGAAACTGGCCCGTGCCGGGGTCAAGGATATGGTGCGTATTTCGGATGCCCGCATGAGCGGCACTGCGTTTGGCACCATCGTTTTGCATGTATCGCCCGATGCGGCATCGGGCGGGCCTTTGGCGTTGGTCAAGAATGGCGACAAAATTCGTCTCAGCGTCAAGGACCGCAAGATCGACCTGCTGGTCGAAGCGTCCGAATTGGCGGCACGGCGCGTTGAATATGACAAACTTGCGAAGACCCCGCCGCCGTCTCGTGGATATCAAAAACTTTATTACGATAGCGTCTTGCAGGCCGAAGAAGGCTGTGACTTTGACTTCCTGTTGGCGGATAAAAAAGGAGAATAGAAAATGAAAGAATCCCTCTATTGCTACATGAAGCCGGGCTTGGTGCACTTCAAGGCATACCCGCAAGTTATGCAGGGCAAGGACTATGTGGCGACGCTGGAAAAAATTTGCGAAGACGATTTTTGGACCGCCGTTGAAATTGGCCCGGTCAAGGACGTGCGCGAACGGGATCGGGCGCGCCAAATACTGGCGGTGTCGGGCCTGACCGTGTGTTATGCGACCCAGCCGACGGTGTTGCCCATGAAGCTTAACCCCCATCATTTTGATGCGGCGGAACGGGCGCGGGTTCTTAATATTATCAAGGGCTGTGTCGACGAGGCTTACCAGCTTGGCGCACAACACATACGCGTCATGTCAGGCAAGGATCCGGGCGATGAAAAACGTGAAGATGCGAAAAAGCTGTTCGAGGAGTTTTTGCACCATGTTTGCGATTACGTAAAAACCAACGGTGACATGAAAGTGACGCTGAAGGTATTTGATCGCGATATCGATAAAAAGGCGCTGATTGGCACCTTTGCCGATACCCGTGATGTGGCGGCACCGGTCGCAAGTGCCCATGACAATTTTGGCGTTCTGGCCGACCTTTCCCACTTCCCGCTTTTGCGCGAGGACGTGAAAGCATCCCTGATGCTGGTCAAGGATTTCTTCATGCACTTCCACATCGGCAATTGCGTTGTTGAAGAAGGCCACTTCCTGTATGGCGATCTGCAACCCCGTTTTGGAGTTCCGGGCGGATCCATCGATACCCCGGAAGTTCGGGATTACTTCCGCGTGTTGCTGGAACTGGGCTTGTTGAATACGGAAAATCCTCCGGTATTGAGCACCGAAGTCCGTCCCTTGCTGGCAGAAGAAACATCTGCACTGGTCATAGCCAATGCCAAAAGAGTCATCCGCGCGGCCTGGGCACAGGCTTAAAGGCCTGCTTCTAACGGGTTTTTGTTGCGAATGGTGATTGCGGCCCAATGGGGTCTGGAAAAAGATCAGGCCGGGCTGTATGAAGAGCGCTGACCGAAACGCGGGGAACGTAGGCAATGGAAGATCAGGAAAGTCAGCACTTCGATGTCGTTATCGTAGGGGGCGGGCCAGTCGGCCTTGGGCTGGCAATCGAACTGGGGCAACGCGGCGTTTGTTGCGCGGTAGTGGAAAAATACGAACAGCCGCAACCCGTTCCAAAGGGTCAGAACCTGACCCAAAGAACCATGGAACACTTCCATTTCTGGGGTATCGAGAAGGAGCTCCGGGCGGCACGAACGGTCCCTGCTGAATATGGAATTGGTGGGTTAACGGCGTACAAAAACCTGCTGGGAGACTACACCTACGACTGGCTTCAACGTGAACTGGTGCGGCCTTATTACTTCACCGACAACGAGCGATTGCCCCAGTACGCGACGGAAAATGTCCTGCGTCAGCGCGTTGCCGATTTGCCGAACGTCGAAACCTTTATCGGCTGGAGCTGCGAGCAGGTCAGCCAGGATTCAAAGGGCGCGACCGCCGTGATCAGCAAAGACAATGGCGCGACCACGCGGAATATTTCGGGCCGCTATCTGGTCGGCTGTGATGGCAGTGGGTCGCTGGTACGCGAACAGGCGGGCATTACCCAGACCCGCACGGACCATGACAGGTTGATGGTCCTGCTGGTTTTTCGCTCAACAGGTTTGCAAAAGCTGCTTGAACGTTATCCCGGAAAGTCTTTTTACAATGTTCTGCACCCGGACTTGAAAGGCTATTGGCAGTTTTTTGGGCGAGTCGATCTTGGAACGACATGGTTTTTTCATGCGCCAGTTCCTCCGGGAACGTCGCGGGAAAACTTTGACTTTAAAAACTACCTGCAAACAGCCGCCGGAGCAGAGTTCGATGTGGACTTCGATTACATCGGGTTTTGGGAACTTCGCATCGCCATCGCCGACACCTACAAGAAAGACCGGATCTTCATCGCCGGTGATGCCGCGCACAGCCATCCGCCGTATGGTGGATACGGCGTCAATACCGGGTTCGAAGATGCCCGCAACCTGGGCTGGAAACTCGACGCCACCTTGAAAGGCTGGGGGGGCGACCGACTTCTTGATAGCTATGAGTTGGAACGACGTCCGGTATTCGCCTCGACAGCGCGCGATTTCATTGAAAAATCCATTGAAAACGACAAAGACTTTTTGGCTGAATTTGATCCGGACCAAGACCAGGCTGCCTTTGAAGCGGAATGGACCGCTCGCGGGTCCGGCGCACAGGCTGAAGTAAATGCGTTTGAACCCCATTACGAAGGATCGCCCATCGTTTACGGCGACCCGAAGGTCCCATGCAGTGCCAATGGTCAGCATTCTTTTGCCGCCCGTGCAGGGCATCACATCGCGCCACAGATTTTGTCGACGGGCCGCAATCTATACGACGAACTGGGCGATGACTTTACATTGCTGGCGTTTGACGCTGCGCCAGAGGCCATTCGTTTGTTCGAAGACGCGGCGCGGGAACTTGGCGTTCCATTGACGATTATCAGCGATGATCGAACAGCAGACCGTGATCTTTATGAGGCAGAACTGGTTCTTGTTCGCCCCGACCAGTTCATCGCCTGGTCATCGAATATGGCCCCGAATAGTGCCGTTGATATCCTGAAAAAGGCGATTGGTTCCCCGTGATGCCCATCCGCGCGGTTTCGATTGTTGAAACGGCATTCCAGCACATGAAATAATTAGGCTGATCATTCATTCTAATTTATCGTTAACTGGAAACGTCGCCCGTTGGGTGCGGGGGATGTCGACAGGCGTAAGGGGTAACAGGAGATGCCGGATCAAGAGACGAAGAGCAGTTCCATGAAGAACGTGACGGCTCTTGAACGGGGGCTCGATATCATGCTTCTTCTTAATCGTCTGGGCCCAAGCCAGATACGCGACCTTCACAAGAATACAGGCCTGCCGAAACCGACCATCGTACGTATGCTGGCGACCTTGAAGGGGGCCGGGTATGTTACGCAATCCGACGGCGGGTCCTACCGCGTGACGGCAAAAACTCTGGCGCTTTCCACCGGGTTTGACGCCGCCGATGATTTGATGGCCGTGGCCAAGCCAATTCTGGCCGCATTTCGCGAAGAACACGCGTGGCCGGCAGATCTGGCGATTTTTGACCGCGACGCAATGGTCGTGATCGACACGAGCAAGGCACCGGGCACCCTGTCGCTCAACCGGGGTATCGGTTCTCGCCTTCCTGTCATGCCGACGGCTTTGGGCCGTGCTTATCTTGCATTTTGCCCCGAAGACGAACGCCGGGAAATTACTGAGCGACTGGCCCGAAGTGACGATGCGAATGAAAAGCTGGCCAAGGACCCCGGTAAACGGGACGCCATTCTTGATCTGGCACATCAGTTGGGTTACGCGACCAGCGATCAGGAATTTCAAAAATCTGCCCGGGTCATTGCCGTTCCCTTGTTTAGCAACAAAGACCTGCTGGCCTGCGTTAACATGATGACCGTTTCAGCCGCGATGACCCTGCAACAGGCAGAACATTCCTTCGCGCCATTGCTTAAAAAACTGGCGCAACGCATCGCGCTTGAACTGGCCCGGCGTTAAAGCTCCTAAATCTGGCGATATCGGTTAAACGGCGATTGCAAATCACGAGTATTTCGCACTGCGAAACGGTATTCCATTTTATGTTGCTTGCTGACAATTAACTTCCTAGTGTCGCTGAAAGAACCAACAGGAGAGATCATTATGCGGGGAAAAATAGCCTTCGAAGAGCACGTCGCTATTGAAGAAACTATCGAGGAAATCAAGCCGTTTGCCGAGGATTCCGGGCGTCTGGATGATTTTACGCTAGAACTTCTCGACGTTGACGATATGCGCATCGCAGCTATGGACCGGACAGGAATCGAATTTGCGATTCTTTCCCTTAACGCGCCCGGCATTCAATCCATCCTGGATACGAAAGAGGCCATCAGGGTCGCCAGGAAGGCCAACGAAAAATTGGCTGGCGCGGTTTCCCGTCACCCGGATCGCTATGCGGCGTTTGCCGCCCTGCCCATGCAAGACCCGGACGCGGCTTCTGCCGAACTTGAATATTGCGTTACCGAGCTTGGGTTTAAAGGCGCAATGGTTAACGGTTTTACGCAAAAGGATGATCCGGAAACCACAATTTATTATGACATTCCGGAATATCGGGATTTTTGGGCCACGGTTTCTCGCCTTGATGTGCCTTTCTATTTGCACCCAAGAATGCAGATCCCCTCGCAGTCGCAAATGTACGACGGGCATCCCTGGCTGAGAAGCGCTCCCTGGGGGTTTGCCGTGGAAACGGCAACTCACGCTCTCAGGTTGTGTGGGTCGGGCTTGTTCGACGACTTTCCAAACCTTAAAATCGTCGTCGGCCATTTGGGTGAAGGCATTCCGTTCGGTTTGTGGCGGCTCGATGCCCGCATGAAATTTTCACCAAGAGGATACCGGGGCAAGCGGCCATTGGGTGATTATTTCCGCGAAAACTTTCACATCACGACCAGTGGAAATTTCAATGACCCGGCATTTCGCTGCACCTTGGATGTGTTCAACAATGATCAGGTATACTTTTCGGCCGACTACCCGTTTGAACGCATGGATGATGCGGCCGACTGGTTCGATGCAAGCACGGAATTGTCAGCAGAAGAACGCCTGAAGATCGGCCGTACAAACGCGATCAAGCTTTTCAATCTGAACCTGGATTGATCTCAAGGGGGGACGCCAGATGCTGAAGGGGGATTGCGCTTGACCGATAACAACAATCGGCCTGAGACGGTGGCGGAGGGTTTCCTGTCTGCCTTGTCTGCCCATGGCGTCGACTACCTGTTTGGCAATGGTGGCACGGACTTTCCATCGATCATCGAAGGATTGGCGCGCATGGAACAAACAGGCCAGTCGGTCCCCAAAGCTGTCGCCATCCCCCATGAAAACCTGGCCATGGCCATGGCCTATGGTCATACCATGATTTCAGGTCAGCCTCAGGCGGTCGTCGTGCATGTCAATGTCGGCACCGCCAACGCCCTGACCGGCCTGTTCAATGCCCAGCGGGGCAATATCCCCATGCTGCTTGCCGCAGGACGCACGCCGTTGAACGAGCAGGGCCCAAAGGGTTCCCGTACCCGGTTCATCCAGTGGGCCCAGGAAATGTATGATCAGGGGTCGATGGTACGCGAAGCTGCGAAATGGGATATGGAACTTAGCAGTCCCGGTCAGGTGGGGTCGGTTGTTGACCGTGCCATGTCCATTGCCCAGGCCGAACCGGCGGGGCCGGTATACCTGAGCCTGCCGCGGGAAGTTCTGGCCGAACCCTTGCCGGATATCGGTGGCCTTGCTGCACCAGACGCACACAGGGCACCGGCTAAAACGGTGCCTTCGGTTGCTGCCATCAGTGAAGCGGCTGAAATTTTGACCGGTGCGATAAACCCAATGATCATCACGTCAACCCTTGGGCGTGACACCGAGGCCTATAAGCATCTGGCATATTTTGCCGAACGGTTCGCCATTCCCGTGGTCAGTCATTTCCCTTGTTATGCGTGCCTTCCCACGAACCATCCCCTGCACGCCGGGTATGAGCCTGCACCGTTGTTAAAAGATGCCGATGCGATTTTGGTCATCGATTGCGATGTGCCGTGGATACCAAATTTTGCATCACCAACCGCTGATTGCCGGGTTATCCAGGCGGGGGCGGATCCTATATTTACCGATTACCCCATGCGCAATTTCCCCTGCCACCTCGCCTTGGCGGGAAACTCGCACGAAACGTTGATGGCCTTGGCAAGCGCCATGGCCGACACGTTGGCCGTTGATGACGCCGGTATTGTCGCGCGTTTGCAGCGGTTGGAAGCGGGTGGAAAGATTGGGCTTGGCAATGCCACGGGCGAGACGTCCATTGGGCAATCGTGGATTTCCAAGTGCATTGATGATGCCAAAAGTGACGATACGATTGTTGTTTCTGAAATGGGTCTGGATCTTAACAGTATCTCGTTCAACCAACCGGGCACCTATTTCGCGCCAAGCTCGTCCGGGGGGCTCGGCTGGGGGCTGGGTGCGGCATTGGGCGCCAAATTGGCGGCACCAGACCGGTTGGTTATTACCGTCGTCGGCGATGGTTCCTACATGTTTGGCAATCCGACACCGGCTCATCTGGTCGCTAATAATTTAGGATTGCCGGTGCTGTTTATCGTTGCAAACAACGGCAAATGGGGGGCCGTGGAACGAGCTACCAGGGCCATGTATCCCGATGGTGCCGCAGCGGCTTCCAACGATATGCCGCTGACAACTTTCGGGAACAGCCCGGCATACGAAATGGTGGCCATGGCATCTGGTGCTTATGGGGAACGGGTTGAAGATCCTGATGATTTGCCCGCCGCGCTGGAACGGGCGCTGGCGGCCATTAAGGAAGGGCGACAAGCACTGTTAAACGTTATTTGTTGAGGACGATGAGTTGCTGATTAGAACGATGCTATACTGTACCATGCGAGGGTGGACCTGATGACCAGGTTAGAAATGACCTTTGTTCGGTGCCAATAATAAAAAAAGATCGATTTTCTTAACGCCAAAAGGGAGGCAAAAAATATGAGTAAATTTCGTGTAACTAAATTAATGGCAGTCGCAGCTGGACTGGCTATGTTTGCAGGCGCCGCACAGGCTCAAACCGTTGGCATTGCCACGTCGAACCCGGGCTCACTGTTCCATAATATTGGTACGGCCGTCGCAAATGCGGCGAACAAGGCAGGCCTGAATACGACAATTCAACCGGCGACAAGCCCGAACCAGTTTATTCCCCACTTGAATGCCGGGGGCATCGAATTCGGTGTTGCCAACCTGCAGGAAGTGAACTACGCCATCACCGGTGAAGCCTGGTGGAATGGCAGAAAGAACCCCAATATTCGTATTGTCGGTATGTTGATGCCGCTGAAGGAAGCCATTTTTGTCCGTGCGGATAGCGACATCAAAACGCTCACCGACCTGAAGGGCAAGCCCATGACCGATGGCTTCACGGCGCAAAACACCATTTTGCCGCAGCTTTCAGCCTTCTATTCGACGGCTGGCATGACCCGCGATGACATCAAGAAAGTTAATGTGACCTCGGTCGTGTCTGGTGCGAATGCTTTCATCGCCGGTGATACGGTTGGCTTCATCTTCGCCCATGGCGCTGGCAAGGTGCGTGAAGCGCATGCCGCCGTCGGGGGTCTGCGTGCGCTGGGTGTTGCTGACGCAAGCGATGCGGCTCTCGCCAAGGCGCGCAAACATTGGCCAACTGCATTCTTCGTGAAAATGAAGAAGGGCTCTTCGCCAGGTGTTGTTAAAGACGCAACTTACATTGCCTTTCCGCAGGTCGTGTTTACGCATGCCGGTGTTTCGGATGATGTGGTTTATGCCATGGCCAAGGCGATGCACGGTGGCAAAAAAGACATGTTCGCCACTTTCAAGGCCTTCGGTGCCTTCAATCCTGCCGACATGAAGGGCGACCCCGGCGTTGCCAAGTTTCATCCCGGTGCCCTGCGTTTCTTCAAAGAAGCGGGCATAAAGTAAAGGAATGAATCCTTCCGACAATGGAGAGGCCGTTCGCGGCCTCTCCCCTCTACTCTGGCGGCCCGTTGCCGACGGGCTGGCAATTCTTCTGATCCTGACCGGTATAGCATGGGCGTTGAACGTTCCGCGTTATCTGGACGTTGGGCTATACCCACAACAATTTTTTGCCATGATCCTGGCATTCGCATTGCCGCTGGCCTTTTTATCTTTTCCGGCCAAACGGGACTCCAAACGAACCTCCGTTCCGTGGTTCGATATCGTCCTGGCCTGCATCAGTTTTGCGTCGGTACTTTATATCGCGATCAATTACCCCGAACTTGTGCTGATGATATTCAGCAAGCCTGTAAATGTCTGGGTGCCGGGCCTGATTGTAACTCTTTTGTTGCTTGAAGCGCTTCGACGGGCGACCGGATGGCCGCTGGTTGTGATCATTTGTGTTTTCCTAGTGTATGCGATTATTGGTGACATTGTTCCTGGCCGCCTGCAGGGGCGCCCGCAACATTGGCAATTGCTGGCCGGTTACATGGCCTTTGATTCAAATGGTATTCTCGGCCTTCCGATTTCGGTGGCGGCGACCGTCGTCATTACCTTCATCCTGTTTGGCACCTTGCTGGCGACGACCGGCGGGACAAAGTTTTTCACCGATGCGGCGATGCTCGGCATGGGCAGGTTTCGGGGTGGGTCCATGAAGATCGCTGTTTTGGCCTCGGGGTTATTCGGTTCGATTTCTGGTTCGGCGGTGGCCAATGTTGTGGGGACAGGCGTCATCACCATCCCGATGATCAAGCGCGATGGTTATCCCGCGCACAAGGCTGGCGCGATTGAAGCCGTTGCATCGACCGGGGGGCAATTGATGCCGCCGGTGATGGGGGCATCGGCATTTTTGATGGCAGAATTCTTGTCGATCCCTTATTCGACCATCGTGATGGCGGCACTTGTTCCGGCCGTCCTATACTACGTCGCCCTTTTCATTCAGGCAGATTTAGAGGCAGCCAAGCTTGGTATTTCGGCATTGCCGAAATCCGATATGCCCGAACCGCGCAAAGTGCTGGTCGGCATGCATTTCGCGCTGTCCTTCGCTGTCTTGATATATGCCTTGTTTGTCTTGAGGTGGCAGCCAGAACGTGCAGCACTATTGGGGGCCCTTTCTTTGATCCTGACCTCGCTCATTTTTGGCTATCAGGGCGAACGTCCTAGCTTGATGTCGCTTTTCAAGTCTCTCGCCATAACGGGGCACGGCGTCGTCGAAATCATCCTTATATCGGCGGCGTCTGGTCTGGTGATCGGTGTGCTGAATGTAACAGGGCTTTCCTTCAACCTGACCTATTTGCTTGTGCAAGTCGGTGGCGGCAGCATGATCCTTTTATTGGCGCTGTCGGCTGTCGTGTGCATCATCCTGGGCATGGGCCTGCCTACGCTTGGTGTCTATGTGTTGCTGGCGGCACTGGTGGCGCCTGCTTTGGTTCAGGTGGGTGTCGAGGAGATAGCGGCACATTTGTACGTGCTGTACTTTGGCATGATGTCGATGATTACCCCGCCCATCGCGCTGGCGGCTTTTGCCGCCGCTTCGATTGCCCGCGCCCCGGCAATGGCAACGGGTTGGGCGGCAATGAAATTCGGTTGGTCAGCCTATGTGATTCCGGTTCTTTTCGTTTTTTCCCCGACCTTGATCCTGATTGGCGCCCCGACGGATATATTCTTTGCAATTGTGACTGCCGTCATGGGGGTCTGGTTGATTTCGGCGGCGTTGGCCGGGTTCTTTTCAGGCCGTCTTACCATTGAGAAGCGTATGCTGTTCGGGGCATTCGGTTTGATGGCGCTGATCCCTGCGGGCGCATTCGACGGCGCGATCTGGAGTGATTTTGTCGGTGTCGCTGGCGGTGTTTTGGTTATGGTTCAGGATTACGTGTCCAATGCCAAGGCCAAAAAGCACGAGGGCACCGCGTGACACCAAGGTTTTTAAGGATGAACTAGTATGGGCTGGACTGGAAAAGTACTGCGTATTGATCTTACGACGCGGCGCGTCACTGATGAGCCGCTCAATCAGGAATGGGCGGACCTGTATCTTGGGCAACGGGGGCTCGCATCAAAGTACTTAAGCGAGGAAATGGACCCGCGTACCGACGCCCTGTCCCCGGACAATAAATTGATTTTCGCGACAGGCCCGCTAACCGGGACCATGGCATCAACCGGCGGCCGCTACTCGGTGGTGACCAAGGGCGCATTGACCAATACCATCGCGGCGTCCAATTCTGGTGGGACCTTCGGTGCGGCGATCAAAAATGCCGGATGGGATATGATCATTCTTGAGGGGCGGGCCGAAACCCCCGTTTATCTGGTGATTGAAAATGATCAGGTGGCGGTGCTGCCGGCAGACGACCTGTGGGGAATGACCGTTTGGGACGCTGATGCGGCCATTCGTGCAGATCATACGGAACTTGATTTCAGCATCGCCGCGATTGGGCAGGCCGGTGAAACAGGTGTTCGTTATGCCTGCGTCATCAATGACCTGAGCCGCGCAGCCGGACGCTCTGGCGTCGGTACGGTCATGGGCTCAAAAAACCTTAAAGCTCTTGCCGTGCGTGGCTCCTTAGGTGTCAGGGTTGCCGAGCCGGACTTGTTTCTCAAGGCCGTGGGCGAAGCCCGTGCGGTCCTTGATGAGTCTGGCCCGCGCAAACATCTTGCGGCGAAAGGCACGCTGAGCATGATGGACAACACCAACGGCTTCGGGTCCTTGCCGACCCGCAATGCCCGTCATGTTCAGTTTGAACATACGGCGAAAATTAATGCTGCGGCGGTGGTCGTTCCTCGGGAATCTGATGGCCAGCCGAATTTAAGCACCAACAAAGCGTGCTTTGCGTGTTCCATCGGGTGCGGCAGAGTCGCCACCATTAACCCGGCCCATTTTTCCCTAAAGACGGCGGGGTTTGAGCGTTACAAAAACGCATCAGGTGGGCTTGAATACGAAAATTCTTTCGCGCTTGGTGCCATGTGCGGTGTTGATGATATTGACGCCGTCACCTTTGCCAATTTCGTTTGTGACGAACAGGGCATGGACACCATATCCTTTGGCGGCACATTGGCCGCGGCCATGGAACTTTACGAGGTCGGCGCTATCAACGACGAAATCACCGGCATGCCGATCCCTTTTGGCAGCGCCGAAGCGCTGGTTGAAATGGTGCAGTTGGCGGGACGTGGTGAAGGGTTTGGTGTCGACCTGGGGCTTGGGGCGGCGCGGCTTTGTGAAAAATATGGCAGGCCTGAACTGGCGATGGTCGTCAAGGGTCAGGAAATTGCGGGTTATGACCCTCGCGGCATGCAGGGAATGGCGCTGGCTTACGCGACAAATAATCGCGGAGCCTGTCACACCCGCGGCACGCCCTTCGTCGACGATTTTGTGAATGTTACACCTGAAGGAAAGCCTGAAACAGTTGCCGACTTGCAAAACCTGGTATCGGCCTGGGATTCATCAGGACTGTGCGGGTTCACACGCGGGGTCTTCAAGCTCGAAGGGTTGGCGGGTCAATTGAGCCCCGCCACCGGTCAGGACTGGACCGCCGAGCGCCTTGAGAAAACGGGTGAGCGGATATGGAACATCGAACGCCTGTTTAATCTGGCCGCAGGATTTACCAAGGCAGACGACACACTGCCGCCACGCTTCTTGAAGGATCCCGCACCATCGGGAACGGCCGAGGGTTGGGTGGCAAAGCTTGATGAAATGCTGCCGCAATACTATCAAATACGCGGCTGGGATAAAGGCGGAATACCGACTTTGGAAACCCGGAAACGGCTGGGGCTTGAATGATTGTTCGACTTCGCCTGGTCGGTGTAAATGCGGCAAATCCTGATATCTCCCAAGGGGGCGATTTGACCCTCGATCCGGGCAGCACTGTTTTGGATGTCATTACTGCGACCGGCCCGGATGAACCTGACCACATGGCAGTGTTTATCAATGGCGAGCAGGTGGAAAAGACAGACTGGCATGCCACGCTACTGTCTCAAAATGATGAAATTGTCCTGATCCGTCCCCTTGAAGGGGGAACAGAACGAATATAGTCACGAACCGGTCCATGTACGGGGCGGCACAGTTGCAATTATACGGAAACAAGTGGAATGAATAGCGGCAACAATATCTCGGATCTGGATGCAGATATCATCATCGTCGGAGGGGGGCCGTGCGGGCTGGTGCTGGCCATTGAACTGGGGCGCCGCAATATACCGGTCATTTTGCTCGATCAGGATCCGGGCACCAGCACTGATCCCAAGGGCAACGCCATTCAGGCCCGGACCATGGAGCATTTTCGGCGGCTCGGGTTTGCCGATGTCATCCGCGCCAAGGGATTGCCCACTGATTACCCAACAGATATCGCCTATTTCACCCGGTACACAAAGCACGAACTGGCGCGTTTTCGCCTGCCTACGTCCGCCCAGGCGCGGGAACTGGCAAAGACCATGTCCGGTTCCTGGAGCACCCCGGAACTGCCGCATCGCTGTACGCAGATGGTTGTTGAGCAGGTATTGCGAGATGAGGCGGAAAAGCTGCCCTCGGTTTCCTTGCGCTTTGATTGGCAGGTAACGGCGGTTGAGGACCGAGAGGATCATGTCGTCGTTGATGCCATCGACGGCGATGATCGAGTAGCGCTTAAATGTTCATATCTTGTCGGTTGTGACGGCGGCAGCAGCCTTGTGCGCAAGCATCTGGGAATCAGTTACGAAGGTGAGGCCGGAATTGTCCGTGATTTCATGGGCGGGCGCATGCACGCGATTTATTTGCGGGCGCCACATTTATTCAAGGAAATGGGAACAGACCCGGCCTGGATGTATTGGACGTTCAATGCCGATAGGCGCAGCTTCATGGCATCGGTCAATGGCAAGGATGAATTCGTCATCCACACCCAATTGCAGCCCGAAGAGGCCGACAAGGATATATCCGAAGAAGACGCCCGGTCTTTTTTCGCCGAATGTTTTGGTCGACAGACCGATTTTGAAATCATTTCCCGGGCATCCTGGACAGCGGGCTTCGCTTTGGTCGCCGAAAGCTTCCGCAAAGGGCGCTTGTTCATTGCCGGCGATGCGGCTCACCTGTTCACGCCGACGGGTGGCCTTGGCTACAACACAGCAATCGAAGATGCCGTCAACCTGGGCTGGAAACTGGCGGCGGTGGTCAGGGAATGGGCCAAGCCGGAATTGCTCGACACCTATGAGTTAGAGCGCCGCCCGAATGCCCAGCGCAACACGGGCTATGCCCGCAAGTTCGCCGATTCGATTGGCTTGTATGTTCCCGTGGCGGAACTGGAAGATGAAACCCCTGCAGGCGAGAAGGCGCGTGCGGCTGCCGGGGAATACCTGGAAAATCACTCCCGTGCGGAATTCAACATACCGGGCATCACCTTCGGTGGTCGTTACGACGACTCTCCTGCCATCATCGGGGATGGCGCAAATCCGCCACCGGACAAGGCCAATGAATATGTACAGAGCGCCTGCCCCGGTGGGCGGGCGCCCCATGCCTGGCTTGCGGATGGGCGTTCATTGTTTGATTGCCTGGGGGGCGAATTCACCCTGTTGTGTCTGGCAGGAGGGGGCAACATAAATGCCCTGTCTGATGCGGCCCGGAAGTTGGGCGTGCCTTTGGCCGTCGTTGACGTATCCAAAGAAAATCTGCGTGACCTTTATGAGGCCGACCTGGCCCTTGTCCGGCCTGATCAAATCATTGTCTGGCGGGGAGATACGCTGCCAGAAGACCCAGCCCGCCTTCTTGAGATTGTTGCCGCGGGGCAGTTTTAACGCCGACTGAATTTCGACCGTTGAACGCATGTCGAGCGATTGCGAAATACCAAGACAAAGCCAGGCAAGGTTCCGCAGTCGTGGTTTGCGCGTATTCGGAATTTCCGGTGGGCCAAGCGTCCTGGAAGATTTTCCTGGGGGTGTTCGGGCACATTTTATTTGCATTTACATATAAATTTGCATATAAAAAAGATAGAAATGTTTTAAGCTTCAAACAAGCGGGAGTGTTTCGGCGATCGTCAGTGAGCTGTCCTGTTGAAAAAAGGTTTCAGACACTGACAATATTGCTTTGGGGGCGACGGGGTGGCTGAGAGAAGTTTTCAAAAGGAAGTTAAAAGCCTGCAATTGGGCGCCGGGGAGCAATTCCGTGGCGAAGGGATTTTGGCTGTCGCAAAGGCTCTTTTGCAATCGGGCGTATCCTATGTGGGCGGCTATCAGGGGGCCCCTGTTTCCCACCTTATGGATGTTTTTGCCGATGCAAAGGATGTCCTGAACGATCTTGGTGTGCACTTTGAAAACTGTGCCAACGAGGCCGGAGCCGCGGCCATGCTGGGGGCGTCGATCAACTATCCGATCCGCGGTGCCGTCACCTGGAAATCAACGGTCGGTACCAACGTTGCATCCGACGCATTGTCAAATCTTGCATCGGCTGGCGTAAAAGGCGGTGCGCTGATCATTCTGGGGGAAGACTACGGCGAAGGCGCCAGTATCATTCAGGAACGAAGCCACGCATTCGCCATGAAGTCACAAATCTGGCTTCTCGATCCGCGCCCCAACCTTCCCAAGCTCGTCGAAATGGTCGAAAAAGGCTTTGAATTGTCCGAAGCCAGCGCGACCCCGGTTATGCTCGAAATGCGCATTCGTGCCTGCCATGTTTATGGCCAGTTCGATACCCGGGACAATGTCGCCGGTGCGGTTTCATCCCTTTCCCCGTTGGAAGAAGCCACGTTCGATTACGGCAAAATCTGTTTGCCACCTTCCACCTATATACAAGAACAAGACAAGATAACCCGGCGCATGCCCGCAGCTCTGGATTACATAAAAAAAGCCAAACTCAATGAGACGTTTGGCGAGCCGGGTGATGTGGGGATTATCCTGCAAGGCGGGCTTTATAACGGTGTCAACCGGGCCCTTGAACAGCTTGGCCTGAGCGACCCTTATGGGGCATCAAAACTGCCCTTGTTTGTTCTCAATGTAACGTATCCCCTGGTTCCCGGCGAGATTGAGGATTTCTGCAAAGACAAAACGAGCGTGCTTGTTGTCGAGGAAAGCCAGCCCGACTTTTTGGCGCAAGCCATTAAATCGATCCTGCGGGATGGTAATATCGACACCGCCATTCACGGCAAAAACTATCTTCCCATGGCGGGTGAATATTCGGGTCAGGTTCTTTTTGAAGGTATCGCGCATTTCTTGCAAGATCTGGCATGGACCGGGATTGATCCCACTGTTCTTGAAACTATCTATGGCAACCACAGAAAAAATCTTGCGAAAGCGGCCGGGGTTTTCATGGACCCCTTGCCCATTCGCCCTCCGGGATTTTGTACGGGCTGTCCGGAACGACCGGTTTTTACCGCCATGAAGCTTGTGGAACGGCAGATCGGAAAATTTCATGTTTCGGCAGATATCGGATGCCATACTTTTGCGACATTGCCGCCGTTTAACATTGGCAATACGGTCATGGGATATGGCCTTGGGTTGTCAGGCTCTACGGGCATTGCCCCGAATATGAAGAAACGAACCGCCAGTATCATGGGGGATGGCGGGTTTTGGCATAATGGACTGACGTCTGGCATTGCCAATGCTGTTTTTAACAAGGACGATAGCGTTCTGGTTATTCTGGATAACGGATACACCGCTGCCACCGGCCATCAGGAAATCCCGACATCACGTATCGAGAGCACCGACCGCAGCGCCAACCTGGATATGAACAAAGCCCTTAATGCGGTTGGCGTAAATTGGATCAAAAGGGTGCGTTCTTACGGTGTCGCTGAAATGGCCACCGTTTTCAAAGATGCCATGACAACGGGCGATAAAGGCTTGAAGGTCATCATCGCAGAAGGCGAATGCATGCTGGCCGTACAGCGACGCAAAAAACCTGCCGACGCCAAACAAAAATTGGACGGTAACCGCGTGATCAAAAATATCTTTGCCGTCGATGAAAACCTGTGTACGGGGGATCATTCCTGTATCCGCCTGTCCGGTTGCCCGACTTTATCTGTTAAACCCAATCCGGACCCGTTGCGAAAAGATCCCGTTACATTTGTCGATAATGGATGTGTCGGGTGCGGAAATTGCGGTGAAACTGCGCACGCGGCGTCTCTATGCCCATCGTTTTACGAAATTCGCACGATCAGTAATCCCACTTTATGGGAACGCCTGCTCGATCGATTGCGGACCCTGCTCATTGCGCCTCTTCGGTCATCAGGTCAGGGGGGGTAATCTGGATGGCAAGCAAACTTCAGCCTCTTAAAATTGTGATCGCTGCCCTTGGGGGCGAAGGCGGCGGTGTTCTTGCAAAGTGGATCGTCGATATAGCAGAGCGAACGGGCTATATCGCCCAATACACATCCATTCCCGGTGTCGCCCAGCGCACCGGCGCTACGACCTATTATATCGAATTGTTCCCTTCTGATGGCGGCGCCCTTTCTCCCGTTATGGCCCTGACGCCATCGCCAGGGGATGTTGATATCGTTATCGCGTCAGAGCTTCTTGAAGTTGGGCGGGCGATTGAAAAAGGCCTGGTGACGCCCGGCAAGACAACCCTGATCGGCTCTACCCACCGGACGTATGCGGTGTCTGAAAAGTCCGTCATGACCGATAACCGATATGATTCCGACCAAATTATAAATGCCGCAAAAGACTTTTCTGCGCACTTGATTCTGCAGGATTTAAAGGCCGTTTCTGATCAGGCTGGCAGCATCATCAACGCCGTGTTTTTCGGGGCTCTTGCCTCGACAGGAAGGTTGGGTGCCGACGTGCAGATGTTCGAGGCCGTCATTCGTGACGGCGGCAAGGCTGTCAAAAGTAATTTGGCCGGTTTTTCGGCTGGAATGGACTTGCAGGCGGGGGCTGCGAAGGAAGCCCTCAATCCTGAAATCAATACGGAAAAGACGGCGGGCTCTTTAAGCGATTTTCCGGATGAAGTGCATGAAATCCTGCGCTTGGGAAAAATCCGTACGACGGGCTATCAATCGGGGAAATACACCGATCTTTTTGTTGAACGGTTTCGCCGTATTTTGGCCGCCGATAAAGCTGCCGGTGATGGAAAAACGTACCAATTATCCAACGAAGTCGGACGCTACCTTGCCCTTCGAATGACCTATGAAGACGTGTTGCGTGTTGCCGACCTTAAAACCGGCGCCGACCGGCTGGGCGATATTCGCGCCAAATCAGGCGGCCCACAGGACATTGTCGAAATCCTGGATTATTTCAAGCCGGGCATCGAAGAAATTCGTGCCGTCCTCCCACCTTTCCTGTCGGCGGCCCTAAAGCCGTTTGAAGCGCCGGTATTCAACCGCCCCTTCAAGGGCGGCATTACCATCAAGACAACCTCGGTGACCGGGTTTTACACGTTGAAAGCCCTTGCAAAACTGAAATGGTGGCGGCCGCACAGCGCACGTTTTAAAGCCGAGCAACAAAATATCGAAACCTGGCTCGCCCAGGTTATTGAACTCGCGGGCAAAGATTATGATCTGGCCCTTGAATATACGGAATGCGCCAATCTTCTCAAAGGCTATGGCGATACCTATCGTCAAGGGCTAACCAATTTTGACGCGATTACATCCCTGTTGCCAAACCTGCAACAACGTTCCGGTGGCGCCGCAGATTTGAAAAGCTTGCGCAAAGCGGCGCTGAGCGATCCTGAAGGCGCATCCCTGGAACAAGCGATTAAATCGGCGGGGCTCCAGGTATGACAAAAATACCGCCACAGGATATTCCGTTCGCGGACCTCAGTGACGAGACAGGCATGGTCGAGGAAGACTTCAACCTTGAACGTTTCCCGCCCTACCTGATGAACCGCATCATGAACCGATTGAACATCAACTTAAAAAAATCCCTGAAGGGGGATGGTATTTCCGTTGCGGAGTGGCGGGTTCTGGCAGTTTTGACAAAAAAGGGTTCTTCCAACATGTCGGACTTGAGCGTCTTCACATTGATTGAGCAATCGACGCTCAGTCGAGCGATAGACAGACTGGTCACGCGGGACCTTGTTCGCAGAGTCACAGATGGAAATGACGGCCGCGTCAATTTGATTGATCTGACCGACAAAGGGGAAGAAACGTTCAACAGAATCTGGCCGATCGCCCGTTATCAATCGGCACGCGCATTCAAAAAAATACGACCTGGAGAGTTGGAAGCTTTTACCACCACACTCCAGAAAATTCTTGAGAACATTCGCGAAAACGAGACGACCTAAAAGAAAAATTCCAATTATTTAACTTAACAGGGAGGTACGTAATGACCATTAGAACAACAGCACGAAAAACGGCATTGGGCGTAATCGCAGGGGCCGTCGGGCTCGTTAGCCTGAATTCAACCGGGGTTGCCGAAGAAGTCACCCTCAAGGCCATTAGCGCGTTTGCCAACGGAACGACCTTCACCAAAAATTTTGAACGTTACGTCGAAAAGGTGAATGAACTTGGCAAGGGAACGATCAAGATCAACTATCTTGGTGGTGGCGGTTCGGTCATCAGTCCCTTCGAACTGGGTAATGCCGTGAAAACCGGCGTGGTCGATATCGGAAATCTGCCCGGGGCCTTCTACACGAATATTGTGCCCGAAGCCGATGCCATCAAGCTGACGCAATTTACCATCACCGAAGAACGCAAAAATGGTGCCTGGGCCTTCATGAATGATCTTCATGTGAAGAAGATGAATGCCTATCATCTGGCTCGCCAGAAAGATTGTGTTCCGTTCCATCTGTATCTCAACAAGAAGATCGACAAGCCTGTTCTCAACGGCATGAACATTCGAACAACGCCAATTTACAGTGCGTTCTTTACCTCCCTTGGTGGATCGATGATCCGGACGGCTCCGGGGGATGTTTATACCGCTTTGGAACGCGGTGCGGTTGATGGTTATGGCTGGCCGACTCAAGGGGTCCTTGACCTGGGCTGGCACGAAGTCACCAAATACCGGGTCGATCCCGGCTTTTATCGCGCTTCCGTGGAAGTCCTGATCAATAACGATAAATGGGAATCTTTGGGCACGGCGCAAAAGGCTGTTCTTAATAAAGCGTCCCAGTGGATGGAAAGCTTGTGCGCCGAAGATGAAAAAATCAATGCTTCTGAAATCGTACGCCAAACAGCTGCGGGGATTCAGCAAATCAAGTTCGATGCATCCTACCAAAAACAAGCCTACGATTCAGGCTGGGCAGCTTTCTTGAAGTCCAACCCGGAAAATGGTCCAAAACTGCGTAAATTACTAACGAAGTAAACCAAAGTACGGGGCTGCTTTTGCAAGGAAGCAGCCCCGTACCCGTTTATAGGGCCTGGACCTGTGGACCTTAGAAAAATATACAATGGAATCCTGACGGGATGCGGCGGTGCCGCTGCGGCCGCAATCCTGTTTATTGTTCTTCTGGTTTCATTGAATATTTTTCTCAGAAAATTTCTCCAGATCAGCATTCCATGGACCATCGAAGTTTGTGAATACGCCTTGTATTTCGCTACTTTTATGGCGGCCCCGTGGGTCCTTGCTAAAAACGCTCACATCAGGGTGGATATATTTACGTCATTCCTGACGCTTCGGTACCGTCGATATTTGAACATAACCGTCGATCTAATCGGGCTGGGCGTCTCATTTGTATTCCTGGTTTATGGCATTCAAGCCACGCACGCGTCGTGGGCGAGCAATGCTCTTGTCTTCAAGGAACTGATCGTTCCTGAATGGCGTCTCCTTTCAATCATTCCAATTTCGTTTTTCCTGCTGAGCATTGAATTTGCCATCAGGCTTACCGTTGGCCTGCGTTCAGAGCCGGAGGCAAGCTGATGGAATGGTCGCTCGCCCTTGGCCTGCTGCTGGGGTCCATGTTGGTCCTCATGATGATGAGTGTGCCTGTGGCATTCGCGTTCCTGGGGGTCAATATTCTGGGGGCCTGGATTTTTCTTGGCGGTGAAGCCGGGCTTGTCCAGCTGGTTCGCAATTCAATGGTGTCCGTGACGACCTTCACCCTGGCGCCAATACCGCTTTTTTTGCTGATGGGCGAAATCCTGTTTCACAGCGGCATCGCCTATAAAAGTGTCGAAGCGATCGACCGACTGATTTCCCGGGTGCCGGGTCGCTTGTCGGTCGTTGCCGTGGTCGGCGGTACGGTCTTTTCATCCCTTTCAGGTTCAACCATCGCAAACACGGCGGTACTGGGCTCGACCTTGCTGCCTGATATGCTTAAGCGCGGCTATTCACCAACTATTGCCATGGGGCCGATTATGGCGACGGGTAGTATTGCCATGTTGATCCCGCCGTCGGCTTTGGCCGTTCTGCTGGGTAGTTTATCGGGTATTTCTATCGCCCAGTTGTTGCTTGCCGGGATCATCCCGGGATTGATGATGAGCGTCCTGTTTGTCACCTATATTGTTGGTCGGTGTTATTTTCAGCCGTCCCTGGCACCAGCCGAAAAGGAAATCGAAAGCTTCACGTGGGGCGAACGCATTCGGCCGTGCCTGGTTTATGTGCTTCCGTTGTTTTCAATTTTTGCCGTGGTTGTCGGCAGCATCTTCAGCGGCTGGGCGACTCCGACGGAATCCGCGGCCCTTGGTTCACTGGCATCACTTGGTGCCGCTGCGGCATATCGAAGCCTGAGTATAAAAATACTGGTAACGGCATTGATGGAAACAGCCAAAATTTCATCGATGATTTTGTTTATCATTGCGGCATCCATGGCGTTTTCCCAAATCCTCACCTTTTCCGGTGGCACCACGGGGCTTTTGTCGGTCTTCATGGAATATGATTTGACACCGTTCATGCTGCTGCTGGGGATGATCTGTGTGCTGCTGGTTCTTGGCGCGTTTATGGATCAGGTCAGCATGATGCTGGTGTCATTGCCGTTCTTTATTCCCCTGGCCAATGCCAATGATATCAACACGCTTTGGCTGGGCGTCCTGATGTTGATCGTTATGGAAATCAGTTTCACAACGCCGCCTTTTGGTTTGCTTTTGTATGTTATGCGAGGAGTTGCGCCGCCCCATATCACCATGCGGCAGATCTACGCCGCAGCTCTTCCCTTTATTGGCTTGTCGACCCTTGTGCTGATCATTCTTATGGCCTTCCCCGAAATGGTGACCTGGCTGCCAGCGGCTCTTAGGAATTGACCCGCGCCGGCACTATTTCAGTCGTCGGTCTCGTATGAAAAGACGTCGGCCAATGGAACCTTGAAGGCGATCGCAATACGGAACGCCAGTTCCAATGAAGGGGCGTATTTGGCATTTTCAATCGCCACAATTGTTTGACGGGTCACGCCCACTTCTTTGGCCAGTTGTTTCTGGGTCATTTCGCCGTTATCAAATCGCAACCTGCGTATGGTGTTGCTGACATGCCCTTTTGTCATGTCAGAACCCCCGCCGGTAGTGGTGAAGCTTCAGGGCATTTCCGGTCATATCGCCCACGGTGAACGAAAAGATGATCAGGTTGAAGACCAGGAAGATGGGCTGGCCAACAGCCAGTGCGATCATTGAAAGAATAAATCCGCCCGACAGCACGAAAAACGAAATTCTCAGGCCCCGCAATTCAATCAACTTGTCGCGTTCATCCTCCAGATCCGGTTCGTCTTCGCCTCTGGTGACGTAAAACAGGATATGTGACGCGATTCGGATGACGATATTGACGGCGATTTGCACGACAATCAGCAACAGGATGGCCTTTCCGACAAGACTGGCCGTATCGGCGGTATTAAACATGCCGCCCTGATACATCTGATGCATCTTTACCCAATAGATCGCGAAGACCAGCGCGGTACTGATGATGGTGGCGATAATGTTTACTTCATGACGGGACATGTGTTCCTCGATATGTATGATATTTAAGACAAAAAGTATGGATAATTTGTCAATAAGTATGTTGAATAATACTTTGTGTCAAGTTTATTTGATATTAACAGTTTTCCTGTAGAAAATTTGCACAGAACCGATGCGCCAGAGATGGTCTGTTTCGCAATTATGCTGTTAGAGTAACCGGTGTCGTGGGAGCAGGTATTTCGCAAGCGACACCGTCAAAATTCAGTGCCGAGGAGGTATTATGTCGTCACCCTATCCCAAATTGCTTGAACCCCTTGATCTTGGTTTCACCACCTTGCGCAATCGCGTTTTGATGGGCTCCATGCATACGGGGCTGGAAGAAGCCAAAGGCGGCTTCGAGCGTCAGGCAGCGTTTTTTGCCGAACGGGCGAAAGGCGGGGTCGGGTTGATCGTAACAGGCGGGATTGCACCCAACGAGGCGGGGCGGTCCAGTCCTTTGGCGACCATGTTGAGCAAGCCGGAAAAAGTCGTGCGTCACAAAGTCATCACCGATGCGGTGCATGCGGCGGGGGGCAAGATCCTGATGCAGATCTTGCACACGGGTCGTTACGCCTATCATGGCAAATGTGTCGCGCCGTCGCCTATCAAGGCGCCCATTGCGCCGCATGTCCCCCACGAGCTTTCCGATGACGAGGTCGTGCAAACGATCGAGGACTACGCCAACTGTGCGGCCCTCGCCCAACAAGCGGGATACGATGGCGTCGAGGTGATGGGATCCGAAGGCTACCTGATCAACGAATTCATCGTCACCAGAACGAACAAGCGCACGGACCGCTGGGGCGGATCCTATGAAAACCGAATGCGTTTTCCCATCGAAGTGGTCAGGCGGACTCGCGAACGGGTTGGTCCGAATTTCATCATCATGTACAGGCTTTCCATGATCGACCTGGTGGAAAACGGCAGTTCCTGGGATGAAGTTGTGCAATTGGCCAAGGAAATTGAAAAAGCCGGTGCGACACTTTTGAATTCAGGGATCGGATGGCACGAAGCGCGTGTCCCGACCATCGCCCAATCGGTCCCCCGGGGCGCCTGGACCTGGGTGACGGCGCGCCTGAAGGGTGAAGTTTCGATCCCCATTATCGCGTCCAACCGCATCAATAACCCTGCCGATGCCGAAGCCGTTATTGCGGGTGGGCAGTCCGACATGGTGTCGCTGGCGCGTCCGTTTCTTGCCGATGCCGAATTTGTTAACAAGGCAGCCGAAGACCGGGCCGATGAAATCAATACCTGCATCGCCTGTAACCAGGCGTGCCTTGATCACATTTTCAACATGCAAACCTGTAGTTGCCTGGTCAATCCAAGGGCGTGCCATGAAACGCTGTTGAATTTTTCCAAGGCGGAAACACCGCGAAAAATAGCCGTCGTCGGTTCCGGCCCCGCCGGGTCCAGTTGTGCCGTTACAGCGGCCGAACGCGGCCACCAGGTGACCCTGTTTGAAGCCGCCGACACCATCGGGGGCCAACTTAACTATGCCCGCCAGGTGCCCGGCAAGCAGGAATTTGATGAAACCATCCGCTATTTCAGCCGCCAGATGGACCTTAAGGGTGTGACGGTGCAATTGGGCAGGCGGGTTACCGCCCAGGACATTATAAGCGGCGGGTTTGACGAAGTGATCCTGGCCACCGGCGTTGCCCCTCGTGAACTGGATATTGAAGGCGCCGATCATGCGAAGGTGCTCAACTACGTCGATGTTTTGGGCGACAAAAAGCCGGTGGGGGGAAAGGTTGCCATTATCGGTGCTGGCGGGATCGGCTTTGATGTCGCCGAATACCTGACCCACAGTGGGGATAGCCGCGAGCAATCGCTGGATGATTTCCTGGCCCAGTGGGGGGTCGACCAGGCACCTGCCACGGACGGTGGCCTAAAGGAAATGGTCCTGCCCAAACCGGCGCGTCAGGTTTACTTGTTGCAGCGAAAACCATCGAAAGTGGGACAAGGTCTGGGTAAAACCACGGGATGGATTCACCGTGCGGCGCTTAAAATGAGCGGCGTCGCCATGATGGCCGGTGTCACCTATCGCAAGATCGATGATGATGGGCTGCATATTACGGTGGCTGATGCCGATCAGGTTCTTGACGTGGACAATGTCATCATCTGCGCCGGTCAGGAACCCATGCGGGAACTTCAGGACGGGCTGCAGGCCGTAGGCCTTAAGGTGACGCTGATCGGTGGGGCCGACGTGGCGGCTGAACTGGATGCAAAACGGGCTATCAAGCAGGGCATCGAAGTGGCGGCGGAACTATAATGCCCTCAAACGCACCTACACCCGTAGCCTTGCAAGTCTGGCACCGCCTGGTTGAAACGCACGACCTCTCGCTTCTGGATGACCTGCTGGCCGATCAAGTGGTTTTTCATTCCCCCGTCGTCCATACGCCACAGGTCGGCAAGGCCATCGTCACGCTATACCTGAGCGGGGCCATGCAGGTGCTTAACAATGAAACCTTCAAGTACGTACGAGAACTGGTATCAGACAACGAAGCCCTGTTGGAGTTCGAGCTTCAAATCGATGGCACATACATGAATGGCGTTGATTTGATCCGGTGGAATGACGACGGCAAGATCGTCGACTTCAAAGTAATGATCCGTCCCTTGAAAGCGGTCAACCTGATCCACCAGAAAATGGGTGAAATGCTGGCGCGCCTGAAGCCCGGTTAAGGGACCAGGCGCAAAAACCGGTCGCCTTTAGTCCACTTGCCTGAGGTCGCTTCGGAAGACTTTTGAGCGCGCCACATAGCTGTCAGCCGCCTGCGTTAATCGCTCGGTCTGTTCGGGGCTGAGCGTTTTCACCACCTTGCCGGGCGAACCCAGAACCATGGAATTGTCAGGGATTACCTTGCCCTCGGCAATCAATGTATTGGCGCCGACCAGACAGTTCTTGCCGATCTTGGCCCCGTTTAAGATGATGCTGCCAATACCGACCAGGCTGTTGTCGCCAATGGTGCACCCGTGCAGCATGACCATGTGACCGACGGTTACGTTCTTGCCGATGGTCAGGGGAAACCCTGGATCAGCATGCAGGACGCAGCCTTCTTGTACATTCGAATTCTCGCCGACGGTAATTTGTTCGTGATCGGCGCGCAAGACGGCGTTGAACCACACGCTGGCGTTTTTTTTCAGCCTGACATCACCAATGACATAAGCGCCAGGTGCGATCCAATAGGCGTCACCATCGGTTGTCGGTTGAATATCTCCCAAAGCATATTTCATTGTCTGTCCAGTCTAACCTTTCACAATCGAATGCATGGCACTCAAAAACTGTGTCACTTCTTGTTCAGTATTGTAGTGGCACATGGAAACCCGCACGCAAGAACTCATCTTCAGGGGAACGAGCACATTCGCGGAATAAAGATCGTCCTTGCGGGCATGTACCCGAATGCCGTGTTCCTTAAGGGCGCTGACCAAATCGATGGCCGGAACATTTTCAACGGCAATTGATACAAGCCCTTCGCGCAGCGGATTGTCGATGCCGCCAATCACCGTAACTTCTGACATGGCGGCTAACCCGTCCTGACCGCCAATGCCATACAGCATGGCGTCCGTCAGGTCTTTTTCCTGTTGATGGATCGCTTTTCCCGCCGCCACGATTCGTTCGCGGCGATCCGTAGAAGGCGTGAAGTGGCCGCCCAGCCAGTCAAAATAATTGACGACTTCGGAAAACGTTGCGTACGACCCTGTGTCGCGGGTGCCCAGTTCCCAATTATCGGCGGCGGCACCGACCAGGCTGTCGTGGGGCAGGGTCGCCATACGCTCGGAAACCCAGGCAATGCCATAGCCATGCCGGGAAAAGACCTTGTATGGAGAAATGACGTAGCCGTCGATGTCGTAGGAATCGATGTCCAGTCCGCCATGGGCGGCATGCTGGATGCCATCGACGATAATATAACAATCGGGCGAAACGTCCCGGATCAGACTTGCAATAGCCGCGACGTCAACCGCCATTCCGGTCACGGGTGATGTGTGCACGATTGTCGCAACGCGGGTGTCTTTGTTCACATAAGGACGATAGTCTTCCGCCGTTACCGTGCCGGTGGCCGAATTGTGCGGTACGTTGATGAAGTTTCGTTTGGCGATTTTTGCCCAGCGGGCACAAGCGCTAACGCTGGCCGGATGTTCCAGGGTACTGCCGACAACATCGCCGCCCTCGGGTGCGCCTAGCACGGCGGCACTGATCAGTCGAAACAGAAGCTCGGTCCCGCTTTCCCCGACAAATACGGCACCCTTCGCGGCACCCAGAAAGCTGCGGATATCATCCTTGGCCTGATCGATGATGCGAACCAGTTCGTGAGAGGCTGGATTGTCGCGGCCCTGGTTGTCAGGAATTGCCGCCAGTTCCGCCGAGCGCTCGACCACGGATTTCAGCGTCAGGGCGCCACCGGCATTTTCAAAAAAGATTCTGGACCCCTGGTAAGGGCATGTGTCGACATGTTCGAAGCGATCTCGAATTTCGCTTATCAACGCGGCATTGATTTTGTACATAAATGCAGGCCTTAAGGTTTTAAATAGATGGGTTTGGCGGGAATTTCTGGGTGGTATTTTGCGACCAAACGTTTTCATTCGATCAGGCTGTACAGTGCCTCCAAAACCGCTTCGCGGCCAGCCCTTTTTTGGCTGGAAAGTTGAAGTGAAGCCCGTCCTGTGACAGGCTCAACCTTATCCGGGCAAGCCTTGGATTTTTTGTTTCATGTACACAACCGGGGGCCGGGCGTTTGGCAATAATCAACATTCAGTTCACTTTGTTTTCAGCATTTTACTCGCCGTTGATTTCGGCGATGTCGGGCGGTTTTCTGAAAGATGAAGGGCTTGACCCTCAATGGTCAATCGCACCACCGGGTGTATCGGCGATTGACGCTTTGCAAGATGGCTCGGCGCATGTCGTGCAGTCCGCCCTGAGCCAGGGATTCGCGCCACTTGCCAAGGGAGAAGCGCCGCCTGCCGTGCACTTCGCCCAGATCAATGAAATGGATGGCTTCTTCCTGACCGGTCGCACCGCTGATCCCGATTTCACCTGGGACAAGCTGGAAGGGGCCGGTGTTGTTTTGTTCAAAGGCGGCCAACCGCTTGCCATGTTTAAATACGCCTGTCACAAGGCGGGCATTGATTTTGCCAAAATCAACGTCATCAATGTTGGTGGTGCCGCCGATATGGACAAGGCCTTTCGCGCTGGCGAGGGGCAATATGTTCAGCAACAAGGTCCGTTCCCCCAGCAATTGCAGGCCGACGGGGTAGGGCATATTGTGGCCCAGGTTGGCACGCAGATCGGACCCTGCGGATTTTCCAGTTTGGCGGCAACCCGCGACTGGCTGCAAACCGACATGGCAAAGGCATTCATGCGGGCCTACAAGAAAACCCGCACCTATATGAACGAAACCCCTGCGATCGAAATCGCCCGGGCCGAAAAACAATATTTCCCGGCGATCGATGAAAGTGTCCTGGCCCAGTGCATCGCCACTTATCAGCTATTGGGGTGCTGGAGCCCTCATGTGGAAATCACAAAGCCTGCCTATGAGGCGACCCTGGATATTTTCCAGTTCGATGGCAGCCTGAAGGAACGCTATCGTTATGATCAGGTTTGTGCCGAGCCGCCAGGGCAAGGGTGAGGCGAAAGATACCCGAATTTCAAAACTTTGTTTCAAGTCGCTGGAGATCACGTTGTGGATTTTTTATTGTCAGAAGACCAAAAGGCAATTGTCGAGGCCGCGTTCACCGTGATCAAACCGTTCGACGATGACTATTGGCTGAAGAAAGACAAGGAAGGTGGCTTCCCCGAGGATTTCTATCAGGCAATGGCCAAAGGCGGTTGGTTGGGCATCGCCTTGCCCGAAGAATATGGCGGATCGGGTTTGGGCGTGACAGAAGCCGCCCTGCTGATGATGACGGTGGCGGGTAACGGCGGGGCAATGGCGGCGGCATCGTGCATTCACATGAATATCTTCGGGCCGAAATCCATCGCCGTTTTTGGATCAGATGAACAAAAACGCCGTTGGCTGCCGGGTATTGTCGATGGCACATATAAAATGTGCTTTGGCGTGACCGAACCCGATGCCGGGCTTGACACCACCCGCATCAAGACCAAGGCGGTGCGCAAGGAGGATCATTACATCGTCAGTGGGCAAAAGGTCTGGACGTCGACCGCCCAAGTGGCCGAAAAAGTCATGCTGTTGGCCCGTACCGGTCCGCGTGACGATGCCAATCCGACCCGGGGGCTCAGCCTGTTCTTCACGGATTTGGATCGCGCCCGTGTGACGGTCCGGGAAATCGACAAAATGGGCCGCAAGGCCGTCGATTCAAATGAAGTCTATTTCGATGACATGAAGGTCCCGGTGGCGGATCGTATCGGCGAGGAAGGCGAGGGGTTTCGCTATATTCTCCACAGTCTCAATCCAGAACGCATACTGATATCCGCCGAAGCCATCGGCATCGGTCGTGATGCCTTGGGGCGGGCCGCTGATTACGCGCGCGAGCGAACAGTTTTTCAACGTCCCATCGGCCAGAACCAGTCGATCCAGCATCCCCTTGCGGTCAATTGGGCGGAACTGGAGGCGGCTTTATTGAGCACTCTGAAAGCGGCGTGGCTGTATGATCGGGGCGAGCCCTGCGGTGTCGAGGCGAACGCGGCCAAGTATCTGTCCGCCGAAGCTGCGTTCAAGGCCTGCAAACAGGCCGTTGTGACCCATGGCGGCATGGGTTATGCGCGGGAATTCCATGTTGAAAGGTTGATGCGCGAGGTGATGATTCCCTACCTGGCGCCGGTCAGCCAGCAAATGGTTCTGAATTTCATCGCCGAGAAAGCCCTGTCACTTCCCAAGTCCTATTAAGGGGTGCCCGAGGCTTTAGGTCCCGGGACCTGGCTGTCTTTTTCGCAGGTTAAAAAATCCCGTATGGTGGAATAGAGAAAAATTCGGCGTTCCTATCTTTGCCTTAAATGTGCCATAACAGGGGCATATCCATACAGCGGAGGAAATTATACGCTGAAAAAAACAGGGCGGGAAAATTCACAAAGCTAAAAGATCAAGATGAATCAACGCCTTGGTTCGGATAATGGAATGCTCAACGTCGAGATGCCGCAAGGCGGAACTGCGAGACAGCAGAATTGTTAATTAAAACAGTGGAGGATACCTATGACTAAATTTCTTAAAGGGGCCCTGATTGCCGGTACGGCATTGGCCGTATTCGCCGGTAGTGCGCAAGCCGCCGAAGTGAGTGGACCGAAACTCAAGTGGGATATTTCCCTGTGGGGCAAGGCGCGGGCCTTTACAGCCGGCGTTGAAAAGCTGTCTGCCATGGTCAACGAAAAAACCGGCGGTGCGTGGGAAATCAAGCTGCACTATGGTGCTGCACTTTCCAAATCGCGTGAAAACCTCGATGGCCTGTCCGTTGACGCGTTCCAGGGTGCGATGTTCTGCAACTTCTACCACCCCAAGAAAAACCCGGCGCTGATGGCGTTGACCATGCCGTTCCTGCCCATGAACAGCTGGGAAGATAACCGTAAAATTCGGGATGCGGTTTATGCCCACCCGGCGGTTAAGAAGGAATTGGCCCAGTGGAACGCCATGACGTACGTTTCATCCTATCTGCCCCAGTACGAATTCCTCGGCAAAGGCAAACCGCCGATGAAACTTGATGACTGGAAAGGCATGACCGTCCGCGCCGGTGGTGGTGTTGGCCAGGCCATGAAGGTTCTGGGTGCAACGCCGACCAGTTCCAGCGCGACGGAAGTCTATACCGGCGTGCAGCAAGGAACCATGGATGCGGCTTCGTTCCCGTTCACGTATAGCCACGTGGCCTACAAAATCCATGAAGTTACCGACTGGTTCACGGGTAACCTGTCACCAGGAAGCTCCGACTGCCCTGTCGCGTTCTCGGTCAACGCCTATAA
>Ga0316204_10002089_pt1 | contig 47671 bp, 41 predicted proteins | sample 6monrhotite_MG_2_FD_205661 | JGI IMG/M metagenome (GOLD analysis project Ga0316204, IMG submission 205661) | Microbial mat bacterial communities from mineral coupon in-situ incubated in ocean water Damariscotta River, Maine, United States -... | ecosystem: Environmental > Aquatic > Marine >... | reverse complement strand
TTATCCAAATCAATGGAAAAAAGCGGCGCCCACCGGCGATTGGCTTTATTTATGGTGAATTTATTTGGCAATAAAAGCAGCAAGCAACTGGTACTGGGTTTTATGGTTACCGCTGCCTGTTTGAGTATGTGGATTTCCAATACGGCAACAACTTTAATGTTATTACCGGTGGCTATTGCTGTAGCAGACCAGGCTAAGGATAAAAAACTTGCGGTGCCTTTAATGTTAAGTATTGCCTTTGCTGCCAGTATTGGCGGTATAGGCACACCAATAGGCACGCCTCCAAATCTGGTTTTTATGCAGGTGTATGAGCAGACGTTTAATAAAAATATTGGATTTATAGAATGGATGAGTTGGGGACTGCCAATCGTGCTCTTTATGATTCCAATGACCTGGTTGTGGTTAACAAGAAAGCTTACTTATACAGGCGGTTTCAATATGCCAGAGGTAGGGGTATGGAGCACAACCGAAAAACGCGTGATGTTTATATTTTTGTTAACCGCAATTGGATGGATAACCAGAAAAGAACCTTTCGGTGGCTGGAGTGCCTGGTTTGATATGCCATCAGCAAATGATGCATCGGTTGCTTTAATTGCCGTGATTTTAATGTTTGTTGTTTCTGATGGTAAAGGAAAACGATTACTCGACTGGAAAACAGCAGAAAGCATACCCTGGGGCGTGCTTTTATTATTCGGCGGTGGTATTACTTTAGCGAAAGCATTTGGTGTGTCAGGTTTAAGTGCAGTGCTGGCTGAAAATTTATCTAACATCTCAAGTTTGCCAATTTGGTTAATGATTTTTTCGATTTGTTTAGGTGTTACTTTCCTGACAGAAACAACCAGCAATACCGCAAGCACAGTGTTATTAATGCCCGTATTAGCAGCCACGGCAATGGGCTCAAATATTGACCCTAAATTACTTATGATACCCGCGGCAATAAGTGCCAGTTGTGCCTTTATGATGCCAGTGGCAACGGCGCCTAACAGTATTGTTTATGCCAGTGGTTTTTTTACGACTAAAAAGATGGCAAGTGAAGGTATTGTTTTGAATGTGTGCGGGGCGGTTATTATTGCTTCATTGTGTTATTTGCTACTGGTTTAATACATGGTTACATATTATTGGTGAGTCTGATAGCGCAAACTTAAGCAAAATTTAATGCTAATAGAAAACGCTAATGAACGCGAAAAACGCGATAAAAAAGCGTAAATAAGTTTTACATGTTTTTTGAAGAGCCCGAGCTAGAAGCACTTATAATCATTGTTTGGTTAGTTTCCTCATTTTATATAAAAGATGTTTTGTTGTGTGTATTCGCGTTGTTCGCGTTTTCTTTTTTGTAAAATATTTTATTTATCAGATAGTTATTGTTATTTGTGTGCTTGATGCTTTTGCCAAAGTAAGTGCAATCAATTCCTGAGTCTACTTTAGGGTGGATTGTAGAGCTTTATATATTAAGAAATATGATCCATGTCAATACATGATATGGAGGCTATTTTTAATATTATAGATAAGGTTGTTTTTTATGCATGAAGGGATGTGGTCCCTGAAAAACAATCTCTGTAAATGAAAAAACAAGGAATCAGAATATGAATAAAATTCAGAAAATTCTTGCGATCGTAACAGTAGCCTCAGCAACGCTGTTTATCATGTCTCCTGCTAATGCCTTCTGGAACCCGTTCAGCAACTGGGGTAATGGCCCTGGCTGGGGTGGTTATCCGGGTGGATATAATAGCCCCTGGGGTGGTTACCCTGGGTATGGTTACGGTGGTTATCCAGGTTATGGTTACGGAGGCTATCCTGGTGGTGGTTATGGTGGTTATCCGGCTTATGGCGGATACCCTGGAGGTCTTAGTCAGTACCCAGGTTATGGTGCGTATCCGGCCTATGGTGGTTATGGTGGGCCCTATGGTGGAAGAGTGCCGATGATCGTGCCTGCTAACTAGCAAACTGGCAACCTGGTAAAATCTTTATCGGGTTGCCGACTTTATTTTTTCTTTTCGGTTTTTCTCTTCAGCTTTTATGTGGTTCTTAAAGTTTTCGCACTCGATACTTACGGCCTTTTATTTTTCCTTCAGACAATATTTGTAAAGCCTGGTTTACGAATGCCTGTTCAACTGCAACATAAGATACGATATCAAAGATATCAATTTTTCCTATGTGTTTTCCCGGCAGATTAGTATTCTTGGTTAAAGCGCCTAAAATATCTCCGGCACGAACTTTGTTTTTACGCCCGGCCGTAATACACAATGTGCTCATGCTGGGTACAATTTTACTACCTTGGTGAGGTTTTAATGTGGACAGGTTTTCTATAGTCACCGAAGACTTTTGATAATCTTCTATGGCATTAACTTTGGCTGCCTCTGAGGCTGTAAATAAACTTAATGCCAGGCCTGAATTTCCTGCACGACCCGTTCGGCCAATGCGATGAATATGAACTTCAGGGTCAGGTGATATTTCAAAATTAATGACCGCTTCTAAATCTTTAATATCCAGGCCGCGGGCAGCGACATCAGTCGCGATTAAAATCGAACTGCTTTTGTTGGCGAACTGAACGAGTTTTTGATCACGTTCTTTTTGTTCCAGGTCACCGTGTAAAGCCACTGCATGAAAGCCAATTTCCCATAGTTCTTCGGCCAGGTCTTTACATTGTTGTTTTCTATTACAAAATATTACTGTTGATTGCGGGCTGTAATGCTGTAGTAATGAAATCAGGCTATCAGTTCGTTTGTTTCTATCGATTTCGTAAAATACCTGTTTAATATTTGAATCTTCATGTATGGATTCAATGAATATTTCAACCGGGTCTTTTTGCAGAGAACGACTAATTTTTTTAATTTGCGCCGGGAACGTGGCAGAAAATAACAGGCTTTGTTTACTACCGGGTGTCTGATCAATGATGCGCATAATGTCATCTGAGAAACCCATATCTAACATTCTGTCTGCTTCATCGAGTACCAGAGTGTTAAGGTTTTTCAGAATTAATGTGCCTTTTTGTAAATGTTTTAAAATTCTACCTGGGGTGCCAACAACAATGTGCGGGTGGTGTTCAAGTGAAGCAAACTGTGGGCCTATTGGTGTGCCGCCACATAAGGTTGAAATTTTTATATTAGAAATTGGTCGAGCTAAACGGCGTAACTCTTTACTTACCTGATCAGCCAGCTCACGCGTTGGGCAAAGAATTAGAGCCTGGGTAAGGTAACTTTTTGAGTCAAGTTTATGTAATAAACCAATACCAAAAGCAGCTGTTTTTCCACTGCCAGTTTTTGCCTGCGCGCGAATATCTTTACCTTCCAGTACAAGGGGGATGCTTTGTGCCTGTACGGGCGTCATTTCTTTATAATCTAACGATTCCAGATTAGTTAAAAAATCATCAGATAAAGGTAAAGTAGAGAAGGCAGTCATTGTGCAGGTCTTCCATAAAAGAGGAAAATAAATTAGCGGGTGACCTTATGCCAGTTAACACCTGATAAATTTTCTCTCAGATGTTAACTGATGCTAAGGCGGTTGATTTACATATAATGTATATCGTTTAACCTGTTTGTGCTTTAACTATTTAAGCTTGTTTCTTTTTCTTGCTTGTATCCTGGCTAGCAAGATAATCTTCATAAGTGCCGCGGAAATCGATAATACCATTATCGGTGATTTCCAGTACTCGTGTTGCCAGAGATGAAACAAATTCACGGTCGTGGCTAACAAATAATAATGTGCCAGGGTAGTTCTCTAATGCCAGATTAAGTGACTCAATCGATTCCATATCCATGTGATTGGTTGGTTCGTCTAATAGTAAAATATTGTTGCGTTGCAACATTAGCTTACCGAATAACATGCGGCCCTGTTCTCCACCGGAAAGCACTTTAACTGATTTATCGATATCATCTTGTGAAAACAGTAAGCGACCTAATGTGCCACGAATAACCTGTTCGTCATCTTTTTCCTGGCCCCACTCTGACATCCAGTCAATAAGCGTATTATCTTTTTCGAAATCGGCTGCATGATCCTGAGCGTAATAACCCAGGTCGGAATTTTCTGACCATTTTACTGTGCCAGTTGTTGGCTCTGTATCACCGTACAGACATCTCAATAGAGTGGTTTTTCCGATACCATTTGGCCCGATGATCGCAATACGTTCGCCCACTTCTGCCATTAAATTGAAATCTTTAAAAACCTCTTTATCAAAACTTTTTCCTAAACCTTCAACTTCCAGTGCTAAACGATGAAGTTTTTTATCTTCCTGAAATTGAATAAATGGATTTTTACGACTTGATGGTTTTACTTCATCGAGTACAATTTTATCGAGCTTTTTAGCGCGTGATGTTGCCTGTTTCGATTTTGATGCATTTGCCGAAAAGCGACTAACGAATGCTTTAAGTTCAGCGACTTCTGCGGATTTTTTAGCATTGCCAGCTAATAACTGTTCCTGTACCTGCGTAGCTGCCGTCATGTATTCGTCATAGTTACCAGGGTACATGCGAATCTCACCGTAATCCAGGTCAGCCATATGTGTACAAACACTGTTTAAGAAATGACGGTCATGAGAAATAATAATCATGGTGCAGTTACGCGCGTTTAGAATAGTTTCTAACCAGCGAATCGTATTGATGTCCAGGTGGTTGGTTGGCTCATCGAGTAACATAATGTCAGGTTCAGAGAATAAAACCTGCGCCAGAAGTACACGTAGTTTCCAGCCAGCTGCAACGTCGCTCATTGGTCCATAGTGTTGTTCTACAGGAATGCCAACACCAATCAGTAATTCACCCGCACGTGCTTCGGCTGTATAACCGTCCATCTCAGCAAATTCTGCTTCAAGATCACCGGCGCGAATACCGTCTTCTTCTGTCATCTCAGGGTTAGCATAAATGGCGTCTTTTTCTGACTTAACTGCCCATAATGCCTCGTGCCCCATTAGTACCGTATCAATTACTGTGAACTCTTCATAAGCAAATTGATCCTGTCTTAATTTACCAATGCGTTCGTCCGGGTCTTTTGAAACGTTACCGGCTGTTGGTTCAAGGTCGCGACCAAGTATTTTCATAAAGGTTGATTTTCCACAACCATTTGCACCGATTAAACCGTAACGGTTTCCGTTTGTAAATTTAACAGAAACATTTTCGAATAATGGCTTAGAGCCAAATTGCATAGTGATATTTGCTGTAGCTAACAATGTCTTGATTCCTAAAATTTTTTATTTAAATAAACATCTGTTGTCATAAAGTCGAGAGGTTAAATGAAAACCTCTACTATGACTTTTAATTTACGCTGGCTGAGGTTTGCGGCGTTGTTGATTACGTTTTTTGTTTTGGTTGCCTGAGTGTTGTTTCTTTCCTGCAGGTCGTCTGCCTCTTTGCTGTCCACCGCGTCCATTTTGAATTGGTTCTGCTTTAATAGACGGGTCAGGTGTATAACCATCAATAATCACTTTCGGGATATCAGACTTTATCAAACGTTCTATATCTTTAAGCAGCTTGTGCTCATCAATACAAACTAATGACATGGCTTCACCCTCATTACCCGCACGCCCGGTGCGACCAATACGGTGTACATAATCTTCTGCCACATTAGGTAATTCATAGTTAACCACGTGTGGAAGCTGATCAATATCTATGCCGCGTGCTGCAATATCGGTTGCCACTAAAACGCGTACCTTACCGGATTTAAAATCAGCAAGTGCTTTAGTGCGAGCGCTTTGACTTTTATTACCATGAATTGCTGCAGAGTTTATTCCGTCAGTGGTTAGCTGTTCAGCAAGACGATTGGCACCGTGTTTAGTGCGGTTAAATACCAGTACTTGCTGCCAGTTATTTGAACCAATTAAAAAAGAAAGTAATTCGCGCTTACGTCCTTTATCAACCGGATGTACTACTTGAGTAACGGTTTCTGTTGTTGTGTTGACTCTGGCTACTTCAACTAAAGTGGGATTGTTTAACAAACCATTGGCTAGCTTTTTAATATCATTAGAAAAGGTGGCCGAGAACAAAAGGGTTTGTTTCTTTTTAGGCACCAGTGCCAGTACTTTACGAATGTCGTGAATAAAGCCCATATCTAACATACGATCGGCTTCATCAAGCACTAAGATTTCAAGCTGTGAAAGATCGATTGTGTTCTGGCTAACATGGTCAAGTAAACGACCGGGTGTAGCGACTAATATATCTATGCCATTTTTTAACTTTTTAATTTGCGGGTTGATGCTCACACCGCCAAAAATAACAGTTGATCTAAGTGGCAGGTGCTTGCCATACATTTCTACACTTTCACCTACCTGAGCAGCTAGTTCACGGGTGGGCGTTAATACCAGTGCGCGAATGGCCCGGCCTTTTCGGTTTTTACCGGAAGACATAAGGTTATGAAGTAGGGGCAATGTAAAACCAGCTGTTTTACCTGTGCCTGTTTGTGCGCCACCCATAAGGTCTTTACCTTCTAAAATAGGCGGTATGGCTTGTTGTTGTATTGGTGATGGTGTGGTGTAACCTTTTTCGGATACAGCACGGAGTAATTCAGCCCGCAGGCCAAGGGTTTCAAATGACATATTTCGATGTTCTCCAGAACACAGATTTTTGGTATCTGCCCATCCATACAAACCGTAGGTCTGTTATGGGACGGTCTAGGCGGAAACAGTTAGTTTGTTTCGAGCTGAGTAAAGCATGAATACAGGCGCAGACCGAGGTGCGCCCTGAAATTGATGGCGAAGTATACACGAAATTCTAATATAAGGCTATTCTAATTAATCTAGCTGTTATTTAAGAAGTTATTCGCTGGAAGTATTAGTTAGAGGGGTAAGCGATGCTGGCTTGATTTACGGTGGCCAATAAATAGATAATGGCTTATGGATATTTCAAATATACTCAAAAAGCTATCTAAAAGTCGTGTTTATTGGTTGGCTTATATCGTTATGGGGCTGGTGCTACTTGCTATAGCGCTATTTTATCAATACATGCTTGAAGAGCTGCCTTGTGTGGTGTGCATACAAATACGCTTATGGTTTTCGTTTTTAATTCTTGTTGCCGCAGCCGGTTTATTATTGCGTAATCATGGTTTGTTAAATCTGCTTGCTCAGTCTGCTTTAATTATTGGAGCTATCGGATTGGTAGAAAGAAGTTATTTGCTTTTGGGTACAGAGCGCGGATTTATTTTTGCTGACTGTGGGTTTAATGCGGGTTTACCTGAGTGGTTTGCTATTGAACAATGGCTGCCATGGTTATTTCAGGTTGAAACATCCTGTGGTTACACTCCGGAAATTTTGTTTGGTATAACCATGGCAGAGGCTTTAATGTTACTTTCGGTCTGTTTGCTTATGGTGAGTGTAACGGTAATGGGCGTTACACTATATGGTCGGTTTAAGAAAAACCTTTGATACGTTGTTCTGTTAAATATAAATTTTTCTATGGCTAACTGGCAACGTTCTCATGATGAGGCGCTAACATTAAAATTAGTGCCTGTGCATGCTCAGCCGCTTTACGGCCCAGCTCGGTTAAATAACCACCATCAATTGCTGTTACCAGACCTTTATCAAACAATCTCTCTACAGCTTCAATTTTTTCTTCGTCGGCACTTGAGTGAATTTTGATACCCTGCTGGGTCGAATCGAGGCTATATTGAATTAAAATATCAAGTTCGGCCATTTGATCTTTTGTGTAGTGCATTTTATTGCCTTTGAACAGTGATTAATGTGGACACGCAACAATATATCATATTATTGTGTGCATTCGCCGTGCTCAAATCAATAAAAATGAAGTTTATGTGAACTAAAAAAGAAAAAAGCTTTCGTACTCGTTTTTCATAATATCTGTTCGATACAGATATAAATGAAAATCATTTAATATTTTAGCGTTACTAATAATTATTTAAAAATCGGAATTACTATGTTTAAGTCGCTCAGTAAAATCCTCTTAACGGGTTTTATTACTCTACTGCCAATTATATTGACAGTTTATTTGTTGTACTGGTTAGCAGTGACATCAGAGAATATGATGATTACCGCATTGCAATGGGTTTTATCGGATGAAATATATTTTCCGGGTATGGGTGTAATAGCCGGGCTTGTGGTTGTGTTTGTTGTTGGACTTCTGATGAAGGCTATATTTGTCAGACAGTTGTTTGCCTTTGGAGAAAAAGCGTTATACAGAGTACCTCTGATTAAAACGGTTTATCGATCGATTCGTGATTTATTTGATTTCTTTTCACCTAAAAAAGAAGGTTTTGGAAAGGTTGTATCTGTAAATATAAACGGCATGACTATGATTGGTTTTGTTACGCAGGATGATACCAGCCGATTGCCGGCATTTGCTCAACAAAGTGACAGTGTGCTTGTGTATATACCCATGAGTTACATGATAGGTGGTTTTACATTGTTAATTCCAAGAAAAGAAATCCATGAGTGTGATATGAGTATGGACGAAGCTATGCGCTTTGTCCTAACCGCTGGCATCACGGGTAAAAAATGATTAACTATTTTTATGATTATCTAATATGCTAATTATTTCTAATAATGTGTCTGTTGCTGATGCGGAAATTGAGTTGAGTGCTATTCGTGCGCAGGGTGCGGGTGGGCAAAATGTAAACAAAGTGTCCAGTGCTATTCATTTACGTTTTGATATTTCTGCTTCTTCTTTACCTGAATTTTATAAAGAAAGACTGTTGGATTTAAAGGATAAGCGTATTACTAAAGAAGGTGTGCTTGTTATCAAGGCGCAACGCTTTAGAACGCAGGAAAAAAACAGGGATGATGCGCTGCAGCGTTTGCAGGAATTAATTAAAAGTGTCTCGGTTGTGCATAGAACGCGTGTGGCTACTAAGCCTGGTCGGGCTGCTAAAGCACGACGGGTTGATAATAAAACTCGCCGGGGTAAGGCGAAGATGTTGCGTGGTAAAGTTAGAGATTTGTAGTTAGGTTTTTAATGTTGTGGCTAGTTATTTAGACAGTGGTATGTAACTGCTAAATTTTAGTTAGCTCCCATAAAGATTAAATCATGTGAAAAAAACTCGAAAAGCTCGAAACTCACATCAACAAATCACCATCAATTGCATGAAAAACACTAGCAGAATTAATTAAAGAATTAGCCGTTAACCCGGGAACACCATAAACCTCCGCTGATACGCCATAATCACTAATAATCTTATCAAGCAACATATCAAAATCCCCATCACCGGAAAGTAAAATAACCGTATCAACCTGTTTTGCTGTTTCTAGAATGTCGATGGTAATGCCTACGTCCCAGTCACCTTTGGCTGATCCATCACTGCGTTGAATAAAGGGTTTAAGTTTTATATCAAAACCAATATGTTTTAACGCATCCTGAAATTTTATTTGTTTGTCATCATTGCGTTGAATCGCATATGCGGTTGCATTAACGATTTCTCCCTGTGTGCTTATTTTTTTCCAGAATTCACGGTAGTTAAATTGCCGGCCATAAATATCACGGGTGGTGTAATAGATGTTTTGTACATCCACAAATAGTGCGATTTTTTTCAATTTAATTCATTAATTTTGTTATTGATTACTGACTGATTATATCGATTAAGTGCTGTCTATCAAAGCCCCAGTCTTCAGGCTCTTCTATGCTGGCAATACTTTCCTGTGAACGGCCCAGATCGATTTTTTTTGTAGGGATGGGGGAATTACTGGAAACAGAGAAAAATATTTTTATTTTTGGTTCTAGTAATGTTTTATCTGACTGCTCCATAACTATGCCTAATCTGCCAGATTTTAATTTTACTAACGTGCCTGTAGGGTAGATGCCAATGGTTTTTACAAAGGCTTTAAAAACAGTGTCATCAAAATGCCCATTTTGCCATTCGGCCATTTTCTTTAAGGATTCTGCAGGTTCCCAGCCTTTTTTATAGCTTCTGTCAGATGTTATGGCGTCATAAACATCACATACCGCACCCATGCGAGCAACCAGAGAAAGGTCATCACCAGATAGATTGTCTGGGTAACCTTTGCCATCAACCCTTTCATGGTGGTGAAGGCAGACATCCAGAGTAATATCGTTTTTTTCACCACTTTCTTTTAGCATCTCCCAGCCTTTTAAAGGATGGCTTTTAACAATATCAAATTCCTCATCGGTAAGCTTTCCCGGTTTGTTAAGAATATCTTCAGGGATGGACATTTTACCAACGTCATGGAGTAAACCGGCCATACCTAAAGCGTGCAGATCGCCTTCATAATTCAGCTGTTTGCCCAGAGCAATCATTAATGCGCAGACCGCAACGGAGTGCAGATAGGTGTAATCATCTTTATTTTTTATGCGGGTGATACATATCAGTGCGGCAGGGTTACGGTTAACAGATTCTGAAATTTCATCCACCAGTGGGCTGACATCTTCAATGGATATCGTATTGCCCATGCGCGCCTGTTTAAACATGTCTGTAACGGCTTCTTTGGCTTTAGTCAGGGTTTGCTGCGCAATTAGCATTTCTTTTTCGAGAGGAACGGTTAGTGTTTTTTCTTTAATTTGAGACGGCGGTGTTTTTCCCGTTACGGTTTCAGTGTTTTCAGGTGCTTTGCTTTTTACATCATCACCTTTTTTGGTATCAATCCACAAGTGGGTTATTTCAGATTTTTTGATGATGCTTAAGTCTTTGTTTGTTTCAAGCTTGAATGAGGTTTTCCAGAATGGGTGTTTAAGCCAGTTTCCGTCAAGCTTATCTATATACATCCCAATGCGCAGATCGGAGACTGGTATTTTTTTTAGCATTATTATTAGCGTGTGATTAGTTAACTAGCTATGAGTTTAGTTAATAAATTATTAAAATGTACGGATAAAACAATGAAAAAAAGGATTATGTAAATACTAAATCAAATGGCATTTATCTATCTATCTGATATATATGGTGATTTTCTTTGTTCCGGTTAACCTGACAACAGTGTGATTTGATTAAATACAGAGAGTTGTAAAAAAGCCCGTTAATTAGTTTTAATTAACGGGCTTCGTGTTTTTAGAAAGCGATATTTACGTGAGGACAATTATCAGGCTGAACTGGCCTTGCCTTCAGCGCACTCAATACAAAACTCTGCATAAGGCACCGCATCCAACCGATGTTCATTTATCTCGGTTCCGCATTCAGTGCATAATCCAAAAGTACCATCCTTAATTCGTAGCAAAGTCTTATCTATTTGCATAACCGTAATTTTGGCCTCATCATTCAATGAATTAAGTACTTCATCATTTTCGAGTTGAGTCGCCTGCTCAGCAAAATCTTTTTCAATCTCAGCTTCCTCATGGTGAAGGTCTTTACTAATAGCATCAACACGGCGTGTTAAATCCTGTCGTATTTCTGCTAACTGAGTTTTATATTTTGTTGAGTCAACCATTTTCGTTCCCCTGTTGTTATGCGGATTTTATCATTACAAACAGTTCGTCTTTCAGTTGTAATCGCTCTTTCTTAAGCTCTTCAGAATAACTGTCCTCGGGGGTTTCAATTCCTTCCTCGATACGTCTAATTTGATGGTCTAGATCATGATACTTAACAAATAATTTTTCAAAATGCTTATTACTCATTTTAAGACTATGTATCTGATCTTTGTATTCTGGTAGTTCGTGTATTAAATCGTGCTTTTCACCTAACATTGTTTACCTCCCATTTGATTCACTTTCAGCATAATCCATATACCGAAAGTTTTATTGATATCAAACAAAGAAAAGTAGGAATGATCCTGTTTATGCCAGGGCAATTCTGGCGTTTAAGTTAAGCCAGTTTTTTTTCTGTTGTAAAAAATTGGCTTTAAGTGTTTCGACTTTCAGGTTAAGTGCTTCAAGATCATAACCTTCAATCATAGTGTTCTTTTTGGCTTCCATCCACTGTCTTTTTGCCTGAGCGAAATCATTAATATTGCTTATTAATATTTCATATTCTTCATGCAAACGCTGGGTTAGTGCCTCTGAATGAAAACGTTTGGATAGTTTGTTGGTGGTGTTTTTTAATAACATTTGTGCACGTTCGGTTTCAATATACTCCAACGGTGTTCGATAAAGGTTCTTTGCAAGGCCTACAATATGAAGGCTGCGTATTAACCATTTGGTTGGGTCATATTGCCACCAGCGAATGGCATTTCTGTAATCTCTTTGAAAGCTGTGGTGATAATTATGGTATCCCTCACCAAAGGTCAGTAAAGCAATAACAGGGTTATCTCTTGATGTGTTTTTATCGGAATAAGGCTGACTGCCCCAAACATGGGCAAGCGAGTTGATGAAGAATGTCAGGTGGTGTGAAATAGTTAAACGTGCCACGCCTGCTAATAACATCATGCCAATCAGGTCGCCATGCCACAGACCCAGTAAAATAGGTAGACCAAAATTAAGACCCAATACCAGAGGTAGATAGTGCTTGTGCTGGAACATAACGATCGGGTCTTTTTTAAGGTCTTTGCAGTTCTCGTAATCTTTATTGGGATTTAAATTGTATTCGCGGATCATCCAGCCCATATGTGAGTACCAGAAGCCGCGTTTTGCGGAATAGGGGTCTTTTTCGTTGTTATCTACATGCATATGGTGAACGCGATGATCTGAGGACCAGTGCAATATTGTATTTTGTACCGCATAAGTGCCGCCGATAGCAAAAAACAGGCGTACTAACCAGTGTGCTTCATATGCCCGGTGCGACCACAAGCGGTGGTACCCGGCAGTGATGGAGATTTCACAAAAAACAATGCCCAATAACATAGCCGCTATCTGCCAGCCATCGAAGCCGTGAGTAAGGGCGTAATACGGTACGGCGATTAGCGTTAATAAGCCACTAATGACAAATACGTTAATGGGTAACCAGTTTAATGAGGGCTTTTGTGAAGGAGTGCTGCTTGGTCGCATAATTAAAAAATCCACTGCTGCTTATTATTGCGTACAAGTGTACGCTGAGTATTTTATGAAGTATAGTCCCTCTATATAAAAAAGATATTAAAAACTATACAATTGTTAGTCTAAATATAATTGTGCTATTAAAATCAAATGCTTAATAACGATTAAATTCAAAAAGGTCATTGAATGAGTGGTAATAGGGCGCTACAAAAAGAAAAAACCCGCCGTACTATTATAGATGCCGCATTCAGGCTTTTGAGCCAGGAGCGTAGTTATTCCAGCTTAAGCTTACGTGAAGTGACGCGCGAGGCGGGTATAGCCCCTACCTCATTTTACAGGCACTTTGCCGATATGGATGAGCTGGGCCTAACCCTGGTAGATGAGGGTGGTGTTGCGTTACGACAACTGATGCGAAAAGCTCGACAACGTATTCGTGACAGGGGACTGGTTATCAGTACCTCAGTTGAAACCTTTATGGAGTTTATTCATCACAGTCCTCATGTGTTTCGCCTGTTATTGCAAGAACGCTCAGGCACCTCTTTGGCGTTTCGAAAAGCGGTTTCACGCGAGTTGCAATACTTTGTTGTAGAGCTTGCAGACTATATTCAGCATACTCAGAGTTACCCGGCCGAGTCAGCAAAAATACAGGCGGAGGCTATGGTGATACTGGTGTTTAATGCAGGTGCAGAAGCACTGGATAGTAGTCTGGCGGAGCGTAAATTGCTGACTGAAAAAGCCATTACACAGCTGCGTTTTGTGGCTAAAGGCGCAGATGAAATTTTAAAGTGATTTGGAGTGCTCTCTCTTTTCGCACTAATAGAGATGCTTTTTAGGCTTTTTCATAAGAAAGTGGTAAAATAGCCGGTTCCTTTGTTAGAAAAACACATGCTTTATGGCGCGCAAACTTTATATTAAAACTTTTGGTTGTCAGATGAATGAGTATGATTCGGCTAAAATGCACGATGTGCTGGCTGATTCAGAAGAAATCATTGAGGTTGATAACCCGGAAGAGGCGGATATTCTGCTGTTAAACACCTGTTCTATTCGAGAGAAAGCGCAGGAAAAAGTGTTTTCCATGCTGGGTAAGTGGAAGAACTGGAAGCAGGATAATCCCGATCTGGTTATTGGTGTTGGTGGCTGTGTCGCTTCACAGGAAGGTGCTGCCATTCGTAAACGTGCGCCCCATGTTGATATGGTGTTTGGTCCACAGACCCTACATCGTCTACCGGAAATGGTGAAAGGTATTGATACTAATCACAAGCCGGTGGTTGATATTTCTTTTCCCGAAATAGAAAAATTTGATTGTTTGCCTGAGCCTAAAGCAGAGGGTCCCAGTGCCTTCGTCTCAATTATGGAAGGCTGTAGTAAATACTGTTCTTTTTGTGTTGTGCCCTATACACGCGGTGAAGAAATTTCACGGCCCTTTGATGATGTGCTAGCTGAAATTGCGCTATTGGCTAAACAGGGTGTGAGAGAAATTAATCTGCTAGGACAAAATGTGAATGCCTATCGTGGTGAAATGCATGATGGCGAAATTGCTGATCTTGCACTTTTAATACATTACGTGGCTGCTGTTGATGGTATAGATCGTATTCGTTATACAACTTCACATCCGGTGGAGTTTTCAGACTCATTAATACAGGCTTATTCAGAAATACCTGAGCTGGTTACTTTTGTGCACCTGCCTGTGCAAAGTGGTTCAGATAGAGTTCTGGCTGCAATGAAACGTGGCCATATGGCCGTCGAGTATAAATCTAAAATTCGTAAATTACGTGAAGCGCGACCAGGTTTAACCGTGTCTTCGGACTTTATTATAGGCTTCCCCGGTGAGAGTGATGCGGATTTTGAACAAACTATGCAGTTGATTGAAGATATTGGTTTTGATCATTCTTATAGTTTTGTTTATTCGGCGCGCCCTGGAACTCCTGCATCGTCACTGGAAGATAATGTGCCAATGGAAGCCAAAAAAGCACGCTTAGCTATTTTGCAAAAACGCATTAATGAAATGGCACAGGAAATCTCCGAGTCAATGGTGGGTACTGTACAAAGCGTTTTAGTAGAACGCGCCTCCAGAAAAGATTCAAAACAAATGGCCGGGCGTACAGAAAATAACAGGGTAGTAAACTTTGATGGTGCTGAGCGACTAATTGGTCACTTTGTTGATGTGCGAATTACTCAGGCCCTGGTTAACTCGCTACAAGGCGAGTTTATTGAAATTTCTGAAATTGATCGCATACGTTTAGCTGTATAAATGTACCCTGATTACTGTATTTTAAAGCGCTATAATTAAATTATGACTGAAAGTCTGGATATAGAATTCGAACCTGCAGATAATGACCGATTGGCAAATCTGTGCGGCCCAATGAATGAGCACCTGCAGCAGATTGAAATGCGCCTGGGTGTCGAAATTAATAATCGCAATCATCATTTTCAGCTTATCGGTGAAGAAGCAGATATAAGAATGGGGGCGGGAATACTCAAAGGTTTATATAACTCCACCAAAGATCAGCAGCTGACAGCCAATGATATTCATTTGCAAATGCAGGAATCAGGTTTGCAGGCACTGGATGATCAGTTAGGTCTTGATGCAAATGAGTGGAGTTTAAGACTTCGTAAAGAATCTATTAAAGGCCGGGGTATAAATCAGGTCGCTTATTTAAAAAGTATTCAAACTCATGATTTGAGTTTTGGTATAGGGCCAGCAGGAACGGGTAAAACTTATCTGGCAGTTGCTTGTGCAGTAGCGGCATTAGAATCTGAAGAAGTCAGGCGATTATTGTTGGTGCGCCCGGCAGTTGAGGCGGGTGAGCGATTAGGCTTTTTACCCGGAGACCTGGCGCAAAAAATAGATCCATATTTGCGTCCGATGTATGACGCTTTGTATGAAATGATGGGCTTTGAACGCGTTGCTAAATTAATTGAGCGAAATGTTATTGAAATAGCACCTCTGGCATATATGCGTGGCCGAACTTTAAATGATGCCTTTATTATTCTTGATGAAGCTCAGAATACAACGCGTGAGCAAATGAAAATGTTTTTAACCCGTATAGGCTTTGGCTCAACTGCGGTGATTACAGGTGATGTGACGCAAATTGATTTACCCAGAGGTACATCTTCCGGTTTACGTCATGCGATAGAAGTTTTAAAAGATATTGATGATATCTCCATGACTTTTTTCAAACCGCGGGACGTGGTTCGCCACCCAATGGTGAAACGAATTGTTAAAGCTTACGACGCGCATGAAGCGGAAAATACAGATGATAGTAAAGGTCATAAATAAATAATGTCTGTTCAACTGGATGTACAACTTGCAGAAGATCTGTCTGAATCGATAGAGGAGCCTCCGTCGAGTAGCTTGCTGCATACCTGGGCTCAAGCAGCCTGGCAAGGTGATGAATCGGCAGAACCTGTTCTAAGTTTACGTATTGTGAGCTCGACAGAAAGTCAGCAGCTCAATAACGATTATCGCGGTAAAAACAAACCCACTAATGTATTGTCTTTTCCTATGGAGCTGGATTTTGATGATATATCTATGTCAGAAATAATGCTTGGTGATCTGGCAGTTTGTGCAGAAGTAGTTGAGCACGAAGCCGTTCAGCAACAAAAAACGGCTGAGTCACATTGGGCGCATATGGTGGTTCACGGAATGTTACATCTGCAGGGTTATGACCATGTGGAAGAAGATGATGCGCAAAAAATGGAATCTCTGGAAACTACCATCATGCGGCAACTGGGTTTCACAGACCCATACCTAATAAATGAACACCTTAATGAGTCGTCTAAGACGGAAATAAAATCATGAGCGATACACTAAACGAGTCAAACTTAAGTTTCGTCGAAAGACTTAGCCGAATTTTTCTTGAAACACCTCAAAGTAGTCAGGAACTTATTGAAGTGTTACAGGCATCAGAAAAACGTGACCTGTTAGATATGGACGCCCTTAATATGATTGAAGGTGTAATGCAGGTGTCAGAGATTCAGGTGAGGGATATTATGATCCCCCGATCTCATATGGTTGTGCTTGAAGAGGATACAGCTTATGAAGATATGCTGCCTGTTGTAAATGAATCGGGACATTCTCGTTTTCCCGTTATTGGTGAAAGTAGAGATGAAATAGAGGGTGTATTGTTAGCAAAGGACTTGCTGCGTTATGTTGATGTGAGTCTACGAAAAGATTTTGATATAAAGGATGTTTTGAGAAAAGCAGTGTTTGTGCCGGAAAGTAAACGTCTTAATGTTTTATTAAAAGAGTTTAGAGAAAGCAGAAATCATATGGCTATGGTTGTAGACGAATACGGTGGTGTTGCCGGCCTGGTTACTATTGAAGATGTGCTGGAGCAGATTGTTGGTGAAATTGATGATGAGCACGATATAGAAGATGTGGGCAATATCAGGCGCATGGGAATTAATCGTTATTCCATTAAGGCGCTCACACCTATAGAAGAGTTTAATGTGTTTTTTGAGAGTTCATTCAGTGAAGAAGAATCAGATACACTGGCTGGTATGTTAATGAAGCACTTAGGTCATATGCCTAAACGCGGAGAGGCGGTTACAATTGATCACTATATGTTTAAGATATTGAGCGCTAACAGTCGAAGAATAAAACATGTTCAGCTTACAATTTTACCAGATACGGGAAAATCGTGATTTTGTAAAGTTAGCATGCTGTAATAAAAATAATAGTGTTTGAAACGGGCAAATAATATAATTTAAAAAAATGATTAATCTTGAAACGCTTCAAAAAAATCCATATAAAATTTTAGAATTTCTGTCTTTAATCTGTGGAGCAATACTTCCCTTTAGTTTTGCTCCCTATGATTATTTCTGGTTACAGTTTCCTCTTATCGCTTTTATTTTCATTGCCTGTTTAGGGCAGAAGCCTTCAATTGCTTTTAGACGAGGCTTTTTGTTTGGCCTGGGCTGGTTTACCCACGGTATTTACTGGTTGTTTTATAGTCTGCATTTTCATGGTGGAATGCCGGAACTGGTAGCAGTAATAACCATTGTGTTATTAGCTGCTTATATGAGTTTGTTTCCGGCATTATCTTTTTATCTGTCAAATCGATTAATAAGCACCTCAAACTTTAAAATGCTGGTTTTGATTTATCCCCTGGCCTGGATGTTATTAGACTGGTTTCGTGGTTATTTCTTAACGGGCTTTCCCTGGGTGCAAATTGGAATTGCACATGTTGATACTTACCTGGCCGGCTTTGGTCCAATAGTAGGTGGTCTGGGTATTGGTTTGATCGTCACGATGATTTCAGGGCTGATAAGTGCGAGCTTGTATAAGTCATACCTTAAGGTAACAGTGCCCGTCATCGTTGTTATATATATCGCCGGTTACCTTTTAGGTTTTATTAGCTGGACAGAAGCCGTCGATAAACCAGTAAAAGTAAGTATGATTCAGGGAAATATTCCACAGGCTGACAAGTGGAAGCCTGAGAACTACCGGCCTACTTTGCAAATGTATCGTGAGTTAACTCAACAGCACTGGGCTAGTGATTTAATTATCTGGCCTGAAACAGCTATACCCGGTTTTCGACGCAGAGTCCCCTATTATCTTGAAGGGCTACAAAAAGAAGCGCAAGCAAGTGATACCGATGTCATCTTAGGTTTATTTGTCAGAAATGATAAAACTCAGCGATATTATAATTCGATGGTTACTTTAGACGGTCAGCAATATCTGAAGAGGCATCTGGTGCCATTAGGTGAATATTTTCCATTACGACCCTTGCTGGGTTTTTTTGCACAATGGGTAAATATCCCCATGTCAGACATTGATAGTGGAGAAGATAAGCAGCCATTAATTATCGCGGCGGGACAAAAAATTGGGTTAAGCATCTGTTTTGAAGATGCGTTTGATCGTAGTGTTTTGCTTGATTTACCTGAAGCAACCTTACTGGTTAATGTGAGTAATGATGCCTGGTTTGAAGATTCATCACAACCCTGGCAGCATCACCAGATAGCAAGAATGCGTGCACTGGAAACCGGGCGGGTATTATTAAGAGTGACCAATACGGGAGTATCATCGGTTATAGACCGTGATGGTAAGATATTAAAAATATCAGAACAGTTTAAACGAGAAGTAATAACAACCGATGTACAGGCATATAAAGGTTCTACGCCATATGTAATTTGGGCTAACTATTTACTTATTATTAGTGGATTACTGGTGTTTATTATATTTAATAGAAAATCAAAATAAGATAATCGATGATATGAATATTTGGGTGGCTTTTCAGGCATTAGATAAAGTAATTAAACGACTGGTTTATTCAGTCTTTGCCATATTAGTTTATGCGTTACTGGGGTTTTTTCTTGTTCCATATGTATTGCAACCGATTATAGTTGATAACGCATCGAGTAAGCTGGATAGGAGTGTGCAGCTAAATTCATTAGAAATTAATCCCTTCTCATTATCTGCTACATTAAAAGGCTTTTCCGTTACTGGAAAGCATACGAGTCAGTTTGTTGGTTTTGAAAAGCTATATATCAACTTTCAGGCAATATCGCTGTTTAAAAAAGTAATTGCATTTGATGAAATAAGCATTGTTAGGCCGCAAGTAAAAATCATGCTTCTTTCATCCGGTGAGTATAATTTTCAGGACATACTAAATAAAATTAATGAAGAAGATAAGGCAGATAACAGTAAGGTTGAAAGTAACGAAAGCTGGCCTTTTGCGGTAGATAAATTCAGATATGTTGAGGGTTCCGTTCACTTTTCAGATGAGAGCAGAGCAACACCATTTTACAGTCAGCTCGAAGACATCAGTATTTCACTGGACGATTTTTCAACTCGTCCGGGTGATGGCAATTTGCACCATATTAAAGCGGAGTCCTTACGGGGAACAACGGTAGACTGGAAAGGTGAGTTTAGTTTGTCACCACTGAAATCAAGCGGACAGATTGAATTGTCTGGAAACTTAAATGTTGTGTCTGATTATATGCAAGATCAGATGCTGGTGAAAATTCAAGAAGGCAAGCTCAATCTTAAAACGCATTATGATTTTGAATTTACTGAACAGAGCATGAGATTTAAAGTGAGTGAGATGCTTGCATCAGTCGACGGTTTAAGTGTCTTGCGCAAAAACGGCGGTGAAAAAGTATTAGGCTGGGAGCGTTTGTCGTTAGATCTAGATGAGCTGAACTTAATTGATAAAAAACTGCTTGTGAATACGCTGTCGATACAGGGGGCGTTCATTGCGGTTGAAAAGGATGAACAGTCGGTCATAGATTTTAGTGACTTGTTTGTTTTGCAAAACGCAATAGAAGCAGGCGAGTCTAAAGATGTTGAAGCATCTGAGTCAGTATGGAATATGAAAATTTCACATATTGTCAATGAAGACGCGCTATTTGAACTAAATGATGAATCAGTTAAGCCACCTGTAAAACACTCTATTCAATTAAAGTCAGTGATGCTTGATAATTTGCAGCCTTTTACGGATGAGTTGGCATTGTTAAAAACAAGTTTAGTTTTAAATAACCAGGGGTTTATTGATATCGATGGCAAGATACAACCAGCTTCCAGATTACTTGATTTCGATGTTGCGGTTAAATCGGTGAAGCTTGAAGACTTTCAGTCATATTTAAATGGCGTTGCCCGTATTAAAATACTGGGAGGTGAGTTTGATTCGAGTTTGAAAGTCAAGGTTGATGCACTAGCTGATGAAATGAATTTAATGGTTCAGGGGGATATGGATATTTTGTCACTTAAATTAAGAGATAAAAAACTTAAAGAAGAGTTTTTAAGCTGGAACAAATTAGCTGTAAAAGATATTCAGTTTAAGTACCCGGAACAATATCTTGATATTAAGGCTATTGATATAGAGAAACCTTATCTTCGATTGATTATGGATAAAGGCGGCGAGACAAATATACAAAAATTGGCGATAACTAAAGAAACTGCTGGCAGTGCGAATAATAAAAAAACCGATATATCTGCGAAGCATGCGTTTCAGGCGGAGATTAAAAAAGTAAATATACGCGACGGCAAGATGAATTTCGCTGATAATTCTCTGTCACCAAATTTCAGTGCGGGTATATATGGTTTAAAAGGTGATATCAGAGGACTTTCATCAAAGCAGTTAAGTAAAGCGAAAGTAGATTTGAAGGGTAAGGTTGACAAATATGCGCCGGTTACAATTAAAGGTGATATAAACCCGTTAACACAGGATAAATTTACTGAAATTGAAATATTGTTTAAAGGCATTGAGCTAACAACCTTTACGCCTTATAGCGGAAAATTTGCCGGTTACAAAATTGAGAAAGGAAAACTAAGTCTGGATTTAGATTATAAATTATCAAAAAATGAACTGGTTGCTGAAAACAGAGTGATGCTCGATCAGTTGACACTGGGTGAAGAGACGGATAGTGAGGACGCTACCAGCTTGCCTGTGAATTTTGCGCTGTCTCTATTAAAAGATTCAAAGGGTGTAATTGATTTTAACCTGCCTATAAGAGGTAATGTGGATTCACCTGACTTTCATTATGGCAGTCTGGTGTGGGGTGCATTAGGTAATTTGATAGTGGGTATTGTGAGTTCTCCGTTTAGTGCCTTAGCGAATCTCGCAGGCAGTGATAGTGAGGGGCTAGATTATGTTGTTTTTGCTGCAAATAGTTCTGAGTTATCAGATGCTGAGAAAACTAAACTCGACTCTCTTTCTAAGGCATTAGTTCAGCGACCAGAATTACATCTTGAAATTCGAGGTGTTAGCTCGACACTGGTTGATCATGATGAGATAGCATACATTCAAATTTTGAAAAAACTTAAGTTAAAACCTTCTTCTTTATCGTTAACACCGGATCAAAATGTAAAAGACGATATTGTTGATTACTATGAATCGTTAACAAAAAAATCTGCGGATGATTTGTTACCAAAAAAACATAAGCTTACGTCAAAGCAGCAAGATGATTATGTTTTCGATAAGGCCTTAATTGCCGTGCTTGAAAAAACTGAGGTAACGCAGGCTGAATTTAGTTTACTAGCTAAAGGTCGTGCTGAGAGAATTCAGGCGTATTTAATTGAAATAGGCAAGGTGCCTGCGAGTAATATATTCTTGCTTGATAGTAATACTCAATTAGAAAATAAATTTGAAGATGTAGAAAAAGGCTTGTTGAAATTACCGCTGAGCCTGAAAGCAAAATAATGGATCCTTTATCTCAGGCATGTTTGGGGGCGAGTCTGTCTCAATCGTCAACGAATGATAAATCAAAACTGATAAGTGCATTGTTGATAGGGGGGGTATCCGGTATGGCTCCGGATTTAGATGTGTTTATAAGATCGGTCGATGATCCTTTGCTGTTTTTGGAATATCATCGCCAGTTTACTCATTCGTTATTTTTTGTGCCTTTTGGCGCGTTACTTTGCACGCTTTTATTCTATCCCTTTTTTCAAAAGAGACTTTCTTTTAAGCTGATCTATCTGTTTTCATTTTTAGGTTTTGCTACGCATGGTTTTCTTGATGCGTGTACCTCGTATGGAACTCAGCTGTACTGGCCGTTTTCGAATGTACGGATTGCATGGAATGTGGTCTCTATTGTGGACCCACTTTTTACTTTTCCCGTCTTGATCTTGATTTTGCTGGGAGTATTTAAAAAAAGGGTTTTGTATGCAAGGTTGTCACTTATATATGTTGTACTGTTTATGTGTTTCGGGCTGATTCAAAAACACAGAGCAGAAGAAGTAGTTAATGAACTGGCTTTGCAAAGAAACCATAAGATTGAGCGGATGCAGGCAAAACCAAGTTTTGCCAACCGTCAGGTGTGGAAGATAATGTATGAGCATAATGGTCGTTATTATGTTGATGCTGTTAAGTTATTGTGGAACGCTAAGGTTATAGAAGGTTCATCAGTTCAAAAGCTTGATGTTAAGCGCGATTTCCCATGGTTAAACCCTGATAGTCAGCAGGCTAAGGATGTTAAGCGTTTCCGGTGGTTCTCAAATGATTATCTTGCAGTAAGTGCGAATAATAAAAATTATATTATTGATGCGCGTTATTCGTATTTGCCAAATCGTATTGAGTCTATGTGGGGAATTGTCTTAAGTGAAAACAATGAAAATACCAGCCATGTTAGCTATAAAATAAACAACAGGCCTGATAAGGAAACGGTTGAACAGTTTCTTGAAATGGTGTTTTAAATTATGCAAGAGTTACCTGCTTTAGCCTGAGCTTTCAACTCAGACCAAAGTAGATAAAAGCACATTATTACTCTTTAACGATGCTTGTGCCAGATGTAGAAGGCAGTCTCGGCATCATGATTTCCGGGTATTCACCCGTTAATGCACCAAGGAAAGCCACAATATCACTTACATCTTTTTCAGGTAATGTACGGTTAAGTTGTGACTTAGCCATAACGCGTACTGCTTCAGATAAGTCATTTACAGCACCATTGTGAAAATAAGGAGCAGTATCTGTGATGTTACGTAAAGTAGGCACACGGAACATGCCTCGGTCTGCGGCTTTGCCTGTTGCTTCTTCACGGCCTTTATCGTCGTCTAGCTTATATTTACTTACATATTTACTATCAAATGTAGGGAACATCGCGTAGAAACCTTCGCCCGGCTTTTGTTCTGGACCGTTAAATGCGGCACCAGAATGGCAAGATGCGCAACCTATAAGATCAAACTTTTTCATACCACTAATCTGCTGTTTGCTCATAGCTCGTGTATTGCCTTTTACGTATTTGTCGTAAGGGCTATTAGGTGTAATTAATGTGCGTTCAAATGCGGCTACTGCTTTGGCTGCATTATCAACAGTCATACTGTCCTTTCCAAATGCTTTTTCGAAAAAGGCTTTGTAACCGGGTATTTGTCTAACGCGTTGCATAGCTGTTTCAACGTCTTTCATGCCCATTTCAATTGGGTTAGCAACCGGGCCTTTAGCCTGGTCTTCAAGTAAAGCCGCTCTACCATCCCAGAATTGAACAGAATGAAATGCTGAGTTCCACACGGTAGGTGCATTTCGGCCGCCTGTTTTACCGTGTACGCCCATGGATACGCTACGACTATCGTCACCACCTTCCATAACGTTATGACATGAGTTGCATGAAATTGTTCCTGTTGAAGAGAAGCGTGGATCCATAAACAGCATTTTGCCTAACTCAATCTTTTCAGCGGTGGTTGGGTTGTCTGCTGGTGCTGGTGCCGTGCTTGGTAGAGCTTTCCAGTCTGCTGCAAATGTTTGCAATGAAATAATAGATGTGAATAAGAAGATATTAAGCTGTTTCATAGCTATCCTGTTGAGAAAAATTAGTCGGCGTATTCTGCCAAAAGCTTTGTTGGTTAGCTATTTTTAAATACCTATTAAGTTCATAGGGTTTCTCTATCAATAACCATAGAGAATTAAAGAGATTTAATCTGCTCTGGTTATGATTGTTAAGGTTCAGGTCGTTTAAATACCTGTCCGCCACATTCCCGACAATCGGGTATTGTAGCGGTGGTGTTGAATTGAATCATTTGTTCACAGTTAACACAAATAAGTGAACCCGGACCGGTAATTTCTCCGCTTCTGTACTCGCTGAATGTTGACTCAGTGGGAATATTGCAGGCGGCATGGGTTAGTTGCTCTAGTTCGATACGTGTTTTATCTGCAACAGATAAAAAAAGTTCCAGCACTTTTTGTTCGATGATGTCGATATCAAGCATTAACCATTCACTAAATTCGTGGCTGGTTTCCATTAGATATTCGGCGGCATCATTGATATCGCGTTTTATATAATTACCAATTTCTTCGGCCTCATCCAGGCTGACTTCTTGCAGATGAACCGCCTGATCCTTGGCCTGTTCTATTGCTTTTTGAAGTGTTGGCATTGCGTTGGCTTCAGCGTTATCAATACTGTCACGTACACGAGACATCATCTGATTATAAGCTTCAACCAGAGTTGACTCGTTTTGTTTGTCTGGTGCAGACATAGACCTACCTCATTATCTAAATATCAGAGTTTCCTAACTCATTGGTCTGATGTATCCTTCTCCTTTTATATAGCCCATATTCATAACAAGTTTGTGGCAACTCACTAAATTGAAGACAGATTCATGCAAGAAAACTATGATGCACAACAAATAGAGCAGGATGCTCAAGAATTTTGGCAGGAAAATCAAGTATTTAAAGTAACTGAGGATGCCGATAAGGAAAAATTCTTTTGTTTGTCTATGTTTCCTTACCCGAGTGGCCGTTTGCACATGGGGCATGTGCGTAATTACTCCATTGGCGATGTGATTTCCCGCTACCAGAGAATGCAGGGTAAAAATGTATTACAACCCATGGGTTGGGATGCATTTGGCTTGCCGGCTGAAAACGCGGCTCATAAAAATAATTCACACCCGGCGAAATGGACTTATTCAAATATTGACTATATGCGTGGCCAACTAAAGCGTCTGGGATTTGGTTACGATTGGGATCGAGAAATTGCGACCTGCACCCCTGAGTACTATCGTTGGGAGCAGTGGTTGTTTACCAGGCTCTATGAGAAGGGGCTGGTATATAAAAAAAATGCAATGGTTAACTGGGACCCGGTAGATTTAACCGTGCTGGCAAATGAGCAGGTTGTCGATGGCTGTGGCTGGCGTTCAGGTGCAAAGGTTGAGCGTAAAGAAATACCTCAGTGGTTTATGAAAATAACCGATTATGCAGATGAATTATTAACTGAAGTAAACCAGCTTGAGGGTTGGCCGGAACAAGTTAGAACTATGCAGCGCAACTGGATTGGACGTTCAGAAGGTGTTGAATTACAGTTTGCTGTTGCCAACGAAGAAGCGCTCACTGTCTATACTACTCGCCCTGATACCCTTATGGGGGTGACATATGTCGCAGTAGCCGCTGAACACCCGCTGGCAAAAAAAGCAGCAGAATCAAATAGTGAGTTACAGGCATTTATTGAAGAATGTAAAACAACTAAGGTTGCTGAAGCAGAAATGGCGACCATGGAAAAGAAAGGTCTTGATACGGGTTATAAAGCGGTGCACCCGATCAACGGGGAAGAAGTGCCAGTTTATGCAGCAAATTTTGTTTTAGCTGATTATGGATCTGGTGCGGTTATGTCGGTACCCGCTCATGACCAGCGTGATTATGAGTTTGCAGAAAAATATGATCTGCCAATTAAACAGGTTATTTTTCCAGCAAATGATGAAGCATGTGATATTTCAAAAGCGGCTTTTACCGAAAAAGGCCTGTTACAGAACTCAGGACAGTTTGACGGTAAAACCTCTGAGCAAGCAGTAGATGCAATTGCTGCTTTTTTAAGTGCCAATGGAAAAGGTGAGAAACAGGTTAATTTTCGACTAAGAGACTGGGGAGTATCTCGTCAACGTTACTGGGGTACACCAATTCCTATTGTCAATTGTGATAAGTGTGGTGCAGTTGCGGTGCCTGAAGATCAACTACCGGTTATATTACCGGAAGATGCCGCTTTTGGTGATGATGTGGGTTCACCGATTAAGAAAATGCCTGAGTTTTACGAAACTAGCTGCCCTACATGTGGTGGTGACGCTATTCGTGAAACAGACACATTTGATACATTCTTTGAATCGTCCTGGTACTACGCACGTTATACCTGTCCCGATGCAGATAGTATGTTAGATGAGCGAGCGGATTACTGGTTACCTGTTGACCAATATGTTGGTGGCATTGAGCACGCGGTATTGCATTTATTATATGCACGCTTTTTTCATAAGCTAATGCGTGATGTGGGTTTAATTAAGGGAAGTGATGAGCCGTTTTCACAATTACTAACTCAGGGAATGGTGCTTAAAGACGGCACGAAAATGTCGAAATCAAAAGGCAATACCGTGGATCCCCAGGGGTTAATTGATATTTATGGTGCGGATACTGTGCGACTGTTTACCATGTTTGCAGCGCCACCGGAGCAGTCTTTGGAGTGGTCTGATGAAGGTGTAGATGGAGCAGCACGTTTTCTAAAGCGCTTATATCGATTAATTTTCAATCATGTTAGTAATGGTGTATCTGAAATAGCTTTGAATAAAGATAGTTTAACAGATGATCAAAAAGCATTACGTTTAAAACTGCATCAAACAATAGAGAAAGTGGGTGATGATATTGGTCGTCGTTACACATTTAATACAGCCATAGCTGCGGTTATGGAACTGAGCAATGAGTTGTCAAAATTCAAAGATGATTCAGAAAATGCTCGAGCTATTGTTCAGGAAGCATTAGATGCTATGGTTTTGATGATGTCGCCTATTGTTCCCCATTTTAGTCACAGTATGTGGAAAGAGCTGGGACATAAAACGGCGGTTATTGACGAAGCATGGCCAGTAGCTGATAAAACGGCTATGGTTCAGGATAGTATTGAGCTTATGGTGCAGGTAAACGGAAAGTTACGTAGCAAAATAAAAGTGGCTGCTGATGCGGAGAAGAAAAGTATAGAGGCTATAGCGCAAGCAGATGAAAATGTTAAAACACATACAGATGGGAAAACGGTGCGTAAAATTATTGTTGTGCCGGGGCGTCTTGTGAATATAGTGGCTAACTAGTGTTTACGTATTCTTATCGATTAGTTGACGGATTGTCAGTGATGCATGTGAAGCATAGTCTTATTGTTGTAATGTGTTTTTTACTGTTGAGTGGCTGTGGTTTTAAATTACGCGGTGCGTATAAGTTGCCAGTTGAAATGCAGGTAACATATATTGATGCAGTTCAGAAAAACTCCACATTAACCCGTGCTCTAGTCAGAACCCTTAAGGCGAGTGATATAAAAGTGGCTGAAAATGCCGCGGATGATATAGCGGTACTAAAGTTATCAAATGAAAGTAAAACGAAGCGAATTGTATCGGTTGATGCCAGTGGTCGTGCAAGGGAGTATACGCTTACCTATGCTATAGATTTTCATGTAACAGCATTAACAGCTAAATTTGAAATTGAAAAACAGACTATTAGCATTGATCGTGATTTTCAATTTGATACGGAAGATGTTTTAGGTAACAGTCGAGAAGAATCGCAGCTGTATGAAGAGATGCAGCAGGATTTAATTCGACTGATTTTGTTGCGCTTACAGAGTAAAGCTTAAATAAAATGAAAGTGCGCCCGGATCAACTTGAACGCCATTTAAATAATGATCTTGCCGCTATATATTTTATTTGTGGAGATGAGCCTTTACAGATAATGGAGTCAGCTGACCGTATTCGTGTAGAAGCGCGTAAGCGCGATTACACAGAACGAGAAGTAATGGATGTGGATACCCAGTTTGACTGGAATCGACTACTCGATGCTGGTAATAGTTTATCTTTGTTTGCAGAAAAAAGAATTTTAGAATTAAGATTGCCCACGGGGAAACCCGGTAAAATAGGCTCTAAAATTTTACAGGAGTATTCTCAGCGCCCCGCAGATGACGCTATATTAATAATAAGTAGCGGTAAGCTTGAGGGCAGCTCTAAAAACACTAAATGGTTTAAAACACTGGACCAACAAGGTGTTGTCATTCAGTGCTGGCCGGTGAGCGCAGACCAGCTTCCAGGCTGGATTAATCAGCGCCTGCAATCAAAAGGCATCAATGCAGACAGGGAAGCGGTGCAATTATTATCTGATCGCGTTGAAGGTAACTTGTTGGCGGCGGCGCAGGAAGTTGATAAGCTTTTTTTATTACATGGTGCGGGTAAAATAAACTATGAGCAGACGTCATCTGCAGTAGCTGATAGTTCGCGATTTAATATTTATGATCTTGTTGACAGTGCCTTAGTGGGTGATGTTGCGCGCACAGCAAGAATAATTGGCGGTTTAAAAAATGAAGGTGTTGAACCGGTTTTAATGCTCTGGGCTTTAAGTCGTGAAGTACGTATGATGGCCAAAATTTCTGAAGCTACTATTTCAGCTGATGCCGCAATGACTAAGCTACGTGTCTGGGATAACAGGAAAGTTTTGATAAGAAAAGCACTGTCACGTCACAGTGCGCCACGATGGAAAATGTTTTTAAAACGCTGCGCAAAAATAGATAAAGTAATAAAAGGTGTTGAGCAGGGGCGGGCCTGGGATGAGCTTCTAATGTTAAGCACCCAAATAGCACAATAAACTTGCAACTGCTCAGCTTACTACTATATGGCTCCATCTCTGCGTTAAAAAATGTGCATTCACTATTGTGAAATTACATTTTTCGCCTTGATCTAGAGCCATATAGTAGCAACCTGAGCAGTTGCGGAGCAATTCTACATTGCTAATTAATTTAATTTAAAGAGTATTAAGTATGAAAAAATATCATGTATATGGCATCGGCAACGCATTGGTCGATATGGAATTTGAAGTTGAAGATAGTTTCTTTAACGACAATGGTATTGATAAAGGCGTAATGACACTGGTTGATGAGGATCGTCAGCATGAGTTAATGGGGCACCTTGATGCATTTGATGGAAAAAAAGCATCTGGTGGGTCTGCAGCGAACACAATTATTGCAAGCAGTTACTTCGGAGGTAAGTCATTTTATTCCTGTAAGGTGGCCAGTGATGAGTTAGGTGACTTTTATGTAAATGACCTTCAGGATGCGGGTGTTGATAGCAATGTGGGTGATGGCCGTAAAGAGGGTATAACGGGAAAATGTCTGGTGATGGTGACACCAGACGCTGAGAGAACCATGAATACGTTTCTGGGTATCACTGCAACGTTTTCTGTAGATGAGTTACATGTATCTGCAATAAAAGAATCGGAATATTTATATATAGAAGGTTATCTTGTTTCATCAGATAGCGGACGTCATGCAGCTATCGAGGCGCGAAAAGTAGCAGAAGAAAATGGGGTTAAAACGGCCCTGACTTTTTCTGACCCGGCCATGGTTCAGTTTTTTAAAGATGGTTTAAAAGAAATGTTAGGTGATAAAGTGGACCTGCTTTTCTGTAATGAAGCTGAGGCTTTAAGCTGGGCTGATACTGATGATTTTGAAACTGCTTTTGAGTCTCTTAAGCAGGTTGCCAGTACATTTGCGGTTACTCTAGGCTCTAAAGGTGCGTTGTTGTTTGACGGTAAAAACAGAGTTGAAATCTCAGCGCATGAAACAAAAGCGGTGGATTCAAATGGTGCAGGCGATATGTTTGCAGGGGCATTTTTATACGGGATTACTCATGGTCATTCATTTTATGAGGCGGGTAATATTGCCAGCCTTGCTGCAGCCAGAGTAGTGAGTCAGTTTGGGCCAAGATTGGCAGCATCAGAGCATCGAGATATACTAGAGGTGGTTCTAGGTTGATTACTGGAATTCATTTCCTGCAAGTTAGAAGAGATAAATCAGCTCAGGAATAATAAGAATAATAATAACAGGATAAAACAATGATTAAAGCAGTCACCTTTTTGGGAGTAGCGTTACTCTCATTGTCTGCACAAGATGTATTTTCAGCGGATAAAAATGGTCGATACTGGATCTATGGAGTAGGTAGTCAAAATTGTGAGACATATCTTGAAGCGCGTAATAATGGCGGGCTTTCGGAAATATCATATAAAAACTGGGTTTCAGGCTATCTAACATCCAGTAATCGTTCCTCGGAAGATACATATAATTTGTTAGGCGAAACTAATTTTCAGGGTGCATTGAGCTGGATAGACATGTATTGTGGGAAAAACCCTAAAAATACTGTATATATGGCAGTGGCAAATTTAAGCGCTGTATACTATCCAAAACGGAAAAAAACAAAATAATTCAATGAGTTAGTGTTTTTATCTAAGAGTGATTAACGCTTTGTGTGAGATGTGGGTACTTTTAAGGTTGGCAAAAGCTAAATAGCGACTATTCTTTTAGATTATAAAGAGTAAAAGCGGCTTAAGCTATTTTATGATTTAATGAGCAAATTAGTGTGGAAAAGGTGAGAATCAGGTGACTAAGGAACTTCGAAAGCACCCCCGGCGAATAATACATCTTGAAGTTGAACTGGGCTTTCCTTCAGGTGAAAAGAAAACCGTTAGAACGCAGGATATAAGTGATGGAGGTGTTTTTCTCGTTGTTGATAAACTGCGCCGTCCAATTATTGGCGAAGTAGTTGAGGTTAAAATAGTCAATGACGACCAAGATACTGGCGTAACTTTTCCAAGTAATGACGCGGTAGTAGTTCGCCAGGAAGAGGGTGGAATTGGTGTTGCATTTATTGAGTTAGATTTTGGTGACAAGCTGTCTTGATTGTTCAAATTTTTATGTGTCAATTCTAGATGAGTCAAAAATGATCGCGACAGTTCGTATTGTTGTGTTGAATGTTATTAAAGAGTTTTATGAGAAGTAAGACAGGTAATATGCCTAATGAAATCTGTAATGAAGGTAGAAGCATGGATAATGAGGGAAGCTTCAGGTGAGTGATTCTGAAAATGAAAATCAGACGGGCCAGAATTTGGATGAACAGCCAAAATATTATACAGAGCTGGTTGATGAAATAATTTCTCAATTAGAGGCGTTTTTTGCTGAACATTTAGAAGACTTATTTAAAAAAGCAGATGACTATCTGTTTGAGGCTGCTAATGGTGCAACCAGTACGGCTGAGCAAAATGGCCTGTTTGAATGTATGAATGCGATACGAGTTGATAAAAAGCAAATGCAGCAAGGCTTTGTTGATGAGTTAAGCTCATACTTGCAGCCGATGAGCGAGCTTGATGAATTACCGGCAAAAAAGAAATCTAAAAAGGCAACCGCTCTAGGCTTAATAGAGCAAAATGAGATGGATGAGATGGTGACACTGACCACCATCAGCAGTAAGGCCGCAATGGATCATTCCGAATCCATTAATAATCTAATTGCACGTTTTAAAGAACTTGGCAAATATAATGACGATATTTTTCATGGTGAAGCGCTTGAGCCCAAACGCTTGTGTGATGCCATGCATGAAGCTGTGTCTGAAACCGATTTAATTGATGGCAACCGCTTAGTTGTATATCGTTTCTTTAATGAAGCATTAATAAAAGACATTGGTCAACTTTACGATACGCTGAATAACCTGTTAATTGATCAGGGAATACTACCTGAGATTGATTTCAGCGGGATGATACCTCATTACGAGGAATCGTCTTATCAAGAGGATGTTATTGAAGATGATGCTCCTGCTCCTAACCCTACTCAGGGAGCGCCCACAGCACCGCCACAAGGTAGAAGAGCTTTCGGTAGCGGAATGCAGGGTTATGCAGGTCACTCTCAGCCACCACCACCGCCAATGAATGGCGGTGCACCCGGTGTCGGTTCTCCTTCACCTATGCCACCCCCTGGTTATCAACAGTCATCTGGTGGTGGTTATGCTTCCGCTGCTCCGGCTGGGCCAAGACGTGCTTTCGGTAGTGGAATGCAGGGTTATGCACAGGGAGGCGCTTCAGGAGGTGACCAGGGAGGGGGGCAGAATAATGCCTCTACGGCAGGTTCACCGGCCCAATCAACAGGGCCATCTGGTCAGGCTTATTCAGCTGGCGTTCCCGTAGGTCAGGTTAGGCAAAGCATAGAAAATTATGTAGGTGGCAGTCAGGGTGATGCTGCACCTTCCGGCGGGGCCGGTTATTACTCACAACAACAGGTAATGACGGCGTTAACTGACTTGCAGGCTCCGCCTGAAAATTTGAGCCAAACCCCTTTAGTCTTTGATGCTAACCAGATTAAAAAAGCGGTACTTTCGAGTATTGGTGAAACAGAAGGTGGCGCGGTAACAAAAGCGGTTCATCAGGTTTCTGAAAAAACCATTGATTTTATTAAGCTGATATTCGATGCGATTATTGAAGAAGAAAGTATTACCGATGAAATCAAAACGCTCTTATTGAGTTTACAAATTCCAGTAATAAAAGCGGCTATGCTGGACGGTGATTTTTTTGTTGATGATAGGCATCCGGCACGTCAGTTACTGGATAAAATTGCTGAAGCGGGCGTCGGTGTATCTGAACATAAAGACCCTGTATATATAGATATTGAAAAAATAGTACGCAAATTATTAAATGATTATAAAGATGATGTTGTCGCATTTAACGTTGCACTAGAAGAGTTAAAAGAGCTTACTGAAGAGATTTATCGTAAAGCGCGTGAAACGGAAGCGGAGTCACAGAAAACGGTAAAAATGGCACATGCTAAAAGCATTGTGTTACAGGAAATTCGTAAAATCACAATTGGCAAAGAACTGCCGGAGGGGGTTCGCACTCTCGTTTTAAAAATCTGGCCTAGCATGATGTTTAATCATTTTTTAAAAAATGGTAAAGCAAATGATGAATGGGTTGAGTTATTAATGATTTTGCAAAAAATTATTGAAAGCGTGCAACCGATTAGCTCCAAAGAAGAAATGGAAGAGCTTGGTTTAACTAATCAAGACATCATTGAAGCAACTAGAAATAAACTATCTCACTGTAAAAAAGGTAAAACAGTTGTCGATGCGGTCATGCTTGATCTCGAAGCTACTTATGAATCGATTATGTCTACAACAGATATTGTCGATGAGCCAGAAGTTGATGCAGACCAGGTTACACAAGAAACTGAAAGTGAACCTAGTGCTGACGCCGTTACAGACACAGAGGCTGAACCAGAAGAAGAGTTGGAATTAGATCAGGAGGAAGCGCAGGCTGAAGCAGAACCTGAGCCTGAAATTGATCCGGAAATTTTAGCTAAAGGAAAGATTTCTAAACTACCTGAAGGTGTTGCTCCTGGTGCCTGGTTTATTGTTTATAACGGTGAAGATAAACCGGTTAGACGGCTTAAACTTGCTGTAATACTAGTGCATGATGCTTCTATGGTGTTTGTTGATCATTTGGGTAATGTGGTGATTGAAAAAGAAGCAGATGTGTTTGCCGATGAAATTGAAAAAGGTTTGTCTGGCATAATAATGCAGCACTCAGTATTTGATCACGCGCTGCATTCGGCACTTGAAACAATTGAACGTTAGAGCCCTGTTCAATTAAGAAATATTTATGAAAAAAATATTCCAGTTTGGTTTGTTATTTTGTTTTTTGTTATTCACAGGTTCATCACAGGCCTGTTGGAACTTAAAAGAAAGAAGCAATATTGAGGGTTTTGCCGAGCTAGATGACGTACTCATTATTTCACTAAAGGATGCGATAAGTTGCAGACCTTTGGCAAATGTAAAACTTCTGTTAGGTGAGCTTGAATATAAGACAGATTCACAGGGTTATATAAAATTACCGATGCAGCCATTTGCTTCCCAGATGGACGCAAGAATGTCTTTAGTAGCTAGCAAAACCGGTTACATCACCCTGTCTACGGACTTGTTGGTTGAGGCGGGCACAGTATTGAATCGTCGTCTGGTGCTTAGTCCTGTATTGCCACCGGGTAAAACACGCTTTGTACTACAGTGGGCTGATGAACCAGAAGATCTAGACCTGCATTTACAAGGGCCTGATTTTCATATTTCATATCGAAATATGAAAAATGCACCTAACCGAGCCAGGTTGGATGTTGATGAGCTTGAAGGTTATGGGCCTGAAACGATTACACTGGATCGCATTGATGTAAGGCAAACTTACGATTTGTCGGTTTACAACTATTCTAATGACGCCGACTTTAAGGGTGTTGAGTTAGTTTATGTTTATGCAGGTGATAGCCTGATAAAAGAAATGCGTTTGCCAGTCAGTAAAAAACGTACCGTTCAATTATTACAAATTAAAAATGGCAAATATCAATTTCTAAATAAGCCTACCGATCAAGGGCCTTAGAATAAGTCATAAGTCTTAAGACTATCTATGTATTAAGACTTACGACTATCAGTTTAATATGTAAAAATACCCTCTTTATATAATTACCTCTGAAAACCATGAAAGAATACATGTCACAACTAGGCCAGAGAGCCAGAGCCGCTTCCACTGAAATGTCGCGTGCTGAGTCTTCGGTAAAAAACCAGGCATTACTCGCAATAGCAGCTGCTATTGATAATTCAGTTGAAACGCTGAAGCTTGAAAATCAGAAAGATTTACAGGCAGGCAAAGAAAATGGCCTGGATGCAGCTATGCTCGATCGACTTGAATTAAATAATGATCGAATCTCAGGGATGTCTGCAGGCTTAAGGCAAATAGCGGCATTACAGGACCCCATTGGTGAAATAACCGATATGGCTTATCGTCCGTCAGGTATTCAAATTGGTAAAATGCGTGTGCCTTTAGGTGTGATTGGAATTATTTATGAATCAAGACCTAATGTAACTGCAGATGCCGCGGGTCTTTGTTTAAAGTCGGGTAATGCAACTATTTTACGCGGTGGGTCTGAGGCGATTCACTCTAATAAAGCGGTTGCTAAATGCATTCAGCAAGGCTTAACGCAAGCCGGGTTACCGGCTGATGCCGTACAGGTAGTAGAAACTACGGATAGAGCCGCAGTGGGTGCGTTGATTACTTCAAGTGAAACAGTCGATGTAATTATTCCTCGTGGCGGTAAAAGCTTGATTGAGCGAATTAGTAATGAAGCCACGGTGCCTGTTATCAAGCATCTGGATGGTATTTGTCATGTTTATATTGATAGGCAGGCAGACCTGAAAAAAGCCAGTGATATAGCGTTCAACTCTAAAACACATCGTTATGGTGTTTGTAATGCTATGGAAACTTTGTTGGTTCATGAGTCAGTTGCCACAGAGTGTTTGATTGATCTGGAAGCTCGTTACGCTGAAAAAGGTGTTGAGTTAAGAGGTTGTGAAAAAACCTGTAAAATAATTAACTGCAAACCGGCCAGTGATGATGACTGGGACACAGAATACCTTGCCGCCATATTATCCATAAAAGTCGTTACTGATATTGATCAGGCGATATCGCATATTAATAAACACGGTTCCCATCACACGGATAGCATCGTTTCGGAAAACTATACTTTAGCCAGACGATTCTTAAGGGAAGTTGATTCCAGTTCGGTTATGGTGAACGCATCTACTCGATTTGCAGATGGCTTTGAGTATGGGTTGGGAGCGGAAATAGGCATTAGTACGGATAAATTACATGCGCGTGGCCCCGTCGGGTTAGAAGGTTTGACCTCGCTTAAATATATCGTTTTGGGTGATGGGCAGGTTAGAGATTGATTGGCTTGTTTGTAGTGAGAATAGAGCACTTTCAGTTTAACTAAATGGCTGTTTTCTTACTCTGTTGAGGCTCATCTCCATCGGGGATGGGCCGCGCTTTTTGCGCTCCGCCCCCTTATTGATACCATCAAGAGTTTTACGGAGTCGGCTACTTACACTGTCTGCTCTTGGTGGTATCAATAAGGGGACAGGGTGCCAAAAAACGGCAACCTTTCCCCGATGGATAAGTTCCAGAGCAGGTTTTCACAAAATATTATGAAAAAACTAATCGGTATTATGGGTGGAACCTTTGACCCAATCCATTACGGACATTTAAGGCCTGCACTTGATGTTTTGCAGCAGGTAGGGTTATCTGAAGTCCGTTTTATCCCTAATCGAATACCGCCACATCGTGAAGTACCTAAGTTAAGTGATCAACAAAGAGCTGAATTAGTTCAGTTGGCTATATCAGATAGAGCGGAATTTGTATTTGATGGTCGTGAGCTTGAGCGTGATGGTCCATCCTTTATGGTGGATACACTACAGAGCCTGAAGGATGATTTTCCGGATATGACACTTTGTTTGATTATGGGGATGGACGCCTTTAACGGATTGCCGCAATGGCACCGATGGCAGTCTATACTTGAACTATGTCATATTATTGTCACCACGCGCCCCGGGGCAGATTTGCCCTCTTTTGCTTTAAAGGCGCCGCTTGCACAGAACATAAACAGAGCTCCCGAGAGCCTGTTGCAGAGATCTTTTGGACAAATTCTGTTACAATCGGTTACCCAACTGGATATTTCAGCCAGTCAGATACGAAACTACCTGTCCCTGGGGCAGAGCACACAATACCTGTTACCCGAAACCGTTAGAGATAAACTTGAACAAGCCTATGCCGAATGATGCCAACCTATCTATTGTAGATTTAAAACAACTTATATTAACTGCCCTTGAAGACATGAAAGCTGAAGATGTTATTGAGCTGGACGTCAATGGTAAAACCAGTGTTACCGATTTGCTAATTATTGCCAGTGGAACATCTAGTCGTCACGTAAAATCTATTGCTTCGAATGTTGCACTGGAAGCTAAAAAACACGGTAAAAAGCCGCTGGGTGTTGAGGGAGAATCTCAGGGAGAATGGGTTCTGGTCGATCTGGGAGATATCGTTGTGCATGTTATGCAGCCCCACGTGAGACAATTCTATGATCTTGAAAAATTATGGAGTTTTGATGAACCTGCTGAGGCCTCAGCTGAATCAAAATAATTTTATAGATGCGAATACTTTTATTAGCTGTAGGACAAAAAATGCCCGCATGGGTTGAGCAGGGTTATAAAGAGTACGCTCATCGTATGCCCGCGGAAGCTAAACTGGAAATTAAAGAAATTGCACCAGGCAAGCGGGGTAAAAATGCAGATATTAAACGCATCGTAGAAGAAGAAGGACAACGTCTTAAAGCGGCAATACCTAAGTCAGCACATATTGTCGTGCTAGATGTAAAAGGTCGTTCACATAGTACAGAGCAGTTAGCGGGTAGAATGGATGACTGGATGCATAGTGGTCAGGATATTTGTTTATTAGTCGGCGGCCCGGAAGGTTTATCTGAAGAGTGCCGACACCTGGCAAACGAAAAATGGTCTTTATCTTCATTGACCTTTCCTCATCCGTTAGTGCGCGTCATATTAGCTGAACAATTATATCGAGCCTGGTCTGTATTGCGTAACCACCCGTACCATCGCGCGTAACAGTTATTCCAGGAATGATAATCAAAATTAAGACGTAAAATTTATAATAAATGACAAGCATAAACACTTCACTAAGGCCGTTAATTACTTTGGCATCAGCCTCACCTAGAAGGTGTGAGCTGCTGGATCAAATTCAGGTCTGCTATACAGTGCATCCGGCGAATATTAATGAGACACATATAACGGGTGAATCTCCAGAACAATTTGTAAAAAGACTCGCGCTGGAGAAGGCTCGGTTTGTTTTTAAAAAATCGCCTGAGAGACCTGTTCTGGGCGCAGATACTATCGTTATAATGGATCAGCAAATATTAGGAAAACCAGAAAGTCAGGAGCACGCAAGAGAAATACTGAAAATGTTATCGGGCCATACACATCAGGTTATGACTGCTGTGGCAATTAATAATGGTGAAACGGAACACGTTGCATTTAACTCAAGTGAAGTAGAATTTGCCTATATAAATGATGAGCAGATAGATGCATATTTGAAAACGGGTGAGTCTCTGGATAAAGCAGGCGCTTACGCAATACAGGGAATAGCCGGTCAGTTCATAAAAAACATCAATGGTAGTTATTCGAGTATTATGGGGTTGCCATTATATGAAACAACAGAGTTATTGAAGTTAGTGGGTATAAATCTTTTAGAATAAGTTATTGATGGATCTATAAATGCGAAAGGATCTGAGTTCATGAAATTTAATATAAATAATATTGTATATATGAACCAGATAAAATTAACGGAATTACATAAGACATGAGTAAAGAAATACTAATCAATGTAACACCTCAGGAAACACGAGTCGCCATACTTGAGAATGGAGTGCTGCAAGAAGTTTATATTGAACGTAGTAGAAATAAAGGTCTGGTAGGTAATATATATAAAGGCCGCGTTTGTCGAGTTTTGCCTGGTATGGAAGCTGCCTTTGTTGAAGTAGGTATGGATCGCGCTGCTTTTTTACATGTATCAGATATTGCCCCCCATGGTGATAATTCAAATAAAGCAACAATTTCACATTTGTTATCAGAAGGTCAGGATGTTCTTGTTCAGGTAATAAAAGACCCAATGGGTACAAAAGGTGCGAGATTAACTGCACATATTACAATACCGTCCAGGTATCTTGTGTTTATGCCTAACTCCGCTAATGTTGGCGTATCGTCTAGAATCGAAGATGAGTCTGAGCGTGAACGCCTCCGGGGAATGCTGCTAGACCAGAAAGATTTATTAGGTGAGTCTGGTTATATTATTCGAACTGCAGCTGAAACTGCGACACCAGAATCAATGGTTCAGGATATTTTATTTCTGAATAAATTATGGGGTTCTATCAGTGATAGAGTGCGTGAAGAAAAAGCGGGTAATGTAATCCATGAAGATCTTTCTTTACCGATGAGAGTTTTACGAGACATGATAGATGATGATCTTGAAAAAATTCGTGTCGACTCGAGGGAAACCAGTCGTAAAATGCAAATGTTTGCGGAAAAGTTAATGATTGAAGCTCATAGTAAAATTGAACATTATCCGGGTGAGCGTCCAATTTTTGATTTATATGGTGTGGAAGATGAGATACAGAAAGGTCTTGCAAGAAAGTCTCATTTAAAATCGGGTGGTTACTTAATCATGGATCAAACTGAGGCAATGACCACAATAGATGTCAATACGGGGGCATTTGTTGGACATAGAAATCTTGAGGAAACAATATTTAAAACTAACCTCGAAGCTGCGCAGGCAATTGCCAGACAGTTACGGCTGAGAAACTTAGGTGGAATAATAATTATCGATTTTATCGATATGGTAGAAGAGGATCATCGGGCTCAGGTTTTAAGAGCGCTGGAAAAAGCGCTGGACAAAGATCATGCGCGCACCCAGGTTTGTGAGGTGTCTTCATTAGGTTTGGTTGAAATGACCAGAAAACGCACCCGAGAAAGCCTTGAGCATGTATTATGTGAAACGTGTCCAACCTGCGAAGGAAAGGGTTATATTAAAAGTGCAGAAACAGCATGTTATGAAGTATTCAGGGAAATACTACGAGCTGCACGTCAGTTTGATGCAAAGCAACTATTGGTGCTGGCAGCTCAGGAAATTATCGACCTGTTGGTAGATGAAGAGTCTAATAGCTTGGCCGAGCTAGAAGATTTTATTGGCATACCTATTAAACTGCAGGTCGAGTCGCTTTATACTCAGGAGCAGTTTGATGTGGTTATTATGTGATAAGTGTGTATCTGAGATAGTAGATGTCTGATCATTTATCAAAAAAGACAAGAAAGAAAAAAGGTTTTAATTTAAGAAAATTAAAGAACTGGATATTAAGTATTGTTGGTTTAACCGTTATTGTTCTCGCTATCAGTTTCACGCTGATACGTGTTGCAATAAAATCAATTCCTGATTATTCGATAGCCATTCAAAAAGCCGTTTCCGAACAGGTAGATATGAAGCTGGAGATCGGCTTTCTGGATGCGGAAATCTACTGGCTAGTACCGCGCCTTAATTTAATAGATGTAAATATTTTCGATAAAGAAGGTAAACATCATTTATTGCACCTTGATGAAATTGACCTGAGTTTAGACTGGGCTGAGACTCTAAGAACTATGACACCAGTAATAGGTGAAATAACTTTAGTCGGTTTAAATATTCAACTTGGTATTAACAAAAAATCTCAGCTGCTGATTCAAAACTATATTCTTGATGAAAATATTGATACAACGCTTGATGCGGCAACAGAAGAAACTGTACAAAAAAGTTTTGAAGTTAACGAATCGATTCAACATAGTTTTAATAATTTAAATTTTAAAATTTTAAACAGCCAGTTTAGATTTTATGATGATAGACATAAACAACGCAGTAAAACATTATCAAATGTTAACCTTCATCTAATTAATAGTGGTTTATCACATGTTTTTGAGGTTAAGGCAGATTTGCCTCAAGGCTATGGGCAGCATGTTCATTTTATTATTGATCTGGAAGGCGACTTATTCGACTATAAAAATCTAGATGGTGATTTGTATCTTGCAATAGAGAACATTAATGCTGCACCATGGTTGGATGATTACTGGGATGATTTAAAGGTCACAGCTAATGCAAATGTTTACGGTAAAGTGTGGCTGGAGTGGAGTAAGCAGGAAATTGTTGAGCTAAATAGTCAGCTTAGTCTAACTAACCTTGCAGTGCACTACCTGGATGTTTCAGTTAACACCTGGAATATTGACCATCTTGATACGCTGCTTCGTTGGCATAAAAGTGAAAATGGCTGGAAACTTGATGTCAGAGATTTATTAGTAGAGCGAGAAGGGATTGACTGGCTAAAACCAGCAGCGGCAACACTTGAAATGAATAATTCTCGGCAGGAAATTGAGCTAAAAGCTGATTTTTTGCGGGTAGAAGGCTTTGTATATCTGGCAGGTATGTTTAATAGTGTTACAGATATAGATATAACCTGGTTGAAATTACTTGAGAAATATAAACCATCCGGAGAGTTAAGGGACCTTGATGTGAGTCTTCCCATTTATGAGCCGCAAGATATTAAAGTTAATGCTAAATTTAGTCAGCTGGGTTTTTCACTTCCAGATATTGAGCCTTCGGCCATAGATAATCTGCAGGGGTCTATTGCATATCTTGATAACAAGACCTGGTTGTTGTTAGATTCGCAAAACACTGAAATAAAATTTAGAAACTTGTTTAGAAATTCTCTTAATTTAAGCAAGTTGCAGGGTGCTCTGACTTTATCTCATCAAAACAAGTTATGGAAATTATCTAGTCAATCGTTAATTGTTAATACTCCTCATATACAAACTGAACTGCGACTTGATTTTAATATGCCCGATAATGGTAATCCTTTTCTCGACTTAACGGCATATTTTAAAGAAGGGGATGCCAAAGCAGTGAGTCAGTATTTGCCTGCAGGTGTAATGGGGAAGGATTCTGTTAAATGGATAGATCGGGCGTTAAATGAAGGCTTTATCACGCAAGGTGGTTATCAGTTTTACGGGTATTTAAGTGATGCACCGTTCAGGTTAAATGAAGGGGTATCTTTAGCCGATTTTAATGTGACGGGAGTTGACCTGACTTATCTTGAGAACTGGCCCGATGTAAATAACATATCTGCTAATGTACGCTTTGAAAACGACACGATGCTTATAAAAGCAGATAAAGCAGAGTTACTTGATTCTGAAATAGGTGAAACCATTGTATATATTGATAACTTTATTTCACCTACTTTGGATGTTAAAGGCAAGATAAACGCCCAGTTAAAAGATCTTAAAAAATTCGTTAATGAGAGCTCCTTGCGTGATGATGTAAGTGATTATTTGAATAATTTGGAATTAAGCGGATCAGGTGAGCTTGACCTTGAATTGTTTTTGCCGTTGTACGGTAATTATCACACGGAAGTGGGTGGTAAGTTGCAGGTTAATGATGGAAAACTTAACTTTAACAAAGAAAAATATCAACTAAAAGATATAAGCGGTTTAGTTCGATTCGCCGGAGATACTGTAGAGTCATCGAAATTAAAGGCAAAGTTTGTAGAAGGATTACCAGATCAGCATGTTGACATAAATATAAAAACCAGCAAAAAACCAGGTGAAAGGCTTTATCAAATTGGTGTGAACGGAAATATTCTTGCGTCTTCTTTATTAGCTCCGGTACCCGATATTCAAGATCGTGTTAATGGTAGTGCTAATTGGGATATCGCAATCGATATAAATAACATAATCAATAAGGGCACATCGGTAGCAGCAAACATTAATTCTGACTTAGACGGTGTTACTACAAGTTTACCAGGACCATTATCCAAGTTAAGCGAAGGAAAAGAACCTGTTAAAATAAAAATTGATATACAGTCTGATGCGTCCAGGTTTTTTCAATTGCAGCTGCATAATGGTGATGTCATTGAATTAAATGAATTGAAAGATAAGGTATTAATAAGCGCAGATACTCAGAGCGTGAAAGGTAAAGTTAACATAATTACACGCAAAAACGTCGATCTTCCAATTAAAATAAATCTTGAATATCTGGATTTGAATAAGTTATTAATTTCACGCGATGTGGAATCTTTAGACGGTGCTATAACCACGAATGATGGCCCAGCTGTGAAGGGGCTGGGTAATATATCACCACGTGATTTGCCTTCATTTGATTTGCATACTGACAAACTAATATGGAAAAAATCTATTTATACAGATAGCTCCTTAAATACACAAAAAACTAAACTGGGAGCAGTTATTAAAAGCTATAAATTAACCAGTGAAAATAATGTTGTTTCCGGAAAAGGTAGTTGGTTTACGGGTAAGAATAATGAAAGCATGACAAAACTTGATGTAAATATTGAAGTGGCTGATTTAGGCAAGGTGTTCAAGGATCTTGAGGTTTCGGATAGTTTGTTTGCTACTTCCGGAATTATAAATTTGCGTTGGCAGTGGAAAGCGGAACCTTATGAGTTTGACTGGAAACTACTTCGTGGCGATGGTCAGTTAAGCTTAAGGAATGGATCCTTGAAGGAACTCAATGCAGGTGCTGGGCGGTTGCTGGGGTTATTTAATTTTAAAACTTTATTATCACTTGATTTCGGAAGTCAAATGAAAGAGGGTTTTAATTTTGATAAAGTTAGCGGTAGCTTCTCATTTTCAGATGAGAATATATATTCAGATGATTTTGAAATTGAAAGTAAAGTTGCAGATATTTATATGAAAGGGCGTTTAAGTTTTGCCAATAACACCATAAATCAGACGGTCACTGTTAGGCCACATGTCGGAGCAACGGTCACTCTGGGGACGGCTGTTGTGGCGGGTCCAGCGGCAGGTGGATTAGTTTATTTATTTCAAAAAATATTTAATACAGATAAGTTATCTGAATACCAATATTCAATGAAAGGCAGTGTTGATGACCCTGTTGTTGAATTAATATCAGCACCAGTAGAAGAACAGGATGAAGAAAGTGATTTTTAAGCTTATTTTTGCTTCTTTGACATTGAGCCTGTTAATATCAATTAAAGTGAATGCTCAAGGTGCTAATATAGAGCTGCGGGCTGAGTCATGGGATATACCACGGCACGGAGAGGCTTTACTAACGGTTCCTGAATTGTCAATGGTAATGCAAAAATGGATGTTAGATCCATCGAGAACAATCGAGTTACGCTACCCGGGTGGAGAAGAAGGTGAACTTTGGGTTGAAGAGTTAAAAGACTGGTTTGTTTCGTTGGGTGTACCTTCCGGCATTATACAGCTCACCCCTGGAAGCAAAGCGGAAGATATTATTAATATAGTTATAATTGAGGCGGAAAAGTCAAAATGAGTAAGCTTGCAGCAATTCAAATGTCATCAGGGCCTAATATTCAGGCTAATTTAGATGAGGCGGCCAAATTAATTGATCAGGCAGCATCTCAGGGGGCTGAGCTTATTGTACTACCTGAAAATTTCTCACAAATGCCAATGAATGATAATGAGCGAGTTTCTAATGCGGAGAAAATTGGTGACGGTCGTGTGCAAACCTTTTTAAGTGTGCAGGCTGAAAAATATAATACATGGATTGTGGGTGGTACGATCCCAATAAGCAGTGATGAAGAAACTAAGGCGTATTCTAGCAGTTTGCTTTATAACAACCTCGGAGAGCAGGTCGCGCGATACGACAAAATTCATATGTTTGACGTATTGATAGAGGAGAATAATGAAACTTATAATGAATCTGCAACAACCGTAGCAGGTGATAAAGCGGTTGTTGTTGATACTCCATTTGGTAAGCTAGGCTTAAGTGTATGTTATGATCTCAGGTTTCCTGAGTTATATCGAACAATGGTTGATCAGGGTATGGAAATTTGTGCTATACCTTCAGCATTCACAGCATTCACAGGTCAATCGCATTGGGAGCCGTTAATCAGGGCCAGAGCGATTGAAAACCAGTGTTATGTTATTGCATCTGCTCAGGGTGGTTATCATGTGAATAACCGTCAAACATATGGCCATAGTATGATTGTTAACCCTTGGGGTAATATTCTGGGTAGTGTTGGTACTGGCCCAGGAGTGGTTATCACTGAGCTTGATCGAAGTGTGCTTGACACTACTCGTAGTAAGTTTCAGGTATTAAATCACAGGAAATTGAATTGCAAGATTAGTTAATTGAATATCAATTAGAAATTTGGCGCAGGTATTTTACTGAAGTGTGAAATGCTTGGGTTACAGTAATGTATATCTATATTAAACTGTAAAAAATAGTTGCAGACATTTTGAAGCAATAACCTGTCAAACAGTAAAGCTTCAGAATATTAGAGAAGATTCCTTTAGGGCTGGAGCCCTACCAAGCGTGTGTTAATAAATTAATGAGAATCCGGCGGTTCTCCTAAACATAATTCACGACTAGACAACCATGATAAATAAAATTTTTCGCTTTAGTCTTTTATTCTCCGTGCTTGGTTTGTTATACGCATGTACACCTCCAACGGTTAAGAAAAAACCTGAGATACAATCACCTGAGCCCGTAATAGCGCCTGTTGTCGTTGAAAAAAAAGTTGTTCCTGTAGCGGTTGAGCCAGAACCAGAACCACAAGATGTACTGGTGTTACTAAGTAGCTCTGCCAGTGCTTTTCAAAAAATAGGGCAATATTTAACAAAAGAATTAGGGGAGCATGCGGTACAAATTACTTTATCTGGCTTGCCTGCTCAAGACAAGGCCGTCATCCGGGACATTAAAGACTCTAGTACTGTTCAGGTAGTGGCTGTGGGTTCTAAAGCACTTGATGCAGTTAAAGGTTTTAAGGATAAACAGATAATTTATACACAGGTAATGAATCATGAAAAAGTGGTTGCTGAAAATATCAAAGGTGTGAGCTCATTGCCATCACCAGAAAAGTTATTTAAAGACTGGAAAAAACTCTCACCAACACTCAATAAAGTAGCTGTTGTAGCGGGGAGTAATCTCGATTTGTACTTAAAACGAGCAAAAAAAGCAGCTAAAGCACAAGAAATTGAGCTAATTGTAGAGAGAGTTAAGTCAGATAAGGGCTTCATCTATAAGAGTAAAAAGATCAAGCCAGATGTGGGAGGGCAGTGGATACTGCCTGATAATCGCATCTTGAGTGGAAAAGCACTGAAAGAGGTTATGGCTTATGCCTCGAGACGTGGTAGGCAAATAGTTGTATTTAGCCCTAAGTTATTATCTTTTGGTGGCTTTTTTTATATAACACCTGATTTAGAAGCGATTGCGAATGGCGTATTGCAACGACTTACAGATTCGGCAGGTAAAACTGCGATTTCAGGTGATAGTGTGTTGCCTATAATGAGCCATTCAATGGGGATAAATCAGAATATTGCAAAGCAATTTAATCTGGTTATACCTCAAGAGTATCGGAAATACGTCAATGGAAAGTAGAGCAGAACATAATCAAAAAACGCTAGAACAAGGTTGGCAAAGTGCTCAGTCTCTAAGAAATAGCCTGAAATCCGGTTTAAGAGATGATGTTACAGAGCACGCTTCCGCACCGCCTGTGAAAAGTTTATTACGACGATCTCCCTTGTTTTCACGACGCAAGAATACGAGTTTAGTCAACCGAATTATATGGTTGTTATTAGTTTGGGGTGTGGTTATTTATATTCTGGGAGTGGCAGGACTGTGGTGGAGCTCCAGTAAAGTAATTGAAGACAATTTTTCACAACAGGCTACTGACTGGGTTGCCAAACTAGATGAATTAGGCACACCCTTATATGCGGCAAATGATGAGTTTTTATTTCAGTCAATAGAAGAACAGGTTAGTCGCTTTCCTGAGGTTTCATATTTAAGATATTATGAAGCAGATAAAAACTCAATTATCGCCGAATACGCATCTGATAAAATGATTGAAACTAAGGTGCCAGAATTAAGTTCTGCGATTATTGAAAGATTGCGCTTGAATATTGACTCCAACCAACCGGTACTAATTCAAACTGCGGATGATAGCTCGTCATTATTTCAAGTTGCGTCTTCTATTGTGACTCGCTCAATTCGCTCTGAAAGTATGCTTGATTTTGATTTTAATATTGATGAAGAGTCTAAAGAAAACTATAAAATAATAGGTTATCTAGAACTGGGCCTTGATTTTAGTCATTATCAGGATAAATTAAAAAAGAATATATTTATTGGCAGTGTGGCAGTTGCTGTTCTTTTTATGATTGCGGCATTTTTTGGCCGTATTCTCGTTAAGCGTTCTCTTCGTCCATTAACAAAAATGCAAAAACCATTAGAACAGTTGGCAAAAGGTAAAATTGATGTGCATGTTGATGGTGAAGGTGATGAAGAAATTGTTGCTATAGCTAATGCGCTAAATACAACCATTAAAGCACTTAAGAGCCGGGATGAGGAATTAAGAAAACTAGCTAACTATGACGCCTTAACCGGATTATTAAATAAGCATAATTTTAATATTCAGTTAAAACAGGAGATTCAACGTACTATAGAAGAAAGTGATAGTAGTGCATTGTTATTTATAGATCTCGATCAGTTTAAACATGTTAATGATAACCTTGGGCACGCTGCAGGTGATAGATTATTAAAACAGGTGGCGGATTTACTTAAAAACAGGATTAGAACGGATGATGTCCTTTCGCGCTTTGGTGGTGACGAGTTCACCATTATTGCCAAATCAATAAAAGAAAATGATGCCCGAGTAATTGCTGAATCTATACTGAAGTCGATGCAAGAATTTGTATTTGTAGAAGGCGGACAGGCATTTAATATCTATTGCTCAATTGGGGTTGTGTTAATTGACGGTGATGATTTCACGGCTGAGGAAGTTTTTTCTCAGGCAGATATGTCATGTTTTCATGCGAAATCTGAAGGCCGCAATCGCTACCATATGTTTGATTTGCCTGAGCAGGAAGAGCTTCGAAAAAGCGCCGATATAAGCTGGTCAAAAAGAATCAGTGATGCAATTCAAAATGATTATTTCACATTGTTTTATCAGCCTATCGTTAGTCTGGATGGCGATCAGCATGAGCACTATGAAGTTCTGTTAAGAATGGTTATGGGGAAAGATGAAATCATCCACCCTAACGCTTTTTTACCTGCGGCAGAACGACTGGGTGTTGCAATTGATATAGATTACTGGGTTGTACGTAATGCGCTCAGAAAATTATCAGAATTTAAAGCAGATGGGCGAGATGTTTATTTGTCTATAAACTTATCAGCCAGAATTTTTGAAGCTGATGACTTGATAGAAAAAATTAAACGTTATATATCTCAGTATGATGTTGA
>Ga0316204_10002088_pt1 | contig 47683 bp, 43 predicted proteins | sample 6monrhotite_MG_2_FD_205661 | JGI IMG/M metagenome (GOLD analysis project Ga0316204, IMG submission 205661) | Microbial mat bacterial communities from mineral coupon in-situ incubated in ocean water Damariscotta River, Maine, United States -... | ecosystem: Environmental > Aquatic > Marine >... | reverse complement strand
CCGTGAAATCAGGGGAGGCACACCCAGGGTACGAAGATTCTTGGGGGGATACTCATTACATCGAAGTTGTTGCGCCAGGCGAAAGCATGGCGCGGTCCAAGATCGACGGACTTTATCCAGCCAGGCGTGGATTCGTTATCGATGGCGTAAGAGAGCTCGACGAAGACGATATATAAAACCTCGATCATAAATCGATTTACCGAAAAATTTTATAAGCGGTCGCCGAACGAGCATGAATAATACCTGTTCGTAAGCTTGCTGAAAGGTTGCCGCGCTATGATTATTGGCGATGCAGAGGTAATTGAGGTGCGTTAAATTGTGATCGTGTCGAAATTACTGTGTGGATCGTGATGTTGATAGGAATGTTATTTGAATTGGCTAGTAACAAGAGTTTGTTAATAAAGCCGTTCTAGAATTTTAAGCGACTAATAATAAAAGACGGCAGGTTTTAATCCGTTTCAATTGCAGCGGTAAGGATCGGCCCCGGACGAAAACACCGGAAGGAAACTTCAACCGGAAAGGCTGAGATATGTTACAGATGCCAGCGAGTGGGCACCAAGTTTACGAAGTGTCCATATACAACAAAGATGTTCGCGCCATGGTTAAAGTAAACCAGCATCATCATTTTTTCGATGATCAATGGGCGGATATACATGTGCGAAACGTTACCGCGCGGAACGAGAACGAAGCAAAAATCTTTATTTGCAAACGCTTCCCGCCCGAAGAAGGTTTCGTTATTCAGCAGGTCGCCGAAAGCCGTTATTGACTATGGCCTGACGGCCCGTTTCGGGGATTGAAAGTGCCGGTTGCGCGCGTCGCACATCAGCGATCGGTTGCGTGGATTTGCGCGAATTCAGGGATTAAACCTGGGTTTTGCTGATTTCATCGTCTCTTAGTTCCTTGCGCTTGATTTTCCCGGTGGCTGTCATCGGCAAGGTTTCGACAAATTCGATGTGGCGCGGATATTCGTGGGGCGATAAACGTGTTTTTACATAATCTCTGATTTCGTTTTCAAGCTCCTGGCTCGCGACATAATTCTCGTTAAGCAGAATGAAAGCCTTGATCGATTCGGTTCGCAATTCATCGGGGATACCGACGACAGCCGCAAGTGACACCGCCCCGTGAGTGCCAATACAATCTTCGATCTCGCCCGGGCCAATTCGGTATCCGGCAGATGTGATCACATCATCATCCCGTCCGACAAACCATAAGTAACCATCTTCATCTTTGCGACCCAGGTCCCCGGTCAGCAACCAATCACCATTAAATTTCTCTCTCGTCGCCTGTTCGTTGTTCCAGTATTTCAGGAACATCACGGGATCAGGCCTTGCAACGGCGATAGAGCCTGTATTCCCCACAGGCAACACATTGCCGTCGGCATCGATGATTTCTACCCTGTGGCCGGGGACCGGGCGGCCCATGGATCCGGGCTTGATATCCATCAGGGCGGCACAATTGGCGACGATCAGGTTACATTCGGTTTGGCCGTAATATTCATTCAGATTAATGCCAAGAGCGCGACGCCCCCAGTCCAGCAAGCCGATACCCATGGGTTCGCCAGCGCAGGTTACCGTCCTGAGCGAAAATCCGAAGCGTTCCCGTGGCCTGTCGACTTGCGCCATAAGCTTCAACGCAGTCGGCGGCATGAAGGTGTTGCGGACCTGATGTCGAGCCATCAGCGCCAGGGCTTGTTCGGGATCGTACTTTCTAGCCCGGTAGGCAAGCACCGGAACGCCGTGATACCATGAAGACATCAATACGTTCATCAATCCACCAATCCAGGCCCAATCGGCAGGCGTCCACATCAGGTCTCCGGCCTGGGGGAAGAACTCGTGGGGGAATTCGACACCAGGAAGGTGGCCCAGGAGCGTCCTGTGGGCGTGTAAGGCACCTTTCGGGTTTCCCGTGGTGCCAGAGGTATAGATGATCAGTGCCGGGTCTTCGGCCCTGGTTTTTACAGGAATGAATGTGTCCGACGCGTGTTCCATGGCCTGCCACAAATTCAGAGGCCCCGTTGCAGGTTCTGTGTTGCTGAATCCTGCGGCATCGGCCAAAAGAACCAGGTCCAGGCCGGGCAATTTGTCTTTGATCGCTTCAACCTTCGGCCAGTTATCCACATCCGTAATTAGTGCCCTGGCCCCACTGTCGCTCAAACGGTATTCAAGGGCGTCTTCGCCGAACAGCGTAAACATGGGGATGGAAATCAGGCCAGCCTTCCAGGCGGCGATATGGGCAATGCCGGTTTCCACCGATTGACTGAGTAGAATGCCGACCCGGTCGCCCCGTTGCAGTCCCTTGGCGGTCAGAAGGTTCGCCAACTTGTTGGATAGCCGTTGCAGGGCAAGAAAACTGTATTGGACGACGTCACCGTCAGTATCTTCGATGATCAGGGCGGTTTTTTCAGGGGTTCGTGCCGCATGCTTGTCGCATACATCGACCCCCATATTGAAGAATTCCGGAATGTGCCATTTCAAGGCCCGGTAAACGTCTTCATAGTGATCGGATTTTTGCAGCATATTCCCCCCGGTTGACGCGTGACGATAACGTAAAACAACCTTGGCACGCATCAAATTTCTTCGTAACCACATCAGGATTATTCGGCTTCTTGACCCAAATCAATACTCGTGCAGTTTCAAGCACATAGTATCACTAAACGATCCTTTAGGAGCCGGGTGAGTGATGTGACGCGATCTTTAAATATGACGCCGCCGTTGTCTCCTGTGTTGCTGGCTGGGTTTGCACTGCGCCCTGTTCCACCGGTTATGTTTCAACCGGTTCTGGATGCTGCCATGTCGATTATCAAACTGCGGCATTCAGGTGTTTTTGATCGAATTTCGGCCAATGGTCAGGCCACCTATCTGATTGATCCGATTGATCTGCCTTATGTTTTTATCCTTATGGTCGAACCCTGTGGCCCCAAACTGGTCGCCAAAAAATCAGCTCATGCTGACGACGTGGATGCGGTAATTCGGGGGCCGTTAGCATGCCTGTTGGCGATGCTTCAGGGGCAGATCGATGGCGATGCCCTGTTCTTTAGCCGCGACCTTGTGATTGAGGGTGATACCGAAGCCGTGGTTGCGTTACGTAACGCAATCGATGATGCCGAAATCAGTTTAAGGGATGACCTATTGTCGCTGTTTGGCCCGTTTTCTGCCCCCGCAACAACAATTATCGACCTGGCCGAACGCCTGGGGAAACGAGCGGCACAAGACCTTGAGACTGTTCGTCAAGCAATTATCTCGCCTTCCATGCGTCGCCATGAAACCCAACAGTTAAAGCTGGATGAATTGACAGCCAGGGACAACTTTCGCGCTGGCAAAAACAACAGAGCCAGGAATAAAAATACATGACAGATGCTTTGGAGCTGGTTTGCCCGGCAGGTACACCTGCGGCGTTAAGGGCGGCCGTACAGGCTGGTGCCGACAGTGTATATTTGGGGTTTCGCGATGAAACAAACGCCAGAAATTTTCCGGGACTGAATTTCAGCCGTGATGAACTTGCCGCCAACATCGAGTTTGCCCATGGGCATGATGTTAGAATTCTGGTGGCGATCAATACCTATCCGGAAGCGGGTAATCCGTCGCCGTGGCATCAGGCGGTGGACGATGCGGCCCTTTTGGGGGCCGATGCCGTCATTTTGGCAGATATTGGGTTGCTTGATTACACCACCAACAAGCATCCACAATTGCGGCGCCACCTTTCCGTACAGGCATCTGCTTCAAACCCTGAATCGATTAATTTTTACCACAAGAATTTTGGCGTAAAACGGGTCGTCCTGCCCAGAGTCCTGAGCGTTGCAGAAATTACAAAACTGAACAGCCATATTGATGTTGAAACCGAGGTTTTCGTGTTTGGCGGGCTGTGCGTGATGGCCGAAGGGCGGTGCGCATTGTCATCATACGCGACCGGGGTCTCGCCAAACAAAAACGGTGCCTGTTCACCCGCCAGCCATGTCCGTTACGAGGAAACCGGCGGCAAACTGGTTTCAAGATTGGGTGATTATGTCATAAACGAATTTTCCAATGACGAACCGGCTGGCTATCCGACCCTGTGCAAGGGGCGCTTCGTTACCAACGATACGGCGTCCTATTTATTTGAAGAACCGACCAGCCTGAGTGTGTTCATGATGTTGCCGGAACTCTCAAAGGCCGGTGTCACGGCACTGAAAATTGAAGGCCGCCAACGGGGCAGGGCGTATGTATCATCTGTCGTGTCTTCATTCAGGCAAGCAGTCGATGCGGTTGCGCAAGGCCAACCACCGCCATCGATAGACCTGTCGAACTTGAGCGAGGGAGGCCGTCAAACCACGGGCGTATACGAGAAAACATGGCGATGACGAAGTCTCAATCGACGAATACTGCCAAACTGAGCCTGGGCCCCTTGATGTTCAATTGGCCGGCAGAAAAATGGCGAGATTTCTATTTCAGGATCGCCGACGAGGCGACCGTCGACACGGTCTATCTAGGCGAAGTCGTCTGTTCAAAGCGCACTTCATTTTTCGAGCCGCACTTGGCGGACGTAATTGAACGCCTGCAGGGGGCGGGAAAAGAAGTCGTGCTTTCAACCCTGGCATTGGTAATGACGGACCGCGAAATGGGCCAAATTCGTGCCGTAACCGGCAGTGATGAAATTGTCGTCGAGGCCAATGATGTATCGACGGTCTCGTTGTCGGCCGGGCGGTCGCATGTTATTGGGCCATTCGTGAACGTCTATAACGAAGGAACGCTCGAATTCTTTGCAAGACGGGGTGCTACGCGAATTTGCCTTCCTGTGGAAGTGTCGGCACCAACGTTGGCTGTGCTGTCGGCGAAGGCTGAACAGCTGGGAATTGAAATTGAGACCATCGTTTTCGGGCGCTTGCCGCTCGCTGTGTCGGCGCGGTGTTATCACGCCCGTGCCCATAACCTGAACAAGGGCGGTTGCGAATTTGTCTGCGCCGAAGATCGTGACGGGTTGGACCTGGAAACGCTGGATGGTAAATCTTTTCTGACCGTCAATGGTACGCAGACTTTGTCAGATTCCTGCTGTAATTTACTGGCAGAGGTTGATGCCATGCGTGACATGGGCGTACGGCGGTTCAGGCTGTCGCCCCAAGATGTCGATATGGTTGCTGTTGCGAAGGTATTTCGTGATGTCATCGATGGTCGTACGGAAATTGCCGAGGCCAGCAGGCATATTGAAAAATTGGCGCAAAGGTTCACGTTCTCAAACGGGTATTTCTATGGTGTAGAAGGCGCTCAGATGGTCCTCGATCAACGATTTGTCTAAGGGGCACGGGGGCTACTCTTCGTCGTCGTCATCACCGCCAATGAAGAATTTGTACGCTTCGAGCCCGTCGATGACGACGCCGTCGAAGCCTTGAGCGATTAGCCCGTAAACATAGGAATTGGTGTCGCCAAAAATGATGCTTTGCCAGCCGGGGTGCCAGTACTGGACAAAGTATTTGTCGGAATTGTCTTTGTGCGGAGAGCTAACCCAAGCAGGCGAACCCGGGCGCCAGTCTCTTTTCCAGAAATAATTATAACTGGCGGCGGAACCGATATCCATGTGCGCCAAAACCAGCCTTTTTGCGCCAATTTTTTTGTATTTCAATGTTTCGATGGCTTGACGGCTTAAGGGGCTATCACCGTGAAATACATCAACGACCAGCATGTCAAAATTGGTGTCATGCAATTTAAAGGCAAATTCATCCTGGCGGCCGAAACCCGAAGTTTCGCCCAGATAAAGAAAATTCTTCATCTCTCTTAACGACAAGATGCTTTTGGGGTTTTCATTAATTGGCGTTCTGCTGAACGGGGGAATGCTATTGAGGTCTTCGCCCTTCGCGTTTGCGGCGTAGGGGATGTAGCCTTTCTTGGAATTCAGGCGATAGGATTGGCTGGCTTGTTTGGCCTCGCTGACATAATCCATAACCAGAACCTTAAGGCGGCCTTTTTTTGCCAATTCCGTAAGTTCCAGCCTGGGTGCGAGCATATCTTCCGGCGTTGCTTGCCCGACTGTCTTGCTGCCAAAAAACAGCCCTTCTTCCATAACGCCGTTGATGGATCGCATGTAGGCCCTGGCTGGCGTGCCTGCGGATTCTTCTGTGGCGTCTATCTTTTTCAAAAGTTCCAGGTTGCCTTTTGCGATAACGATGAAATTGCGTTTTTGCGAACGGGCGTACGATGAAATTTCCTGAATGAAGGAGCGCATCAGCTCCCGGTGATCAAGCAAAACTCCGCTGCCACCGCCTTGTTGTTGTTGATTCTGTCCGCCCGTTACTTCTTCCCCCTGAATGCGTGTCTGCGCCTTTACAGGAGCAACCCCCATGAGGATATAGAGGCTGATCAGCAGGGCGACGTATCGGGTGCGTGTGCGAAACATATTCAAACGACCTTGTGATGATTCAATGTTCAGTCATAGCAAAATATCAGGGTTCAGACACTATATGAGTCTATTTTCGACTTCCTCGGCAATCGCCAGAGATGCCGTCATTCCGGGAGATTCAATGCCGTAAAGGTTTATCAGGCCGGGCACACCATGGGCCGCGGGGCCCTGAATCAAAAAATCGGCGGTACCCTCGCCGGGGGATTGAACTTTTGGGCGGATGCCGCTGTAGGCGGGATTAAGGGCGCCATCCTGTAAATGTGGCCAATAGTTTCTGACGGCATCATAAAATATGTCGCCGCGTTCAGGGGCGACATTGTAATCGATCGATTCGACCCATTGAACATCAGGACCAAATCGCCCCTGTCCGCCAAGGTCCCTAGTGTAATGTATGCCAAGTCCCGCCTCTTCGGGGACCGGATAAATCAGGTGGTGAAATGGCGCTTTGCCACTCAAGTTGAAATAGGTGCCCTTGGCTAAATAGCGCGGAGGAATCGAGGCGAGCGGCATACCGTGCAATGCAGTGGCGAAGTTCTGAGCGCCAAGGCCGGCAGAATTAATGACGGTAGTGCAGTCAAGGGATATGGTTTCGCCTTCACAATTAATCTCAAGGGCAATGCCCTGTTCGGTGATCTTGCCGCCTGTGACGGTGCTCTGTAACGCCAAAGTGGCCCCTGCGTTTTCGGCATCGCCCAACAGGCTTAGCATATAGGCATGTGAATCGATGATCCCGGTGGACGGGGAAAACAACGCGGCTACGCAAAATAGTTCAGGCTCCAGGTTCATGGCGTCTTCGGCGCTCATATATCGTAAATCGTCGACGCCATTGGCGCGCGCTTTAATGTCCAGGGTTTTTAGCTCCGGAATTTGCTGTTCGTCAGTGGCGACGATGAGCTTTCCGCACTGTTGGTGGTCTATGGCGCGTTCTTCCAGGTAGGCGTACAGCATTTTGCGGCCCTGCACACAAAGGCGGGCTTTCAGACTGTCTTTTGCATAATAGATTCCTGCGTGAATGACCTCGCTGTTGCGAGAGCTTGTGACGGTCCCAATGGCCGCCTCTTGCTCTACGATCAATACATCCCGTCCGGCGATCGCCAACTGCCGGGCGATTGCCAGGCCAACAACGCCAGCGCCGATCACTGCGCAATCAATTTTTTCGTTCACGGTCATTTGAAAAACCTTGATAAACCATACAGTTCAGGCATACCTCCCAATATAGCGCCATGTTGCCCAGAGTGCACGCCGGTACTAAAGTTCGAAGCAATGAGAATCGCGCCTGACAGGATTATATGAAAAAACAACAAACACACATTATCGTTACGGGAAATGAAAAAGGCGGCAGCGGAAAATCAACGACCGCCATGCATCTGATTGTCGGACTAATGCGCGATGGTCATTCGGTCGCCTGTATTGATCTTGATGCACGCCAGGGAACTCTCAGTCGGTATATGGATAATCGCAAGGGATTTCTAGAAACTCACAATGTTAAAATTCCCATGCCAAGCTCCTACGCTATTGAAAATGGAACACCGGGTGCGACGAGCACGTTGGATCAGCTGATTGGTGAATTTTCAAAGAGTAACGATTATATCGTTTTGGATACCCCCGGAAATGACAACCCGCTCAGTCGTCACGGTCATTCATATGCTGACACCCTGATTACCCCCCTGAATGACAGTTTTATTGATCTTGATGTGCTTGCCCGTGTCGACCCAAAGACGATGAAGATTGAAAAGCCCAGCCACTACGCAGAAACGGTATGGCAGCAAAAGATGGTCCGAGCTAAACGCGATGGTGGCTCCGTTGACTGGATTGTGATGCGCAACAGACTCAGCAGTCTGGATGCCCGCAACAAGCGGCACGTTGAAGGACTGCTTGGAGAATTGGCAAAACGGGTCGGATTTCGCCTGGTGCCGGGCTTTGGCGAACGTGTGATCTATCGGGAACTGTTTTTGAACGGGTTGACGATGCTTGATATTCGCGATGTTATCGATGCCGGGGTCGGTATAGGCGCCAGCGACATTGGTAGCGGGTTGAGCATGTCTCACCTTGCCGCCCGTCAGGAAGTTCGAAGTCTGTTAAACGCGGTCAAGATACAGTGAATATGAATACTCATGGCTGACAAAAGTGGAAATGTACCCGATAAGAGCAAAAGGAAGCTCGCCGAAGGCAAATCTACGTCTTCGGAAGTTGACGCATTTCTTGAAAAGATCAAACGAACACCGGGTGCCGCAGGTGGCGGTCGCGGACGCCTGATATTCGCACTGGACGCCACGGCCAGTCGGCAGGCCATGTGGGACAGGGCGGCAAAAATTCAAGGTGACATGTTCGTCGAGACGGCTGCGCTTGGCGGTCTTGACTTACAATTGGCTTTTTACCGCGGGTTTGGCGAATTCAAGGTCAGCAAATGGGTCAGTGACGGCAAGAAGCTATTGTCGTTGATGACATCTGTGTTTTGCCTGGCAGGAGAAACCCAGATCGGCAAGGTACTGAGCCATGCCGCAAATGAAGCCAAGAAAAAAAAGATCAATGCCGTCGTATTCGTCGGCGATTGTGTTGAAGAGGATATCGATAAACTTGGCAACATTGCTGGAAAACTCGGTATATTGGGAGTTCCGGTTTTTATGTTTCAGGAAGGAAATGATCCCATCGCCGCCTTCGCTTTCAAGCAAATTGCCACATTATCGGGAGGCGCCAGTTGCCATTTTGACGCATCCAGCGCGACAGTATTGCGCGATCTTCTAAAAGCGGTCGCGGTATTTGCCGCAGGTGGGCATCCTGCGCTGGAAGATCTGGGGAAAAAGCACGGCGGTGAAGCCCTTAGATTGGCCCATCAACTAAAGAGAGGATAGGCAGGTGCTACCTTTGTTTATCCTTGGCGTGGCTTTGTTTGTCGGCATTTTGCTGCTGGGGCGTTGGTTTGTCTCAACCGAACCCAAGGTCTTGATCAAGGTTTTCGGATGGGTGTCTTTGCTCGTCCTCGTTGTTGTCGGGCTATTTTTGTTACTGACGGGCAGGGTGGCATGGGCGCTGTTTACCTTGCCAGCGCTGTTTGGTTGGTTCATGCGTTTTCGCGCGATCGCCCGAACGGCAAAAAATTATTCAAAAATGGCGGCGGCTGGTTCCGGGGGTGGCGGCGGCAGTGAAGAGTCCTCCCAAGTGGAAACCGGTTTTTTCCGTATGGTTCTTAATCACGCCAATGGCGATATGGACGGCGAAATTCTTACCGGACAATATCAGGGAAAATGGCTGAACGAACTGTCAATGGGGGAATTGCTATTTGTGCTGGACGAATGTCGCGGTGATGAGCAGTCGGAATCGGTTTTACAGGCCTATCTGGACCGTCTGTATCCTGATTGGCGCAGCAACCAGAATGAAGGTTCAAAAACAGGCAGCCGGCGGCCCCATTCGGGCGATGGGGCGATGGGACGGGAAGACGCGCTTGACGTTCTGGGGTTGACTGAAGGAGCGACGAAACGCGAAATCAAAGAGGCGCACAGACGTCTGATGTCAGGCATGCATCCTGATCATGGCGGCTCAACCTATCTGGCCAGCAAAATCAATCAGGCAAAAGACGTTTTGCTTGGAAATTAAGCCCTTTTGCGGACGACACCACCGGTTGCGGCGACGGGCGGTGTATGGCAAATTGCACCATCGAATATACGGTGAAATCAACCCTGACCAAAAGGCGATCCCGGAACATGATCAAACCTATCAATAAAGCGGTTTTTCCCGTTGCCGGGCTGGGGACACGGTTTTTGCCCGCGACCAAGGCGATGCCCAAGGAGATGCTTCCGGTGGTCGACAAGCCGTTGATCCAGTACGCCGTTGAAGAAGCGCGCGATGCCGGTATTGACCAGATCATATTTGTCACCGGGCGCGGCAAAACCGTTTTGCTGGACCATTTCGACCATAGTTTCGAACTGGAACACGTTCTGGACGAACGTGGAAAAACGGGCGTCCTGGATGAAATGCACAGGGCCATGACAAAACCGGGGCAGATCAGTTCAACCCGACAGCAGCAACCGCTGGGGTTAGGGCATGCAGTCTGGTGTGCCCGTCATTTTATTGCCGATGAAGCGTTTGCGGTTTTGCTGGCGGATGATTTGATTATGGGAGAGCCTGGGTGTCTCAAGCAAATGATGGACGTCTATAAGGAAACGGGTGGAAATATCGTTGCCTCCGAAGAGGTTTCGCCCGAACACACCAATCGATATGGAATTCTTGATGTGGTCGAAGATGATGGCGTGCTGGCGCGTGCGAAGGGCCTCGTTGAAAAGCCTGAGCCATCCGAGGCCCCGTCCAATCTTTGTATTATTGGGCGGTATATTTTGCAGCCTGAAGTATTTGGGCATTTGAGTGAACAAGGAGAGGGCGCCGGTGGAGAAATTCAATTGACCGATGCACTGGCTAAAACCATTCCTGACATGCCGTTTCACGGGTTACGCTTCAAAGGCACGCGGTTTGATTGCGGATCCAAGCTGGGTTTTCTGGAAGCTAATATCGCATTTGCTTTGGCGCGGGGGGATCTGGGCCCCGATGTCGCTGAAATGCTGAAAAAATATGTTTGAGGTATGATGCCGGATTGTCAATTTTTGAATAATTCTATCTGGCATATTTTATAAGGAACGAGCATGCGTATAGCGATGATTGGCACCGGTTATGTGGGTTTGGTCTCCGGGGCCTGTTTTTCTGAATTTGGCGTAGACGTGGTCTGCGTCGACAAGGACGGCGACAAAATCGACAGATTGCATCAGGGGATCATGCCCATATTCGAGCCGGGCCTCGAAGACCTGGTCGCCAAAAATGTCAAAACCGGTAGCCTGACTTTCACCACAGACTTCGCCACGTCTGTTAAGGGTGCTGATGCCGTTTTTATCGCCGTTGGGACGCCGACCCGACGCGGTGATGGTCATGCCGACCTGTCTTATGTTTATGCCGCAGCGAAGGAAATCGCCGAGTCTATGGACGGATACACCGTCATCGTTACCAAATCCACGGTGCCAGTGGGGACTGGTGTCGAGGTCGAACGTATCATCCGTGAGACCCGTCCAGATGCCGAGTTTGACGTCGTTTCAAATCCGGAATTTTTGCGTGAAGGTGCCGCGATCAGCGACTTTATGCGCCCCGACAGGGTCGTTATTGGTACGTCGAGTGAACGGGCCAAAGAGGTCATGAAGCAAGTCTACCGGCCATTATACCTGATCGAAACACCGATCATGTTCACCGAACGCACGACGGCGGAATTGATTAAGTATGCCGGCAATACGTTCCTTGCGACCAAGATCACCTTCATCAATGAAATCGCCGACTTGTGCGAAAAAGTGGGTGCCGATGTTCAGGATGTCGCCAAAGGGATTGGGCTGGACGGTCGCATTGGTTCTAAGTTTCTCCATGCCGGACCGGGGTATGGAGGATCGTGCTTCCCTAAAGATACGCTGGCGTTGGTGCGCACGGCCCAAGATGTGGGTAGCCCACTGCGGATCGTCGAAGCGGTGGTGGACGTCAATGAAAAGCGCAAAAAAAGCATGGCCGGGCGCATCATCAGGGCCTGTGGTGGCTCCCTTGAAGGCAAGACCGTTGCTGTCTTGGGGGTGACTTTCAAACCCAGTACCGATGACATGCGGGACTCGCCCAGCCTTGATATCTTGCCGGCCTTGCAAAGAGATGGTGCCTTAATACGGGCCTATGATCCGGAAGGCATGGGCGAGGCAAAGGAAATGTTCGACGATGTTTTGTGGTGCGAAGATGCCTACCAAACCATGAATGATGCCGACGTGCTGGTCATCATCACCGAATGGAATGCATTTAGGGCCCTTGATCTGGAGCGTATTAAATCACTGATGAAGACGCCGATACTTGTCGACCTCAGGAACATCTATATTCCCGAAGAAATGCGCGAGGCTGGTTTCGATTATCACTGCATCGGTCGCAGTACAGAATAACAAAGGTAGAGGCACATATGTCAGAGCAACATCAGCTGGATCAAAGCATTTTGCGGGAATATGATATCCGCGGAATTGTTGGCAAAACCCTGAATGCGATTGATGTGACCATCGTCGGCAGGGCGTTAGGCAGCATCGCGGTCCGGCAAGGTGGCAAAACCGCCGTTGTCGGCTATGACGGACGCCTGTCATCGCCAGAACTGGAGGCCGCCATGGTCGACGGGCTCCGATCAACCGGATTAACGGTTTATCGCAGCGGTCTTGGCCCCAGCCCGATGTTGTACTACGCGACCCACATGCTTTCAGCCGATGTTGGCGTCATGATCACAGGCTCTCACAATCCGCCTGACTATAATGGCATCAAGATGTCGCTGGGCGGGAAATCGTTTTTCGGACCCGATATCCAGAAGCTGGGCCAACTCGCCGCTGCGGGCGATTTTGTTACGCCGGAGAGCGGAATAGGAGAAGCGATCGATCATCCCGTGTTTGACGCCTACGTGGCCAGATTGTTGCAGGACTTTCAGGGTAATAAACCACTGAAAGTGGCCTGGGATAACGGCAATGGTTCTGCTGGCGATGCCATGGTGAAGCTCATCGCCGGATTGCCGGGAGAACACGTTCTTCTAAATGAAACAATTGACGGAACGTTTCCCGCCCATCATCCCGACCCGACGGTCGAAGCTAATCTCGAACAGTTGAAGAACGCGGTACGAAGCGAAGGGTGTGACTTAGGGTTTGCTTTTGATGGAGACGGTGACCGCATCGGCTTGGTCGACAGTCAGGGGCGTGTTTTGTGGGGCGACCAGATGATGGTGGTCCTTGCTCGTGAAGTTCTGGCTGATTTGCCCGGTGCGACAATTATCGCCGACGTTAAGGCATCCCAGGTGTTTTTTGATGAGATAACCCGCATGGGCGGAAATGCCGTCATGTGGAAAACCGGTCATTCGCTGATCAAATCCAAGATGGTTGAGGAAAATGCGCCGTTGGCCGGGGAAATGAGTGCTCATATTTTCTTCAAACATCGCTACTACGGCTACGACGATGCCCTGTACGCGGCAGTTCGCTTGCTGTCCATCGTCAGTAGTTCAGACCAAAGCCTGGACGATATGCTCGATGCAATGCCGCAAATGGTCAACACGCCAGAGCTTCGTTTTGATTGCCCGGAAGAAAGAAAGTTCACGGTCGTCGAGGAAGTGGCCGAACGACTTAAATCGGTCGACGGTATTACCGTGCATGACATGGACGGTGTTCGCGTTCAGTCGGATGACGGCTGGTGGTTGCTGCGGGCGTCTAATACCCAGGCTGTACTTGTGGCGCGGTGCGAATCAACAAACGATGAAGGATTGGCCCGTCTTAAATCGGCCCTGGCTGATCAGTTGAAAAAAAGCGGCGTTGATCTACCTGATTTTGCCTAAGCAATAGGTGATTCGAGCTCAGCTTGCGTCGGCAATCTGCCGCAAGCCTTTTTTCACGCGTAGTTCCATACAGTTGATTTTGTCAGCTTTGAGAACCCGGCAAGCCCGGTAAGCTTGTTTTTTGCTAAGCCCTAGAATACGCGCACGGAATACGCGGGTTCGAACACCTTTGGTCAAGGGGACAATCTTGATATAGCCATCCATCAACAGGTCAGGCGCTTTGTTGATTGCTTTTTGGGCAATAGAACGCGCGGGTTTCGTTGTTTTATAGGCACCGACTTGAATTCCCCATTCGACCTTGAGTGTCGCTATTTGATCTGGTCGGGGCTTTTTGTTTGGTTTTGCCGATACAGACTTTTTATGAGTCGTGCCCGTGTACTGACTTCCGGCCAAGGCTGTATCGATTTTGGCAAAACCTTTGTTGAGAAGTTTGGTCATGTGGGCATTGCGTGAACGTGATGAACGACTGCCAAAAACAACACCGATAACCCTTCTGCCATCTCGTTCGACCGAAGCGACCAGATTAAACCCCGACGCCCGAATATACCCTGTCTTGATGCCGTCGGTCCCCTGGTAAGATTTCAGGAGTTTGTTGTGATTGCGATGTTTTTTGCCATGGAACGAAAACTGTGCCGTTGAGAAATAATGGTAAAATTGCGGAAAATCAGCTCGAAGTCTCAGCGCCAGTTTTGACATGTCCCTCGCCGTGGATTGCTGCCCCCTGTGTGGCAGGCCCGAGGCATTTCTGAAAATCGTACGGGACATTCCAAGCTTTCTGGCCTGGGCGGTCATCTTAAGGGCAAAATTACGTTCGCTACCGGACAATTTTTCAGAGACTGCAGAGGCGACATCGTTCGCCGATTTAGTAACGATGGCAAGAATTGCCTGTTCGACGGTGATGCTCTCGCCTCGCTTCAAGCCGAGCTTTGAGGCCGGTTGGCGGGCGGCGCGGGCGGAAAATTTAATCGAATCCTGAAGCGACAACTGACCCCGCTCAAGAGCGTCAAAAACCATATAGAGGGTCATCATTTTAGTCAGGGAAGCAGGATAGTTACGCGTGTCAGCGTTCACTTCATGAAGTACGGCCCCGGTGTCGGCATCAATGACGAAAGAGGCATACTTTGCTGATGCAGACTGACCGGACAGGAACATGAGGGACGTAGCGACGAGAAAAACCAGAGCCAAACGACCCGCTACAGGTTGCAAATCGAAGAAATTCAAACTTGGCCATGAAACCCGCAAACGATCATCCCTTTTTCAAGCCGTACAGCAACGGCATGTCTTTTTACAAACGCATAAATGATACCTACCCGTAACTTCGATAACAAACATTTAAAGTTGACGGATTTAGGGAGATTCCAAGCTGAAAATCGGCCTTTCCCTGAGGCGTTTTCCTGTTTGTTGAGTTTTTCGGTATCTGGATGGTTTTTATATCCACAAACAAGCCTATATAATGAAGTCAGTGAATCGCATAACCCATGCGACTGGAATGGCGAGTTTACAAAGGATATATGGGCAATAACCATGAGCGAACTACTGATTGATATTCACGCAGCAGGTCCCGGAAAAACGAACGACCCGGATGGCCCCGATTCGGGCATCGCCGTCAAGACTCGGGCGAAAACCAAAAAGCCGGCCATGTACAAGGTGCTGATGCTGAACGACGATTATACGCCCATGGAATTCGTCGTACATGTTTTGGAAAAGTTCTTCTCGAAAAACCAGGAAGAAGCCATGAGTATCATGCTCCATGTTCATCAGCGAGGTGTTGGTGTGTGTGGGGTGTTTACCTATGAAGTAGCCGAAACCAAAGCGACGCAGGTCATGGACCTGGCGCGCCAGAACGATCATCCATTGCAATGCACGATCGAAAAGGACGGAGACGAATAAATGTTATCTCGTAACCTGGAACAAACGCTGCATCGCGCCCTGGCTTCTGCGACCGAACGGCGGCACGAATTTAGCACGCTGGAACATCTCTTGATGGCTTTGACAGAAGATCAGGATGCCATTTCCGTATTGCGGGCGTGCGGCGTGGATTTGGAAAGACTGCGGCGAGAACTGGGCACCTTTATAGAAGAGGAGTTGGGCGATATCGAGATGCCGTCAAAGGCCGGTGCGCCCCATGCCGACCCCAAGCCTACGGCCAGTTTTCAGCGTGTCGTGCAACGCGCCATTATTCATGTTCAATCTTCGGGGCGTGAAGAAGTGACCGGTGCAAATGTTCTGGTCGCCTTGTTTTCCGAGCGTGAATCCCATGCTGTTTACTTCTTGCAGCTGCACGATATGTCGCGCCTGGATGCCGTTAATTACATATCGCACGGCATTGCCAAGGTGCCGGGCGAAGCCATTCCGCATACGGTCAGTGGTGCCGATGAAGACATGGATGGTGAGGAAGTTACAAAAAAGGGCCGCGAGGCACTCGATGCCTATTGCATTAACTTGAATGAAAAAGCGGCCGATAACCGCATAGATCCACTGATTGGTCGCAATGCCGAGGTTGACCGAACCATTCAGATCCTGTGTCGGCGCAGTAAGAACAATCCGCTTTATGTTGGCGATCCGGGTGTTGGCAAGACGGCGATCGCCGAAGGGCTGGCCCGGCGTATCGTCAAAGGCGAAGTCCCTGACGTTTTACAGGAAGCGACGATTTATGCCCTTGATATGGGCGCATTGCTGGCCGGGACCCGGTATCGCGGAGATTTCGAAGAGCGTTTGAAAGCGGTCATTACCGAACTGGAAAACATTCCCCATTCGATCATGTTCATCGATGAAATTCATACGATTATCGGTGCGGGGGCAACCAGCGGTGGATCAATGGATGCATCAAATATTCTCAAGCCTTCCCTGGCTAATGGCGAATTGCGCTGCATGGGATCAACCACCTACAAGGAATATCGGGCGCATTTTGAAAAAGATCGGGCTCTGGTCAGGCGGTTTCAAAAAATTGATGTTTACGAACCTTCAATTGAAGACGCTGTCAAGATTTTGAAAGGCCTGAAAGTTCATTTTGAAGATCATCACAAGGTCAAATATTCCAATGAATCCTTGCGTACGGCAGTCGAACTTTCCGCTCGCTACATCAATGATCGTAAATTGCCTGATAAGGCAATCGACGTCATTGACGAAGTCGGCGCTGCCCGGATGTTATTGCCAGAGGCAAAGCGGCGCAAAACGGTAACTGTCAAGGATGTGGAAAATACAGTCGCGACCATCGCCCGAATCCCGCCCAAAACGGTTTCGTCTGATGACCGTACGGCGTTGAAAAGCCTGGATCGTGATCTGAAAAACATGGTGTTCGGTCAGGACAAGGCTATCGAAGCCCTTTCAAGTGCCATCAAGATGGCGCGCGCCGGTTTGCGCGAGCCCGAAAAGCCCGTTGGATCGTACCTGTTTTCCGGTCCGACCGGTGTTGGCAAGACAGAAGTTGCCCGCCAGTTGGCCCTTGCTTTGGGCGTTGAACTGGTACGCTTTGACATGTCGGAATACATGGAACGCCACAGCATATCGCGCCTGATTGGTGCCCCGCCTGGGTACGTCGGGTTCGATCAAGGCGGGCTTTTGACCGATGCGGTCGACCAGCAACCTCATACCGTATTGTTGCTGGATGAAATCGAAAAGGCTCATCCCGACTTGTTCAATATCCTGTTGCAGGTGATGGATCATGGCAAGCTGACCGATCACAACGGCAAAAGTGTCGATTTCAGGAACGTCATATTGATTATGACGACCAATGCAGGGGCGTCAGAAATGGCCAAGCCAGCTATTGGGTTCGAAAGGTCGGAGCGTACCGGGGACGACAAGGAAGCCATCGAGCGTATGTTTACGCCTGAATTCCGCAATCGCCTCGATGCGGTTATTTCGTTCGCGAGCCTGTCGTCCGATGTGGTGTCGCGTGTTGTTGACAAGTTCGTCATCGAGCTTGAATCGCTTCTCGAAGACCGTCAGGTGGTGATTGAATTGACCGACGAGGCCCGGCAGTGGCTATCTAAAAAAGGCTATGACAAGCTATATGGGGCGCGACCGTTGTCCCGTATCATTCAGGAGCACATTAAAAAACCTCTGGCCGAAGAACTGTTGTTTGGAAAGCTTGCCGATGGGGGTGTCGTTCGGGTTTCAATCAAGGATAACAAACCGGTTTTCGATTATCCGCCGTCTGAAACCCCGACTCCTGTGAAGAAGAAAAAGGGCAAAGGCGGCGGCAAGGTTCCGGCGCTGGTCGACTGAAGGTGCCGGAAGGCTTCCTTGCGGGTATCCGCGTCCTCGATTTGAGCCAATATCTTCCGGGGCCCATGGCGACAAGGATTCTCGCTGATTTGGGTGCCCTGGTGTTAAAGATTGAGCCCCCGGAAGGGGACCCTTTGCACCATATGAACCCGGTGTCCGGTTTGCAGGAAAACGGGGCGGGAGAGGCATATTATCGTTCGGTCAATGCTGGGAAATCAGTAATCCGGCTGGACTTGAAGTCACTGGACGGAAAAGCGTCCTTTGAAAAACTCGTCAAACGGGCGGACGTGTTGCTGGAATCTTACCGACCGGGTGTTCTGGGCCGTTTGGGATTTGGCCGGGAGCGCTTGCGGGCGCTAAATCCAGGACTGATTCATTGCGCCCTGACCGGATATGGTCAATGTGGGCCCCGGGCAAACGATGCCGGGCATGATATCGGATATGCGGCCTTAAGTGGCGGACTGGCGGCATCTGGGGGCGGCGATGCGCCCTCATTCAACTGGCCCCCGGTAGTTGATCATTCTGGTGCCCAGCAAGCCGCCATTGCCATGCTTGGCGCGTTGGCGTCAAAAAAACCGCAGGGCTGTTTCATTGATGTTGCACTGACAGATAGTTATCTGGCCTGGCAGGACTGGGGCCTGACTGCGGCACAGAGCGATAACGCTGCCGATCACCCCAGGCGAGGCGGAAACCTGCTAAACGGTGGATCAGCCTGTTACCGTTTATACGGAACGTCCGATGGGCGGTTTATCGCCCTTGGCGCATTGGAGCCAAAATTCTGGCGTAATTTCTGCCACGGCGTTGAAAAACCAGAGTGGGTTGCCCGACAAAGCGAGCCCCTGGTTCAGACCGCTTTGATCGAAGAGGTCAAGGACCTGATCGGCAGCAAGCCGTTAGCGCACTGGGTCGATACATTGGCGGGCGTCGATTGTTGTTTTCAGGCGGTGCTGGAATACCCGGAAACCATTGCAGACGCCTACGTCAGAGAGCGGCAGTTGCTGCAATCAGAAGATGGATTTTTGCAGGTTTTGTTTCCGGCCCACTTTAATGGAACCCCCCCACAAAACCGGGTCGCTGTGCAGGAAATGAAATTTGATCAAATTATTAAGATTTGGCCGTAACTGATTGAAATAATTTCTATTTGCAGTTTTTTTCAGTCAAAATTCGTGCGTAGGCAGCACCTTTGGACGGTAATCCCATCGCTTTGCGGCCAGCCAACGCGATGTTTTGCATACGTTTGCCGCCTTTGGTATCCAGGCGTTCAATCACAGCTGTCCGGCATCTGGAGCATATATTGGTTAACGTCAGCCCGTTGGCCGTGCGATTCAATTGAATACATTTCGTATTATCATTTCCGATGGTGCCGGGCGAGTTCGATTGGGGGCTGGCTTCAGGTTTGCAAGGGGCATCCGATGTGATTCTGGAATGCCCCGGTCCCCTGAACGATAAGGTGGTGTTGGATTTTGGCGGAACAGTCAGTGTTCGCGATATGGGGGCGTCGGCACCGGGGCGTTTTCGCTGCACGCTGACAATGCGACACGAAGCACACCTGTTACTCAGTTGTTCTCGCCCGTTTTGCAACCTTAGGCGCGTGCATTTGTTAAAAGAGGCCCGGATTAGAAGTGATGATGCGTCATCAAGCTTAGAGAGCTTGAAAGTGGTCGCGTTCAAGCTACCGGGCAGGCCCACGATCGTGGCGGCAAGAGCGAATACGAAAAGAACGAGCGCGAGACGAGACATCATAATAGAAATTTACAATGGCATTGGTTAATTGCGGATGAAAGCATCTTGATGGTTTCAGGTTTCTGTCTTGAACGGTGAATAGGCCGTCAAGGCGTCTATTTCATCGCCAATGGCTTCGCGCTCTTGTTGCAAATAACGGGCGACGGCTTGTCTGAACCCGGGATCGGCAATCCAGTGGGCGCTATAAGTGGTGTGGGGCAGGTAGCCGCGTTGCAGTTTGTGTTGCCCCTGGGCACCGGCCTCGACCTTGCCCAAACCAGCTTCGATGGCAAATTCGATGGCTTGATAATAACAAGCTTCGAAATGTAAAAACCGGTAATGGTCCAGGCACCCCCAATAACGCCCGAACAAAGTGTCGCCACCGATCATGTTGAGGGCCCCGCCGACCAGGTTTCCATCGTGCTCTGCCATGACCAGCATAATTCTATCGGCCAGTCGCTCCCCCAAAAGGCTGAAAAACCTCCGGTTCAGGTAAGTCTGTCCCCACTTCCGCTCCGACGTATCGCAATAAAAGCGATAGAAGGCGTCCCAGTGACGTTCTTCGATTTCAGGGCCCGACAGTCTCGATATTGTTACGCCACTTGCCAGTGCTGTTTTGCGTTCTTTGCGAATGCCCTTGCGTTTTCTTGATGTCAGAGAGGCCAGGAAATCATCGAAACTTTCGTAATCATCATTTAGCCAGTGAAATTGCCGGTCAATGCGCTGTAACAGGCCGAGTTCCCCGCAAACGTCCCATTCCTGCTTGTCGACAAAGGTCATATGAAACGAAGAAACGCCTGATTTTTCGGTCAACTGCAACAGCCCCGATATCAGTGTGCGTTGAATATCTGATCGTGTCTCGGGCGACTGCGCTGGGTCGATTAGTAAGCGCCTCCCGGTGACCGGCGTAAAGGGCACGGCGACCTGTAGTTTGGGATAATAATTACCCCCTGCGCGTTGGTAGGCATCGGCCCAGTTCCAATCGAATATGTATTCGCCGTAGGAATGGTTTTTCAGATACAGCGGTACGACGGCCGCAATTTCTCCCTGGCCGTCTTCCAGTACCATATGTCGGGGGCGCCATCCGGTTTCGGCGGTTACTGACCCGCTGTCTTCAAGGGCTGACAGGAAAGCATGGGATACGAATGGATCTTTGTCACCGGCACAGCGGTCCCAGTCTGCGGCGGGTATCTCGCCGATTTCATCCAGTATTTTTATAATTGCTGCGTCTTGACCATCGGGCATGGGTTAGAAATGAGGCTTGTTGTCGTTCAAGGCAACTTCTTATTGCACGATGGACCCCAGGAATTAATCTATTTGGAAAATACCATCGACTTCAACGGCGATTCCCAAAGGTAACGACGGCGCGCCGACGGCAAATCGTGCGTGTTTACCTGCATCACCAAAGACTTCAACCATAAGGTCGGAAGCACCGTTGATGACCTTTGGTTGATCTGTGAAGTCTGGTGCGCAATTGACGAAACCGCCCAGTTTAACAACCTGTTTGACCCGGTCCAAGTCGCCGCCACACGCCACTTTAACCTGGGCCAGCAAATTGATGGCGCATATGCGGGCGGCCTGGTAACCGTCATCAATACCCAGGCCATCCCCGATTTTGCCAAGATACTTCAATTCACCGCCGGACATGGTGATCTGCCCGGACACGAAGATCAAGTTTCCGCTAACAACATAGGGAATATAGTTTGCCGCCGGAGCAGATGGTTCGGGCAAGTCAATTCCAAGTTCGCTCAAACGCTTATCTACAGTGCCGGACATATCGAAGTTTCCTTTGTGAATACAGAATGTTTGCAGGGACTTGGGGCAATATTAGATGGATCTGACCAGATATGACAATTCTGAAAACGGCAATTCGGTGCCTGAAATCGCCACTATTAAAGAGCTAGATTTTAATGTGGGTTTTTTCCGTTGGCGCTTCGCAAATAACGTCAGAGCCACGTTCTTTCAACGCATTCTTCGCAAACGCCAATTTGGCATCGATATCACCATCGTTTTGGTCCGGATCATGATGGAACAGATAAAGCCTTTTCACATTCGCCCGGGCGGCAAGGTCGACAACTTGCGACACACTTGAATGACCCCATCCGACTTTGGTGGCGTATTCTTCGTCCGTATAGGTGGTGTCCGTGATCAACAGGTCGGCACCTTCGATGAATTTCACCAGACGCCTCACATAGAAAGGATCGTAACGATCTTCATCTGTTTCAAGGAACATTTCATTGTCAGTGATGTAACAAACAGATCGCCCCTTGTATTCGATACGGTAGCCAAGGCATTGCCCCGGGTGATGCAGCAGCATGGTCTTGATGATGATACCGTTTAAATCCAGGGTTTCTTCGTGTAGATCCCTGAATGTGACGCTGGAAGCGAATTCCTGAATGGTGATTGGAAAGTAAACGCCATCCATTTGTGCGGAAATCAGTTCGTGGATGGTGATATCGCCATGCCGGGGGCCAAATATTTCGAATATGTTTCCCTGGATATAAAGCGGTGTAAAAAAGGGCAGGGCATTGATGTGGTCCCAATGCGGGTGGGACAGAAATATTTTGGCCTCTATCTTTTTTTGACCAAGCCCCATGAGCCAGTTAGCCAACGGTTTAATGCCGGTTCCGGCGTCAAAAATAAACAATTCCCCACGGGCGAACTCCAGGGTCACGCACGATGTATTACCGCCGTAACGAACGGTATCTATGCCAGGCACCGGCAATGTCCCACGGACACCCCAGAAAGATACGTCGATCTTGTCCTTGACGTAACGTTCGACCTTGTAGGCGAATTTTTTCTCGCTGATCGGTTTGGTGATAAAACCGTCAATACCGCTCTCGAAGGCTCGCTTGCGGTCAAAATTATACAATTTTGAAGAAACCAGAATAAGTTTGGTTTGGTCCAGAACGCTTTCCTTGCGAAGCAAGGTGCACAGCTCCATACCATCGAGCCCCGGCATCATCAGGTCACAGACAACGCAATCAGGCTTTAGGGCGACAATTTGTTCCGCCGCTTTGGTGCTGTCAGTACATGTTGTTACGTCATGACCTGCTGAAGCAAGCAAATCTGCCATGTACTCGATCATGTCCTGATCGTCATCTACGAGGAAGATAGTATATTTTGGTGATTCAGACATTCTCAGACCTGGTGGCTTTGTTTATGCTCTTATAGGGAAGGCTCATCGGATTTATTCTTACGGAATCATGGTACAGGATAAATCAGTTTCAGGACAATCTTTTGGGTTGCCGCCGCCGGTTGTTTTTTGAATTGGTATTTTCCCGCCTGATTATGGCAAAAAAAATGGGCGGCTCCAGAGGTTTGACCCTCCGGAGCGCGCCCAAGTTTCCCAGGGAGGATCTCCCCATCTTAAAGTTCGTCAGGAGCAGCCGCTCGTTCCACCGCATGTCAGGCACTTGAGACATGTCCCGTTACGCACAAGAGTGAAGTTTCCGCATTCTCCGCAAGGGTCACCTTCGTAACCCTTCATTTTGGCTTCCCGCATCTGCCCAAGGTGGGTGTCCGCGCCGTCCATGACGGTGGAGGATACCTGCACGGATTCCGTTGTGACTGTTTCCACGGTCGCGGCCACTTGCGCACCGCCTCCGCTCGCAGCGACGGCGGAAGATGCCGTCATCGTGCCGCTGACTGCCGCGGTTTTTTCGTAACCTTTGTTCCCTTTGATAACCAGGAACTTGTTGCGAACATAACCTTTGCTCGCAATTCGTTCGACGGCTTCCTGGGCTTCGGCTTCCGGGCTGACCGGCATGTCGCCTTCTCCATCACCGCGACCGATGCTGTCTGTCGCCAAGTCATCGGGCACAACGTGGGCCAGATCATTGCGGCCCAGATAGGAAACGGCCAATTCGCGGAACAGGTAATCGAGAATCGACGTTGCCATTTTGATGGTGTCGTTGCCCTCGACAATGCCCGACGGATCGAAGCGTGTGAACGTGAAGGCTTCGACGAATTCTTCCAGCGGTACGCCGTATTGCAGGCCGATGGAAATGGCGATGGCGAAATTGTTCATCAAGGACCGGAAAGCGGCACCTTCCTTGTGCATATCGATGAATATTTCCCCAAGACGACCGTCTTCGTATTCACCCGTGCGCAAGTATACCTTGTGCCCGCCAACAACTGCTTTCTGGGTATAGCCTTTGCGCCGATGGGGCAGGCGCCCGCGGGAGGTGACGAGGCGTTCGACGATACGTTCGGCGATGATTTCTGCCCGCGCCGGGGCTGCTGATTCGGCAATTGCCTCAAGGTCTTCAATTTCGAGGATTTGCGCCTGCAGGGGTTGTGACAGTTTAGAGCCATCCCGGTAGAGCGCATTGGCTTTCAATCCCAAACGCCATGACAGCATGTAGGCTGCCATGCAGTCATCGATGCTGGCATCGTTCGCCATATTGATGGTTTTGGAAATAGCACCCGAGATGAAGGGCTGCGAGGCCGCCATCATGCGGATATGGCTTTCAACCGAAAGGTAGCGTTTGCCGGTCCGGCCACAGGGATTGGCGCAATCGAAAATGGCCAAATGTTCGTCTTTAAGATGCGGTGCGCCTTCTACCGTCATCGACCCACAAACATGGATGTTGGCCAATTCGATTTGGTCCCTGGTAAAGCCCAATTCAGCAAGAAGGTCAAAGGAGACATTATTAAGTTGCTCGGGCTTAAAACCCAGGGTTTCGGTGCAGAAGGTTTCGCCCAATGTCCACTTGTTGAACGCGAACTTGATATCGAATGCTTCTGCCAGTTCTTTTTCAACGGCTTGCATGGCTTCGTCCGTAAAGCCTTTGTCACGAAGCGCCTGATGATTGATGCCGGGGGCACCGTCCAGAGTGCCATGGCCTTCGGCGTACAGCTTGATTTCTTCGATTTGGCGTTCCGAATACCCATGACGCGCCAGTGCTGCGGGCACCATGCGGTTGATAATTTTGAAATACCCGCCACCGGCCAGTTTCTTGAATTTGACCAGGGCGAAATCGGGTTCGATTCCGGTTGTGTCACAATCCATGACCAGGCCGATGGTACCGGTGGGGGCCACGACGCTGACCTGGGCATTGCGGAAACCGTGTTCCTGACCAAGTTCAAGGGCGCGGTCCCAGGCGGCCCTGGCGGCGACCGAAAGTTCGGGGTCGGGAGAGCCTTCGGCGACCAGTGGTACCGGAGAAATATTCAGTTCTTCATATCCGGCAGCTTCGCCATAGGCCGCACGGCGGTGATTTCGGATCACCCGCAACATGGCATCCCGGTTTTTTGGATATCCGGGAAATGTTCCCATTTCTGATGCCATTTCCGCCGATGTCGCATAGGAAACGCCGGTCATCAAAGCAGAGACCGAGGCACAGATGGTCCGGCCTTCTTCTGAATCATAGGCAATACCCGATGCCATCAGGTAGCCGCCGATATTGGCGAACCCCAGACCCAAGGTGCGGAATTCATAAGATAACTGGGCAATGCGTTCTGATGGGAACTGTGCCATCAGGACAGAGATTTCCAACGTCATGGTCCACAGCCGAACGGCGTGTTCAAACGAAGCAACATCGAATTTCGCGTTGCCATCGGCATCGTCCATTAAAAAGGACATCAGGTTGAGGGACGCCAGATTACATGCCGTGTCGTCCAGGAACATGTATTCTGAACACGGATTGGATGCATTGATCCGTCCATCTTCCGGGCAGGTGTGCCAGTCATTGATGGTGGTATCGAACTGCAACCCCGGATCAGCGCAGGCCCATGCAGCATGGCCAATATCCTGCCACAGATCGCGTGCCTTGATGCGCTTGGAAACGGCACCGTCGGTGCGTCGAATCAATTCCCAATCGCCGTCTTCGAGAACCTTTTTCAAGAAGGCATCCGTAATGCGGACAGTATTGTTGGAGTTTTGTCCAGAAACGGTCAGGTAGGCTTCAGAATCCCAGTCCGTGTTGAAAACCGGGAAAGAAATTTCCGTATAGCCCTGCTTGGCAAACTGAATGACGCGTTGAACGTAGCTCTCGGGAATCATCGCCGCGCGAGCGGCCAATACCGCTATTTTCAAGCTCTCGTTCTTCTTCGGATCAAAGCGTGCGTCGTCCTGATTCACGTCCTTCTTGCCGTCACTGTCCTGCTGACAGGCTTGCATGACCGTGTTCATATGAACCTCGGCAACGCGCGAGCCGGTGACCAGTGCCGCGACTTTTTGTTCTTCGCGGACCTTCCAGTTGATGAATTCTTCGACGTCAGGGTGGTCGACATCAACAACGACCATTTTAGCCGCCCGCCGTGTCGTTCCGCCCGACTTGATGGCACCGGCCGCCCGGTCGCCAATTTTCAGAAAGCTCATCAAACCAGATGACTGGCCACCGCCGGACAGGCTTTCGGATTGGCCGCGAACGCCGGAAAAGTTCGATCCCGTGCCCGAACCATATTTAAACAGGCGGGCCTCACGCACCCACAGGTCCATAATGCCGCCCTCGTTGACCAGGTCATCGCTGACGCCCTGAATGAAGCAGGCATGGGGTTGAGGATGTTCGTAGGCTGATTTCGAATGCACCAGTTTGCCGGTGCGATAATCAACGAAAGAGTGTCCCTGGGCCGGGCGATCTATGCCGTAGGCCCAATGCAATCCAGTGTTGAACCACTGCGGCGAGTTGGGTGCGCCAACCTGGCAGGCCAACATATAGCGCATTTCGTCAAAATAGGTGCGTGCGTCGGCTTCACGATCGAAAAAGCCAGCTTTCCAGCCCCAATAGGTCCAGGTCCCAGCCAGGCGATCAAATATTTGTTTGGCTGAACTTTCACCTGATGTGCGCTCGCTTTCCGCAACGGTACTCAGCGCTTTGTCATCGGCCGTACGTCGCCATAACCATGACGGCACGTCCTTTTCCTTAACCACTTTAAGCTTCGACGGAACGCCGGCCTTGCGGAAGTATTTCTGAGCCAAAACGTCACAGGCTACCTGCGACCAGGACGCGGGAACTTCCATTCTGTCCTGATGGAATACGACTGAGCCGTCCGGATTCCGGATGTCACTGCTTGTGTGGCGGAATTCGATCGAATCATATGGAGATTCGGATTTTTTCGTGAAAAGACGCGTGAGTCGCATAAAGCCCCCAATTGGCCGAGATAGTTAGTGTTAGGCCGAATTTCGCCGTAGACGAACGCCGACCGGTTCTTGTTGAAGCCCCAGGTTTAGAATTATTTTCCCCGCGAGCTCTTTAATCTTCCCGAAATGGTAACCCCTCTGACGCCCCGTTTTTCTTCGCAGGTACAGGTTTTGTTTTATGTCGCCACTATATAGCGTGCCCATCCAAGTTCGAGGCACAAAATGTAGTTTATGCATTCCAGGTTAGCAATAGAATTTAGCCGTAAGGGACGCAATTTTTTTGCTTAAAACAGTTTCGAATTAGCTATTTTAAGAACGATTCCAGTGCTCTGTGCAGGTCCGTTGAAGACAACGCTGAGTATGAAAGTAAATTGCGCGGGCGAGAGGAGGTGTTAACCATATATTGTTGTCATAAAGCAAGTCGTGCCTTAATTAATGCGGATTAGGTGCCGAAATCCTGGTTGAAATAGTTAACGATGCGGGCGGCTGTTTTGGAGGGCGCCTATCTCCGAATCGTGCGAAACATGACAAAGTCGGGCGTCGGCACGACAGAGAATCATCTGGCCCTTAAGTTTTATGTGTTGGCGACTTGGCGCTGGGTTGACAGATACCTGGACCTTGTACATCGCAAATGCCATATTTGCGCCACATGATTCCGGTATTCGTAGTGGGATCTGGTATAGTGAAATCGGCAGCTTGGTCGCAAAGCGCCTGACAAGTAATCGAATAAGAGGCAAAAATGAAAATCAGCACAGTTCTCTTTACCTGGTTCAAGGGTGAGCTTGTTGGCAAAGACATATTTTCGAATCGCTACTACCGATCAAAAGGGGCGAAGCTGAACAACAGGGAACGTCGTTGGGTTCTGTATAAAAGCGATAACGACCCATCATCGGTGCCACCGGAATGGCATGCGTGGCTGCATCACACTTGCGGCGCACCTTTGACTGAAGGGGCGGCTATTATTCGCCCCTGGCAAAAGGAACACCTGCCCAATCCAACAGGAACGATCGCGTCGTATCTGCCGTCAGGCCATGATTTCCAAGGCGGGAACAGGGCTCCTGCCACGGGCGATTATCAGTCATGGACGCCTGACAAGCCTTAAGGGCCTGGCCGCGAATTGTAAGGTTTTCCCGAATGCAAATATCTGAAACAAAATCGATCATCGTCGGCGGAGTCATCATGCTGGCGCTTGCCCTGTCTTTGGTATCGGTTCTTGGCAAGAAGGATACGGTGTCGGGCCCTGGCGCCGGACAATATCGGATCAATGCCATGTTCAACAGGGTCGATGGTCTGGTCAATGGAGACGACGTGCGCGTGGGAGGGGTCAAGGTTGGTTCCGTCACAACGCAGAGACTGGATGCGAATTACAGGGCCATTATCGGTCTGGATATCTCTGTCGACGTGAAACTGCCGAGCGATTCATCGGCGGCGATACATACCGACAGTCTGTTTGGGTCAAAGTTTGTCATTCTGGAGCCCGGAGGCGAGGACGAAATGCTGGTATCGGGCGATATGATTACGTTTACCCAGGATGCCATGATTGTCAGTGATTTGCTTGATCAGATTATTACCCAGGGTGAGCAGACCGCAAAAGACTCTGCCCTGGCTCGGGAAAAACTGATGGCCATTGAAAAGGCCATGGGACAAGAAGGAACCAACTGAAATGGGTAGAAATGCCATTGAAACGGTTATGGGGGCTGTCGTGTTGATGGTGGCCGGTATGTTTTTGTATTTCGCCTATACCACGGCCGATATCAAAACTGTTCAGGGCTACAATGTGTCCGCCGCTTTTTACAAGATCGGCGGGCTGAATAAAGGCAGCGACGTTCGGATCAACGGGATTAAAGTTGGTACGGTCATCTCGCAACAACTGGACTCTGAAACCTTCGATGCGGTCGTTCGTATGTCGATCGTGCCCGACATAAAATTGCCAGTCGATACGATGGCCTTGATTGCCAGTGAAGGAATTTTGGGCGGAAAGTATATTCGTCTGGAACCAGGGGTGCAGAAGACTTATCTGGCCGATGGCGGCACCATCACCAAGATAAAGGATTTTACATCGCTGGAAGACCAGGTTGGAAAAATTATTTTTCTGGCCACTGGCTCCAACGATAACTGATAGTGCAGCAGTGTCCCGTAAATCGATTGTAAATTCGATCAAACCGGATTCATCGAATTGATGGTCCGGAAAACCGTCATGTTGTCGGCTGCCCTTGTGGTGTGGACGACCACTCAGTCCTTGGCCGACCCCTATAATACGGCTGTTTTACAAGGTTTGGACAAGGTCACTGCGCGGGTTTCCACGATCGAAGCGCCGATTGGTGATACGGTGACTTTCGGGGCGCTGGAAATAATCGTTCGGACCTGTGACAAAAGGCCGCCGGAGGACCCGCCGGAAAGTGCCGCATTTATTGATATATGGGAAGTCCAGCAAGGCGAGCCGGCGGTCAGTATATTCCGGGGTTGGATGTTTGCCTCGTCGCCGGCGCTTTCGGCGCTGGAACACCCGGTTTATGATGTTTGGGTCCTCGACTGCAAAACCAGCCCCTCGATAAAACCCGTGCAAGAGTAACCGGTTCAGTCTGTCAGCACGTCTTCAATGGCTTTGTCCAACTGGTCTTGTGTCGGCGCGATAGGGAACTCCCCGGGGCTGGAAAGTGCTTCATCCAGTCTTAGAAGGTAGTGCCGAGCGGGGATTTCAATGGCTCCAAAGCGTTCAAGGTGCGGCGTCACGAATTGCGTGTCGAGCAGTTTGACCCCACCTAACCTAAGCCGCGCAACCAGGTGGACCAAAGCGACCTTGCTGGCGTTGGTAACATGGGAAAACATGCTTTCACCGCAAAATGCACCCTTTAAAGATACTCCGTATAGTCCACCGACCAATTTTCCCTCGACCCGGCATTCAACGCTTTGGGCCAATCCCAGGCGATGCAGGGCCGTATAGGCGTCGATGATCTGATCGTTAATCCAGGTTCCGTTATCTTCTCTTGGGGTTTCGGCACAGGCATGAATGACGGCGGCGAAGTCGGAATTAGTCGACACTTCGAAATGGCCCTGGCGGATGACTTTTTTCAAGGATCGGGGGACATGAAAACTGTCGAGCGGCAGAATTCCTCGCATTTCCGGATCAACCCAGAAAATGCTCGGGTCCGTGCGGCTTTCCGACATGGGGAAAATGCCTGCGGCGTAGGCTCTGACCAGGATTTCAGGCGTTAAAGCGTGCGGTCCCGGTGCATGGCTCATGACGGATTGAAGCCTTTATTTCACTTGTCCAGGCCGACCAGCTTCTCCAGCCAGTGAATATCATAATCTCCATTCACGAAATCGACTTCAGACATCAGGCGCCTGTGCAGTGGTAAAGAGGTATCGATGCCGTCGATGACATATTCGCCGATAGCCCGTCGTAAGCGCATCATGCATTCATTTCGGTTGGCACCATGAACAATCAACTTGGCGATCAGGCTATCGTAATGGGGCGGCACTGCATATCCGGAATAGATCGCTGAATCTACACGAACGCCCAAGCCTCCCGGGGCGTGGTAATCGCCGATTGTGCCTGGCGATGGGACGAATGTTTCGGGGTGTTCGGCGTTGATTCGGCATTCGATGGCGTGCCCCGAAAACCGAACATCTTTCTGCTCGTAACCCAAGGGGGCTCCGGCGGCAATACGAAGCATTTCGCGTACAAGGTCGAGCCCCGTAATCATTTCCGTCACCGGATGTTCGACCTGCAACCGGGTGTTCATCTCAATGAAATAAAATTCGCCATTTTCATATAAATATTCGACGGTTCCAGTGCTTCTGTAACCTAATTTCTTAACGGCTTCTGCGGTGATGGTGCCAATTTTATTACGTACATCATCATTCAAAGCTGGCGAGGGGGCTTCTTCGAGGACCTTCTGGTGACGACGCTGTAGCGAGCAATCGCGTTCACCCAGGTGGACGACATTGCCAAAACCATCGGCAAGTATTTGAATTTCTACATGACGCGGCTTGGTCAGGTACTTTTCCATGTAGACTTCGCCATTGCCGAAGGCGGCTACCGCTTCGTTTGTTGCCGTTCTGATGGCTTCGGAAAGTTCATCGGCGCTGTGGGCGAGCTTCATGCCGCGTCCACCACCACCGGCGGATGCCTTGATCAGCACAGGGTAACCGATGCTTTTTGCTACGGCGAAGGCGTCTTCATTGTCTTCTACTGACCCGTCTGAGCCGGGCACAACAGGGATCCCTGCCTTCATTACTGCGGCCTTGGCTGCAATTTTATCGCCCATTAAGGCAATATGTTCCGGCTTCGGCCCGATGAAGGTAAAGCCATGTTCTTCTACTTTTGTCGCGAATCCAGCGTTTTCAGATAGAAAACCGTATCCGGGGTGAATTGCATCGGCGTTGGATAATGCCGCCGCCGTCAAAATGGCGGATTCGTTGAGATAGCTGTCTTTCGCCGGGGGCGGGCCAATGCAAATGCTTTCGTCAGCAAGGCGCACGTTCATGGCGTTTGAATCCGCAGTCGAATGAACGGCGACCGTACGGATCCCCATTTCGCTGCAGGCACGCTGGATACGAAGCGCAATCTCGCCCCGGTTGGCGATCAGGACCTTTTCAAACATCGGGAAATCCTGTTCGTTATTCGATGATCATCAGCGGTTCGCCGAATTCCACCGGTGTTGCGTTGTTGACAAAAATACGTGAGACGGTTCCGCTACGGACTGCTTTGACCGGGTTAAAGACCTTCATGGCCTCGATCAGCACCAGGGTATCACCGACAGACACTTGATCCCCGACCTTGACGAAGGGCGGATCATCAGGTTCGGACGTGGTGTAGACCGTTCCGACCATGGGCGAAATGATAACACCTGGGTGTTCTACGTGATGATGGTGATCATCATTACCATCAGCAGCGGCTGACGGTACGGGAGCAGTGGACAGGGCAGGGGGCGAAATGACCGCCGGGGCAACCGCTACACCGCCCTTGGAAACACGCAAGTGCCAGTCTCCGGATCCGTACTCAATTTCGCTCAAGCCGGTTTCTTCCAATAGTCCTGCAAGTTGTCGAACGAGTTCGGAATCAATTTCTGTCTTGGATGTCTTGTTTTTGTCTGCCATATGAAAAATCTACCAGCGTTATTCTATCAGGTTGTTATTTGAGTATTTTGGTCGCGGCGTCCAGCGCCATTTCGTATCCATAGCCACCGAATCCACAGATCATCCCACGTGCCGCCTTTGAAACATAGGAATGGTGTCTGAATTCTTCTCTTTGATGGATATTGGACAGATGAACTTCAATTACCGGCAAGCCGCAGGATAAAAGTGCATCGAGCAGGGCGACCGATGTGTGGGTATAAGCCCCGGCATTAACGATGATCAGATCCGCGTTGTCCCTTGCCTGTTGAACCCAGTCAACCAGTTCGCCTTCGGTATTGGTTTGCCGGAAGTCGATCTTCAGGCCCAACGTAGCGGACCGGGATATGCAATTGGCTTCGATGTCAGCCAGGGTCTCATGGCCGTAGATCTCAGGCTCACGTGTACCCAGCATGTTCAGGTTGGGTCCGTTGAGGACCAGAATTTTTGACGTCATCGTATATCCGCTATGATCAAACGAGTTTCGGAGAATTTTATAACATGCCCCGATAGTGTCTGTAACAAAGACTTTATGTGTGTTTTTTTTGTGGCAGAATTGTTGGTGTTTTCGCGCGCTGCCAGCCTGAATGTGACGTGTTCGACAATTGTTAAAGTGATTGCTGGATTCGGAATGCAGGGCAGTCGCCAAAACAGGCACGCAATCAAACCTGCGCAGGCGATACAAATGTCGTCGGCCGGTCTGATATGGAAAACCGAAAATTACTTTCGGGGTTTCTTTACCGGGGGCATCATGAAGGCGGGAACATGTTCACCCATGCCGATGACGCGTTCCGCAGGCTGATTCTCATTTTTCTGCGGCGTGGGCTTCTTATTGCGCTCAGGCGTCCGGGGCTTAGGTTCTGATTTTTGTTCAACCTTCGCCTCAGGTTTAGGTTGCACCACAGGTTCGGGCGCAGAAACAACCACAGGGGTTCCTGGGGTGGATTGTTCACGAACTGCTTTTTGCCGGTTACGTCCGCGCGGGGCGCGTTCCCGGTTTTCTTTGTTACGGGGGGGGCGATCCTGCTTGTCGTCAGGTCTTGAGCCGGACTGTGGTACCGCCTGTGGCTGGGCGCCCAATTCTACTTTCGGGATATCCCTGCCGATCAATTGGGTGATGGCATCAATATACTTGCCGTCTTCCGGAACCGCGATGGTATAGGCGTGGCCTTTGAGGCCAGCCCGACCGGTGCGCCCAATACGGTGCACATAATCTTCGGCATGGGTCGGTACATCAAAGTTGAAGACGTGTGATAATGCGGGAATATCCAGGCCGCGAGCAGCAACGTCGCTGCAAACCATATAGGTCATTTCGCCCTTCTTGAATCTTTCCAGCATTTCGGTCCGTGCCGATTGCGCCATGTCGCCATGTAACTGACCGGCTGAAAACCCGTGTCGTACCATGGACTTATGGACGACGCTTACATCGCGTTTTCGGTTGCAGAAGATGATCGCATCTTTGACTTCTTCATTGGCGATCAGTTTGCGAAGTGCGGCCCGTTTTTCCTTATGTCCGCCACCTGGTCTTTTACCGTCGCCGTGGGCAACCATGACAAGGCCCTGGGTAATGGTCTCGGCACTCATTGCCGGTGCTGCGACCGTAATTTCTTTTGGGTTCATCAGGAATTTATCGGCCAGGCGGCGAATTTCCGGCGCCATGGTCGCTGAGAAAAACAGCGTTTGGCGCATGGGGGAAATCAGCGAAACGATCCTCTCGACATCAGGGATAAAGCCCATATCGAGCATGCGATCGGCTTCATCTATGACCAGCGTCTTAACATCGGTCATTAACAAACGTCCGCGATCGAACAAATCCAGAAGTCGACCAGGCGTGGCAATCAGAACATCAGGCCCCCGGTCGACCAGTTTGATCTGTTCGTTCATGGACGTGCCGCCGATCAGCAAAACTTTGGTCAGCTTGTGGTATTTGCCATATGTGTCGAAATTGTCTGCGACCTGGGATGCCAGTTCACGGGTTGGTTCCAGAATCAGCGAGCGCGGCATGCGCGCTTTGGCGCGGCCAGCGGCCAGGATGTCGATCATCGGCAAGGTAAAGGATGCGGTCTTGCCGGTGCCGGTCTGGGCGCAGCCAAGAATATCGCGTCCCATCAAGACAACGGGGATAGCCTGCGCCTGAATGGGAGTTGGAGTTGTGTATCCGGCGTCATCAACAGCTTTGAGGACGCCTTCGCCGAGTCCGAGATCAGAAAATTTCATGTGGTTCCAGGTGGGCGACGCTCTGACGTGGGCGCCGGTTCTTCCATTATTTTAGTTCAGGAGAGGCGGATATTAGGCTTTACGGCGCTCAAGTCAATGTAATGGTGCATTTAAGGCGTAATTTTGCGTGAAATACTATGATCCGTCTTCTGCTGACGAATCGTTCAGGCACCGGGTCGGGAACCCGGACTCTTTAAGTGTTTCAATTATGTCATTCACGTGGTCACCGTTCATTGTTTCGACTACGACATCGACATCTGCAAGTTTGACCGGCACATCATAGAACATGCGCTGATGATAAACTTCTACGATATTGCCGCCGCAATCACCGATCAGGCCGCATACTCTGGCAAGGATTCCCGGGGCGTCCGTGATGCCAATGCGCAGGCGAACCAGGCGGCCCTCGCGGACCAATCCGCGTAACAAAATGGATGACAACAAGCGAGAATCGATATTGCCGCCTGAAACAACAATTCCGACTTTTTTTCCAATAAATTTAGCAGGATCATCCATCAACGCTGCCAAAGTCGCGGCACCGGCCCCTTCAACAACCATTCGCTGGCTCTCCAGATAGGTCTGGATGCTTTTTTCAAGCGATGCCTCGCTGACCAGAATGTATTCTGCGACCAATTCTTCGATAATGGGGCGTGTCACAGCGCCGGGCACCTTTACGGCGATGCCCTCGGCCACCGTTTGTCCTCCGCTGGTGTCGGGAATTCTGGCGACTGCGTTTTTCATGGACGGATAAGCTTCGGCCTCGACACCGATGATGGTGATGTCGGGCTTTAAGGCTTTTGCGGCGATTGCGCTGCCGGCGATCAATCCACCACCGCCAATGGGGATTAACAAGATATCCAGATCCGGGTGATCGGTCAGCATTTCCAGGCCGACTGTGCCCTGACCGGTGACAATCTTTTCATCATCATAAGGGTGAACGAACTGTTTGCCATTGGCGTTGGCAAAAGCCGTGGCGGCTTCCCGTGCTTCGGCGAGGCCGTCACCAGATAAAACCACGTGGGCCCCCAGTTCTTCGGTGCGCCTTACTTTGGTGAATGGCGTTCCTGTGGGCATGTATATGGTCGCCGGGATGCCAAGGTTTTGCGCAAAAAAAGCGACACCTTGTGCATGGTTTCCCGCCGAAGCGGCGACCACACCGGCAGTTTTTGAGGCGTCATCCAGGCTAAGTAATTTGACCAGGGCCCCCCTGGGTTTGAATGATGACGTGTGTTGCAGGTTTTCCAGCTTTAGAAAGACATCAAAACCGAGCAAGCGTGACAGCGAGTCAGAACGGAACGACGGCGTGCGCAGGACATGCCCTTCGATAAGGTCAGCGGCGGCCTTGATATCTTCGAAAGTAACGCTCATTGCTGCTTGTTCCCTTAAAATCCGACATTTCGGACCATTGGCGAAATTTGCCGTTGGCTATGGTCGGATAACGGCGGATATTTGTAAAATATCGTCATTGCGATTTCAGTTCAGACATTATCTTGGCACGGTTAGCATCAAGTTGGGGGGCTGGATCGCGTGTTGCTGGATCAGAAAACGCCGACATTTTTATGGGGTTTCCTGCCATTTTCAATGCTCCGGCGACGGGATCAATTGCAGTTACAACCATATTGCGTTCGTTGACCTGAGGATCGGAAAGGACCTGTCCGACATCGTTGATGGGGCCGCACGGCACCCCGGCATTTTCAAGGATGCCAAGCCAGTGCGCTACCGGGTGTTTCGTCAATGCCTGTTCAACTTCGTCTTTCAGGGCCGCCTGATGTTCACTTCGTTTGGCGTTACTTACAAATAGCGGATTGTCAGCCAGTTCAGGTTGACCCAGGGCGGTGCACAGTTTTTTAAACAAACCATCATTTCCGGCGGCGATAATCAGATATCCATCGCCGGCTTTGAAAGCATCGAACGGCGTGATCGAGGGATGGCGTGCCCCGATAGGGCCGGGTATTTCTCCTGTTGCGGCGTATCGGGCAATGGCATTTTCAAGAATAGCCACCTGGCAGTCGAGCATTGAGACATCGATCTTCATGCCTTCGCCAGTATTCTGGCGGTGATAGAGCGCGGCATTGATCCCGACTGTGGTGAACAAACCTGCAGTGATATCGCCAACCGATGTGCCGACACGGGTGGGATCACCTCCGGGATGCCCGGTCAGGCTCATAACGCCGCCCATGCCCTGAACAACCAGATCATAGGCGGGGCGTTTTGAATAGGGCCCTGTATGACCAAAACCCGACGCTGCGGCATAGATCAGGTTGGGATAAGCCGTGTGCACCCTGTCCCAACCGAATCCGAGCTTTTCCATGGTGCCAGGCCGGTAATTTTCGACCAGTACGTCGGCGGTTTTTAACAAGTTTTCAAGTGTTGCCTTGTCATCTTCATTTTTCAGGTCAAGCGCAATGCTTTCCTTTCCCCTGTTAAGGGACATGAAATAAGCCGACTTTCCGCCATCCGGTGTATCGACAAAAGGCCCGAAATGCCGGGCGTCATCCCCGCCATTTGGCGTTTCGACCTTGATCACCCGGGCTCCCATGTCGGCCAGCATCATGGTGCAGTAGGGGCCTGCTAAAACCCGTGTTAAATCAATCACCGTAATGCCGCTCAAGGGACCTTTATCGGTCATGGGGTAAAATCCTTTTGTTAAAACTGTTCATGGCTATGGACCCCAAGATAATCGATTCGTAAAATCAGGGAACTGTTGTTCGTAGATTTATGAAAAGGGCATGCTAGATGGAGCCTAAGGAAAGTGGATTTTTGAGCCTGGGGCCCCTTGGGTTCCACCGCATAGCCTATACCCAATGGGGAAACGATCACAACAAACGGGTTGTTATCTGCGTTCACGGGGCGACGCGCAATGGCCGCGACTTTGATCAGTTGGCCCAGGACCTGTCATATGATTTTCGTGTTGCCTGCCCGGACCTTGCCGGGAGGGGACACAGCCACTGGCTGGTCAATCCTGGTGATTATTCCTTGCCTGTCTATATCGCCGACATGGCGGCGATGATTGCCCGCATGGGGGTTGAACAGGTTGATTGGGTCGGAACGTCATTGGGGGGGCTGATCGGAATGGTGCTGGCGGCACAACCCAATTCACCCATCAATTCGCTGGTGATCAATGATATCGGGCCTTTTGTGCCTCACGCGGCGTTGAAGCCCATTGCTGACTATATTGGCAGGGATGAACCGTTTGACGGTATCGACTCGCTAAAAACCTATTTGATGAATATTCATGCGCCCTTTGGCGATTTGACCGATCAGCAATGGGATCACCTCACACGCCACAGCGGCCATCGCAATGAAGACGGTACCTGGCGTTTACATTACGACCCGGCGATTGCTGAAAACTTCAAGAAATCTGCCTCTGAGGACATTGACCTTTGGCAGGTGTGGGAGGGAATCCGTTGCCCCGTGTTGATTTTGCGGGGCGAAAAATCCGATGTTTTGCCGCGTGCAGTTGCCGAGGAAATGCTGGAACGTGGGCCTGCGGCGGATCTTGTCGAATTTCCCGATGTTGGGCATGCACCGGCGTTGATGGATGAATATCAGGTCGATGCAGTCCGCCATTGGCTGGCTACTAAAGGACAAGATTGACGTCTATACGGCGATTTGTGTGCGAAATATCTTGGGATCACAAACAGCGGCACTATATAAACTTCTGTTATGAAAGCCGTAATCAGTTGTATAAATTGGTTGACCGGTTTCGGTAGGCGCCAATTTACGGAGAAATTGAGACATGAGCCAAGCTGTCGCAACGACGAGTACACATGATCTGGACGCCATCCACGGCGACGATCTCGAAAACTATGTGACTTTTTTCGTCAAGGATCAGTTGTTTGGTATTCCCGTCCTTAAAGTCCAGGATATCCTGACCCCCGACAGGATCGCCTATATTCCTTTGGCCCCGCCAGAAGTGACAGGTGCAATCAACTTGCGGGGACGCATCGTTACGGTACTGGATGTCCGGGTTCGCCTTGGGCTTGAAAAAAAGGATTCAGTCAAAGACAGTATGGGCGTCACTGTTGAACACCAGCACGAACTCTATACGCTGCTGGTTGATAAGGTCGGTGATGTGATTGGCCTTGAAAGCAAGCTGTATGAAGGCAACCCCAGCACGCTTGACCCGGTCTGGCGTGAATTTGCATCGGGTGTTTTCCGCCTTGAAGGGCGAATCATGGTTGTTCTTGATGTTGAACGGTTGCTTGACCTGTCGGATACTTCGAAGAACTGACGGTTGGTTAGAAACGTGTAAAAAAAGCGGCGCATCAAGCGCCGCTTTTTTTCAGGGCTGATCTTGGATCAACTTTGCCGCTTCAACGGCCAGGTAGGTCAAAATACCATCCGCGCCCGCCCGTTTGAAGGCAGTCAAACTTTCCAGTACAACTTTGTCATTATCCAGCCACCCGTTGTTCGCCGCGGCTTTTAACATGGCGTATTCACCGCTGACCTGATAGGCGAACGTTGGCACCCTGAAGGTGTCCTTGACCCGCCTGACGATATCCAGATACGGCATACCCGGCTTTACCATCACCATGTCTGCACCTTCGGCCAGGTCCAGGGCGACTTCATGCAGGGCCTCGTCGGAATTCGCGTAATCCATCTGATAGGTTTTTTTGTCACCCTTCAGCGCACTGTTGGCGCCGACGGCATCGCGAAACGGTCCGTAATAGGCCGAGGCGTATTTGGCCGCATAAGACATGATCCGGACGTCTGCGAAACTTTCTTCATCCAGGGCCTTGCGGATGGCGCCGATGCGCCCGTCCATCATGTCCGAAGGGCCGATGATGTTGCATCCGGCGGCGGCTTGGACGATCGCTTGGCGACATAGGATTTCTACGGTTTCGTCGTTAATAATGACGCCATCGCGGACGATACCGTCATGGCCATCGCTGTTATAGGGGTCAAGCGCCACATCGCAGAGTATTCCCATGTCCGGATGGGCATCCTTCAGGGCTTTGCTCGCCCGGCATACCAGATTATCCGGGTTCAGGGCTTCCGCTGCATCTGGCGTCTTTTTGGCCGGATCGGTATTGGGAAACAAGGCCATAGCCGGAATCCCGAGGCTTTTGGCGTCCGCCGCGGCGGTTGCTATAAGATCGACAGAAATCCGTTCGACCCCCGGCATGGAATTGATTGGTTCGCGGCGGTTTTTACCCTCGCAGACGAACACCGGCCAGATGAAATCATCGGCGGAAAGCTTGTTTTCGGCAACCATTCGGCGCGAAAAATCATCGCCACGGTTGCGCCGCAGGCGGGTGGATGGGTAGGCGCCCAGCCCGTATTGACCGTTTGATGCCACGATGTTCAGCTTTCTTGTCAAGTTTGATACGACTTTAAAAATAGCATTGAACCTGGCAAAAACCACAAAGAATTCGTTTCATCGTTTTGAGCAGACCGTCCCCAGCCTTCATGGTATCTTTACGGCCTTGGGTTTTTTGTTTACGTTGACGTAAACGTCAACTAAATCGGCTGCAAATTGTGACCGTATCATGGGATGATGAGTGGACCCGCTTTAAACACGAGGAGTACGAACGTGCCCGATGAAAGTGCTATCGTTCAGTCGATAGATAAAATCACAAAAAATGGGGCCCCGCCGCGTTTTGTCACAGCGGCCAGTCTGTTTGACGGCCATGACGCTGCCATCAACATCATGCGCCGTATCCTGCAATCGGCGGGTGCTGAAGTCATTCATCTGGGCCATAACCGTTCCGTTGACGATGTCGTAAGCGCGGCCATCGAAGAAGATGTCGACGCCATTGCGATCAGCTCCTACCAGGGCGGTCATGTGGAATACTTTAAATACATGATCGATTTACTGAAGCAACAAGACCGGTCCGACATTCTGGTTTTCGGCGGCGGTGGCGGTGTCATTACGCCCGATGAAATGAACGACCTTCATCAATACGGCGTATGCCGTTTGTATTCGCCTGAAGATGGCCGCCTGATGGGGTTGCAAGGTCTGATCGATGACATGATCGAGCTGGTCGCGTCAGCCCAAGGGAAGAGTATTCCGGCAGAATTGAAAGCCTTCACGGCTTGTGATCACCCGTATCTGGCGCGTCTGTTGACATTGATTGAAGCCGGGACGTTACCCGCAGGTTTCGCCACCGAGCTGGCGAGGCGGGCGACGGCAAACACGCAAACGCCGGTTCTTGGCATCACCGGAACCGGTGGTGCTGGCAAGTCGTCGTTGACGGATGAAATTATTCGCCGGTTCAGGCTGTATTCAGACGAGCCGAGCATTGCCGTAATCGCCATCGATCCTTCGCGGCGCAAGACCGGTGGTGCGCTGCTGGGGGATCGTATTCGCATGAATGCGATCAGCGGCAGCAATATCTATATGCGTTCCGTCGGCACAAGAGGTGCTGGTAGCGAGGTTCCTGATCACATTCCGCAAATGATCGAGGCCTGCAAGGCTGCAGAATTTGACCTGATTATTGTCGAAACACCGGGCATTGGGCAAGGCGATGCCGGGATCGTTCCGTTTAGTGATGTGTCATTGTATGTCATGACGCCTGAATTTGGCGCCGCAAGCCAGCTTGAAAAAATCGATATGCTGGATTTCGCCGATATCGTCGCCGTCAACAAGCTGGACCGGAAGGGTGGTTCGGACGCCATTCGCGATGTTCGCAAGCAGGTTCAGCGCAACAGCCAGAAATTTACCGTGGCGATGGAAGATATGCCGGTTTATGGCACCATAGCTTCCAGGTTTAATGACTTCGGAATTACGGCGCTTTATCAGGGGCTTATAGATCTTTTCTCTGCTAATGGATTTCCTAATTTAAAGTGTCTGATCGATCCTGTTTCAGGAAAGGTATCCGAACCCGGTGACAGTATTGTGCCACCGGAACGCCAACGCTACCTATCGACCATCGCCGAAACAATCCGCGATTATCATAAGACGATTGCCGAACAGTCCGGGATCGCGCGCGAACGTCAGCAACTGATCGCTTCACAGCGAATGCTGCAAGATGCGGGTACGGCGAACGATGACTTGACGTCATTGATTGCCACACGCGAGGAAAGCCTGGATCCACGTTGTCGCAAACTGTTGGAAAACTGGCCAAAGGTGAAGGAAGCCTACAGCGGCGAGGAGATGGTGACACGGGTTCGAGACCGGGAAATTCATACCACGCTTGTGCGTGAATCCCTGTCTGGTAGCAAAATTCAGAGAGTTTCCCTGCCGCAATACGAAGATGCGGGCGAATTGCTGAAATGGCTTCTTAAAGAAAATCTGCCCGGATACTTTCCCTTCACGGCGGGTGTTTTCCCGTTCAAGCGCGAGGGCGAAGACCCGACCCGCATGTTCGCAGGCGAAGGCGACGCCATGCGCACCAATGCACGCTTCAAGTATTTGTCACAACATTCCGACGCCAAACGCCTGTCGACGGCGTTTGATTCCGTTACGTTGTATGGAAATGACCCGGATGAACGACCCGATATCTATGGCAAAGTAGGAAATTCCGGTGTTTCCATCGCGACGCTGGATGATATGAAGGCCCTGTATGACGGGTTTGACCTGTGCGATCCCAGCACGTCTGTTTCCATGACCATCAACGGGCCGGCACCGACCATTCTGGCGATGTTCGTCAATACCGCGATTGATCAGCAGATCGAGCGTTTCCAGGCTGAAAATGGCAAGGATCCATCGGCGGCGGAAACGGTTGCTATCCGGGCATGGGTCCATGAAAACGTACGTGGCACCGTTCAGGCGGATATTCTGAAGGAAGACCAGGGGCAGAATACATGCATATTCTCGACCGAATTCGCCCTTAAAATGATGGCCGATATCCAAGGCTATTTCATTGAACAAAAGGTGCGGAATTTCTATTCCGTGTCCATTTCCGGTTATCACATCGCCGAGGCCGGGGCTAATCCGATCACCCAATTGGCCTTTACGCTGGCCAACGGTTTTACGTTCGTCGAAACCTATCTGGCCCGTGGCATGGATATCGATGATTTCGCGCCAAATCTGTCGTTTTTCTTTTCCAACGGCATGGATCCGGAATATTCGGTCATGGGGCGTGTTGCCCGGCGAATTTGGTCAACCGCCATGCGATTCCGCTACGGCGCTAACGAGCGCTCGCAAAAAATGAAATACCATATCCAGACCTCGGGCCGTTCCCTACACGCCCAGGAAATGGATTTCAACGATATACGCACCACCTTGCAGGCCCTGATCGGCATATATGACAATTGCAATTCCCTGCACACCAACGCCCACGATGAAGCCTTCACCACGCCGACGGAAGACAGTGTGCGGCGGGCCTTGGCCATTCAGATGATCATTAATCGCGAATGGGGGCTGGCCATGAATGAAAACCCCAATCAGGGATCATTTATCATTGATGAGCTAACGGATCTGGTTGAAGAATCCGTGTTGCAGGAATTTGAGCGGATTTCTGAACGTGGCGGCGTGCTTGGTGCCATGGAAACAGGCTATCAGCGCGGTAAAATTCAAGACGAATCACTATATTATGAAACCAAAAAACACGATGGCAGCTTTCCCATTGTCGGGGTCAATACCTTTATTAACCCGAACCCGGAACAAGGTGTCATTACGCCGGACTTGGCACGTTCAACCGACCAGGAAAAGATAAGCCAGATCGCCAGGCTGAACGACTTTAAGGCCCGTAACGCGGGGGAATCCCAAGACATGATCAAGCGCCTGAAACAAGCGGCGACGGGGGGCGAAAACGTTTTTGCCGTGCTGGTCGAGGCCGTAAGGTGCTGTTCGCTGGGTGAGATTACGGATGCGCTGTTCGAAACCGGTGGTCAATATCGCCGCAATATGTGATATGTCGAAGCACCATGGTCACCAAAAAAACGCATTCTAGGGAAGTCTTTTTTGAAATCCATCCCAGTGCCGGACGGGCGGTTCGGGTCGTTGCCATCGACCCCGACACTGGTACCGAAGTGACCATGGTTGGTGATAGCCGCCTGAGCCATGAAATGCTGAAAAGAACTGCGGCGCGCAAGCTTTTGTATGTGCTCGAAAAAAATAAAGATAAATCCAAACGTTAGTGGCGTGTTGGTAAAACCGAGCGATATATGGTATTCATGCTGTCTCTGGGATTTCCAAACCTGAAAAAATAACATCAGCCAGCAGGATCACTAATGCCTTCGCAAAACTTGACTCAAAATCTGCCCGTTGCCATCGCCTGCGATCATGGCGGGATTGACCTTAAATCAGCACTGATTGACGAATTGAGAGAGCTGGGGTGCGATATTCTTGACCTTGGCACGAACGGGCCTGAATCGGTTGATTACCCTGAATATGGTTATGCCATGGCACATGCCATTCGTGATGGACAGGCTGCCTGCGGTGTCCTGATCTGTGGCAGCGGGATCGGTATTTCCATTGCTGCAAACCGGTTTTCAGAAGTCCGCGCGGCGCTGGTTCATGACGCTCTCGGCGCTCGTTTGTCACGCCAGCATAATGATGCAAATGTTATTGCTTTCGGTGCGCGAACAACTGGTGTAGATACGGCAAAAGACTGCTTGAGAATTTTTATGGAAACCGAAGCAGAAGGCGGTCGCCATGAAGGTCGAGTAGCCAAGCTGTCCAACCCGCAATAATGGAATCAGGGCCTAATTCAATGTCTGGGGAAACCTCTCGTTATCCGACTCGCTATCACGAGGACTTTTTCAATCAATCCTTGGGCGACAGGGATCCGGAACTTATGGGCGCAATCAATGACGAATTGCGCCGCGAACAGGATCAGATTGAACTGATCGCATCGGAAAACATCGTTTCGCGCGCCGTTATGGAAGCCCAGGGCTCCGTGATGACCAATAAGTATGCCGAAGGTTATCCGGGACGGCGATATTACGGCGGTTGCGAATATGTCGATGTTGCGGAATCCCTGGCGATCGAGCGGGCCAAAAAGCTGTTTGGCTGCGACTTTGTTAACGTGCAACCACATTCAGGTGCCCAGGCCAATGGTGCTGTTATGATGGCCCTGCTGCAACCCGGGGACACCATCCTGGGGATGTCTCTGGCTGCTGGTGGCCATTTGACCCATGGCGCGCCGCCGGCACAATCTGGTAAATGGTTTAACGCCGTGCAGTATGGTGTGCGCCGTGACGATGCCCTGGTTGATTTCGATGAAGTCGAGCGTCTGGCTCGTGAGCATAACCCTAAACTGATCATTGTCGGTGGATCGGCATATCCCCGGACCCTCGATTTCGCCCGTTTCAGGGCCATAGCCGACGAAGTCGGGGCACTGATGATGGTCGATATGGCCCATTTTGCAGGTCTTGTCGCCACCGGTGTTCATCCCAGTCCCATCGGCATAGCCGACGTGGTTACAACGACCACCCACAAGACCCTGCGTGGGCCTCGCGGTGGCATGGTGCTGACCAATGACGAAGCCATTGCCAAGAAAATCAATTCAGCGGTTTTTCCGGGGCTTCAGGGCGGGCCGTTGATGCACGTTATCGCCGCCAAGGCCGTTGCTTTTGGCGAAGCGCTGCAACCGGAATTCAAGGACTATTCTCAAATGGTGGCCGAAAACGCCAAGGTCCTGGCCGCAACACTGGTCGGGCGTGGCCTGGATATTGTTTCAGGCGGCACTGATACGCATCTCATGCTGGTCGACCTAAGGCCCAAAGGGTTGACCGGACGTGATGCCGAGCTCAGCCTGGACCGCGCGCGTATGACTTGTAACAAAAACGGCATTCCTTTTGATCCGGAAAAGCCGATGGTTACGTCAGGTATTCGCCTTGGCACCCCGGCAGGAACAACCCGTGGGTTTGGAACAGAAGAATTCAAGATGATCGGTCATCTGATTGGGGATGTTCTTGATGGCTTGGCCGCGGCGGGGGATGACAATAGTGCTGCGGAACAGGCAGCGGCGGAACAAGTGTTGCAGCTTTGCAATAAATTCCCAATCTATTCGTGAACAATTGAAGGGCCGTAGGGACGGCATCTTCTGGGGTGAATAAAATTCCGGAAACGGTTGAAAACAGAGGAGAATAACTTATGCGCTGTCCGTTTTGCGGTGGAGATGACACGCAGGTCAAAGATTCACGCCCGACCGAAGACAATGCAACGATTCGACGTCGCCGTTTTTGTCCGGACTGCGGATCTCGCTTTACGACCTTCGAGCGCGTTCAGTTGCGTGAGTTGATCGTTGTCAAAAAGAATGGTGATAAGGCTCCGTTTGATCGTGACAAGGTAACCCGTTCGTTGCGCATTGCGTTGCGCAAACGGCCCGTTGATGCGGACCGAATTGAACGGATCGTCAATGGTATCCAGCGCCGCCTGGAAACCTTGGGCGAAAACGAAATACCGACCAAGGTCGTCGGCGAGATGATCATGGACAACCTGCTCGAACTCGATCAGGTGGCTTATGTTCGGTTTGCCTCTGTTTATCGAAATTTCCGTGAAGCCAAGGATTTTGAGGCATTCATCGGAGAACTCGGTGACGAAGACGAGAAAAACTAGCCGTTTTCTCTTGATGTGCGACCAGAACAAGGGATCGCTGCATGACGGCCGTTAAAACCGACTTGATCGATCAGGCGCATATGCGTTCGGCCCTTACGCTTGCCCGGCGCGGATTGGGCAAAGTCGCGCCAAATCCGGCTGTTGCTTGTATAATCGTCAACAAGACAGGGCAAGTCGCCGGACGCGGAGTTACGGGTGAGGGAGGGCGGCCTCACGCCGAAACCATCGCGATTGCCCGCGCTGGATCCCAGTGCCTGGGGGCGACAGCATATGTCACCCTGGAACCTTGTGATCATCATGGGCAAACTCCGCCGTGTTCCCAGGCACTGATTGACGCTGGCGTCCATCGCGCCGTGGTCGCTTGCACGGACCCCGACCCCCGCGTTGCGGGGCAGGGCATCAAACGTCTGCGGGATGCAGGAATTTCAGTTACTGAGGGCGTATATGAAGAAATTGCACGCGACCTGAATGCAGGTTTTTTCTTGTCGGTTAACGAAGGGCGACCGCTTTTTACCCTGAAAGCAGCAACATCCATTGATGGGCGCATCGCTACTGCGAGCGGGGCAAGCAAGTGGATCACCGGAACGGGTGCCAGGGCCTTGAGCCATATGCTGCGCGCCGATCACGATGCCATTATGATCGGCATTGGCACCGCACTGGCAGATAACCCGGCCCTTGATTGCCGCTTGCCGGGAATGGAAGATCGCTCCCCGTTACCAATTATTGCCGACAGTACATTGCGATTGCCCGAAACGGCCCGGCTGTTGGACCAACAGCCGATTGTTTTGACGTTGCGTGGCAACGACCTTGAAAAAACCAAGAGATTGCAAGGCAGGGGCGCGACCATCATTGAGTTAGAGGCCGACGGGGCAGGGCATCCCGATGTGCGTTCCATGGCGAAGGTTCTTGGCGAGCGCGGTCTGACACGGGTATTGATCGAGGGCGGCGGTGTCCTCGCCGCCTCGTTCATGGCATCAGGGCTTGTCGACCGACTCGAATGGTTTCAAGGGGCCAAGATAATTGGTGGGGATGGATTACCCGCCGTTGCCGGGTTTGGCGTCATGGAAATGACGGACGCACCTGAATATACCCTTGTCCAGGTTAGAAAAACAGATGGCAACCTGCATCATTCGTACACACGTAACCTATAGGCCAGAACATGTTTACCGGAATAGTCAGCGATATCGGTTCAATCCGCGCCATTGTCAAACAGGGCGATACGCGGATCGAGATCAAAACATCCTATGATACCGCGGGCATCGACCTGGGCGCATCGATCTGTTGTTCCGGGGCATGCATGACCGTCGTCCAAACCGGACCTGATTGGTATGCAGTCGAAGCATCGCAAGAGACCTTGTCAAAAACCACGCTGGGATCCTGGCAGGTTGGAACGTCGGTCAACCTGGAGCGAGCGCTCAAGGCCGGTGATGAATTGGGCGGTCATATTGTGTCGGGACATGTGGATGGTACGGCGACTGTGGAAAATACCGAAATAGAAGGTGATTCACTGCGTATCATCTTCCGGGCACCGGACAATTTGAAGCAGTTTGTAGCTGCCAAAGGATCGATTACCCTTGATGGCGTATCCTTGACGGTCAACGAAGTTGAGGGCGCATTGTTCGGGGTTAACCTGATTGCCCACACCCAGAAAATGACAACACTTGGAAATCTTTCGCCCGGATGTGTCGTCAATGTAGAAATAGACATGCTGGCGAGGTATGTTTCGCGCCTCCTAGAAAATAAGTAGGTCCAGATTTTGCCATATAGTGATCAGCTATCCTCTATCGAGGACATTATCGAAGACGCCCGCAATGGGCGGATGTTTATCCTTGTCGATGACGAAGAACGTGAAAATGAAGGCGATCTTGTCATCCCGGCCCAAATGGCGACGCCTGAGGCGATCAATTTCATGGCCAAACATGGCCGCGGACTGATTTGCCTGACGTTGACACCCGAACGTGTCCGTGAGTTGGACCTGCCGTTGATGTCCAAGGAAAACGATTCTCGTCATCACACGGCTTTCACAGTGTCCATCGAAGCCAGGGAAGGGGTGACGACAGGTATTTCTGCCTCTGACAGGGCGCGAACCGTCGCCGTTGCCGTCGATCCAACCAAAGGCAAATACGATCTTGCCAGT
>Ga0316204_10002087_pt1 | contig 47693 bp, 50 predicted proteins | sample 6monrhotite_MG_2_FD_205661 | JGI IMG/M metagenome (GOLD analysis project Ga0316204, IMG submission 205661) | Microbial mat bacterial communities from mineral coupon in-situ incubated in ocean water Damariscotta River, Maine, United States -... | ecosystem: Environmental > Aquatic > Marine >... | reverse complement strand
GCCGGTCATGGCGACGGTGAGGCCGCGTTCTTGCAGCAAACTGACCAGCCGCAGCTTATCTTCGGGACTGACGCGGGCGAACACGTTGACCTCATCTAAGCGTTCGCGCAGCTCATCATCGCTGAGGACTTCCAGGTCCAGGCCGGTCAGCGCCATGTCAGGGTTTATAAGCCCCAATTGGTGCGAAATTGCTGACGCGGTGGCGCGGTGATCGCCGGTGATCATTTTGATGCTGATACCGGCGTTCTGGCAGGTCTTAACGGCGGTGATGGCTTCTTCGCGTGGTGGATCGATGAAACCGAACAAGCCCAACAGCACCAGGCCTTCTTCGACGTCTTCGAAATCCAGCTCGACTTCATGGCTTTGGCCGGGCTTGCTTGCCACCGCCAACACTCGTTGCCCGCGCGCCGCCAGGGTTTCGGTGAGGCTGTGCCAGTACTCAACATCCAACGGTGCAACGCCCGCGTCGGTGCGCACGTGTGAGCACATCGACAACACCCGCTCCGGCGCGCCTTTTTGGAAGATAAAGGCCTCGCCGGTGTGGCTGTGGTGCAAGGTCGCCATGAACTTGTGCTCAGATTCAAACGGGATCAGGTCGGTGCGCGGGCATTGCTTAGCCACGGTTTGAGGATCTAATCCAGCCTTGATCCCGGCGATCAACAGCGCACCTTCCATGGGATCGCCATGCACGCGCCATTCGCCTTCGCGTTGTTCCAGTTCCGCGTCGTTGCACAACATCGCCGCACGCACAGCATCTTGCAAAACCGCAAGGCCGCTCACATGCACGTCCGCGCCGTCAATCTGAAAGCCGCCGTGGGGATCGTATCCGGTGCCCGACAGCTCAAACTGGCGCTCAGACGTGACGATGGTGCGCACCGTCATTTCGTTGCGCGTCAGCGTGCCGGTCTTGTCGGAACAGATGACGTTGACCTCGCCCAGGGTCTCGACCGCGGGCAGACGCCGTACGATGGCGTTGCGTGTCGCCATGCGCTGCACCCCGATGGCGAGCGTGATGGTCATGATCGCGGGCAAGCCTTCAGGGATCGCCGCCACCGCCAGACCGACGGCGGCCAAGAACATCTGCGTTGGGGTATAGTCTTGGACCAGCACGCCAAATGTAAAGGTCGCCGCCGCAATCAACAAAATCGCCCCGGTCAGCCAGCGACCGAATACGGACATTTTGCTGAGCAACGGCGTGGTCAGTTGCTCGACTCCCGCAACCAAGGTGCTGATGCGCCCGATTTCGCTGGCGGCCCCGGTGGCGATCACCACCCCCGCGCCTTGGCCGGACGTCACCAAAGTACCGGAATGGGCCATGCACAGGCGATCGGCCAAAACGGTGTGTTCCGCCAGCGGGGTGATGTCTTTGCCCACCGGCACGGATTCGCCGGTCAGCACCGCTTCTTGAATTTGCAGACCTTTGATGCGAAACAGCCGCACGTCGGCGGGCACCCGGTCGCCCGATTGCAAAAGCACCACATCGCCCGGCACCAACTCAGCCGCGTCCACCGTGATGCGGTGCCCGTCACGCATCGCCATGGCATGGGGCGACAGCATTTGGCGGATGGCGCGCAAGGCGTCTTCGGCTTTGCCTTCTTGAATGAAGCCGATGAGGGCGTTGATCAGCACCACTCCGACGATCACAGAGGTATCGATCCAGTGTTCCAGCACCGCCGTGGTTCCGGCGGCGGCCAGCAACACGTAAATCAGCATGTTGTGAAACTGCGCCAAAAACCGCAGCAGCGGCCCCTTGGGCTTCACTTCGGATAGTTTGTTGGGGCCGTAGCGGTCCAGGCGCTCCTGAACGCCGGTGGAACTCAGCCCTTCTGCGGAACTGTCCAGCGCAGCGAACACATACGCGCTCTCCTGGGCATGCCAAGGCGGCGTCGGGGGCGATTGGATCTTGGGATCGGAAATACGATTGGACATGAAGCGCCCCGAAAAGTGGAGAAAGATGTCTAAGTTCCACCTGACTATTATTTCATTTTTTGCTTACGCTTCAAAGCAATAGATGTGAAAGGATACACATGGTGTGCAACGTTCCCTTGTGATTGTTTGATTGGCTAGCGATAATCCGTGGATTAACTGGGGGCGCGGCATGACACCATCAATCACCATATTGGAAATCTTTGCCGTTGTTTTCCCGCTGGTCCTTGTCGCCATCGCCTTCTATCGCGGGGCGATGTACGAGTTCATGCAAATGATAGCGTGGATTGCTGCGATTGGGGTTGGTGAAGCGGTGCTCCCATATTCACGACCACTTGTTAAAACCGTGGTTCCGGGCTCATTGTTAGGCTATTTTGTCGCCGTCACCATAGTGGCCTTGCCCATTGCCGTGGTTGTCAGCCTGTTTAGCCGCGCCATCACCAATGAGGTCAACAGCTCGAAACTGGGGCTGTTCAATAGAGGTATAGGTGCTGCTTTTGGATTGGTGCGCGGTGCCGTGATTGTCTGGCTGGCCGTTGGCATGATGTCGTGGTCGTTTTTTAGATCTGCAGCTGAGGCCTATGATGCCCTTGATCGGGGGGCGCGTTCGGCAAAGCTTGAAATGATCGTTGTCGATATGCCTTTGTCCGATATCTTGTGTAATCGACTTGATCCCCCGTCGCCGACATTGGTGCGACGCCTAAAAAGCGCCGAAAAATCGATGTCGCCGATCATTCACGAAATTTGGCTATACGCTCACAGCCCCGAAGATTTCCATGTTCTCAACACGCTGCGTACAGTAAGTGTTTCGATTTGTGCAAAGTGACGTCATAATCCGCCCCATGACTGACAAGACACCCAATTCCGTTCCCCCTTCCGATCTCGATGGATTGTTGCAGTTGATGGCGCGGTTGCGTTCGCCTGACGGTGGCTGTCCTTGGGATATCGAGCAGACCTTTGCGTCCATTGCGCCGCACACCATCGAAGAAGCCTACGAGGTGGCCGACGCCATCGATCACGGCGATATGGCGCATTTGAAGGATGAGCTGGGCGATTTGCTGTTTCAGGTGGTGTTCTACGCCCAGATGGCCAAGGAACAAGGCGACTTCGACTTTCACGACATCGCCGCCGCCATCACCGACAAGATGATCCGCCGCCACCCCCATGTATTTGGTTCGCAAAGTGGTATCGACGATGCCGAGGCGCAGACTGTCAACTGGGAAGCGGTTAAAGCCGAAGAACGCAAAGCCAAATCTGACGGCAAGCGTCACGGGGCGCTGGATGACGTCAGCCCCGGCCTACCCGCCTTGATGCGCGCCAACAAACTGCAAAAGCGTGCCGCGCGGGTGGGCTTTGACTGGTCGGACGCCAAGCCGGTGTTCGACAAGTTTCGCGAAGAAGCGGCGGAACTGGAAGCCGAAATCGAGCGCGGCGATGCCCAAGCCATGGAGCACGAGGTCGGCGATTTGCTGTTCACCTGCGTGAATTTAGCGCGCAAGCTCGATATTGATCCTGAAACGGCGCTGCGCCATGCCAATGGACGCTTCGAGACACGTTTCGGCCACATTGAGCGCACATTGTGGACCCAAGACCGCAGCGTCGAAGACACCGTGCTTGAAGAATTGGATCGGCTGTGGGATCAAGCCAAAAAATCTTCGGGGTGGGTAAAAGATTAGGCTTGCACATAAGTGCCGTCTCGCCATCATAGGATCATGTTTAAAATGAATTTTAAAGCGTTTGCGGGCAAAGCTGTTTCTTTAGGCGTCACCGCGGCCTTGTTGGCGTCGTGTTACCTGCCGGCGCGTTTCGATGCGGAAATCGAGCTCGACAAAGCGGGTTATTATTCGCTGATATTCGACGGCTACCTAGCCGACATGGGGCTTTATCAAGGGCTCAAAGACGGCAAGATTTCTCCCGAAGAAGAAAAGACCAAAATGGCGGTGATCGAGCGCGACTTCGCCCGCGATTCCAGCACCAAAGAGTACCAGTACTACCGCGAAGGCCATTTTAGGGTGAAATGGGAACGTTCAGGCGACTTGCTGAAAGCCAAGACCGTCACCTTCATTCGTCGTAATGAATTGATTTTGCAGCTCAAATACATGGAAAAAGCGGGTTATATCATACTCGAAGGCAAATCCCTCACCAAGGATAACCGCCAACGCATTCAAGACATGGGGCTGGGCATGCAAGGCAAAATCCGCGTCAAAACGGATTTGGCGATCAAAAGCCACAACGCCACCACGGAAAAGAAAGACCCGCGCGATAAGCGGTTCACTTGGCTGGCATGGGATATCGCTTCGATCATGAGCCCGCGCCCGCGCGCGGTTTTCATCATTGAATAACCGGATTGAATAACCGGCAAAAAAAGGCGCACACCGCGAGGCGTGCGCCTTGATCTGTAGGGTTTTTAGCGCTTGAGACGGCGGAGCAAGCTTGACGTATCCCAACGCCCGCCGCCCATGGCTTGAACGTCTTTGTAAAATTGATCGACCAGCGCGGTGACGGGCATCTGCGCACCGTTGTTTTCGGCCTCACCCAGCACGATCGCCAAATCCTTGCGCATCCAATCGACGGCAAAGCCGAATTCGAATTGATCATCGACCATGGTGGCGCCGCGATTGTCCATCTGCCACGATTGTGCGGCGCCCTTGGAAATCACGTCGAGAACCAGCTTGCTGTCCAGCCCCGCCATTTCGGAAAAATTGAGCGCTTCGGCCAAGCCTTGCAACGCACCGGCGATGCACACCTGGTTGACCATTTTGGTCAGCTGGCCGCTGCCGCTGGGGCCCATCAGGGTGACGGCGCGTGAAAAGGTGTCGATCACCGGCTGGGCAGTGGCGAAGGCAGCCGCGTCCCCACCGCACATTACGGTCAACGCGCCGTTTTGCGCCCCGGCTTCGCCGCCCGATACGGGCGCGTCGATAAAGCTGACGCCGCGTTCCTTGGCGGCCGCGTAAAGCTCACGCGCGACTTCAGCCGACGCAGTGGTGTTGTCGACGAAGATCGCGCCGGATTTCATCCCGCCCAGCGCGCCATTTTCGCCCATCACCACGGAACGCAGATCGTGGTCGTTGCCGACGCATGAAAACACGATGTCAGCGCCTTCGGCCGCAGCCGCGGGGGTATCTGCTTTGGAACCGCCGAATTCAGCCACCCATTTTTCGCTTTTGGCCGCAGTGCGGTTGTAAACCGTGGTGGCGTGACCGGCTTTTTGTAGGTAACCGGCCATGTGATAGCCCATGACGCCAAGGCCGAGAAACGCGGTATTCATGCGGGGGTGCTCCTTAAGTGCAAATGGATATGAAGTTTACGGGGTGTCTTAACCCTTAAACAGGACCTCATGCAAGGTATCAAAAGTGTGCTCATTGGGGGCCAGCAAAAGGTGTTCTCCGGCGCCGATACGGGCTGGATCATAAACGCTTTTGTCTTCACGAATGCGGCCATAACCGCACGCTTCTTCGATCATCAACGTACCCGCAGCGTGATCCCACGGCATCAGCTGCCCGCCGTAAAGGGCAAAGTGAATTTTACCCAGCAGCAGATCGAGATACTCACGCCCGCAGCAATGGTAGCGTACCAAGTGCTGGGGTAAGCCCGCTTCACCACCATCTTTGCGTGCTTGCACGCGTTTGCGCACGCCATCGCCCAGTGATCCGGTCATCTGGTCCAACGTCACAGGCGGTTCGATGGTGAGCTTTCGTCCGGCTAAATAGACCCCTTCTCCGCGCCGTGTGGTGGCGCAAACTCCGGCAATAGGGTCATAGATCCATCCCATCTGGGTTTCGCCGCCTTCGACCAAGGCGCAGATCATGGCGAAGCACGGCTTGCCTTGGGCGAAGTTGTTGGTGCCGTCTAGCGGGTCAACCACCCACACAGCCTGATCGCCGGTCAAACGATTGAGGATTTCGGGATTGCGAAAGCAGTCTTCTTCGCCGATCACGGTGCTGTCGGGCAGCAGTTTGCTCAAACCCTCATGAAGGCGGTTTTCCGCCTCTAGGTCAGCCGTCGTGACCACGTCACGCGCATGGGCTTTGGTTTGAATGTCTTCACTTTGGAGTTGGCCAAAGCGCGACAGGATTTCCTGCTCCGCAACTTGGCGAAGCAGCTCTTCCACGTTGTGTACCAAAGTGTCCATGGGTTCATTTTTCGTCATCGCAGAGCTCCACACAAGTACGCAATAGCAGATGGAGGAAATTTATGGCGAAAAAACGTCCCGGTCGCGTTTGAAGCCGGCTTTCAAAGCGTCGAGGTACAGATAAGTCGCGGCGTCCTGGTCGCCCTTTTGCTTCATGGCGCGCACCACGAAGGCGCAAAACGCGACGGCCTCGGCTTTGCCATGCAGGCCGAAGGTGTCCGATATCTCTTGCAAACCGTCATGGGTGATTTTGCGCGCCATGACATTCAGCTGCGATTTTACAAAGCGATGCTTATCACGCCATTTGCGCTGCGCTTCTGCTGTGGCCATTGATTTATCCTTTCGACCCTTCTGGGTTGATGAAAGTAAAGCATCGTTATTATCTACTAGTAGATATACACTTGTCAAGAGAGAATCGGCACGAAATAAGGCCGCTGGGTTGGGGGCGCACAAAAGCCGCGCGGTTGCAAAAGCGCCCGGCGGTTCCACAGACATGAATTTGGGATGATTTAGTGTTGGGCTTTGAGTTGCTCGAAGCGGCGTGCGTTGGCGGGTTCCAAACGCACGGTCATGTGAACGCCGTGTTCATCGTCGGTGCGTTCGATCACTTCACCGTGATTGTAGAGCCACGATTGTAATTTGCCATCGTGGGCTTTGAGCGTCACGGTGAGGGTTTCTTGGGCGCGCGACAGGCGCACTTCGACCGCTTCAAGAAATTCATCGACGCCCTCGCCCGTTACCGCCGACATCAACACCACCGGGGAGTCCGCACGGCGCACGATGTTGGCTTGGACCTCGTGTTCATCCGCATCGAGAAGGTCGGATTTGTTGCGCACTTCGATCATCGCGTCGTTGATGCGTTCATCGTCCAGGCCAAGGCCTTTCATGACCTCGGCGACGTCGGCTTTTTGCGCTTCGCAGTCGGGGTGCGACATGTCACGCACATGGACGATGACTTCGGCTTCCAGCACCTCTTCCAAGGTGGCGTGGAAGGCTTCGACCAGTTCGTGGGGCAAGTCAGAAATGAAGCCAACCGTGTCGGACAGGATGATGTTTTTGCCCGACGGCAGTTCAAGATTGCGCATGGTCGGGTCCAAGGTCGCGAACAGCTGATCTTTGACGAACACATCTGACTGGGTCAAGCGGTTGAACAGGGTCGATTTTCCGGCGTTGGTGTAGCCCACCAGCGCGACAATCGGATACGGCACCTTGCGCCGCGCCTTGCGGTGCAATTCACGGGTGCGTTTGACGTCTTTCAACAAGCGCTTGAGCTTGGCGATGCGCTGATCGATGAGGCGGCGATCGACTTCGATCTGGGTTTCGCCGGGCCCGCCCATGAAGCCCGCACCGCCGCGTTGACGTTCCAAGTGGGTCCAAGACCGCACCAAGCGCGAACGCTGGTAGGTCATGTGCGCCAAATCAACTTGCAGGCGGCCTTCTTTGGTGCGCGCGCGTTCGCCGAAAATCTCCAAAATGATGCCGGTGCGGTCCAGCACCTTGCAGTCCCAAGCGCGTTCCAGGTTGCGTTGCTGCACGGGGCTGAGCTGGGTATCGATGACCACCACCCCAACGTCGCGACCTTTGACGATAGCGTCCAGGCGCTCCAGCGTGCCTTTGCCGAAGTAAGTTCCCGGTTTTAGCCCGCTGAGAGCGACGATTTCGGTGGCAACGATGTTCAGGTCGATGGCTTCGGCGAGACCGACGATTTCCGCAAGGCGTGCTTCAGGCGCACGCGAAATCGCGCTGTCGCTCTTGCGGGTAGCGGATTTCAAATAGGGATGAATGACCAGACAGCGTTCGCCCTTGGCATAATCGCCATCGGCGTACTCTTCTGAGCCGGTCGCTTCTAAATCAGGTTCTTCGAGGGCAGAATCTTGACAAGCAAAATCCTCGACGTCCTCCCCCAAGGCGTCGTCGTCATGTGTGTCGTTGCCCTCTCCCCCTACGGAGTGACTAGACAATGCGCATCATTCGTCAGTGTCGCCAGCAGTCTCAGGCTCAAACAGCTGAATCGGCTGCGAAGGCATGATGGTGGAAATGGCGTGCTTGTAAACAAGCTGAGTATGACCGTCACGGCGCAAAAGCACCGAAAAATTATCGAACCACGTCACAATGCCCTGAAGTTTCACGCCGTTCACCAGGAATACGGTGACAGGTGTCTTCTGTTTACGGATGTGGTTGAGAAAGACGTCTTGGACGTTCTGTGATTTTTCCGAAGCCATGGTTGCTTCCTTATTAAGATTATCAGCACGGACCCTCCGGAATTGGAATCCGTGCCATTATTTTTTCCCATGTAGGCCGAAAGTACGGAGATTGCATGAAAGGCTTGTTGCCCCCCTTTTGCGCCCCCCGCGAAAAGGCCCCCCCAGATGGAATGGCAGATATTACAGGTTCTTGGCGAAATTGGAAAGCCCTAGCGGCGTGTCTAAATACAGCGCCGGATCGGCCCCTGCGAACTCCCCATTTGTGGGTGGTTCGGCACGCATCAGAACCGGCGTGCAGCCCGCATTCAGCGCGCATTCCATGTCGATGCGCGCATCGCCCGCGAACCATACGTCGGGACCGGGCGCAATCCCACTGCCCGCCAGCGCCATCATCACCGGCTCCGTTGCGGGCTTGTCGCGGGGCGCGTCGGTGGCCCCGATGATGTGGCCGAAGTGTTTGTCCCAGCCCAGTTTTTGCGCCTCGGCGCGCAACAGCTTGCCGGTCTTGTTGCTGACCACGCCGAGATAAATGCCGAGCGCGGAGAGCTCTTCAAGCATCTCAGCCGCTCCATCCAAGGGCGTCAGGCGATCCAGATGGATCGCTTCGAAGTGGCCGTAGAACGTTTTGCCCGCCTGTTCCCAGGCGTCGCCGAACAATTCTGGAAAGCTGTCGCGCAATGACTTTGCCACCCGCGCCTTGGTATCGTCCAAGCTCCACGGTTCGACGTCGTATTCCGCGAAGGTCGCGTTCAGGGCGTCGCGGATGATCAGCCAGCTGTCGACCAGGGTGTTGTCCCAGTCGAAAATGATCGCCTGAGGACGGGTGTTTGGGAGGCGCGTATTGGGCAATCCGGTCATCACGGCGCACCCTGTTTCATGTAGGCGCCATAAAGTTCGATTACATTGCGACAGAACGGGCCGCACGCGCCATCGCCAATTTGCGTATCGTCGATGTGCGTCACCGGGCGCACCATCACCGTTGACGAGGTGGTGAACGCTTCGCGCGCAGCTTTGGCTTCATCAAGGCTGAAGGTGCGCTCGACGTACTTCAGATTGTTTTGTTCAGCCAGTGTCATCACCGTTTTGCGGGTGATGCCGCCCAAAATGGCGTGATCGGTGTGGCGTGTGACCAGCTCGCCGTCCGCCGTGACGATCCAGGCATTCGACGATGAGCCTTCGGTGATAAAACCGTTCTCGTCCAAAAGCCACGCTTCCGCCGCCCCTTGAGCGTAAGCGGCGGTTTTGCACATGACGCCTGCAAGCAACTGTACTGTCTTGATGTCACAGCGTTTCCAGCGGATGTCGGGGGCCGTGATGACGCGCACCCCTTTCAATGCGGTTTTGGCATCGAACGGTTTTTGGCGTATCACCGTCATCACCAAGGTCGGTGTCAGCCCCTTCGGCGCGGTAAAGTCGCGTGGCGAGACACCGCGGCTGATTTGCAAATACAGACTGCCAAAGTTGATGCGGTTGATACGCAACAGCTGGCGCATGACCAATTTTAGCGCCGCCCGGCTCATCGGTAGCGGGATGGCGAGCTCGCCCAACGAGCGCTGCAAACGATCCAGATGGCCCTCTTCATCGATCAAGCGACCGCCTTGCAGGGCGAACACTTCATACACCGCGTCGGCGAACTGAAAGCCGCGATCTTCGATGTGCACACTGGCGTCGCGATGCGGGACGTAGCGACCGTTGACGTATGAGATCGTCATTCTAAAAGTACTCAAGCTGGACGGAGAACATTTTTTCCACCTGGGCGATGATGTCGCTGGTGGCGAACACCACAACGCGGTCTTTGGCGAGAATGATGGTGTTGCCGCGCGGACTGATGACTTCGTCGCCACGGACCACCGCGCCGATCACCATGCCGTCGGGTAAATCGGCTTCTTTCAAGGGCTTGCCGACCATCGGCGAGGTTTCCAGGGCTTCGGCTTCGATCAATTCGCCGAACCCTTCGCCGAGCGTGTGCACTGAATGGATGCGCCCGCGGCGCACGTGTTGAATGATCGTCGAAACGGTGATGTTGCGCGGATCGACCACCACGTCGATGCCCAACGATCCGATCAGGCTTTCGTATTCGCCTTTGTTGATCAGCGTGATGGCGCGCTGGGCGCCTTCGCGTTTGGCCAAAAGCGATGACAAAATGTTGTTTTCATCATCGTTGGTGACCGCAATGATGGTTTCGGTCATCGCCACATTGGCTTCGTCCATGATCTGGGTGTCGAGCACATCGCCTTGGATGACCATGGTCTTTTTCAGGCGGCTGGCGCACAAGCTGGCTCGTTCCGGATCCCATTCGATCAATTTGACGTTGAGTTTGCTTTCCGACGTTTCCAATTCTTCGGCCAAGAACAGGCCGATGTTGCCGCCACCGAAAATCACCAGACGGCGGGCTTCTTGCTCATCATGACCGAACGCGGCCATGGCGCGGTCTTGTTTTTCGGAATCGGCGACGAAATAGACGCTATCGCCCGGCAGCATTTGGCTGTCGGCGTCGGGCACTATGAAGGTGCCGTCGCGCACGATGCCGATGACGGTGATCGACAAATCCGGGAACAATTGATTGATTTGGCGCAGTGGCGTGTTGACCAAAGGACAGGCCTTGCCGCAGCGCACCCCCAGCAGTTTCACCTTGCCACCGACCAGGGGAATCATTTCGAACGCACCCGGCACCGTTAAGCGACGCTGAATGGCGCGCGCAACCTCGATTTCGGGTGAAATGATCACGTCGATGGGCATGTGTTCGCGCGAAAACAGGTTTGCCCACATCGGCTGCAAATAAGCCTGGGCGCGGATGCGTGCGATCTTGGTCGGCACCCCGAACAACGAATGGGCAACCTGACAGGCAACCATGTTGGCTTCATCGGCCGCGGTCACGGCAATGATCATGTCGGCATCTGCGGTTCCCGCGCGCTCCAATACGTCGGGGCGCGATGCATGACCGATCACGCCTTGCACATCCAGCGTGTCGGAAATCCGCCGGACCAGCTCGGGTGATTGATCGATCACCGTTACATCATTGTTTTCACGCGATAAATGCTGAGCAATGTGGAACCCCACTTGCCCGGCGCCGCATACGATTACTTTCATGGAAGTTACCTTCCCCTCATTTACAGAAACAAAAGCGGTTATCCGCTCTTTTTCGTCATATCATCGCCGGTGAGTCCCAGCGATTTCAGCTTTCGATGCAAGGCCGAACGTTCCATGCCGACGAATTCCGCCGTACGTGAAATATTGCCGCCAAAGCGGGCAACCTGCGCCAGCAGATAATCGCGTTCAAAGGCTTCACGGGCTTGTTTCAGAGGCAATCCCATCACTTCGCTGCCGCCATTCATGCCCGTCGCTGCAATATTTCCCGAAATCAATTCACTGGGCATATTTTCGGCGCGGATCGGATCGTCGGTGCCGCCCGGGGCCATGATCAGCAGGCGTTCGATGATGTTTTTGAGTTCGCGCACGTTACCGGGCCAATCGTAAGCCTGTAACGTGGCAACCGCGTCTTCGGACAGGCGCCGTCCCGGCTGACCTGCACGGCGCGCCGCTTGGCTGATGAAATGCGACGCCAGCATCGGAATGTCTTCACAGCGCGCTTTGAGCGGCGGCACGGCAATAGGCACCACGGACAAGCGATAGAACAAATCCTCGCGAAAGTGTCCGGCGGTTATTTCCGCTTGAATGTCGCGGGTTGCGCTGGCGACCACACGGACATCGACTTCGACCTTGGTGGTGCCGCCGACCCGCTCAAAGATTTGTTCTTGCAGCACCCGGACGATTTTGCCCTGGGTTTCAAGCGGCATGTCGGTGACTTCGTCGAGAAACAGCGTGCCGGTGTGCGCGGCCTCGAAATAACCCACTTTACGACCACCCTCGCCGTCGTCGGCGGGGGTTTCGGTGCCGAAAAGCTCAATTTCCAGGCGTTCGGGTTCCATGGTGGCGCAATTGACCACCACAAATGGCCCCGCCGAGCGCGCTGAACGATCATGTAGCATGCGCGCGACCACTTCTTTGCCGCAGCCGCTGGGCCCGGTGATCAGCACCCGCGAATTGGCCGGAGCAACGCGCTCAACAGACTGGCGCACGTGAGAAATCACCGTAGAGGTGCCGACCAAGTTGTCGTCGGAATCGGTGCGCAGGCGCAATTCTTCGTTTTCACGTTTAAGGCGTGCGGCTTCGATGGCGCGTTCGACCACCAACACCAGACGGTCGGCCTTAAAGGGCTTTTGAATGAAATCGTAAGCGCCGTCTTTGAGCGCCTTGACCGCCGTTTCGATGGTGCCGTGGCCGCTCATCATCACCACCGGCAGGCTGGGGTGGCGCTTTTTGACGGCGGTGAGGATTTGCAGACCGTCCATCTGGCTGCCTTGCAGCCAGATGTCGAGCAACAGCAAATTCGGACGGCGCATTTCAATCATTTCAAGCGCTTGGGCATCGCTTGCGGCTTCGCGCGGTTGGAAACCTTCGTCTTCCAAAATACCGGCAACCAGCGCGCGGATGTCCGCTTCGTCGTCAACAATGAGGATGTCTTGCCCCATGAAACTTTTTACTCGCTCGCTTGGGCCAGGACGGTATCGGCCGGTTGAGATGGTGCGTCGTCTTGCGGGGGAAACATCAAGGTCGCACGTGCGCCCCCTTCGCGTCTATTTTCAAGTATCAGATCACCGCCATGATCTTCCATGATTTTCTTCACAATCGCCAGTCCCAGTCCGGTGCCTTTGGCGCGGGTGGTGACGTAGGGTTCGGTTAACTGGGCCAAATCCGTTTGCGGCAGGCCGGTTCCGTTGTCTTCCACTGCAATGGAGGCGCGCGGGCCGCGGGGGGTATCTTGTTGCGATAAGGTGAAACGAATCCACCCCGGCGGTGCGCCCTCGCCTTCGGATTGCATGCGCTCAGTGACCGACTCGGCGGCATTTTTTAAGATATTGGTCAAAACCCGCGTCACCTGCTGGGAATCGCACAGGGTTTTGACATCTGTTTGCGGCAGCTGGTCTTCCAACACGATGTCGGTAGAGCGGTTGCGTTCCAAAAACAGTGATTGGCGGCAAATTTCCGATAGATTTTCCCGTTTCAGCACCGCCTGGGGCATGCGCGAAAAGGATGAAAACTCATCCACCATACGGCCCAGGTCTTCGACTTGGCGAATGATGGTTTCGGTGCACGTCACAAAGGTTTCCGGATCGTCTTTGATTTGCTTAAGGTACTTGCGTTTGAGGCGTTCCGCCGCCAATTGGATCGGCGTCAGCGGGTTCTTGATTTCGTGCGCGATGCGCCGCGCCACACCCGACCATGCGGCCTTGCGCTGCGCGGATTGTAGCTCGGTGATGTCATCAAACGTCAAAACGTAACCGAACACGTCGCCTTCCAACTGCTCGGCGGCGATGGAGACCATCAGCGTGCGGGCATGTCCGTCGCGGGTGACGGTGATTTCGGATCTCGCCACGCGGTCCGGGCGGTCCATCGCTTCGCCAAGAACTTCGGACATTTCCGGTACGATCTCGGCCAGATGGCGCTCGCAGACGTCTTGCAAATCGGTACTCAGCAACAAGCTTGCGGTGCGGTTGGGCAGATTGATGCGACCGTCCCCATCCAAGCCCACGACACCTGCGGATACACCCGCCAAAACGGTTTCGGTAAAGCGACGGCGTTCATCGAGCTTACGGTTCATATGCATCAGGCCGTCTTGTTGCTGTTCAAGACGCCCGGTCATGTCGTTGAAGGCTTTAGATAAGGTGCCGAACTCGCCGATGGTGTCATCGACCTCCACGCGCTGGCTGAGATCGCCCGATGAAACCCCCTCTGCCGCTTCAATCAGCCGCGAAATGGGCCGCGCCATCTGGTTGGCCAGCGTCATGCCGATCCACACCGCAGCCAGCAGCAACAGCAACGACACCATGGCGAAGATGGCGACGAAGGTGATTTGGATTTTACCGCTGCTTTCTTCCAGCCTCAGATAGGTTTGCGAAGCTTCGCGCACGCTTTCCATGTTCGACAGCACTTTCGCATCGACAAAGCGTCCGACCAGCAAATACGCGCTGATGTAGCGATCCAAGCGCACCAAGGCGCGCACCTGATCGGCGTTGGGTGCGGTCAAAATCACCAATTCACCATGGTCGGCGCGTTCAATCGCACCGGGTGGCATGTCGCCCACACCCAACGACAGCATGGAATATTGAGATCGCGCCATGATCTGGCCGCTGCCGTCGAGCACCGTGGCTTCTGTGAGGTTGCGTTCAATCGAATGGTTGGACAAGGCGCGCGCCAACAAGCGGGGATTGGCGGTGAGCAAGGCTTGGTCACGGTTGAGATCGTTGACCATCGCCAGAACGTCGGCGCGAATGTTTTGGATATGTTCGTCGAAATACGCCCCGGCCACAGCTTGCGAGGCGTCCACCGCCGTGCGCACGCGCTCGGAAAACCATGAATTGAAGCCGAAATTGAGAAACAGCGCGGCGAACACCGTCACCAAAATGGCCGGGGTCACCGCCAGCAGGGAAAACATCACCACCATGCGCACATGCAGCGCCGAACCCGCCATGCCCTTGCGGCGTTGCACCCACATGCCGACTGTGCGGTGGGTGATGACCAAGGCCAACAACAGCAAAATCACCAGATCCGCGACCAGCAAGGCCTGCAATTTTTGCGGATCGGGCGTGCCGGTACCGGTCGAGGTGCCGGTCAAAAGCCCGAACGTGGCGATCCCAGACAAAATTGCGCTGGTGGCGAGCACAAACGCCAAGCGGCGACTGACCAGCAGGTGTGATAGCTTTTTGCGCAGCATAAGTTGGAATTCACCCAACGGTTTTGCGGACTGCTCGCTCATGAAAGCCCTTTCGGCGGCTTTAAGGACGCTATGTGTAAAAACGCTACTTGGCGCCGCCCCGGATCACGGGAATATCGAGTTCGCGAATTTTCTTGCGCAAGGTATTGCGGTTCAAGCCCAAAACATCCGCCGCGCGGACTTGGTTGCCACGGGTAGCATCTAAGGTGAGCTGCAACAAGGGGCGCTCGATTTCATGCAGGATGCGATCGTACAAACCCGAAGCCGGCAGGCTGTCGCCATGGGCGGCGAAATATGACTTTAGGTGACGCTCTACCGATTGTGCTAATCCGCCACCGTCGCCTTCGGGTATGCTGGCCGGGGCTTCGGCCAATTCCATCTCAATGGTTCCCAGGCCCACCTCTTCTTCCGCACACAGCGCGGCAAGGCGCTTGACCATGTTTTCCAACTCACGCACGTTGCCCGGCCAGGTATGGCGCTTGAGCCGTTCCATAGCGGGCGGCGCGATGGTTTTCCACGGCAGGCCATCACTGGCGGCTTGAGCGAGGAAATGGCGAATCAGTTCCGGAACATCCTCGGAGCGTTCGCGTAACGGCGGCAGACGCAACGGTGCGACGTTGAGGCGGAAATACAGATCTTCGCGGAAAATGCCTTGCCGGATCAATTGCTTAAGGTCGCGGTGGGTGGCGGCGATGATGCGCACATTGGTTTTGATCGGGGTCCGCCCGCCGACGGTGGTGTATTCGCCTTCTTGCAACACGCGCAGCAAGCGGGTCTGGGCTTCCAAAGGCATATCGCCGATTTCGTCGAGAAACAACGTGCCGCCTTGGGCTTGTTCGAAGCGCCCGGCGCTGCGGTTGGTGGCGCCGGTGAACGAGCCCTTTTCATGACCGAACAATTCCGATTCGATCAAGTCGCGGGGGATCGCCGCCATGTTGACGGCGACAAACGGTTTGTTGCGTCTGGCGCCATAGTCGTGCAGCGCGCGCGCCACCAGTTCCTTACCGGTGCCCGATTCGCCGTTGATAATCACCGACAGGTCGGTTTGCATCAACCGGGCGATGGAACGATAGATGGCCTGCATCGCCGTGGACCGTCCGATGAGGGGTAATTCTTCATCATCATCGGGATGGGCTTTTGCTTGTTTTGACGGCCTTGATGCTTCAAGTCCACGCTGAACAACGGACACCAATTCTTTGATATCAAAAGGTTTTGGGAGATACTCAAACGCACCGCGTTCGGTCGCTTTCACGGCTGTCAAAATAGTGGTTTGCGCGCTCATGACGATGATGCGCAGGTTGGGCCTGATTTTTAAAATGCGCGGCACCAAGTCGAGGCCGTTTTCGTCGGGCATCACTACATCGGTGATCACCAAATCACCCAAACCTTCGGAAACCCAATTCCACAACGTCGAGGCGTTGGAGGTGGTGCGCACTTCGAAACCCGCGCGGGTCAGGGCCTGTTCGAGCACGGTGCGGATGGAGGCATCGTCGTCGGCAATCAAAATGGTCGAGCCTGCGGTCATGCGTCGATGTTCCTTACACTGTGCTGTCTGGGCTGTCGTCGGGATAGAGGCCGGATTGATCGTTGGTGTCTTTGGGCATGTCTTCGGGCGGTAGAGGCTCTTTGGACATGGGCAAAAGAATGCGAAATTCGGTGCGTCCAGGATTGCTTTTGAAATCGATCACGCCACCGTTGTCGCCGACGATTTTAGACACCAGGGCGAGCCCCAATCCACTGCCCTTGGGCTTGGTTGTAACAAACGGATCGAACAGATGGTCTTGCATATCCACCGTGACGCCAGGACCGTTGTCGCAAATGGTGATGGACAACGGCAAATGCACCCGGCTTTGCGAACCGGGCATGGCGAAGCGCACACCGTGTTGGTAAGCGGTTTTCATGTGCACCTCGCCGTTTTCCTGTGGCACCGCTTCGCAGGCGTTTTTGATCAAGTTCAAGAACACCTGGATCAATTGGTCGCGGTTACCCGAAACCGGCGGCAAGGACGGATCGTATTCGGCGATGAAGTGTACGTGTCGGCCAAAACCGTTTTCGGCGATGCGCCGCACCCGGTCGAGCACCTGGTGAATGTTCACCGGACCGGTTTTGATCGGTGCGCTTTCGGAAAAAATTTCCATGCGTTCGACCAAGTCCTTGATGCGATCGACTTCGTCTTGGATCAGGCGGGTCAGTTCCTGGTCGTCTGCACTGGCGTTGGTTTCCAGCAATTGTGCTGCGCCGCGAATGCCCGACAACGGGTTTTTGACCTCGTGCGCCATCATCGCCGACATGGCGGCGATGGTCCGGGTGGCGTCGCGATGGGTCAGACGATGATCGATCTGATCGGCGATGGAGCGTTCATGAAACGTCAGCACCACCGCGCCCGGAACCTCGACCATCGGTGCGGCTTGCACGTTGACCAGACGTTGCCCGGTTTTGGGAGTGTCGAGCGCTAGGCCATGCTCGGTGATGGCGCTCATGCCGCCGCGCACTTGTTGGATCAGCTCAAAAATGGGGCTGTTGGTGGGCAACAGGGCCGTGATCGCGTTGCGGGCCAAGCTTGAACGGCTGCGCGCGAACAGCTGTTCCGCGGCCGCATTGGCGTACAGCAACCGATCATCCTCAGCCACCACCAGCACGGCGGTGCCAAGCGCATTGAGCACCGCCCCGGCCTCAAAGTTTGAGCCTGCCGTGCCAAAGGGGTCTTTTTTGTGGGCTTGGTTGCCCATTTAAGCGGCCTTGCTTTTGTTATCTGGGCTATAACCGCGTTCGATCAGCGGCTCGAAAAAAGCCCGCACGTAATCGACCACGGTATCCGCATCGGTGCTGGTGAAAATCGAAGCGCGAAATTCAGCAGATCCCGGCAAGCCCTTGGAATACCATGCAATGTGCTTGCGCATGTTGCGGATGCCCAGCTCTTTACCGTAATGCGACTGCATCGCGTCGTAATGGCGCAGAATGATGTTCATAAGCTCTTCAAGGGTCGGCTCAGACAAGCGTTCGCCGGTTTTGAGAAAATGCGCGACTTGTGACGGAAACCACGGGCGGCCATAGGTGCCGCGCCCGATCATCACCCCATCCGCGCCGGAGCGTTTGAGCAGCTCTGCCGCGTCATCGAGGGTGTTGACGTCGCCGTTGCCGGTCACCGGGATGCTGACGGCATCTTTGACTTCGCCGATGAAGTCCCAATCGGCGTGACCGCGATACATCTGACAGCGGGTGCGACCATGAACCACCAGAGATTGGATGCCGCACTCTTCGGCGATGCGCGCTAAATTGGGAGCGTTGCGGTTGTCATCATCCCAGCCGGTGCGCATTTTCAACGTCACCGGCAGGCTGACGGCTTTCACCGCCGCTTCCAAGATGCGTCCGGCCAACAGTTCATCCTTCATCAGCGCCGAGCCCGAATAGTGGTTGACCACTTTTTTCGCCGGGCAGCCCATGTTGATATCGATGAGCGCCGCACCGCGGTCTTCGTTGAGCTTCGCGGCTTCCGCGATGTCTTCGGGGTTGGTGCCCGCCAGTTGCACCGACATGGGGTATTCGTCGGCGCACCCGGTCGACATGCGTAGGGTCTTTTTGTTGGCGTAAATCATCGCCTTAGAGGCAATCATTTCCGACACCACAAGCCCCACGCCAAACGATTTAACCAAACGGCGATACGGCATGTCGGTGACGCCGGCCATGGGCGCCAGCATCACGTTGCTGCTCAGTTCGACGGGACCGATTTTGTAGCTCATGGATTGGGGTGTCTTACGCTTTTGTCATACGGATCGATTTGCTGCCCATTTATTGTGCAAAACGCATCAAAAAGCAAGCTGTCGTGCACTTAGCGTACAGAATATGGAAATGTTATGGTCTCGGCTTAGGCCATCAGAACGTCGGTGACCACCTTGACGCCGAGATAGCCCAGCGTAAGCAACAGATAGGCCAGCAGCACGATGCGCGCCGCCTTGCGTCCGCGCATGCCGGTTTTGTGATGGGCGTAAAGTAATGCGCCGATGATCACGAAGGTTGATACGCTCAAAACGGTTTTGTGATCGAAGACCAAAAATTGGCCCATCGATTGGTATTCCGCCGCCATGCCGGTGACCAAACCGAGGCCCAAGATCGCCTCGCCCCAGCCCAACAGCCGCACGGTGAGAAATTCACAATCAGCGACGGACGGAAGTTTGTGGGTGAGCTTGGTCGGGCGCTTGGACTTCAAGGCGCGTTCTTGCAGAAAGGCCGCCAATGCGGCAACGGCGGCAATGGTGACCAGACCGTAGGTGACCACCGAAACCGCAATATGCAAAACCACCCAACCGTCGAGGACGCCGGTTTGCAAACCGTGCCCCGCCGCGTGAGCCCAAATCAGGCCGAACGCACCGATGGCCATCATGTAAGGTGCGATCAAAGGCGTCAGGCGCCAAGATTCCTTCACCGACCACGACAGCATCGCGAACAGCGCCATGGTCACCGCGACGGTGACCCACAGCGCCGCGCTCAGCCCCGCTTGCCATTGGCTTGAGGTTAGCGCCAAGGCCCAGATGCCGGTGCCCATGACGCCCAATATAATGGCGCTCCAATGGGCATGGTCGGCGGTGGCGTCCTTGCGATGCATGACAAGGGCCGCAGGCAGCAATGAAAAGATGGCGATCAGGTTGTAAGCGACGGTTTGAGACATGGCCGCATTGTTTGCCCTAAAGGCATAAAGATGCAAGTGAAATGGTTGGGAAAATGATACCCGCGCGATTGTTGAGGTGTTAGCTTAAGCGCTTGGATTGAAGGGTTTTGAGGTTTCATCGATATGGTCAAGACGGTTGCGTTGGTGGTTGCCGCAGGGCGTGGACGGCGCTTTGGCGGTGATCTGCCGAAACAATACGCCCGGCTGGGCGCGCACACGGTGCTGCGCCACACGGTTTTGCGCTTACTTGAGCACCCGGGCGTGGACGCCGTCGGCTGTGTCATTCACCCCGATGACCGGGCTTTATATGACGGCGTGCTGGACGGTCTCGACCTGCTCGCCCCGGTGAACGGCGGTGAAACCCGTCAAGAGTCTGTGCGTTTGGGCCTGTTAAGCCTTTCGCATCTCGGACCAAATAAGGTTTTGATCCACGACGCTGCACGCCCGTTCGTCAGCCGGGCGTTAATTGATGGCGTGATCGACGCGCTTGATGTGCATCCCGGCGCCCTGCCCTCGGTTGCGGTGGCCGATACCTTGAAACGCGGCCGGGACGGCCTGATCGAAGATACGGTGTCGCGCGAAGGCCTGTACCGCGCCCAAACCCCGCAGGGCTTTCGTTTTGATGATATCGTCAAAGCTCATGAAATGTATGCCGGGCAAGAGCTCACCGATGACGCCCAGTTGTTTGAGCGCGCCGGGCTCAACGTCGCCTTGACGCCTGGGGCGCAAGACAACTTTAAAATCACCACCCAAGAGGATCTGATGCGCGCTGAACGTTTATTGGCTACTCAAAGTGAAATCCGATCGGCCCAGGGCTTTGATGTGCACCGTCTGGGCGACGGCGGGCTTGTCACCTTGTGTGGTGTCGAGATCACCCACAACCACGGCTTGGTCGGACATTCAGACGCCGACGTGGCGCTGCATGCGCTGACCGATGCATTGCTGGGCGCCATCGGTGCGGGTGATATCGGTCAGCACTTCCCACCATCTGATGCCCAATGGAAAGGCGTTTCGTCGGATCGCTTTGTAAGCCATGCCGCTCATTTGGTTCACGGACGCGGTGGCGAAATCGTCAATGTGGATATAACGCTGATTTGCGAAGCGCCGAAAATCGGCCCGCACCGCACCGCCATGGTTGCGCGGGTGGCAGACATTTTGGGGATCGCTACAGATCGCGTGTCGGTCAAGGCGACCACCACGGAAGGCTTAGGTTACACCGGGCGCGGTGAAGGCATTGCCGCGCAAGCGATGGCGTCTGTGCGTTTACCGATTTAGAGGGCCTACGTAGATTGGTGGACTGGCGCACCTTAGCCAGTTGATTTACTATAAGAATCGGGAACAGGGAAAGCAGCGCCTTAGAGCGATGGACTTGTTTTGTGCTTTGAGGGCCCAATAAAAAAACGAAACGGGCTTAGTTGATGGAAAAATTATCTTTTGATCAGATTGACATCTTGTTGATCGATCCTGATCGGGTTGTGCGAACCGCCATTCGCAACATATTGATGGATAACGGTTTTCGCCACGTTACCGTGGGTAGTGGCATGTCCGATATCGAGATGAAGTTGCGCATCGGCATGCCCGATTTGCTGATCTCCGATATCAAACTTGAAGATGGCGATTTGAACAGGTTTGTCTTTCAGTTGCGTCATCACAACGTCGGCTCCAATCCGTTTTTGCCGGTGATCGTCACCGCATGGTCGCCCACCACCGAAGACGTGCGCGCCATCGTGCAATCGGGCGCCGACGACATGATCACCAAGCCGCTTTCGGCGGGACAGATCTTGCAGCGCATCAGGGCGCTGATCAAAGCGCGCAAGCCCTTTGTGGTGACCAGCGGCTACATCGGTCCCGATCGGCGCAAACCGGGTGCCGATCATGACCGCGGCGAAAAAATCGACCCCATCGAGGTTCCCAACACCCTGCGTGTTAAGGCGCTGGGTGAACGCAACGCCGACATCAACGAAATCCAGTCGCAAATCGACGCCTGCATCATAAAGGTCAACTTGGAAAAGCTCGACCGCCATTCACACCAAATCACGTGGCTGGTTGAACGCATCGTTCCCGCCATGACCTTCGGCGCGCCGGATGAGGCTACGGTCAAATCGCTTGAACGCTTGTTGTTTGTGGGCGAAGACGTTTCAAGGCGCATGGTAGGCACCAAATTTGAACACGTCGGTGAGCTGTGTAAATCGCTGATCAGCGTGACGCAGAGAATCCTCGATGCCGGTGATTTTCCGGCCAACAAGGATGTCGATTTATTAAAACCGCTGGCGCAATCGATTCAACGCGGCTTTGACGAAAGCGACGTTGAAGCCGCACGCGCAGCCCGTGAAATTTCCGATACCATTTCAAGATAGTCGTTAAATTACAAAAAACTAGGATATCTTATTGATGATCCAGTTTAAGTAATCCGTGTTCCCGCCATCAATCTTTAAGGCGACCACACAGGGGCAATCATAACTGTGCAGCGCCTTGATGCGCGCGGTTAGTTTCACCACCAAATCCCGACGTGTTTTTAGAATGAGAACGCTTTCCGTATCTTCTTGTAACGTATCTTCCCACCAATAAATTGAGCTCACGCGATCAAGGATGTTGGCGCAAGCGGCCAAGCGTTCGCCAACCACGGCTTTGGCGATGATGAGCGCCTCATCCCGATTTGGGGCGGTGACATAGACCATCTGCAGCACACCGTCTGTGAGGTTTTGAGCTTTTAGGTTTTGCGCCATAGTAATCCCGAGTTTGCGATACCAATTTGCGAAGGTTGTGATGCACCCAACATATATCGTAAAATAACCGCAACATCACCCTATCGCCACAGGAGCCCCGCGCCAATGCCAGCGCTCAGCGAAGCCGCAACAGACAAAAACACCAAGCCTTTAAAAAGCGGGATGCCCAGTCAGGCTCAGCACGCTTGGTTACGGCGCGGCCTCGACCAGCCCGGCGGCAAACTGCCGCTGTTCGACACCGACGGGCAACAGATCAGTGAGCGCACCGTTCGCAGCTGCATCGATAAAGGTTGGGCCGAACCATGGTTTTCCAATCCGCTCAAACCCGACTGGATTGTGTGCAAGTTGACCGATACAGGGCGTGCGGCGATCGCTTGAACGCACATTAGCCGAACCACTCAAAGCGTCCTCCTCCCATAAAAACGCCCCGCAGACTGAGGTATACCCAAGGTCTACGGGGGAGTTTGTCGTTTTGTTTACGTCCGCCCCGGCTCAGCTGTGATGTGGGGGGAAGGAGGAGTTGAGCCGAAAGCGGACGTCTTAAATGAAATATGGGGGCTGAAACCTGTAAAGCCATTCACAATAATTTGAACGGCGCTATCCAGTGACTTCACACGCAGTAGACTTGTTGCGATTTCAAAACGTGCGGCGTGGGCTAGTCCTCGCTGATTTCGACATCGACATAACCTTGCTCGATGGCGTAACGAAGGGCCTCGAATGCCTGCTTGGTTTCTTCATAGGCTTCGCGGTGGGTGCGCAGTTCATTGACTTCGCTTTGGTCCAAGGGCTCGCCCCTATCCGTTTCCGCCGCTTTAAAAGAGGCTTCCAAGTAGCGCGCGCGCAACCGCGCGATGGCGACCGCGAAGGCCAGTACGGTGTCTTTATCCAAGGCGGGAATGCGCTTGTGGATGATTTCGCGATTGGCGATCCGGATACCTTGCTCAATTTCGTTGAGAAACCGTTTTTGGTTCATCATTTTTTTGTAATCGTCGGTGTGAGCTTCGCTCATCGACAGACCTCCCATATATGACCAACTGATCGTTTTGTGGGCTTAATTTTACACGGCACATCTGAATATAAATATAACGCACTTCGCATGTAGGCGACAGTTCCTTGTTTTTTCTAAAACTTGTCAGCCTGTGACATCCATCACAGCCATGTCATAGCGATTTCGCCATGATGTGTGTGTGGATGGGTTCATGTTGAACCCCTCCCTTCCCTCAAGAGCACAAACTTTAGCCGGCTGCAGTTGCAGTCGGCTTTTTTTTGTCGAGTGTGACAACCCATCACAACGACGAAAACGATGACGTGCGATGTTTGTCCTGAGGCTGGCTCACGTGCTCGACACGATCGATACCCGATATTGCTGCGGAGATGGGCGCCGATGAGGCGGCCGTCGTCAATGCGATCATGCCCATCAATCCGAGCTGATTACGGAACGCATTGACGGCGTTAACGAACCAATCTGCAACATCACGAGCGCGTCGACGGCTCAGGCTATCCCAATGGCTTAAAGGGCTTTCAAATCAACGAACTGGGGCGGATGTCCGCAATCGCCGATGTCTACGCTGGCCTAACGGATGAGCGCCCCTACAAACCCGCTTTCGATCTGGATACGGCTTTTTTCTTCATGAAAGACATGAGCGGTGCGCTTGACCAGCACCTGTTACGCCTGTTTCGCGAAGCCGTACAAGACTAAATTCACAGGCACCTTCAGAGCGACGCTATGCAATGGGAAATTCTACCCAAAACGAACTGCCTTTGTCGGGTACACTCTCGAAGCCCATGCGCCCTTGCATCCATTCGGTTAGTTCCCGCGTAATGTTGAGGCCGATGCCTGTTCCCTCGATTAAGCTGGCTTCGCGGCCTATCCGGTCGAATGGGGTAAATAGGCGCTCCTGCATGTTCTCAGGGATTCCGATGCCGGTGTCTGTGACGCAGAAGCGCACCATAGCGTTACCTGACACAGTACACTCAAGGTGAACTGAACCGCCTACCCGGTTATATTTGACAGCATTGGACAGGAGGTTCAGCAAGATCTGCTTGAAGCGGGTGTTATCGATTTTGACTGCGGGCAGATCATCGGCGATTGACGGCTCCTTGAGCACGACGTTAAACCTGGCTGCCAATGGCTCTGTCATCTCGATACATTGGTAGATGATTGGCGCAACATTGGTGGATACGATCTCCAGAACGATTTCGCCGGTTTCGATTTGGGAAAGATTCAAAACATCTTCGATCAATGTCAGTAGGTGCTCACCACTCCTGAGGATATGGGTCACCGCCTTGACCTGATTGGCGTCTAGCGCATCCTTTTTCATATCGAGCAATTGACCGAAACCGAGGATCGCATTGAGCGGCGTGCGTAATTCATGGCTCATGGACGAGAGGAACTTGCTTTTCGCCTCGCTTGCTGATTGCGCCATGCTCAATGCCTCACGCAATTGTTTTTCGCTGCTGGCAAGGGAACGCACCATACCCTTTACGGAGCGCACCAATTCGCCTAACTCATCGTTGCGTTGTGCGGAGCTGTCGGCAAAATCGACGTCATAGTGGCCACGCCCAATTTCTCGCATTGATCTGGTTAGCGAAACGATTGACTGTGTCACCCCGCTAAAGAGGTACACCCCTGCTATAATGCCGGCTGCGACCAGAGCCAAGGTTAGCAATAGAAGCAATTTCACCAGATTGTCAGCTTCATTGTCCGCGATCTGGGTCAATTCCTCTTGGATCTGCGCCGAGGTGTCTTGAATGACGGTCAGCGAAATGCCGATGCGTACACCGCCCAGAACCTGGGTGCCCACCAAAACTGGCACGGTGGTGTGTAGGATGTTGCCGGTGGTCTTGGATACCAGCTGCCGTTCATTAAAAGCTTCATGGAGTTGCGGGTCGTCGAGAATACTGCCAAAGGCCTCGATGGTTTCTGTGCCGTCATGAATAATGCGCCCGGATGGATCAAAGATATAAAAATAGGCGACCCCCTTTTGCTCCAGCGCCGTGGTGGCGAAGTTGGTGACAATTTCGAATTCGTTGAAATACAGGGGGTTGACTAACTGCTCGGCGATGAGCCGTGCCATCGACTCATTTTTCTGTATTTCCACCTTGACCAGGGCATCGATTGCAATGGACTGACTGGCCTTTTCCATGTCATGGAAAGATTGGCGGGTAGAAAACCAATACACACTCACGATCGCGACTGCGAACGTGGCCAGAAGCAACGTCAGGGTCAAAGTAAAGCGTAGGCGAAAGCCAAATGTCATCGGTTCATCTAACCTGGGTCATTCCAACATTTCAGACAGTTGGCGAATGTTGGCGAGGCTCTTATCCATCTCGCCACCATCAATCTGGTCGTATTTCTTGACGCTATTGTAGGTCCTCAGAATCTTGCGGCCCAAATCATCATCGATCATGGTCAATAAGGTTTCAGCAATGCGCGTTTTGACCGGCTCTGGCAGGTCGCCGCGAACGGAAAATACCGAGCGCAAGATAGGTTCACCTTCGTGAATGATCATGAGGTTATCCGTAACCAGTCGGTTATCTTCATGATCCTGCCAATTGAGGTTGCTGAATGCCCCCGCATCGGCGACCCCGCGTGCGACCCACATTAACTGACCCATTTCGTTTCGGGTGAAGGTGTAGCCGACCTTGTCAGCCGGCGGTTTTTGGTCAATGGAGGTCAATTCGATCGGCTCTAAGCCAGCTTGCTTTAAGACGGCGAACGGCACCAGAAAAGCGCTGGTCGAACTCGGGTCCTCAAACGCGATACGTTTGCCCTTTAAGTCCTGTAGCGTTTGGACGTCGCCGTTCTTGGCGGCGAAGAATACCGTCTTATACGACGCCACCCCCTTCTTCCATTCCCGAAGCAGGGGTTGAGCGCCGGCTTCATCAACGAGGCGCACGGTGGAGAAGGCCGTTTCGGAGATTGCATCGACTTTGCCGTCCCGCATGAGGCGTATCATTTCGTCGATACTTTTGACCATCACAACCTTCGTGGACGTATAACCCAGGCCCTCTAGGTGGCTCAGGATGTATGCGCCCATCTCTTCCATTGCAGCGTGGTGCTTTCTCGGATTTTCCGTAATTCGCCCGATGACGAAAACGCCATCTTTGGAAATGCTCGCGGCCTCGACCAGAGGGGCGTTAACGAAAAGCGCCGTAAAAAATGCGACGAAGCACGTAAGCATTGTAAAGATAAAGGTCTGTTTCCTCATGATTTCACCGTTTGGAATAGAGGCTGGAAGCGTGTGGAAAGCATCATGCGTGTCTGGTTACAATAGATCGTTCGCCGAGTGAAAAAAATAACCGTCTAATCTTATTCTTAAAAATCATAAATGGTGAATTTCAGAATCGTTGGCATCGGTTAGGTGCTGTGGCGGCGAACATCTTTGCCGTCCGCTTGTGGCGATTAGTGGGCTTCTTCTGCTCAGTCGTTTGACGCCTGCTTTTAGGACTCACACAAACGCAAACAAGGGGTCAAGCCGTAAAGCCTAACCCCTTGTACGTTTTGGTCGGAGCGATAGGATTCGAACCTACGACCCCTACACCCCCAGTGTAGTGCGCTACCAGACTGCGCCACGCTCCGACAGAGTAACGTGCACCCACCCCCTAGAGGGTGGAAGCGGCGCGAATATACGCGCTGGTCCCGTCCGTTGCAACGGCTCAAGCGTCAGGAAACGGATTTTTTCAGATGATCGCGAATTTCTTCCAATTCGCGCACCAAAACCGCCAATTCGGCGACGTCGAGCCCCTGCTGTGTCCCGCTAAAATCGGCTGTGGCCGTAACCGTTGTGGGGCTCGGCTGGCTTTGAGCCTCAAATTGAGGAGAATCGCTAGCCTCAGATGAGGTTTTGGCAGCAGACAGGTTTTTGATTCCGCCCGTGCTGAGTAGTTTCTGCACGCCTTTGATGGTGTAGCCGTCAAAATGCAGCAGTGCTTTGATGGTGCGCAGAAGTTCGACGTCTTCGGGACGATAATAACGTCGCCCGCCGCCGCGTTTCATTGGCGATATTTGACTGAATTTGGTTTCCCAAAAGCGCAACACGTGTTGCGGCAAGTCAAGCTCTTCGGCCACCTCACTGATGGTGCGGAACGCTTGTTGAGATTTTCTGGCGCTTCGAGACTTGGATTCAGATCCGGTCCCGGTTTCGTTCGGCGTCACGTTCGTCACGGCTTTTAAGACGCGTCAGGAGCACGCTTGGCGTTGATGCGGGCCTTCATGACTTGCGAGGGCCGAAACACCAGCACCTTGCGCGGAAGAATAGGAACTTCCTCGCCGGTTTTTGGATTGCGGCCGATACGTTGACCCTTCTGACGAACAGAGAAACTTCCGAACGATGAAATCTTCACCGTTTCACCGGAAGACAGTGCATCCGACATCATCGACAGTACGGATTCAAGCAGGTCCGCAGACTCGTTGCGGGACAGGCCGACTTCCTGGTAAACGGCTTCGCTCAGCTGTGCGCGGGTAATGGTACGGTTGGACATCCACCCATCCCTTTCAAAGGTTGATCTTGAGAGCCTATCGCGACGAACAAAAGCCGTCAATATCAAAGGGATGGAACGGACACATGAATCTGCATCGAAGGCGTGTTTTGGTGCAGTGCAAACACAGCGTGCTTGGCGCGGTGATTGATCGGAAAATCTACCAGCGCACCAGCGCCGCACCCCAGGTCAAGCCGCCACCCATCGCTTCCATCAGCACCAATTGGCCCGGTTGGATGCGCCCGTCGCGGACCGCTTCGTCCAGCGCCAAAGGAACCGAGGCTGCAGATGTGTTGGCGTGACGATCCACGGTGACCACCACTTGTTCGGCGTTGAGGCCCAATTTGCGGGCGGTGCCGTCGAGAATGCGTTTGTTGGCTTGATGCGGCACCAGCCAGTCGATATCGGCTTGGGTGTAGCCATTGGCGTCCAAGGCTTCACCGACGACGGCTGCCAAGTTGGTGACGGCGTGGCGGAACACTTCACGACCCAGCATGCGCAGATGACCAACGTTGCCGTTGGTGCCGGGGCCGCCATCTACATACAACAGATCGCGCAGTTTGCCGTCCGAATGCAGGTGGGTGGACAAAATGCCGAGTTTTTCGCCCTCTTCGATTTCTTGCGCTTGCAGCACCACCGCGCCCGCGCCATCGCCGAACAGCACGCAAGTGGCGCGATCGGTCCAATCCAAAATGCGGGTCATGACCTCGGCGCCGATCACCAAAACGTTCTTGGCTTGACCCGCGCGGATGAAGTTGTCGCCGATCGATAGCGCGTAAACGAAGCCCGAACACACCGCCTGGACGTCAAACGCCGCGCCGTGGTCCATGCCGAGCATGGCCTGTACCTTCGTTGCGGTGGATGGAAAGGTGTTGTCCGGGGTGGTGGTGGCAACAATCACCAGGTCGATGTCCTGAGCGGTCAATTCAGCGGCTTCAAGGGCATTTTCGGCGGCCTGGAAGGCCAACGCCGAGGTGCTTTCACCTTCCCGCGCGATGCGCCGCTCGCGGATTCCGGTTCGCTCCACGATCCACTCGTCGGTGGTGTCGAGTTTTTCGACCAGCTGTGCATTGGTCATGATCTGGTCCGGCAAGTGTGAGCCGGTGCCGACGATACGGGAACAATAGGCCATCAATCTTCCGCAGCTATGAGGGGAATGGAGTGGTGTTCGGAACTGAACCGAGCATAGTCCTCCTTGATGCCCTCATTCAACTGATCCTTGACCAGTTCGTGCGCAACTTTGATTGCATAGCAGAAACCAAGGGCGTCGGTGCCGCCATGGCTTTTGATGCAGATCCCGCCAAGGCCCAAAAACATCGCGCCGTTGTAGCGCCGCGGGTCGAATCGACTGCGAAAAGCATCGATGGCCGGTTTGGCGACCAGCGCACCGATTTTTCCGGGAAGCGATTTCATCAGCTCTTGCTTCAACGCACCGGCGAACAGCTTGGCGGTGCCTTCGACGGTTTTCAGCGCAACATTGCCAGTGAAACCGTCGGTGACGATCACGTCGACGGTGCCTTTGCCGATGTCGTCACCTTCGACGAAACCGTAAAAGTCGATGGGCAGCTTGGTTTCACTAAGGATCGCCGCCGCCTGCTTGACCGAATCATTGCCCTTGAGGACCTCGGTGCCGACGTTGAGGATGCCGATGGAGGGTTTTTCAATGTGCAAAACGTTGCGCGCGAACACCTCGCCCATCACCGCGAACTGCACCAGATTTTCGGCGTCGCACTGAATGTTGGCACCGAGATCGAGCATCACGCTTTCGCCGCGCATGGTTGGCAGCAAAGATGCGATCGCCGGACGGTCGATACCGGGCAGCGTTTTCAGCACGAATTTAGCCATCGCCATCAGCGCGCCGGTGTTGCCCGCCGACACCACGCCGTCGGCCTCATGCTCGCCAACTGCGTTGATGGCTTTGCGCATGGACGACTGACGCCCGGACCGCAAAGCGATGCCGGGCTTTTCGTCGTTGCTGACGGTGTCGTCGGTGTGGCGCAGATCAACGTTGGCCGACAGCTTGGGAAACTTTTCCAATAACGGGACAAGTTGTTCCGAGCGGCCAAACAAGATGAACTTCGTGCCGGGCAGGTCCCGAAGGGCCATGTCCATGCCCTCAACGACCATGTTCGGCGCGTTGTCGCCGCCCATGGCGTCTATTGAGAGGGTAATGTGTTGCGACACGATGCGCTAAGTCCTCAGAACTGGGTGGCAGGTCGTCGGATTAAATCAAGCGGCGTCTTCGGACGAGACGACTTCGCGGTTGTTGTACTGACCACAGGCCTCGCACACGTGATGCGGACGCTTCAGCTCACCACACGAAGGGCATTCTTCATAGGTGTTGCCCTTCAGCGCGTCGTGCGAACGGCGCATGTTGCGCTTGGAGGTCGTGACTTTATGCTTGGGAACAGCCATCTTACATTCCTTAAAATTTCAATCACCACAGCGGGTGTACCCCCAACACGGTGGTAAGGGGTGCTTACTTAACCAAAAAAAGACACCAGGGCAAGCGTTTCGCCCCTCTTATTCAGAGGTTCCCGGTGAGACCTTAAGTTTCGAGAGAACCGCAAACGGGTTCCTCTTCTCGGGAACCTGCTCGCTTTCAGCTTTGGTTCCCGTGAAATAGCCATCGAACTTAGCGCCTTTTACGCGGGGAAAGGGGTCTATTTCAAGAGCCAATTGCTCCGACACAGCTTCGCCGATGTCGATTTTTCCCTCGATGATCGCCTCGGACAGCTCGATATCGTCATCCAAATCCACGAATTCTTCCTCGTCGTGGCCCCCTTCCGCGTCCGGACCTTCCGTGTAAGTCATTGTGAAACCTGATGATATTTCACTGAAAATCGGAGCAAGCGTGACCACGCAGGTCTGTGTCATGCGGGCTTGAAAGCTTGCCGACATGAGCACGTCGCCGTTCGTCAGCAATTGCAAAGAAACTTGCGCCGAAAGCGCGTCGAGGCTTTCAATCTTGAAACGCTCGGTAAGGGCTTTGAGTTCACGGTCGTTGGCTTGGAAGTCTTGGGTGTATTCCTGCAGGCCGAGCTTTTCGACCCGAACGATGCGCGAAAGTTCCGGCTTGATGAGAGTTGGGGGGCTCACTTTAGTCATCGCCCTCCTCCACATGAGAAAAGTCGAATCGCGCGTTGAGGATGTCGTCATCGCTGGCACCCTCCAGTTCAACCGAAAGTTCGATCATGCGCGCCGCCAGCTTGGCTGCGCCCGAGGTGTCTTCGACGGCGCGGTAGATGTTGCGTTCCAATGCTTCGGTGCACTGTTTCAAGCGCTCAGCCGGATCTGTTTGGAACAAGGCGTCCGTATACGCCTTGACGCTGCCCAGGTGGGCGCTGGCCATTGGTTTGATGCGGTGTTTCATGCCTTCGTCGGAAACCCCCAATTCGCGTAGGTTCACATCCATATCGGCGAACATGACGTCGAACAGTTCCTGGGCCAGTTCCTGGATGCGCGCGGTATGCTTGGGATTGACCAGACCGATGCGCCGGTTGATCAGGGCCGATGTCAGCGAGATCATATCGAAACGGCCATCCACGCTATCGGGCACACCCCAGTCGGTAAAATACTCAACCCGCCGGGCGGCTTTGACGGCGGTCGCGTACCACGCCACGGCGATCGGGTCGGGGCGCGCAAAACCTAATTTTTTCAGCAAGGCCTTCATGGGGGGCTCGACTTTTCTCAGTTGCTTTTGATTTCGGGGTATACTGCTGTCTCAATCTCAAAGCCCCTGCATTGACACGCACCGTCTCAGGTGCGATTTTCGGGGCTCTTTTCAATCGAAACTCGCATGCATCGACGCGGGTTTCTTAAAGACTGGGCAGAATGTAGGGCAATGAACACAATTAAAAAAGCCCCCGCTGACAATCAACTTCGCAAAAGCGTCTTCCGGAGTGCTCCCCGGCGCGCACTTTTGGTCGCGTCGTTGATCGTATTGGGGGCTGCGACGGCCTGTGCGCCGCGCATCGATACGCGCGGAAATGCTGTGCATATCGAAGATGTCGCCGCTGTCGAGCCCGGTGTTTTCACCCGCGACCACGTTTTGAGCAAATTGGGCTCACCGTCAAGCACCGCGAACTTTGGCAACGATGTCTGGTATTACATCTCCGAACGCACGGAAACGCTGGCATTTTTAGCCCCGAAAGTGATTGAGCGCCAAGTGGTGGCTGTCGTGTTCGACGAGCACGGGGTGGTTAAATCCGTTGATTTTTATGACAAAGAAAATGCCGAAAATGTCGATCCGGTGGACCGCGTGACGCCGACGGCAGGCAGCTCTATGGGCATGATCGATCAGCTTCTGAGCAATCTGGGGCGTTTCAACAAAAAATAATAGCCGCCCTTTCGCTCACTTTTACAGAAAAAACCCCGAAGGCTCAGCCTTCGGGGTTTTTCATTGAACCGTGTTTAGGTTGCTTATCCGGCCAAAACCGCCAACAGCAAGATCGCCACGATGTTGATGATCTTGATCATCGGGTTGATCGCCGGACCGGCAGTGTCCTTGTACGGATCACCAACGGTGTCACCGGTCACCGCGGCATGGTGGGCGTCGGAGCCCTTGCCGCCGTGATTGCCGTCTTCGATGTACTTCTTGGCGTTGTCCCAAGCCCCGCCACCCGATGTCATCGAGATGGCGACGAAGATACCTGTGACAATGGTGCCCATCAGCATCGCGCCCAGCGCCGAGAACGCCGCCGCCTGGTCCGCGATGCCTAAGATGATGAAGTACATCACAATCGGGGCCAAAACGGGCAGCAACGACGGTACGATCATTTCCTTGATCGCGGTTTTGGTCAGCATGTCCACGCAACGGGCGTAGTCGGGCTTTTGCGTGCCTTCCATGATGCCCGGCATTTCGCGGAACTGGCGGCGCACTTCAACCACCACCTGACCACCTGCACGGCCCACGGCCATCATACCCATGGACCCGAACAGGAACGGCAGCATGCCGCCGACAAATAGTCCGATCACCACAAATGGGTTTTGCAGACTGAAGTTGACATGTTCATACACGTCCGGGAAATAATGGACCAAGTCCTCGGTATACGCCGCGAACAACACCAACGCGGCCAGACCGGCAGAACCAATGGCGTAGCCTTTGGTCACGGCCTTGGTGGTGTTACCCACCGCATCCAGCGTATCGGTGGTCTTGCGCACGTCTTCAGGCAGATCCGCCATTTCAGCAATGCCGCCCGCGTTGTCGGTCACAGGACCGAATGCGTCGAGCGCCACCACCATGCCAGCCAGCGCCAACATCGTTGTTGCCGCAATTGCCAGGCCAAACAGGCCGGCGACCATGTAGCTGACGAGGATACCCCCGCAAATCACCAAAACAGGGATTGCAGTCGATTCCATCGACACCGCCAGACCTTGGATCACGTTGGTGCCGTGGCCCGTGGTCGAGGCAAGCGCCACCGATTTCACCGGACGGTGTTCGGTGCCGGTGTAGTATTCTGTGACCCACACGATCAAACCGGTAACGACCAAGCCAGATAGCGAAGCGATATACAATTGGCTCACGGTGACGACCTTTTCACCGTTCATCGAGAAAATGTTGTCGAAGCCGCCAAGCATGACGTGCATCAACACCGCGATGAGCCCCGCCGAAATAACGGCGGAGGCGATAAAGCCTTTGTACAAAGCCCCCATCACCGATTGGGATGATCCCAATTTGACGAAGAAGGTCGCGATCACGGAGGCAATGATGCACGCGCCGCCAACGGCCAGCGGGAACAACATCATCAGTTCTTTATCCCCACCGGTGAAGTACACCGCAGCCAGCAACATCGTCGCCACCACGGTCACCGCATAAGTTTCGAACAAATCCGCTGCCATGCCCGCACAGTCGCCGACGTTGTCGCCGACGTTGTCGGCAATCACGCCCGGATTGCGTGGATCGTCCTCGGGGATGCCGGCTTCGATCTTGCCCACCAAATCCGCGCCGACGTCGGCGCCTTTGGTGAAGATACCGCCGCCCAACCGGGCGAAGATGGAAATCAGCGATGCACCAAAGCCCAACGCCACCAACGCTTCGAGAATGCTGCGCATGCCCTCAGTCGACGATGGATCGAACAGGGAACGCAACACCATGTAGTAACCGGCCACGCCCAAAAGCGCCAAGCCAACCACCAACATGCCGGTAACAGCCCCGGACGTGAACGCGACGTGAAGACCGCCAGCCAGTCCTTCGGACCGCGCCGCCTCAGCCGTACGTACGTTGGCGCGAACCGAAACGTTCATGCCGATGTAACCCGCAAGTCCGGACAACACTGCGCCGAGGAAATAGCCAATGGCCACCGACAGACCAAGACGCAGGCCCAGCAAAACGCCGATGACGACGCCGACGATGGCTACGGTGGTGTACTGTCTATTCAAATAAGCCGCTGCACCCTCTTGGATTGCAGCGGCTATTTCTTGCATTTTTTCGTTGCCGGCCGGTTTGGCCAGAACTGCGCGAATGGCGTAAGCGCCGTACAAAACGGCAAGCAGGCCACAGGCCAGCACCAGATAATAGATAATCGACATGAATAACGTCTCCCCACTGGGTTTCCCAGAATATTCCCTGTCTTCAGAGACTGAGGAGGTGTCTATGCGCACCTAACCCATCCCCAAGGCAAATGTTGCCAGATCAGACGGTTAATGGCAACCAGTGGGCGTATATTATTCTTGTCTTATGTATGAAAAGGTTCGTGAGTTGCTCAGAACGGTTCCAGCTGAGTGAGCAAGTCGAACGGCAAAAATGACGGTTATTGGTCATCCGTGCTGGTCATCGCTTGGATCAAGGCGTCGCTGACGACGTCTTTGCCGAGCATTTTATTGGCCGTCATCATGATGCGGTACTTGATCAGCGTGACGTCGAGGGTCTTGTTGTTACGCAGCGTTCGTGGAATATAAAACGAGAAATCCTTGATCAGGGCATCACCGAGGCGGCGCTGCGCTTTTGCGACGGTGCGCTCATTGTCGACGTTCATCACTTCCAATTTGTAGTGGATCATAATGGTCGCGGCGACGTCGTTGTCTTGGAACATAGGCACCTGGATCGGGTCCATTTCGATATAGCGCGGTCGCGATTCGAATAAAGCTTTGGTTTTTTCTTTTTTGGCGTCTTCCGCCTCGCGCGCGGTGCGTTCTTCCGGTGTGATTTGAAACGGCCCAAGCGACATATATTTCAGCAAGCTGACGGTGCCGCCCGCGAGCATGATCAAGACGGCGAATGCGATAACTAATTTTTTCATGTGTTCAATTCTCTAAAGATCGTCTGGGCTTGATTTGTCTGGGCTAATTTGTTTGGCCGTGTGCCGATTATAGTCATGCGTCGGTCGGTGAAAAGGCCTGAAAACCTAGAGATGCCGGTACCCGCCGGAACCTAAGAGTATTGGATGGCCATTTGTGTCGAGCACCTGAACGCTTTCTTCGCACGCCCCGTCCAAAGGTTCAATGCGCCCGATCACACTAAGTGGCAACGACAGTATTTCGCTCAGCTCTTCCAGGTCGGCCAAAGCCGTCTCGGGCGCGGTGAAGACCAGCTCGTAGTCGTCCCCGCCGGTGAAAACGTCTTGGATGCGCTCAGGATATTTCTCAAGCACCGCTTGGGCGGCGTCGGACAGCAAGACCTGTTCGGCCTCAATGGTGGCGGTGACGCCGGAGGCTTGGCAAATGTGGCCCAAATCCGCGACCAGACCGTCGGAAATGTCCACCGCAGCGCTCACCAAGCCGCGCTTGGACAGTTCCATGGCGAAACCCCAGCGCGGTTCGGGGCGCGCATAACGCCCGGCAAGGTGGTCGTGATGCTGGGTGCTGAGACCTTGAATGTCGCCCTGCAGCACCGCAAGACCCAACGCGCCGTCACCGATGGTGCCGGTGGCCAGCACCAGATCGCCTTGACGTGCGCCGGACCGCATCAACGCCCGTCCATCGCGCACATGGCCCAACGCGGTGATGGTGAACGCCATCGGGCCGGGGGTTGAGACCGTGTCGCCGCCCAGCAGTTTCACACCCGATGGCGCCAGTGCCGATTGCAGACCTGCTGCGAACGCCGCGATCCAGTCTTCAGGCAGACCAATGGAAAACTGCGCGGCGAGAAACACTGCGTGCGGGGTCGCGCCCATGGCGGCGAGGTCCGAAAGGTTCGCTCCAACGACCTTATAGGCCACGTCTTCGGGGCTCAGGCTGGACAGAAAGTGCACGCCTTCGACCACCACATCGGTGGTGACGACCAATTGATGGCCGCCGGGCACCTTCAGTACGGCAGCGTCGTCCAACAGCCCCAGGGCTTCATCCGCACCTTGAGACAAGGGCTTGAAGTATTTGGAAATGATGTCGAATTCTCTGCCGGTTGAGGGATTTGGCATGGCAAGCTTCAGCTCATCGCGCCGTCACGCAGCACATGAGCCAGTTTATCCAGCACCCCGTTGACCATCTTTGGCTCGCCTTCGGAAAAGAACGCATTGGCGACGTCCATGTATTCATTGATGATCACCTTGGCGGGGATGTCGGTGCGCGCCAAAAGCTCATAAACGCCGACCCGCAAGATGGCGCGTAGCAGCACTTCAAGGCGCTCCACCGTCCATTTTTCGCCGAGCGCGCCGTTTAAAATCTCATCGATTTCGCTTTCACGCGCCGTGACGCCGCGCACCAGATCGATCAAAAAAGATGTGTCGGGGTCGAGAAAATCGGCCTCGCCGATCTCATCGCCATCTTCGTCTTCGACCGGTACGGTCCAGCGTTTTTCGATGAACGTGCGCAACACCGGATCGGCGTCGCCTTCGACCATGTCTAATTCGTACAAAGATTGTACCGCCGCCATGCGTGCGGCGCTGCGGCCTTTGGCATCGAATTTAGCGGCCTTTTGGGGCGCTTCGCCTTCGCTCATCAGGTTTTCCCATGCATCAGGCTGGAACGCACTTCGATCATCCGCAAGCACGCTTCGGCGGCGTCGCCGCCTTTGTTTTTCTGATCGACACTGGCGCGGACCAGGGCTTGGGCTTCGTTTTCGACCGTCAAGATGCCATTACCGATGGCGAGGCCTTCCAGCGACAAATCCATCAGCGCACGACAGCTTTCGCCTGCCACGTAGTCATAGTGGCTGGTTTCGCCGCGAATCACGCAGCCCAGCGCGATGTAGCCTTCGTAGTGGCTGGCCGCCACCGGGTGGTCTTCTTTCGCCAATTCGGCGCAGGTGATGACGCCGGGAATTTCGAACGCGCCCGGAACAATGATGCGGTCGTATGCGACACCGGCTTCGTCCAGGTAGGCGACGGCACCAGCGACCAATTGATCGGTGATGTGTTGGTAAAACGGGGCTTCGATGATGAGAACCTTGGAGGTCATCTTATTGTTCCTTAATTCGGGATCGGTTTTTGACCGGCGACTGTCAGGCCATAGCCTTCAAGACCAACGATGGTGCGGGACGTGTTGGACAGCAAGGTCATTTCCTTGATGCCGAGGTCGAGCAAAATCTGTGCACCAACACCGTAATTGCGCAATTGTGCGCTGACGCCGCCGGCATCTCCGGGCTCAGCCTCGACGGGAACCGCTTTGCGTTCAGAAAGCGCGTTGGAGCGTGGATTGCGGATCACCACCACTGCGCCGCGGCCCTCTTCGGATATGGCTTTGAGTGAGCGTTGCAAGACGTCCGCCTTACCCGCGACGTTGTCTCCCAAGGCATCGGTGAGGATGTCCATGGCGTGCATGCGCACCAACACCGGACCGCCGGTGGTGACATCGCCGCAGCTCAGCGCCACGTGCTCGGTGCCGTCGAGTTCGCTACGATAAATGGTCATGTCAAAATCGCCGCCGTAGAGGGAGGTGAACGGCTGGCTCATGACTTTTTCGACCACGTGATCGTTTTTCAAACGGTACGCGATCAAGTCGGCGATGGTGGCGATTTTCAGTTTATGCTTTTCGGCGTAAGGGATCAGGTCGCCCAGACGTGCCATGGTGCCGTCTTCGTTCATGATCTCGCAAATCACGCCGGATGGGTTGAGGCCCGCCAGGCGCGAGATATCAACCGCCGCTTCGGTATGACCGGCGCGGACCAAAACGCCGCCGTCGCGCGCTTCCAACGGAAAAATATGCCCCGGCGTGGTGATATCGGCCTTGCCTTTGCACTGATCGATGGCGACCGCGATGGTGCGTGCACGATCCGATGCGGAGATGCCGGTGGTGACCCCTTCGCGGGCTTCGATCGACACCGTGAACGCGGTAGAATGGCGCGAAACGTTGGATTGCACCATGTGCGGGATTTCCAGCTCTTCGACGCGCGAACGCGGCAGCGTCAGGCAGATCAGGCCGCGTCCATAGGTGGCCATGAAATTGACCGCTTCGGGCGTCGCCATTTGCGCCGGAATCACCAGGTCGCCCTCGTTTTCGCGGTCTTCATCGTCGACCAAGATGAACATGCGGCCATTGCGCGCGTCTTCGATGATATCTTCGATGGGAGAAAGTTTGTCTTTGAACGGCACGTTTATGATCCTACTCGCGTGGGGCGTTATGCTTTGCCAATAAGTCGCGCAACATAGCGCGCCAGCATATCGATTTCCAGGTTCACCTTGTCGCCCACGCCCAACGCACCGATGGTGGTGGCCTTTTGGGTGTGGGGAATGACGTTGATGCCAAATTGATCGCCTTCGACTTCGTTCACGGTCAGCGACACGCCGTCGATGGTGATGGAGCCTTTGGGCGCTAAATATTTTGCCAATTCGCTTGGGGTACGAAACGTAAAGCGCACGCTGTCGCCGTCGTTTACACGCGCCGTCACTTCGCCCACGCCATCGACATGGCCAGATACCATGTGACCGCCCAACTCATCGCCCAAGCGCATGGCGCGTTCCAGATTCACGGCGGTACCGACATCCCAAGTGCCCAACGTGGTTTTGGACAGGCTTTCGCCGGAAACCTCGATGGCGTACCAATGATCGCCCTTTTCCACCACGGTCATGCAGGCACCGGCATGGGCGATGGATGCGCCCATATCGATGTCGGCGACGTCGAACGCAGTCTCGACCTCAAAACGACGGCCTTCGCCCTCGCCTGTGCCGGTTTTTGTTAGGGCGCGTATACGGCCGATGTCGGTAACGATACCCGTGAACACGGATCAGTCCCCCAATGCGTAGATTTCCAACTGGTCAGGCCCTGCCTGTAGCACGGCTTGCGGTGCCAAAGCCAGTTTTTCCAGATCAAAACCGTGAAATGCGGGCACGCCCTGCTCACCCAGCACCTTTTGGGCGCGAAACCAATCGATTTCGTCCACCAGACCGGCTTGTAAAAACGACGAGGCCACCGTGGGCCCGGCTTCGATCAAGACCCGGTTGAGACCGCGCCGCGCCAGCTCCCCGGCCACCCAAATGGGATCGGGGCGTGTATCGGGCGCCTTGATGACGGTGACGCCCTGTTTTTCGAGCGTTTGGATGCGCGCTGGGTTGGCATTTTCGCCTGTGATAATCCACAACGGCGCATCATTTAGACTGCGTAACAGCTTACAGCCCTCAGGCAGCGCCAGTTTACTGTCCAGTAGCACCCGTACCGGGCTTTGCGGCTCCAACCCCTTCAGGCGGCAAGTGTAGGTCGGATCGTCGTCTAACACCGTGCCGATGCCAAACAGCACCGCATCGTGCTGGGCGCGCAGCAGGTGGCCGCGATCACGCGCACCGGGCGAGGTAATCCATTTGTCGTCGCCCATCGCACCTTTGGGGGGAATGCGACCGTCTTGGCTGGTGGCGAGCTTGAGGGTAAAGGCCGGACGGTTTTGCGTGATGCGTTTGAAAAAGCCCAAATTGGCGCGCCACGCTTGATCGCGCAGCACGTTCTCGACCACCGCGATGCCCGCGTCTTTGAGGATTTTGACGCCTTTTCCCGAGACCCGATCGTCGGGGTCTGAAATGGCGACCACCACCCGCGCCACCCCGGCGTCGACCAAGGCATTGGCGCATGGCGGCGTTTGGCCGTGATGGGCGCAGGGCTCTAACGTTACGTATGCCGTTGCACCGTGTGCGGCGTCCCCCGCTTGGGCCAGCGCCATGGCCTCGCCATGCGGACGCCCGCCCGGCTGGGTCCAGCCGCGCCCGACAACGATACTGTTTTTAACGAGGATACAGCCGACCGCGGGGTTCGGCGCGGTGTTGCCAAGGCCGCGCCGCGCCAAGTGTAGCGCGGCGCGTATAAAGTCTTGGTCGCGTGACTTAGTCTTGTTCTCGGTCACCTAAGTTCCCAATAAAGTCATCAAAGTCTTTGATTTCGTGGAAATCTTTATAGACGGACGCAAAGCGCACGTAGGCCACTTTATCGACTTCCATCAACCGTTCCATGATCAACTCACCGATGGCCTTGGAGGGAATTTCCGTCTCTCCGGAGGTTTCCAGGCGGCGCTGGATGCCGTTGACGATGCGTTCGATCTGATCGTCGGTCGCAGGGCGCTTGCGCAGCGCGATCTCCATCGACCGCTTCACTTTTTCGCGGTCGAACGGCACTTTTTCGCCATCGGTTTTAACAACCGTCAGCTCACGCAGGTGGACCCTCTCGAAGGTGGTGAAGCGCGACCCACACGAGGGACAGTAACGCCGCCTGCGAATGGTGGCGTTGTCCTCGCTGGGACGCGAATCTTTAACCTGGGTGTCGTTGTTGCCGCAAAACGGACAGCGCATGGTGTGTTCTCCCCTTCGCCGTAGCGATTAACCGTAGATCGGAAAGCGCGCACAAAGCGCTTCGACCTTGGTGCGCACGGCGGCTTCGACCGCGCCGTTGCCATCTTCGCCATTGGTGGCCAGACCGTCGAGCACTTCGCACGCCATCTCACCGATTTGCTTGAACTCGTCGGTGCCAAAGCCGCGGGTGGTGCCCGCCGGGGTGCCAAAGCGCACGCCAGAGGTGACCATCGGTTTTTCGGTGTCGAACGGAATGCCGTTTTTGTTGCAGGTGATGCCCGCACGGTCCAAAGCGTGTTCCGCGGCGTTGCCTTTGACGCCTTTGGGGCGCAAATCGACCAGCATCAGGTGGGTGTCGGTGCCGCCGGTGGAAATGGCGTAGCCGCCATCGACCATGGTTTGGGCCAGCGCCTGAGCGTTTGCGACCACGCGCAGGGCGTAGGCTTTAAAGTTCGGTTGCAAGGCTTCGCCAAATGCCACGGCTTTGGCGGCGATGACGTGCATCAGCGGTCCGCCTTGCAAACCGGGGAAAATGGCCGAGTTGAATTTTTTCGCCAGCTCAGCGGAATTGGTCAAGATCATGCCGCCACGCGGACCGCGCAAAGTTTTGTGCGTGGTGGTGGTGGTGACGTCGGCGATGCCCACCGGGCTGGGGTGCAGGCCAGCGGCGACCAGACCGGCGAAATGCGCCATGTCGACCATCAAATAAGCGCCCACTTCGTCGGCGATGGCGCGGAAACGTGCAAAATCGATGTGACGCGGATAGGCCGAACCGCCCGCGATGATCAGTTTGGGTTTGTGCTCGCGCGCCAGGGCTTCGACTTCGTCGAAGTTGATGCACAGGTCAGACTCGTTAACGCCATACTGAACCGCGTTGAACCACTTGCCCGATTGCGCGGGCGGTGCGCCGTGGGTCAAGTGACCGCCAGCGGCCAAGCTCATGCCCAAGATGGTGTCGCCGGGCTGCAACAGCGCCATGAACACGCCACCGTTGGCTTGCGCGCCGGAATGGGGCTGAACATTGACGAATTCGCAACCGAACAGCTCTTTGGCGCGGTCTTGGGCCAGCTTTTCGGACACATCGACAAATTCGCAGCCGCCATAATAACGACGTCCGGGGTAGCCTTCGGCGTATTTGTTGGTGAGCACACTGCCTTGGGCTTCCAAAACCGCCTTGGAGACGATGTTTTCGGACGCGATCAGTTCGATCTGGTTTTGCTGGCGGCCCAGCTCATCGTCGATGGAGGCTTTGAGCGCCGGATCGGTTTCGGCCAAGGTCTTGGAAAAGAACTGGGCGAGTTCGTCGTTGGGATAGCTGGTCATGGGTGCAGCACTTTGTCCTAGTGGGGAGGTAAAGGTTTTAAGCGGGTTTGGTCAGCTTATCGACGCGGCGCTGATGGCGTCCGCCTTCGAAATCCGTTCCAATAAATGTATCGACGCATTCTTCGGCCAAGTCGGAACCGATCATGCGCCCGCCGAACACGATGACGTTGGCGTCATTGTGTTCGCGGCTGAGGCGCGCGCCGGTCACGTCGTGGACCAATGCAGCGCGAATTTCAGGAAAACGGTTGGCGGCGATGGAAATGCCGATGCCGCTGCCACATAGCAAAATGCCGCGCGACGCCTTGGCGTCTTTGATGGCGTGGGCCATGGCGTAACCGTAATCGGGGTAGTCCACGGACTCGGTGTCTTTGACGCCGAGATCCAGAACGTTCAGGCCCTTGCCTTCAAGAAAGGCCACGAGGTGCTGCTTCAGCGCAAACGCGCCGTGGTCGCAAGCGATGGCAATGGTATCAGTCGACATGAGTGTCTCGTCCAAATCCAGATTTAAAGCAAAACCGTGGGGAAGGTCCAAACGTGGCTTTAGTTACCATATATCGTCCCCCCCTGCCAAGCGGGCACAAGCACTCGCGGCCCTTGGGAATGTCTTTTGTTGGGGAAAAAAAGATGGCTGAGGGTAAATACATTAAACCAAGTGGTTGACAGATTGCGATGGAAGCTGTTTAGTAAACCACATGGTTAAATATAATTCACATCTCGACACCACCTTCAGTGCGCTTTCCGATCCAACGCGGCGTTCCATTTTGGCCCGTTTGATGGATGGCGCACTCACCGTGAGCGACATCGCCCAGCCTTACGACATGTCGCTTGCCGCCGTTTCCAAACATCTTCGCGTCTTATCGCACGCGGGATTGATCACGCAAGAGACCAAGGGGCGTAATCGTCACTGTCACCTATCCCCCACCCGCCTGCATGAGGCGGCACAGTGGATACACGATTACGAGCAATTCTGGACGGAGAGCTTCGATGCCTTATCTGGGCACCTTGCGACGTTGAAAACTCACAATGAAGAGGATTAGTGAACCATGAGTACCTCCTCCCTTAAAGCGGCTGCAACTGATGAAGCCGCCACCACATTGCATATCGAGCGCATCTTCGCCGCCCCGATCGAACGTGTTTTTCAAGCCTGGACCGATCCCGAGCATTTGGCCAAATGGTGGGGGCCGAAAAATTGCACGTCGGAAATTTTACACCTGGACCTGCGTCCCGGTGGACGCTGGGAAACGATTATCAACACCGGCGATTGCGACGTGCACCACGTGGGCGGCGAATATGTGGAAATATCCCAACCGCATCGGCTCGTCTTCACCTGGGCATGGGTTAAGGATGGCGTGCCGGGCCATCAAACACAGGTCAGCATCGACCTTGAAACCCTGGGCGAAAAGACGCGCATGGTTTTTCGCCAAGACGTGTTCGAATCCATGGCGATGCGCGATCAGCACGATGGCGGCTGGCAAAGTTCACTGGACTGTCTTGGGGAGCATTTGGCCGGGCGGGGTTAATCCCCCTGGCTCTGCACCATCAGCTCAGCAACAAGGCATCGTCGTCGATCTCTTCGCCGCGCACCTTTTCGAACATGTGCAGCAGGTCTTCGACCTTGAGGCCTTCGCGCTCTTGATCGCGCACGTCCAGCACCACCTGGCCTTCGTGCAGCATCACCGTGCGGTTGCCGATGGCCAAGGCTTGGCGCATGGAATGGGTGACCATCAAGGTGGTGAGACCTCGCTCTGCCACGATCTCGCGGGTCAGTTCCAGAACGAACGCCGCCGTTTTGGGGTCCAAAGCGGCGGTGTGCTCATCGAGCAGCAAGATCTTCATCGGCTGCATCGCCGCCATCAGCAAGCTGACCGCTTGGCGCTGGCCACCCGACAACAATTCCATGCGGTCGCCGAGGCGATTTTCCAAGCCGAGGTTGAGACGCGTGATTTGGGCGCGAAAATCTTCACGCAAATGTGCGCCGACCGATGCGCCGAACCCGCGTCGTTTGCCGCGCGCGTTGGCCAGTGCGAGGTTTTCTTCGATGGTCAAGTTAGCGCAGCTGCCGCCCAAGGGGTCTTGGAACACCCGCGCCACCAATCCGGCGCGCTTGGCGGTTGGCCAGGCGGTGACGTCTTGATCGCCAATCAGGATTTGCCCGCTGTCGGGGCGCAGTTCCCCGGCCAGCGCATTGAGAAAGGTGCTCTTGCCGGCCCCGTTCGATCCGATCACGGTGACGAAGTCGCCTTCCGGGATGGTTAGATCAATGCCGCGCATGGCGGGGGTTTCCATTGGGGTTCCGGCGTTAAAGGTGACGGCGATTTGACGGGCTTCGATCATGACGTCATGCCTCCTTTACGTTTGCCGCGAAACGGCATCCGCACCCCCGGCAAGACCATCGCCAGGGTCACCAAAACGGCGGTGATCAAGTTGAGATCTTGCGCTTTCAAGCCCAACATATCGGCGTTGAGCGCGCCCGCGACAGCCAAGCGATACAAGATCGATCCGATGATGCACGCCAGCGTGGCGCGAAACACCGTGGCGGTATTCATCACCGCTTCGCCACCGATCACGGCGGCGAGGCCGACCACGATTACGCCGACGCCAAGGGTCACGTCCGCGGCCCCTTGGCTTTGCGCGAACAGCGCCCCTGCCAGCGCCACCAGCGCGTTGCTCAGCGCCATGCCGCCTAAGATGTAACGGTTGGTGTGGATACCTTGGGCGCGGGCCATGCGTGGATTGACGCCGGTGGCGCGCATCGCCAAGCCGACTTCGGAATTTAAAAACCAATCCAGCGCCAGCTTGACCAAGATGACCAGCCCAAACAAAGCGATGGGCAGCACCACATAGGTCGGCATATCCACGGCTTCGCCCAGCGCTTCCAGCGGCGTGAATACGGTGGTTTCGCCAAGCAAAGCGATGTTGGGGCGGCCCATGATGCGCAGATTGATCGAATACAGCGCGATCATGGTGAGGATCGACGCCAACAGATGCAAAATCTTCAGCCGCACATTGAGCCACGCCGTGACCATGCCCGCCCCCGCCCCCGCCACTGCGGCGGCAAGGCTGGCGAGGTATGGATTGACTTCGACCACGATCAGGCTGGCGCACACGGCGGCGCCCAAGGGAAAGCTACCGTCCACGGTCAAATCGGGGAATTGCAGCACGCGAAACGACAGATAAACCCCAAGCGCGACCAAGGCGAACAACAGTCCGACCTCGATCGCGCCGAGAAAGGCAATTTGGCTCATACTTTAGTCCAAGCTTAGCGGATGACGTCTTTGGCTTCGCCGATGAGCGCATCGGACAGCGTTACGCCTTGGGTTTTGGCGGATTTCAAGTTGAGGTGCAAATCCGTCTTGGCGACGCCTTCGACAGCCATATCGCCGGGATTTGCACCGTGCAAGATTTTCACCACCATGTGGCCGGTCTGACGACCGATGTCGTAGTAGTTAAAGCCTGCTGCCGCGACTGCACCGCGTTTGACCGAATCGGTGTCGCCAGCCAACACCGCAATGCCCGCTTCGTTGCCGACCTTGACCACCGCTTCGAACGCCGAAACGACGGTGTTGTCGGTGGGGATGTAGATGGCGTCGACTTTACCGACCAAGGATCGCGCCGCGGCCAGAACTTCGCCCGATTTGGTGGCGGCGGCAACGACAACGCTCATGCCTGCCTTGGGGGCCTCTGCTTCGATCAAAGTGACCAAAGACACCGAATTCGCTTCACCGGGGTTGGAAATGACGCCCAGACGCTTGGCGTTCGGCACCACCCGCTTGACCAGCGCCATATGTGCGGCAATCGGGGTCATGTCGGTGACGCCGGTGACGTTTTTACCGGGGTGCATCGCATCGCTCACCAGTTTTGCGCCCACCGGATCGGTGACGGCGCTGAACACCACGGGAATGGTTTTGGTGTTGGCGACCACGGTTTGCGCCGATGGGGTGGCGATGGCGACGATCACGTCCGGTGCATCACCGGCGAATTTCTTTGCGATCTGGGCCGCCGTGGCGGCATTGCCCTGGGCGCTTTCAAAGGACCATTTGAGCCCCTTGCCTTCGATGTAACCAGCCTCGGCCAGCACATCTTTGACGCCTTTGCGGACAGCATCCAGCGCCGGATGTTCAACGATTTGGGTGATCGCGACGTGTTTGTCCGCCGCCACCGCCAGTGTTGAAAAACCGAGCGAAACCGCTGCCGCCAATGCGGCAAATCCCATGCGCTGTGCAATCATCAAACTTTCCCCTTGTATGAATTCGGTAACTTACCGTTATTTTGTATTGAACCCTGTTGAGCGGCGATGGTAGCCAATTCGCAAGGGCATGCAAACCGAAACCTGAAAAGGCATTTTCAGGGCTGTCCGAATGGTTGGCGAATGGTTTGCGAACGGTTGGTGTGTGGCTTGAATATCTTATCGCTGCTGGGCTTTGGCCTGGTTTTTCGCCATCACATAGGCCAGTTTGCGCGCGGCTATGCGTTGGATCATGGTTTTACTTTGGCGTGGATCGGCGACCATGATCACTTCGGTACCGGATTTGGGGTCGATGGCGGTCACGCGCAAGACATTGCCGTGGCGTTTAAATTCAAACAGCACCTCACCCAGCATCCGCCGTTGGCCGTCCCTTGCACGTTTCATCGTCATGCTCTTTACATAGCGATTATCTAAGGCCGTGAAAAGATTTCTGTTGGCTTCTGTCCGGCGGGCGATATCTTAGGCGCACGCTATGGCTTCACGCTTGACTAAAGGTTTGGTCTTTTGAGTACTTCGTCTATCGGTTTGGGCCGCTTTCCCAACGTTCGCATGCGCCGCACCCGCGCGCACGGTTGGTCGCGGCGTTTGGTGCGTGAAAACGCGTTGAGCGCCAACGACTTGATTTGGCCGCTGTTCATCATCGATGGCGAGAACCAACGCCAAGCGGTGGCGTCCATGCCCGGCGTCGAGCGACTGTCCATCGACTTGATCGTCAAAGCGGCGGGCGAAGCCAAAGCGATGGGCATCCCGGCCATTGCAGTTTTCCCCAACACCGATCCGGCTGCCAAAACACCCGACGCCAAAGAAGCCCTGAACGCCGACAATATGGTGTGCCGCGCGGTGCGCGCCATCAAAGAAGCCCATGGCGACGACATCGGCGTGATTTGCGATGTAGCTCTTGATCCGTACAATTCCGACGGTCACGACGGTTTGGTCCAAGACGGCAAAATCCTCAACGACGAAACGGTCGAGGTGCTGTGCCATCAGGCCATCGTTCAAGCGCGCGCCGGGTGCGATGTGCTGGCGCCGTCCGATATGATGGACGGGCGCATCAAAAGCATTCGCGAAGCCCTTGACGGGGAAGGCTTTCAACACGTTCAGATCATGTCGTATGCTGCCAAATACGCCTCCGGTTTTTACGGCCCGTTCCGCGATGCGGTGGGGTCTGGCGGCGTGCTGACGGGCGACAAGAAAACCTATCAGATGGACCCCGCCAATTCAGACGAGGCGTTGCGCGAAGTCGCTTTGGATATTGCCGAAGGCGCGGATCTGCTGATCGTTAAGCCGGGCATGCCTTATCTGGATATCGTGAGGCGCATCAAAGATACGTTCGCCATGCCGACCTTTGCCTATCAGGTCAGCGGCGAATACGCGATGATCGAAGCCGCCGCTGCCAACGGCTGGTTGGACGGCGAAGCGGCGATGATGGAAAGCTTGATGGCGTTCAAACGTGCGGGCGCAGACGGCGTGTTGAGCTATTACGCTCCCCGTGCGGCGCGGCTACTTAACGACGGCTAGAGCAGCGCTCTCTTCAGCCAAAACAAAAGCGGCGCTTCCTAAAGAA
>Ga0316204_10002086_pt1 | contig 47706 bp, 44 predicted proteins | sample 6monrhotite_MG_2_FD_205661 | JGI IMG/M metagenome (GOLD analysis project Ga0316204, IMG submission 205661) | Microbial mat bacterial communities from mineral coupon in-situ incubated in ocean water Damariscotta River, Maine, United States -... | ecosystem: Environmental > Aquatic > Marine >... | reverse complement strand
GACACCTGGGCTGCTGCTGAAATAGCGGGAGACCAGATATTGCAGGCGCGCGGATAATTATGCGTACTTTGCTATCTGCCATAGAGGGTTATGCAGAGACACAGGCCGATTCCATTGCTCTAGAGGGCATAGATATATCACTTACATACGTTGAGCTGGCCAGATCTGTTTCCTCGGTTGCAGAATTTCTTGGTCGCCACGATATTAATGCAGTTGCACTGCTGGCTGATAACGGCCCATTGTGGTGTGTGGCCGATCTCGCCTGCGTAGAGGCCGGGATTCCACTGGTTCCACTCCCTCACTTTTTTTCGCCTTCACAAATATCACACGTGATTGAGTCTGCAGGGCTGGACGGGATACTCACCGAGCACCCGGAACAGGCATTGATACTTATCGAGCAATTGAAGCTCGGTTGTAACCCACCTGTGGATGTAGTTGTTGCCGGAAAGAGATTGAGTCTGATCCAATTGACTGTTTCCCGGGTAGCTTTACCCGATAGATGCAGCAAAGTGACATTCACCTCCGGATCGACCGGAGAGCCGAAAGGCGTTTGCCTCTCTCAATCGGTGATGGAGCAGGTCGCTGGCTCTCTGGCAGCGGTGACAGGTGCAAATGCAGCCGACAGGCACTTGTCCCTGCTTCCATATGCAACCTTGTTGGAAAATATTGGCGGTTTGTATGCCCCTTTATTGAGTGGTGCGACTGTAGTGGCTCCACCGCTTTCCAGCGTCGGTTTAAGCGGAGCCAGTGGTCTTGACCTGAACCAATTTATCAGCATTTTGATTCAATCAAGGGCATCCACCTGCATTATGATTCCGCAGATGTTGCATGCTTTGGTCGCAGCCATTGAATCGGGAGCGCCCAGACCTGAGGGATTACGATTTATTGCAGTAGGTGGTGCATCGGTTTCTCCGCTTTTGCTCACGCGTGCTGAAAAGCTGGGGCTGCCGGTTTTTGAAGGCTATGGCTTATCTGAAGCGGCAAGCGTGGTGGCTGTTAATGCACCTGCTGGCAGCAAACCCGGCAGTGTCGGTCAGCTGTTGCCTCATATCTCACTCTGTTTTGCTGCTGATGGCGAGATCCTTGTGAAGGGTGGCCTGTTTTCCGGATATTTGGGGGATCTTCCTTTTGAGGGCGAGTACTGGCCAACCGGTGATATCGGACATATGGATGATGACGGGTTTCTCTATCTCTCCGGGCGAAAGAAACATATTTTTATTACTGCATTCGGGCGCAATGTCTCACCGGAATGGGTGGAGCGGGAGCTCTCCATTGAGCCAGCCATTGCTCAGTGTTGCGTGTTCGGAGAAGCACGGCCATTTAATGTAGCTGTAATTGTGGCGCGTGAAAATGCATCGTCAGAGCAGATTGGCATGGCTGTTGAACAGGCCAATGCTCGTCTGCCGGATTATGCAAAGGTATCAAAATGGATACTTGCCAATGAGCCTTTTAGTGTTGAAAACGCCCTTTGGACAGGTACTGCCCGTCCAAGGCGGGAGCAGATTTTTGCTGCTTATGAAGATTATTTGACTACCCTTTATCAGGAGTGATGGATGAGTTTTTATGATGAATTGCTTGCCGCTACCGAGACGGAGCGTAATGAGCTGTTAACTATCCCTTTTATTCAGATGGGAGCTGCAGGAAGGCTGGGACTGGAAAGTTATACGGCTTTTTTATCGCAGGCCTATCACCATGTAAAACATACGACCCCTTTGTTGATGGCAACCGGTGGCCGATTGCCTGAAAAGCTGGAGTGGCTGCGTGAATCTGTTGGCGAATACATCGAGGAGGAGATGGGGCACCAGGAGTGGATACTCAACGATATTGCTGCCTGTGGTGCGGATAAGGAAGCGGTTCGTGCTGCAGCCCCGATGCCGGCAACAGAACTCATGGTCTCCTATGCCTACGATACAGTCTATCGTAAAAATCCGGTTGGATTCTTTGGCATGGTGCTTGTACTTGAAGGCACCAGTGTGGCGCTGGCTACTCATGCGGCTGAGAATATCGAGAAGAGTCTGGGCCTGCCAAAAACGGCATTCTCATACCTGAATTCCCATGGCTCATTAGATGTCGGTCATGTTGACTTTTATGCCAAGCTGATGAACAGACTGGATACGGATGAAGACAAGCAGGCAGTCATTCACTGCGCCCGCATGGTTTATAAGCTTTACGGTGATATTTTCCGCAGCCTGCCATTGATTGAACTGGGGCCGAACTGATGGATATCAAAAACAGTCGTGTCGTACTTACCGGTGCGGCCGGCGGCATGGGGCAGATTCTGGCCAGAGAACTGCACAAGCGTGGTGCTTATCTGGCTCTGGTGGATGCCAATGCTGATGCACTTACCTCATTAAGCGGCGAACTTGACGGTTCACATGCGATCCCCGGGAACCTCTCAACGGCTGCAGGGTGCCAGAGTGCAGCCGATCAGTGCAGTGAACGACTCGGTGGGGTTGATATGCTGATCAACCTTGCAGGCATCAACAGTTTTGCAGCATACGAAGATGAAACGGCAGAAAAGGTTGAGTTAATGATGCAGGTTAACCTGCTGGCACCGATGTGGTTAAGCCGTGCACTACTGCCTAAAATGCAGGAGCAGAATAGTGGTCATCTCGTGAATGTAGGATCGATATTCGGTTCTATCGGCTTTGCCTATTTTACCACCTATTCAGCCACGAAATTCGGCCTGCGCGGTTTTTCAGAAGCACTGCGCAGGGAGCTTGCCGATACAGCTATCAAGGTTTCCTATATCGCGCCAAGGGCTGTGAAAACACCGATGAACAGCAATGTGGTCATGCGCATGGGTGAAGCAACGAAGATGAATATGGATGAGCCGGAAGCCGTTGTTGGAAAAATCATTGCAGCTATCGAAGCGGACAAAAAAGATACCTATTTCGGGTTTCCGGAATCACTGTTTGTACGTGTGAACGGTCTGTTACCTCGTCTGGTGGATGGTGCACTTGCTGCCCAGAATCGCATAGCCAGAACTTTTGCGAAAGGAGAATAGAATGAAGGGATTAAACGTTGCGGCATGGATGCTTGCCGGATTGATGACGCTGCTTCCAATGCGTGCTGTAGCCGATGAAGTGACAGATGCTGTGCATGAATTACAGACTGCATGGGGTAGTGCCAATTACAGAACGAGTGACGCGGATAAAGAGAAGGTGTTTAAGGCTCTGGTAGATCAATCAGCTGCACTACGTGCGAAATATGCAGACCGTGCAGAGCCGAAGATCTGGGAAGCAATTATCCGTGCAGGTTATGCAGGAGCGATGGGTGGCATGTCCTCTTTGTTCAATGCCATGCCGCAGATGGAGCTGGGACGCGATCTGTTGCTGGAAGCTGAGAAGATTGATGCCACTGCCATGAATGGATCCGTTTATACGACCCTGGGCAGCTTCTATTACATGGTGCCTGGCGGTTTTATCGGTTTCGGCGATGATGATAAAGCTGAGGCCTATCTGAAAAAGGCTATTGAGATTGCGCCGGATGATATGGATGCCAATTACTTCTCCGGTGACTTCTGGATGGAGCAGAAGAAATATAAAACGGCGATTCCGTACTTTGAAAAAGTGCTGAGCCTGCCTGATGTAGCATCCCGTCCGGTTTATTCTGCGGGTCGTAAGGCAGAAGCAGCTGAGAAGCTGGCGATGGCAAAAAAGAAAGCACCGTTTTAACAGCTGCTTATTCGTTTGAATCAGGGCGGCTTCGGTCGCCCTTTTTTTTAGCTGGAGATTAAGTCGGAGTGAGTGCTTGACCTTGAGCAGGTATCAACCTTTACTGGTGCTGCCATACAGGAGCGTCCGATCAGAGGGGTTGAATCGAACAGCTTTGCTGATCTGGTGACATGACACTTTGAAACGGGGGGAACTCATGCAGCGGTGGATAAACAGCGTCACGAACTGGCCGAAGCTGGTCATTACGGTGGTGGTGCTGATTACATTGGCGATAGGTTCGCAGCTGGCTTCGATGAAGATTGAAACCGATACGGAAGCCTTTATTCCCGAAGGTCATCAGGCATCATTGGACAATGATCGCATGAAAGCGCTTTTCGGCACTCCTGATCTGCTCTGGATCGGCATAGTCAGTGCCGATGCAACGATTTATCAGCAGGATACACTGCAACTGATCCAGTCGCTGACAGAAAAGATACGTCTGCTGCCGGGTGTTGTGGATCAGGATGTCATGTCGCTTGCTACCGAAGATAATATTCGCGGTACTGCCGACGGCATGGAAGTGGAAGCATTTATGGCTTCAGTGCCCGATAGTGCGGAAAAGCTGGAAGCACTCCAGAAGCAGATTCACGATTTTACTATTTACGATGGATTTATTGTTGCAAAAGATGGCTCAGCGGCTGCGATACTTGTAGAGCTGGAGCCTCATGATCTGCTAGCGAAGCGTGGGCTGGATAAATTCAAGGTCTACGGTGCAGTGCAGCAGGTGGTGGACAGTACAGCGATAAACCGGCCGGAGCAGTTTCATGTGGCCGGTAAACCTGTGCTGGAATCTACCCTCGGTCTTTATATCGCCGAAGACCTTGGATTGATGCTGCCGCTGGTATTTCTGGTGCTCTCTATCCTGCTCTTTTTCACCTACCGATCATTGAGAGGTGTTTCCATTCCGCTGGCAGTGGTGTCATTTTCCACTATCGGGGCTATGGGAATGATGTCGGCTGTTGGCGTTCCGATGTATCCGACGACCACGATGGTACCGGTGACATTGATGGCGATTGGAGTAGCTGATGCCATTCATATCCTGGGTAAATATTATGAACTGCTCCTGTTAAACCCTGGTATAGAGCGTAAAGCGTTGGTTCGTAATACCATGACTGAGATGTGGCGACCTGTGGTGCTGACCTCGGTCACAACAGCCGTTGGTTTTCTCTCTTTCCTGAGCATGGGCATGGTACCGCTTCAGATGATGGGTGTGTTTGCCGCACTGGGTATTATCTATGCGATGCTTGTCTCTTTGACGCTGGTCCCTGCAATGCTGGTCTTGATGCGGATACGCGCACCCAAAGCACTTGCAGCTCGGATACAACGAGGAGAGGGGGTCGAACGCAGTGGCCTGGTTGCTACTTCGCTGGCGCATCTGGCGCATTGGGTCGGTGCGCATGTGACTGCAACCCTGTTTCTGACCAGTGGTCTGTTGTTTCTTTCAGCCTGGGCAGCCTCAAGTGTATATGTTGATGACTCCTATGTGTCCAATTTCCAGAAGGGGTCGGCAGTTGTGGAGGCTGATCGGGTGATAAATGATCACTTTATCGGCTCCTATCAGTTTAATGTGGTGCTTGAGGCAAAAGAGCCGGACGCATTATATGATCCGGCCCTGCTCAGGGCTATATGGTCCTTTCAGCAGAAGATGGAGGCCAATAGCATAGTTGGTGGTACGATCAGCATAGTCGATTATATACAGCGCATGCATCAGGTGATGAATGAAAATCGACCGGAGATGGCTACGATTCCAGATTCAGCCGATCTGATTGCCCAATACCTGTTACTCTACTCCTTTTCCGGAGCACCGGATGATTTTTCTGAAGTGGTAGATAGTGAATATCGCACCGCCAATGTACGTCTGTTTATGACCAATGGTATCTATTCGAGTTATCACAAGGTCGAGGCTGATCTGCATAGTCTGGCTGCGAGTCATTTTGACCCCTTCGGGGTGAAGTGGAGTATTACCGGTAACGGCCATATCTCCTATGTGCAGACAGGCATGATTACCGATAATCTGCGCTTTAATATTATTGCGACGGTGGTGGCGATTTTCCTTGCTGCCTGGTTGATGATGCGCTCCTTTGTTGCCGGTGTTTTTGTGATGACGCCGGTGCTGGCTGCTGTGATTCTCAATTTTGCATTCATGGGACTCAGTGGCACGACGATAGGTTGGGGTTCTTCCATGTTTACCTCGATTGCTATCTGTATCGGGGTGGATTATGCCATCCACCTGATCTACAAATATCGTAGTGAATTTCAGCGCCGGGATGATGCACGGGCTGCACTGGTCTTTACACTGGCAACAACCGGCAAAACGATATTGTTTAATGCCGTGGTTGTGATTGCAGGATTTATGGTACTGCTTGCATCTGCCATGCCACCTAATCAGGAGATGGGACTGCTGGTTTCAGCAGCAATGTTCTCCTCCTTTATCGCTACGATTACCGTGTTGCCGGCGCTGCTTATGGCAGCACGACCGGGTTTTGTATTTGGCAGGTCTAAACCGATGGACTATCAAGAGGCTGAATGAATATGCAGAAGTTTGCTTTGATTATATTTGCGCTTGCCATCCTTACCGGTATGGCTGCAGTACTCTCTTATGGTGCTGAAATAGTGATAGTAGAAGCAGGGCTGCAACCTGCATCGTTGGTGATTGAATGATATGTTCTCTTACCGTTACGTGTCAGAGTCAGCCATATTGATGGGGTTTGTATGAAAACAGCTGTTTTATTGATAGGTATACTCTTTTCTCTCTCCGGTTGTGTTTCAACTGTGGTTGGTGCCGCTGTGGATGTCACTACTGCTGTAGTTAAACTGCCATTCCAGGTAGGTGGTGCGGTAGTCGATGCTGTCTCTGACGATGATGATGAGACAGAAGAGCCCAAAGACTAGTCTTTTAGACTCATCGAAGTTTACCGGTTTGGACCAGGGTTTCTTTATCCTGTTTATTCATCTTTTTGACTAGCATCTCGGTTTTCAATGCCGTGGAATGATTCTCAAGCTGTAGTTGAAAAACCAGCTCCAGAGGTCCTTTGCCACGCAGAAACTTTGCACCCTTGCCGCTTTGATGTTCGCAGAAACGTCGCTCTACATCCGTGGTGATGCCTGTGTAGAGGCTTCCATTGTTGCAGCGAACAAGATAGAGGAACCACTGCTTATCCTGCATTTTCCAGCTCTTCACTGGCCAGCATCCACGCCTCCTCGATCTCCTGCAGTTTCTGCTCTGAAGCTCTGTGGTCGTTAGTGAGTGTTTTCAGTTTTTCGCTGTTGCCAGCTTCATAGAGAGCGGGATCAGCCAGTTGCTCATCCAGATGAGATTTCTGTATATGCAGTCTCTCTAACGCTGTTTCCAGCTTTTTGACCTTGTTGCGCAGTGGCTGAAGCTTTTGACGCTGTTCGGCTCTGTTGCGCCGCTCATCCTTGCGCGAGGGGGCATTGCTTGCCACGATCTCTTTATCACGCGATTCCAGCAGCCATTTTGAATACTCATCCAGATCACCGGTGAAATCATCAACAGTGCCACCGGACACCAGTTTAAGTGAATCGCAAACCGTACGCAGCAGATGACGATCATGTGATACCAGAATCATTGCACCTTCAAAGCTCTGCAGCGCAAGAGAGAGGGCGTGACGCATCTCCAGATCTAGATGATTGGTCGGTTCATCCAGGAGTAATAGATTCGGCTGCTGATATACTGTCAATGCCAGTACCAGACGTGCTTTTTCACCACCGGAGAAGGGGGCTACGGGGGTCAGTGCCATATCCCCCTGGAAATCAAAGCCGCCAAGGAACTGGCGCGCCTCTTTTTCAGACAGCGACTCATCGAGCATCTGCAAATGCTGCATCGGTGAAAGCTCGGCATGCAGCTGCTCTAACTGATGCTGGGCGAAATAACCGATAGCAAGCTCCTTGGCCGTTTCACGACTGCCTTGCATCAGATCGAGTTCACCGGCCAATATTTTTATCAGGGTGGATTTTCCTTCACCATTGGGGCCAAGCAGGCCGATGCGTTCCCCGGGCAGGAGGCTGAATGAAACATTATTCAGGATAGTTGTATCACCATATCCCGCATCCGCTTTGTTTAACCGGAGCAACGGATTAGGGATGGCTCCGGGATGTTTGAAGGCAAAAGAGAAGGGTGAATCAACATGTGCAGGTGCAATCATCTGCATGCGCTCCAGCGCCTTGATGCGGCTCTGTGCCTGCGTGGCTTTGGTGGCTTTGGCACGGAAACGGTCGATAAAGCTGTTCATATGGGCAACCTGTTTTTGCTGCTTTTCATATGAGGCTTGCTGCAATGCCAGTTTTTCGGCTCTTATGCGTTCAAATGCTGTGTAGTTACCCGTATAGACAGTCAGTTGTTCATGTTCGATATAGGCAATCTGATTGGCACAGTTATCAAGGAAATCGCGGTCATGCGAGATCAACAGCAGTGCGCCACGGTAGTTTTTCAGCCATTTTTCCAGCCATACCACGGCTTCCAGATCAAGATGGTTGGTTGGCTCATCCAGCAGCAACAGATCGGATCGGCACATCAGGACATGGGCCAGATTCAGCCGCATGCGCCAGCCACCGGAAAAGCTTGCGACAGGGTTCTGTTCACTGCCAATGGCAAAGCCCAGACCATGCATCAGTCGTGTTGCACGGGCATGGGCGCTATAGCCATCAATCACAGCATATCGTTCGTGCAACTCGGCGACTTTGATGCCGTCACCGGAAGCTTCTGCCTGCTCAATCTGTTTTTGCAGCAGGGTAAGCTCAGCATCGCCCTGCATGATATATTCCACCACCGGTGTGGGCAGGGCAGGGGTTTCCTGTTCCACCTGTGCAATAGCGATGCCCTTGTTCATGCGGAATTGACCGTCATCTGTATCCAGTTTTCCCTGAATCAGGGCAAATAACGAAGATTTACCCGTGCCGTTAGCACCGGTAATGCCGACCCTGTGTCCGGCGTGTATAGTCATGGATGCATCCCGGAACAGAAGTTTACTACCGCGTCGCAGGGAGACCTTGTCAAAATAGAGCATGCGGCATGTTAGAACAGATGGATAAAACTGCACCTATCTATTTATCGTTCGTATCTTGCTGTTCCTCCAGAGTAGCGCGTTACACGCGCTTGAGTGTCCGGCAATACAGAGGTGATTAACCGGCGCATTAGCACAGCTATGGTTGATCAGATGTTTTGCATATGCATTGATGGATTTGATTAGCAGTCATCAACGCATAAGGGAAATTCACATTCAAAACCTGATAGCACTCAGCAGAAATATTGTATCAGCTGCCAGCAAGGCGTTGTAATCGTTGATACTGCTGACTATATTAGTAGAAGCCGGATAAGTCAGAAGGAGGATCGCCTATGGCGCGAGAACTTCCTGCCACAATCGATGGCAACCAGGCGGCTGCTCACGTTGCCTATATGACCAACGAGGTCATTGCGATCTACCCCATTACACCAGCCTCCCCTATGGGAGAGTGGACAGATCAATGGGCATCTGAAGGGCACAAGAATCTGTGGGGGAGTGTCCCCCGCATCGTTGAAATGCAGAGTGAAGCTGGAGCTGCAGGCACTATTCACGGTGCATTGCAGAGTGGTGCACTAACTACAACCTTTACCGCCTCTCAAGGCCTGCTCCTGATGATTCCTAATATGTACAAGATTGCCGGTGAATTGAATCCGGCTGTGTTTCATGTGGCTTCGCGCTCTCTGGCAGCGCAGGCTCTCTCTATCTTCGGCGACCACAGCGATGTCATGGCAGCCCGGACTACAGGGTTTGCGTTTCTGGCAGCCAATTCGGTTCAGGAGGTCATGGACTTTGCCTTGATCGCTCAAGCGGCGACTTTGGAGGCACGGGTGCCCATTGTACACTTTTTTGATGGCTTCCGGACATCGCATGAGATCAGCAAGATCGAAACTGTCGATAGAGATACGGTACGAGCTCTGATTAGCGATGAGTTGGTTCAGGCCCACAGGAGACGGGCACTGTCGCCGGATCACCCGGTACTGCGCGGCAGCTCCCAGAATCCGGATGTTTATTTTCAGGCCCGTGAAGCGGTTAATCCTTATTACTCCGCCATGCCGGGTATTGTGCAGGGCATCATGGATCGATTCGCCGCACTGACCGGACGCCATTACCGTCTGTTTGACTACGCAGGAGCTGAAGATGCAGAGCGGGTCATCGTGTTAATGGGCTCAGGGGCTGAGACTGCAGAAGAGACCGTAGAACAGTTGCAAAGTCTGGGTGAAAAAGTCGGTGTGCTTAAAGTGCGCCTGTTTCGTCCTTTTTCGCAGGAGGCACTGATCGAGGCTTTGCCGGTAACGCTGCGCAGTATCGCGGTACTTGACCGGACCAAGGAGCCGGGTGCCGATGGCGAGCCCCTGTATAAGGATGTGCTGGTTGCTTTGGCCCAAAACTACACTGCTGGCTCGCGTCGGTTCATAGAGATGCCGCGTGTTATCGGGGGGCGTTTTGGACTTTCCTGCAAGGAATTTACTCCCGGCATGGTCAAGGGCATATTTGATGAACTTGGCATGGAGCGGCCAAAAAACCATTTCACCATAGGCATTATCGATGACATAAGCCATTCCAGTCTGGCCTGGGATTCCGGATTCCGAACCGATGAGTCCAGGGCAAGCACGGGCGCACTATTCTATGGACTTGGTAGCGATGGCACCGTGAGTGCCAACAAAAACAGTATCAAAATTATTGGCGAAAAGACGGATCACTATGTGCAAGGTTATTTCGTTTATGACTCCAGAAAAGCCGGGGCTGTTACCATTTCGCATCTGCGTTTCGGCCCGCATCCCATCCGCTCCAGCTACCTGATAGGGGAGGGTGACGCCGATTTTGTTGCCTGCCATCAGTCGATCTTCCTGAACCGTTATGAGATGCTGGAAAAAGCCAAACCCGGCGGCATCTTTCTACTCAATTCACAGATAGATTCCAGCGAAGTATGGGATCACTTGCCGCGAAATGCGCAGCGGAAGGTTATTGAGAAAGGACTGAGGTTTTACACCATTGATGCCTACGGTATTGCTGAGCAACTGGGCCTCGGTAGTCGTATCAATACCATCATGCAGACCTGTTTTTTCGCTATCTCCGGAATAGTCCCGCGGGAGGAAGCCCTCGCAGCGATCAAGGATGCGGCACGGGAAACCTATGCCCGTGCCGGATTGCGCATTGCCGAGGCGAACATCATGGCAATCGATGCAGCAGTCGCAGGCCTTAAGGCTGTCAACATTCCCGATCAGATCAGCAGTAAGTTCGATATGCCACCAGCCGTGTCAGCCTCCGCCCCGGATTTTGTTCGACGTGTTACAGGTGAGATGATCGCCGGGCATGGCGACAGCATCCCGGTAAGCCTGCTTCCGGCGGACGGTACCTTCCCTCTGGGAACTGCCGCCTGGGAAAAACGCAATCTGGCACTGAAGATCCCCGTATGGGAGCCCGATCTGTGCACGCAATGTGGCAAATGTGTATTTGTCTGCCCCCATAGCGTGATCCGTAGTAAGCTGTTTCCAATCTCACAGCTTGGGGAAGCCCCGAATAGCTTCAAGCACGCGCCAGCCAGAAATAAAGCATTCGGACCGGATATGCATTTCAGCTATCAGGTAGCACCGGAAGATTGTACGGGCTGCGGTCTTTGCGTGGACGTTTGTCCTATCCGTGATCGGAATAGCCCCGAGCGTAAGGCATTGAACATGGCCAGTCAGCCTCCATTGCGGGAGCAGGAGCGTAAAAACTGGGGATTTTTTCTTGAGCTTGCCGACTATGATCGCAGCAAGATTCGGGCGTCCACCGTGCCCGGTGCGATGCTGTTACAGCCGCTGTTTGAGTTCTCGGGTGCATGTGAGGGGTGCGGCGAAACCCCGTATCTCCGGCTGATGAGTCAACTGTTCGGCGATCATATGATGATCGCCAATGCGACAGGCTGTTCATCCATCTATGGGGGCAACCTGCCGACTACGCCCTGGACTAAAAACAGAGACGGCCGCGGACCTGCATGGTCCAATTCTCTGTTCGAAGATAATGCAGAGTTCGGCTATGGCATGCGCATCGCCGTAGATAAATTGGCGCAGTATGCGCGCGAACTGTTATTAGGGTTGCGATCTGAAGTGGGTGAGCCACTCGTCAGTGAGATTCTCACCGCAGATCAGGGCGATGCGGCCGGTATCGAAGATCAGCGTAGACGTATTGCCGAGCTGGAGAGGCGCCTGAGCGGGATAAGTGACTCTGCCGCCACTGCTCTGGGTGCGGTGGCTGAATACCTCATCAAGCGGACTGTTTGGATCGTGGGAGGCGATGGTTGGGGTTATGATATCGGTTATGGTGGGCTTGACCATGTGCTTGCGTCGGGAATCAACGTTAATATTCTGGTATTGGATACTGAAGTCTATTCTAACACCGGTGGGCAAACGTCGAAGGCTACACCCCGTGGAGCAGTGGCCAAGTTCTCAGTCGGCGGTAAACCAACATGCAAGAAAGATCTGACACGTATGGCCATGGACTACGAGCATGTCTATGTGGCCCAGGTCGCTTTTGGGGCCAAGGATACCCAGACCCTGCGGGCATTTCTGGAGGCCGAGTCATACGAGGGTCCATCTCTTATCATTGCCTACAGCCCGTGCATTGCCCATGGGGTAGATCTCTCCAACAATTTGCATCAGCAGGATCTTGCCATGCGCAGCGGGCACTGGCCTTTATTACGCTACGATCCACGGCGCGCAGAGGCGGGAAAAAATCCATTGCGTCTGGACTCCGCCAAACCTTCGATCTCCTTTCAGGATTACGCTGCGACGGAAACACGTTTCAACGTGTTGTGGCGAACTCATCCGGAAGCCGCCGAGAAGCTCATGCGTCAGGCACAAGCTGATATTGACGCCCGATACCGGCATTACCGGGAACGTGCCATGCATTCGACTGACGCAACAAAAATCAAAGGGGAGGATAAGGAGTCATGAGCAGAGTCGATCTGAGCACAGACTATCTGGGTTTGAAACTGACCAACCCTCTGGTGCCGTCCGCATCACCACTTTCACGCAGCCTGGATATGGCCCGTCAGCTGGAGGATGCCGGTGCGGCAGCGATAGTGATGTACTCCCTCTTCGAGGAAGAGCTGCATCATGAGGAGGAGAGTACGAATCGATTCCTCATCCACCAGGATATCGGTCATGCCGAAGCGAACAGCTTTTTACCCTTTCATCATCAATACAGGCGGGGGCTGGAGCAGTATCAGGAACATCTTGCAGCACTGAAATGCAGTTTAGGGATTCCGGTCATTGCCAGTCTGAATGGTGTGTCACTTGATGGCTGGGTGAAGCATGGGCGTGAACTCCAGCAGGCCGGTGCCGATGCTCTGGAACTCAACTCCTACTACGTTGCGGCCGATACCAGACAAACCAGTACAGAGTTGGAGGCACGATACCTGGAGCTGCTGCATGAGCTTCGCAGTGAGGTAAGCATTCCAATTACGGTCAAATTATCATCCCAGTTTACATCAATTCCGCATTTTGTTAAAAAACTTGAATCGGCTGGCGCTAACGGTGTGGCACTGTTCAACCGTTTCTACCAACCTGATATCGATCTGGAGACCCTGCAGGTCACGCCCCAGCTTCCTGAATCCACATCCCGGGATGCCCTGTTTGCCATGCGTTGGATTGCCCTCATGTACGGGCGCGTAAAGCTCTCTATGGCAGCAACCAGTGGTATTCATTCAGCCAGTGATGCCCTGAAACTACTGTTAGCCGGTGCGGATGTTACACATCTCTGTAGTACGCTCATCAATGATGGGCCTCAACGGCTTACACACATTAAATCGGGGATGGAATCCTGGATGGAGGAGAAGGGTTTCGAATCCGTATCAGAGCTCAAGGGCAGGGTCAGTCAGCAGCAATCAGTGAATCCTGCAGCTTTCGAGCGTACCAACTACCTGTGGGTGCTGGATAATTACAGCCCGGCTCCTGGGGTGAGGAGGTAAGGTTCTTAGACAACATAAAAAGCAAACTTTCACTGTAAAGTGGAGGTGAATCAGGCAGGGGGTGGCGACGAGAGTTTCTCCAGTAGAGCTCACTTGGAGAGTACGATGATCACCGCAACGAGAATGCCAGAGGCGAGGGCGAACAGGCTGTACTTTCGATGTTCTTTCTCAGCCTGGGGCAGCAGGTGTGTAGCGCCCACATAAACAAGTGCACCTGCCGACAGCGATAGTAAGGTACCTAATAATGGCTTATCAATCTGGCTAATAAAGGGGTAAGACACAAGCATGCCAAGTGGTGTGGTTAACGATGCGGCCAGGAATGCCAGAATCATGGAGTTCTTAGTGCTAAATCCACTGCGTAAAAGCAGTAGATAGGTGATAATCCCCTCAGGGAACTCATGCAAAACCATACCGGTGCTAGCCAGAGCCCCGGTAAAGGTACTGACGGAAAATGTGATGGAGTAGATGAAGCCATCAATAAATGAATGAAAGCCGATACCAAACATGGTGACCAGCCCAATACCATAAAGAGAATCCGGATCCCGTTCGCAGACGAAAGCAGTAACAAATCGGTTAAATATATGCAGTAGTACAAAGCCGGTCAGCAGGTAGGCCGGGGCATTTGTGTTCATTTCGAAGGATTTCGGGATGATGTGTAGAAAGGAGACTGAGATCAGCACTCCAGCGGCGAAACAAACGAAGTAGGTACTTTGTTTTCTTCCCCACTCTTCAAAATGACGAATGGTGTAGATACCGCTTGCCGTTACCAGTGCTGCCAGAGAGCTTGCAGTCAACGCCGTCCAGAATGTGCTTTCCATATCATCCCCTACGCTCTGTTTACTCGACTATTAAAAAGGGAACCATGTATCTTGCTTGGTGATGAATCGTGTTATGCTGATTCTTTGTGTTTTTCTGCCTGTTTTTCTGCCTGTTTTTGTTGAAATAACTGATGATGGTGAGATCCTTCTCTGAGTAGTTTCTTGGAGCCGCAGTTAGGACAACTCTCTTCCTGGCATGGAACACCTCTGTGGTGCTCTGTTCTTTCACCGCATTTGGGGCATATACAATACCCTCCATCGCCCATGTCATGTCTGTGTTTTTGTGCCATAATTTATTCACCTGCCATGTCAAACCATATATCTATATATATATGAGATGCTGTTCATATTCAAGGTGTTTATTAATAAAGGGGAATATTATGATGGCAATAGACCAAGCATTAATTATCTTTGGACCAGTACCATCGCGCCGACTTGGGTGTAGCTTGGGGATTAATAATATCTTTCCGAAATTTTGTTCGTATTCATGCGTCTATTGCCAAGTTGGACGAACATCAAAGTGGGAAGTTAAGCCGCGTACCTTTTACCAGCCGGAAGTGATTCAAGCCGCAGTGGTAGCGCAACTGGAAGCCGCTCATCGTGCAGGGAACACGATTGATTATCTGACTTTTGTACCTGATGGTGAGCCGACACTGGACGTACATTTGGGTGAGGCAATTGATTTGTTGCGGCCATTGGGGGTCAAGATCGCAGTGATCTCCAATAGCTCGTTGATTTGGCGGGAAGATGTGCGGGATATATTGAGCAAAGCGGACTGGGTGTCGCTCAAAGTAGATGCTGTCGATGAAACGATATGGAAGCGTATTAATCGTCCCTATAAAATATTGAAGTTACATGAAATCATGAATGGTATTCGCCAGTTTGCAAAACAGTTTCATGGCCAATTGGTATCTGAGACTATGTTGATTAAAGGTTTCAATGATAGCCAGAGCAGTGTAGCTGGCGTTGCCACCTTTCTACGCGAGATCGGTATATCTAATGCCTATCTTTCTATCCCGACACGACCAACAGCAGAAGCTGATATCCAGATTCCTGGCGAGTTAGTTATGAACCTAGCGTATCAAATGTTGGCCAGCAAGTTGCCTCAAGTGGAATACCTCATCGACTATGAGGGGGATAACTTTTCCTTCACTGATGATGTAAGACTAAATTTACTTAGTATCACTGCAGTCCACCCTATGCGCGAATCAGCAGTGAATGAATTATTGGAGCGTTCCAGGGAGAACTGGTCTCTGGTTGGAGAACTAGTCGCTGAGGGTAGGCTTAAGGAAGTCGACTATCTTGGTAAACGCTACTATGTGAGATGCTTCCCTGTACGCAGTAACAACAATGGAAGTAGCGGCGCAGACTGAAGGCATGTGATGTATATCCGTTTACAGAAGATGAATTTGTTCTCAAAGGTGTAAATCAGATGCTTCGATCATTGTTGAGACTTCAATAGGGGGCACCATATTAGAATATCTTGAGAAAGGGGTGCGTCATTATCGAATTTCTTATGCTATTATAGAGAGATACCAGTACCAGTTGAACTCTGACTTAATAGGCTGTAGCTGGCATGAAAAACCAAGTGGAGGATAACGATGAATACACAAAGTCTACTCCAGGTAACGGTTGATCTTTTGGTGCAGAAAGGAAAAGGTATCCTTGCCATAGATGAAAGTAGTCCGACCATAGCAAAGCGATTTGATGCAATTTCTGTTGAGTCGACAGAGGAGCATCGCCGCAGCTACCGTAGCCTTATATTAGCTACGCCAAATCTGGGCGAGTTCATAAGTGGAGTTATCCTGTTTGAGGAGACGCTTGGGCAGTGTACAGATGATGGCACTCCATTACCTGAGCTTCTCGTGCGGCAAGGAATTGTGCCAGGAATCAAGGTTGACAAGGGGAAGCTGCCATTGGCTAATGCACCCGGAGATGAAATAACCCGGGGTTTGGACGGGCTGGAACAACGTTTGGAGATATATAAAAGTCAGGGTGCCAGGTTTGCAAAATGGCGTGATGTTTATCTCATCTCTGCAGTTACGCCAAGCCAGCTTGCTATTGAGGCCAATGCCGAAGTTTTGGCGCGCTATGCCGCCATTTGTCAGTCTCATGGTATTGTCCCGATCGTCGAACCGGAAGTGCTCATTGATGGAGATCATAGTATTGATCGCTGTGCTGAGGTTACAGAATCTGTCCTGCATGAAGTATTCCGCGCACTTTATCGGCATCGGGTTGTTCTGGAACATATGCTGCTGAAACCTAGCATGGTGATAGCGGGCAAAGAGTATGAGGACAAATCAAGCCCAGACGAGGTTGCAACTCAAACGATTAGGGTATTCCGTCGCACGGTTCCAGCTGCCGTTCCCAGTATTAATTTTCTTTCCGGTGGACAGACGCCTGAAGAGGCTACTGCGAACCTCAATGCACTGAACCGCTTGTCACAACAGCCCTGGGAGCTGAGTTTTTCTTATGGACGCGCCTTGCAGGAACCAGCTTTGCAGGCTTGGAAAGGTGATGCAGCTAACGCCGAGCATATGCAGGAAGCACTGTATAAGCGTGCCCGGCTCAATGGCGCAGCACGCAATGGGAAATATACGTTAGTTATGGAATCTGAAGAGTGAATCGCCACCGTTTCTCTAGACACTTCTGAGCTCTTCATAATATCGCCGTTCAAATTCGATTGGCGATAGGTTGTCAGTATAACCATGTTGCCGGACAGAGTTGTAGAACATTTCGATGTAGTCGAAAATATCCTGCCTTGCAGCATCTCTTGTCGGGTAGGTTTTCCTCTTAATTCTTTCTCGCTTGAGTAGCTGAAAGAAGCTTTCAGCTACTGCATTGTCATGGCAGTTACCTCTGCGACTCATGCTGGGTACGAAATTGTGGGCCTTGAGGAAATCCTGCCAGTCATAGCTGCTGTACTGGCTTCCCTGATCAGAATTCACAATCACCTTGCCGGTTGGTTTGCGCCGCCAAACAGCAGCCAACAAGGCCTTGAGCACAAGGTCTGTTTCCATCCTTGGCTGCATTGACCAGCCAATCACTTGTCTGGAAAACAGATCAATTACGACAGCCAGGAATAGCCAGCCTTCGTGGGGTCTGATGTATGTGATATCCGTAACCCAAGCCTGATTAGGTTGTTGCTGATCAAGCTGCCGTTGAAGCTGATTTGGAGCCACCACAGAAGGTTTCCCACCTTTAGGGCCGGGCTTTCTGCCATAACCAATCTGAGCCTTCAGGCCAGCTGCCTTCATGAGGCGTCCAACTCGGTTGGAACCACAGGACTCACCCAAATCTCGCTCGTCTGTCACACGACGCAGCTCTGATTTCAGTTGCCGAATTTCCTGTTGCTGAGCTGTGAGTTGATTGTGCTGTGAATCAGGCTTCCCGAATCGATTGATCCATTCGTAAAGGCTCTTTGTTGTGATGCCCAGCCTCTTTGAAACAGATGACACCGAATACCCTCGATCAACCACCTGCTTTACTGCTTCTATCTTGAATTCTTCTGTATATCGCTTGCCACTCATCGTGACCTCCATAGAGCTAATTTGTCACGCCCTTGGGTGTCTAGCAATATGGTGGCGATTCAAAAATATTCCCCATAATAACGTTAATTTTCAAAGTTATGGATGCCTAATGTTAGCCGAAAAAAGAATCGATTTTGATCAGAGTTGAATGATTTCCGGTCGCCTGTATTCAGCTACTGGTTGCTGCTATCCCAGCAGGGCATCCACATGCGCAGCAGCGGAGCGTCCCAGAGCTGGCAGGGCATAACCGCCCTCTAATGTTGAGATGATTCGACCCTGTGCATATTTATCTGCGATGGTTTTGATTTCTCGGGTGACCCAGGCAAAGTCCTGCTCTACCAGACAGAGACCGGCCATATCATCTTCAATATGGGCATCGAAACCAGCGGAAATGAGAATCAGCTCGGGCTGAAATTCTTCCAACCTGGGTAGCCACATGGATTCCACGGCACTGCGGAATCCATGGCCATCAGCACCGGCCGATAACGGCGCATTGAGGATATGTTCCGATACGGTATCGCTACCGGAATAAGGATAAAATGGATGCTGGAATGTCGAACAGAGCAGAATTTCCGGCACATCCCGAAAGATATCTTCTGTCCCGTTACCGTGATGCACATCAAAATCGACAATGGCCACTCTTTTCAACTTATATGCTTTCAGTGCATGAGCAGCACCCACGGCAATATTGTTGAAGATACAAAAGCCCATTGCTCTGTTGTGTTCGGCATGATGGCCGGGAGGACGTACGTTGCAAAAGGCGGCCTTGGTCTGCCCCGACATTACCAGATCGACTGCAAGCACTACTGCACCAGCTGCGCGTAAGGCGGCAGATAAGGAGTGCGGATTCATAACGGTGTCCGGGTCCAACCAGGCCTGACCCTCTTCAGGTGACTTGTGAAAGATATGCTCGACATACTCAGAATCATGCACCCGGCATAGTTGTTCACGACTTGCCATCGGTGCCGTATGGTGCTGCAAGACCCAGTCCAGACCGCTGATGAGCAATTGATCCTGAATGACCTGCAAACGAGCCGGACTCTCGGGATGCTGTGGTCCCATTTCATGCAGGGCACAATCGGGGTGCGAAATTATGGAAACTGTCATATAATCATCTATGGCCCTGCCACAAGTAGGACTTATGTTGATAACAATCATAGCAACAGTTTGATAATTGTAACAGGGTGATAATATGGGAACGCATTTTCTAGACCGTCTTTTTTCACCACAGGCCATTGCTGTATTTGGTGCCAGTGAGTTATCCGGTGCAGTTGGGGGTCGTGTCTACGATAACCTGCGCCAGGGTGGCTTCTCCGGACCTGTTTATGCGATCAATCCGAAACACAGACGTATGTATGAACAGCCCTGTTACCCGTCTATCACAGCAGTAGGCAAGCCTGTCGATCTTGCAGTGATAGCAACTCCTGCATCAACGGTTCCGGAGATCCTGCATGCATGCGGTGAACATGGGGTTCGTGCGGCCATTATTATTTCTACCGGCTTTAGCGAGGATGACAGCCACAGTACTGCCTTGAAAAAGAGCATGCTGGAGGCCGCCCGTCAGTATCAGATGCGTATTCTCGGACCCAACTGTCTCGGACTGATTCGCCCTTTGGCGGGTATCAATGCAACCTTCAGCAAGAATAGCGCCGGAGCGGGTCAACTGGCGCTGGTTTCCCAGTCGGGTGCCCTGTGCACATCAATTCTGGATTGGGCGGTTGCCCACGATGTCGGGTTCTCCGCGATTGTCTCACTGGGTGATGCTGCGGACGTCGGCTTTGGAGATATTCTGGATTATCTGTCCCAGGATCCAGAAACGAGCAGCATTCTTTTGTATGTGGAAGGTGTACGTGATGCGCGCAGCTTTATGAGTGGCCTGCGTATTGCAGCTCGCATGAAACCTGTTGTTGTCATCAAAGCGGGCCGTCATGCAGAAGGTGCACGTGCAGCACTTACCCATACCGGTGCGATGATCGGTGCCGATGATGTATTTGATGCCGCGCTGCAACGTGCTGGTGTGGTTCGCGCGATGACTATCGAGCAACTGTTTGCCGCAGCCCAATTACTGGAAAGCCCGCACAGGGTAGGCGGTAGCCGCCTTGGGATTGTGACTAATGGCGGTGGCCTGGGCGTGATGGCCACCGACCGTGCTCTTGATCTTGGTGTCAGTTTAGCAGCTTTGTCAGAAGAGACTATGGCACGACTCAACGAGACTCTTCCGGAACACTGGTCACATGCAAATCCTGTCGATCTTCTGGGCGATGCAACACAAGAGCGCTACCGGGATGCGCTGCATGCCTGTCTTGGGGATGAGGGTGTGGATGGTATGCTGGTCATGCTTTCCCCGCAGGCCATGACCGATGCAACGGCCTGCGCGCAGGCTGTTATTGATGCCCAAAAGGGGAGTAAGAAACCGGTATTGGCCTGCTGGATGGGGGAGCAGCAAGTCGAGAAAGCGAGCAAACTGTTTTCGCAACATCATCTGCCCTGCTTTCCCAACCCGGAATCTTCCGTCGAAGCCTTTGCCTATCTGTCCAGTCACTATCAAAACCAGCAGCTACTGATGCAAGTACCCGGACCATTGGTCACACGCAGCGAACCTGATACCGAGGGTGCCCGTCTGATTATTGAGAGTGTACTGGCGGATAAGAGAACAGTGCTGAGTATTACTGAATCCAAGGCGCTGTTGCATGCCTTCGCTATACCTGTCACCCAGAGTATCGAATGTCACTCTGCAAACGATGTGCTGGTTGCGGCAGAGTCGATGGGTTTTCCAGTGGCGATGAAAATTCATTCGTTAGATATCAGCCATAAATCCGATGTCGGGGGTGTCAGACTGAATATCGGCAATGCTCATGCCGTACGAAGCACCTATCATGAATTGCTGACGGAGGTTCAGGGTAAATTCCCCGACGCGAAAATCGATGGTGTGAGTATTGAACCCATGTACACGCCAGCCAACGGGCGAGAACTTCTGATCGGTGTGATCCGTGATCCGGTATTCGGTCCTGCTATGACGTTCGGTGCAGGTGGTATTCAGGTGGAAGTGTTGCGTGATCGTGCTGTTGCACTACCGCCGCTGAATACTTTTCTTGCAGAGAGGATGATCAGCCAGACCCGTACGGCGGGGCTGCTTGGTAGCTTCAGAAATATGCCGGCGGTGAATATGGCTGCCCTTGTGCAGGTGCTGCGCCGTGTTTCCGAAATGGTTTGCGAACTGCCGGAAATCAAGGCGCTGGATATTAACCCGTTGATTGCCGACGAAAACGGTGTCATGGCACTGGATGCTCGCATTGTGGTTGAACACCGGACACCATCACTGAGCCGTTATGCCCACATGGCGATACATCCTTACCCCAGCCATCTGGTTTCCATGTGGCAACTGGCCGATGGTACCAATATCAAAATTCGGCCGATTCGTCCGGAAGATGCATCTATTGAGCAGAGTTTTGTGCGGCAGCTCTCGCCCCAGTCCAAATATTTCCGTTTCATGCAGGGGTTGAATGAATTGACACAAAAGATGCTGGTGCGTTTCACTCAGCTGGATTACAACCATGAACTCGCACTCATCGCAGTTTTTGAGCAGGGGGGTGAGGAGACAGAGCTGGGCGTAGCCCGTTATGTAATGAATCCCGATGGAGAAAGCTGTGAGTTCGCATTGGTGGTAGCCGATAAATGGCAACACAGGGGCCTTGGCTCACGCCTGATGAACGAATTGATGGAAGCTGCTCGCCAGCGTGGCATCAGGCAAATGAACGGCGAAATCCTGGCTAACAATCATCATATGCTGAAGTTGACCGAGACCCTTGGTTTCAGCCTCCATACAAGTGCTGATGACCCAAACATCAAGGCCGTTAGCAAAATGCTTTTAGACTATCGTAGTATGAGCTAAGTGATGGCTGGTTTCACCTGTTGCAAAGGACTGATCATTACAACGAAGCGTCGGGACGAAAGGATCAGGCAGTTCGGAAAATCGGGCTACAGCTCAGAGGCAAGGGCACGAGGCTATAAGAAAGAGCTTCACCCGATGGGCGAAATATTCCAAAAAATCCGCAGCGTACTTTGCTACAGCGTCCCGGTAAGCTACGCCTCTTTATCAAGAAGTGTCTGTCAGAATATCCTTTTCGGATACTATGTCGAAGCGTGATTTTAGTTGTCAACTATGACCATCTGATTGTGGAAGGTTCTTGATTAACAGTCGCTGTGCTAGGGGAAGTTTATGACTGAACTGGAGAAAATGATCTCTGGGCTACATTATGACTGTCTCGACCCTGAGCTCAGGCAATTAAGAGAGCGGGCGAGATTGGCCTGTGCCAAGTATAATGCACATCCAAGTCCGGGGAACATGAAGCATATCAAGCGCCTGTTTAACACAATGGGCAGTTGCGTATTGGAACCGGGATTTCAGTGTGATTATGGAATGAATATTCAGGTCGGTGATAATTTTTACGCCAATTTCCAATGTGTTTTGCTCGATGCTGCACCTATTATCATAGGGGACAATGTGCTGCTGGGGCCGGGTGTTCATATCTATACCTCGGATCACCCCAAAGATGCTGAACTCAGAAAGCAGGGCGTCTGCTTTGCCAGGCCTGTCACTATTGCTCATGGCGTATGGATTGGTGGGGGTGCAAAGCTGCTGCCGGGAGTCTCTGTCGGTGAGGGTGCAATGATAGGAGCCAATGCAGTCGTAACAAGAGATGTTGCAACGAATGAAATCTATTATTAGACGTGCGGAGTCAGGTGTCCGTCAGCTGATAATAATTTTATTTCGCCCTGTCTCCTTGGCTGTGTATAGATTGTCATCTGCAACCTTGAGCATAGCTTCAAAGCTCAAGCTTGGATCGCAACAGATACCGATGCTGGCAGTGAAATGGACCTCCTGCCCGTCATCGAGAACGATGATGTTCTCATCAATGTTCTGACGCAGTTCTTCAAACAGGGTCGAGGCTGCTTCATGGTCACAATTCACTGCCACTATACAAAACTCTTCCCCTCCAATTCTGGCTAGCAGATCTGATTCACGCAGTCGCTGCTTCAATTCATTCGCAAGAGATTTAAGAACCAGGTCTCCGGTATCGTGGCCTAAGGTATCATTGATGTTTTTGAAGTGATCAATATCGAACATCGCGACTGCAAATGGCGCATTATTGCGTTTGGCATTAGCCTGGATTAGTGGCACTGAGGCCAGAAGGAAACGTCGATTGTACAAACCGGTGAGGAAATCTTTATTCGAAGCATCTTTGTACGCCTGTATATAGTCCTGCATATCCAGGTTCTGAATGATGCGGCAGAGCAGTTCTTCCTGAGAACAGTTTTTTGTCATATAATCATTGGCACCACTTTTGAGGAAGCGGGCGGCCAGTGCTTTATCACCATCAGCGGAAAAGCCGATAATGCTAATATCCTTGTTGGCCGGGTTGTCACGGATCTGCTTGGAGAGATCAAACCCCGGCATGTCCGGCATATGTGTGTCAATCATGATCAGACGTATTTGATTCGGCTGATTGAGAATATCCAGGGCTTCCTGTGCAGTGGCAGCCTGATGGGTGTTAAGCATTGTGCGACGCAGTTTTTTGATAACTGCTATCCGACTCACGGCAGAATCATCGACAACCAGTGCTTCAATCTCTTTATTTTTCTGTAGCCGGTTAATCAGGGTGGATAGATAATCAATAGAAAAATTACTTTGTTTGTTCACATAATCGATCATTTTTGGGTGTTCTTCGCACATGTCTTTCACGCTTAGCGATTCATTACCGGTAAAAACAATGAACGGGATATCATGTAGAGAAATATAATCAATGATCTCACCGTTTGGTGCGTCGGGTAGATTCAGATCGAGTAGGGCAACGAAAAAACCCTCACTGCTATTTTCAACCAGTTCCATGGCTTCTTCAAGGGAGTGGGCGACCCGGATACCCATGCTAATATTTTTCTCCAAGTTTTTTTGCACGGTTTTACAAATAAAAAGGGAATCTTCTACGATCAGGATTTGCTGTTGCATCTGGGGTCTCACCTCCGGCCGGCCAAAGCCATATATAAGCATATTATAGGCCAATCTTTCCTTATTGTTTATCCGTATTGCTACGGAGAACGACTATTTAAATCTGTTTATAAGCATTTGCCACAGGCTGTTGACGGTGAGATGGTTATCATGTGGAAGCAGAAAACAATACGGTTGCAGCCGCAGGCAAGAGGTTTTCATTTGATTACCCACGAAATTGTTGAGCTATTGCCAGAGCTGGAAGCGTTCAATGTCGGATTGGCACATCTTTTTATCAGGCATACCAGTGCGAGCCTGACCATCAATGAGAATGCAGACCCTGATGTGCGCTCGGATATGGAGGCGCATTTCAGTCACTTCGTGCCGGAGAACCAGCCATATTACAGGCATACACTGGAGGGCGCTGATGATATGCCTGCACACATCAAGTCCAGTCTTCTGGGCAGTAGTATCATAATCCCTGTTGCAGGTGGGCGCCTGGCGCTTGGCACATGGCAGGGTATATATCTGGGCGAACATCGGGATATTGGCGGGTCTCGTCAGATTACTGTGACCCTGCATGGCGAATAGAACTTCGGCCTTTTCCCTTTTACAAGCAAGGGGGTGTTTATTCAGCGTATTCATCATTTCCATGCAACGCTTTGCTTAATACCCAGCTTGTCCGGGGCGTGGGAACAGGAAGCCGGAAAACTTGGCTTGTTTTATGCTGTATATTTGCGTCTATATCAAGATGGCTGGCATACAGCCTGTATCACTCTACTGTTGAGGTTGTACTTATGAATATGAACAAGTTGTCATTTGCCTTTTTTATTATCTTGTCACTATCAATCAATGTTGCTTTTTTTGTTGGTGATATCGATAACCCTGATCATCACAGTGCTTATGAACTCTTTGTCGCAATTGTGGTCAGCCTGATCGCCACGGTTTTAAAATTTGGTGAACATTCCCAGATCGGTGCGATGTTGCTTGCAACGAGTCTGGCGGCTGATTTGTGTCTGATAAGCGCGGCCATAGTCTGGGGGGCCGCTGTACATGTACTGGATGTGGGACTGACGCCGGAGATGATGGCCAGTATCGTGTCCCTGTCTGGGGGAGCCCTGGTGGCGAATCTGGTATCGGTTGCATTGTTGATGCTGGAGACTGTGGTAGTACGCCGTTGATGGACGGCCAGTTATGATAGTTCAGAGACAACTCAGGGCAACAGATACCTTTATTTTTCTGCTGCTTCGCCGTATGCGGGCACCGCTTATTGTGCTGATTGTTTCATTCTCTATCTCGATTCTCGGTTTTGTACTGATCCCGGGTGTCGATGATCAGGGGAATGTCTGGCATATGGACTTTTTCCATGCCTTCTATTTTACCAGCTATATGGCGACTACGATTGGTTTTGGTGAATTACCCTATCCGTTCACGGAATTGCAGCGTTTTTGGACGATAGTTTCGATTTATATCACGGTGATTTCATGGCTGTATGCATTCGGTACCATTATTTCACTGCTTCAGGACTCAACATTCAGACAGATCGTGAAGGAGAGCGGTTATAGCCGTTACATCCGGCGAATCCGTGATCCCTTTTATATTATCTGCGGATATGGAGATACAGGCCATATGTTGTTGCATTCACTGACTGAGAGGGGATACCAGGCGATAGTTGTTGATAATGATCCGCAACGGATCAATGCACTACCGATCGAAAATCATCCTGTTTATATTCCGGGAATGAGCGTAGATGCAGAAGATTCCGGTCATTTGAAAAAGGCAGGCCTGATGCACCCTATGTGCGCAGGTGTGGCAGCGATCACCGGGGATGATAAGGCAAACCTGAAAATTGCCATTACAGTGAAACTGCTTAATCCATCACTGCAGGTTGTCTGCAGAGCAGAGTCACAGGCTATCGCTGACAATATGAACTCATTCGGCACCGATTACATTGTCACACCATTCAGGAATTATGCCAGTTTACTTTCGATTGCTCTTCACTCTCCGGTGCAGTGCCAGCTGTATAACTGGCTATATGGCCTTTCCCGTACAGTAGTGGCTGAAAAAATAGCACCACCATCCGGTTTCTGGGTTATCTGCGGCTATGGCCGTATGGGAAAAGCACTCCATCAGCGCTTCACAGAAGCTGGAATGGAGGTCATGGTCATTAATAAAAATGCAAAGGTGGCACCACCGGGCACAGTGGCCGGAAAAGGGACTGAGGCTCATACACTTGAAGAGGCCAATATAGGACGGGCCGTTGGTATTATTGCTGCAACCGATGATGATACAGATAATCTTTCTATTATTATGACGGCTAGAGACTTGAATCCCGAACTCTACATTGTGATTCGCCAGAACAGTTATGCCAATGAAGCGCTTTTTAAGGCGGCGAATGTGGATTTCATCATGCAAAACAGCTTTATGATTGCAAGAGAGGCTACAGCCTATTTTACAGCACCTTTGCTTGGTCGCTTTCTCAGTCAGATGGTTCGGCGCTCTAATGCCGATGCTGAATTACTGCTGAAACGAATTCAGGCGGCAGTTGCCGATGGAGAAGCCCCGAGCACATGGGGTGTTGATATGACAGATGTGGGGGCAGCAGGTGCCTGTAGCTGGTTGCGCAGTGGAAAGAGGCTATCTATCAGTGATTTATTACAAGAGTTCTCTCACCATGGCGAGGAGGCGCGACTGATGGTCCTGACTGTAGTTCGTGATGGTATAGAGCATCTCCTCCCTGCTGATAGCTTTAATTTTTCAGAAGGAGATCAGATTCTCTTTTGTGGTCAACGTGGCCATAAACGGCATATGCGTTTTTGGCTGTCGGATCAGGTTGCCTTGAATTATTCCATGCAGTGTTTTGAGCAAGAGCAGGCTACACTGAAGGAAACCTCGGCTTAATTTCCTGGCACGAAGCTCGAGTGATTTGGTGATTTTGCTTACTGAATAGTGGAATGAAATACTCAGTGTTACGGTCATAAGTTTGCGTAATGTGGTGACAGCAAAAAGTTCAATATTAACTAGGATATAATCCAATGAAGTTTATGATAATGATATGGGCATTGCTCTGCCTGATGCCATCCACAGTTATGGCTACTGGTAATGAAACAGGACACTCATTTGGACAGGCCAAGAAAAAAATGGCCACCATGTATCAGGATAGAAGGGTCACCTTTTATGCCGGTTGTGAATATGGAAAAAAAGGACATGTAGATCGGAAATCCTGTGGTTATACCGCACGCAAGAATGAGAAGCGCGGCAAAAAAATTGAATGGGAGCATGTCGTGCCAGCATGGGCCTTCGGCCATGCACTGCAGTGCTGGCAGAATAAAGTGTGTACCAGCAGGAAGGGGAAATCATACAAGGGACGCAAATGTTGCGGAAAAAGCAACACTACATTCCGGGCAATGGAGTCAGATATGCACAATCTTGTGCCGGCTATCGGTGAGCTGAACGGAGACCGTTCGAATTTTCGCTATGGTATGATTGCTGGTGAGCCTCGCCGATATGGCGTGGTCGATTTCGAGGTAGACTTCAAACAGAAGATTGCAGAGCCGCCATTACATGTACGTGGTGATATTGCCCGCACTTACTATTACATGGAGCGGGAATACGGCTTGAAGATCGGTAAAAAACAGCGACGTCTGTTTGCGGTCTGGAACAAGGAAGACCCGGTGGATGCATGGGAAATCGAGCGCAATCGAAAAATCATGGCCATTCAGGGCAATAGCAACTCCTTTGTGGATTCAAGCTATGCTCATGTCAGATCAGAATCTTTACCTAATCAGCCAGAATAACCGCGTCGATTTTCTGTTGTACCGAGCGCGTACTTAAGCCCTGTTTCATCAGGGTTTGACGCAATAACATCAGTGATTCGATCTTGGCCTGTTTTTCCTGTGCTGACATGCGGTGCGAAGTCATACCTGCCAGCTCTGAAATACCCAGTTCAATGGTGCATGAACGATGATAGGCCTGTACACCCTGCATGGCCTGTTTCAAAGAGTATCGGTGGATATCCATCTCTTCCCTGCTTTTCAGGATGATACGGCTCTGCTCCCGATTCTTTCTGATCATGGAAACAATGGATTCACCCAGAACTTTTTTTGGATGATTGAAAGTTAAGGGCTGATTCATAGTAAGGTCAGGGGTTATGGTATCCAGTATCCTTTGCTCGATTCCATTATCCAGTGTTGAGCTCAGGGCATCACCTCTGGCCGTTTTCAGCTTCCAGTTCTTCTCCATCTGGTCGGGAATCTCTGCCAGTCTGCTGTTACATATCTGATCTGATTCGGCAATAAGTTCCCGAATCAGAGTATTTCTTGCCATGTTTCTGTCCATGGCATTGTCCACACGATCCATGCGACTGGTGATATCCTTGGCTAAAACCGGGTGACTTTCCGTTTTCGGCAAGCCTTCAAACAGTGTGGTTGTGGTGGACTCATACATGCCCTGGACATCGGCGCAGCCGGATAAACTGAAAAGGAATGCTGCAGCCACTATTAAGCGGCAGCCGTGATTCAATGATGTCATGGTGTACTCCATTATCATAATGCGTATTGAAAATACGAAAGCAATGATCGGGCCAGTTGATATGGTCGAGTGAAGTGCTGTTTGTTTCGCCTGCCTTTAAGCATGGAATCAGTGAAATTTGACCGTCGCAGCATGCATCTGCGAAGCTGAATTCAGGTGTCTGGTTTGACTGGTGTGGATTCTATGCGTTTCGCCTCTCTCCTTGATATTACAGCTGTGACTGTTACGCTGAAATTATGAATCAACCCGAACGCGATACCATGTCTCATACGAGCAAAGGGCGGGGCGATGAGCAGCACGTCGCTGGCCGTTATTATATTGTTCTGGTCAGTATTCACGGTCTGATCCGGGGCGATAATCTCGAGCTCGGTCGGGATGCCGACACCGGTGGCCAGACCAAGTATGTAGTCGAGTTGGCAAGAGCACTCGGTGAATGCCCGGAAGTCGAGTGCGTTGATCTGCTCACCCGGCAGATTGTTGATGATAACCTCAGCGATGATTATGCCAAATCGCTTGAACAACTCTCGGAGAATGTTCGCATTGTGCGCATTGCCTGTGGTGAACAGGGCTATATTGCCAAAGAGATGCTGTGGGATTCGCTGGATAGTTTTGCTGACAATACACTGAGCTGGTTGCAGGAGCAGCCGCGATTGCCCGATATCATACACTCCCATTATGCCGATGCTGGTTATGTCTGCACCATACTTGCCAGTCACCTCGGCACGCCTCTGGTGCATACCGGTCATTCGCTGGGGCGTGGTAAGCGCAACCGCTTGCTGGCCAGCGGTGTCAAACGCGCAGAAATTGAAACCACTTATAATATCTCCCGCCGTATCGAAGCCGAGGAGACTACGCTGGGGGTGGCCGAACGTGTGATCACCAGTACCAGTCAGGAAATTCGCGAACAGTATGCGCTCTACGATTACTATCAGCCCGAACAGATGCGCGTGGTGCCGCCGGGGACCGATCTGGAAAAGCTGTATCCGCCGCATGGTGACGAGGTCAACGCACCGATAGCCTGTGAGCTGAACCGCTTCTTCCGTGCTCCTCATAAGCCGATGATTCTGGCCTTGTCGCGCCCTGATGCGCGCAAGAATATTGTTACCTTGATTGAGGCCTATGGCGAATCTGCACAGCTGCAGCAGATGGCCAATCTGGTGATTGTGGCCGGCAACCGTGATGATATACGCGAGCTTGATAGCGGAGCCCAGGATGTGCTGACAGATATTCTGCTGACCATTGATCTCTACGACCTATATGGGCGGGTGGCCTATCCCAAACATCACAGTGCCGATGAGGTGGCACTGATCTACCGGCTGGCGGCACTCTCCGGCGGTGTGTTTATCAATCCGGCACTGACTGAACCCTTCGGTTTGACGCTGATTGAGGCAGCGGCTTCAGGCCTGCCTGTCGTGGCCACCGAGGATGGAGGTCCGATCGATATAATCGGCCACTGTCATAACGGTTGTTTGATCGACCCGCTGGATAAGGAGGGGATAGCAGCGACGCTCCAGAGAGTGCTCTCCGACACTGATCTCTGGCGTAAACTGGCAGATAACGGGCTACAGGGGGTGCGTCAGCATTACTCATGGCAGGCGCATGCACAGGGTTACCTGAATGTGATACGGCCTCTGATTCAGAAGAGCGAGCCTTTGCAGCGTATGCAGCTGAGCCGGCGACGGGAACTCTACCGCGACAGGGCTGTCTTCACCGACCTGGACCAGAATCTGATGGGTGACCGCGAGTCGCTCAGGCAGTTGCTGGAGTTGATGCACCGACATCGCAAATATATCAGTTTCGGTATCGCAACGGGTCGCCGACTGGACTCTGCCATGAAGGTGATGCGCCAATACGGTATTCCGCAGCCCGATGTGCTGATTACCAGTCAGGGGGCCGAAATTCATTATGTACCTAACCTGACCCAGGACAGGGTGTGGGCGAAACATATCAATCATCAGTGGAACCGCAGTGCGGTAAACGAGATTCTCAGTGAAGTGCCCGGGTTGCTGTTACAGCCAAAGTCGGAGCAACACAGGTTCAAACTCAGTTATTTTATCGACCCCGCTATTGCCCCGGATGTTCAGCAGATCAGACAGTTGTTGTTGCAGCAGGAGGAGGCGGTCAACGTTGTTTTCTCCTTCGGCCAGTATCTCGATATTCTGCCTGTACGTGCATCGAAAGGGTTTGCCCTGCGTTGGGTGGCTGAGCAGTTTGACATTCCGATGGAAAATATTCTTGCTGCCGGTGGCTCGGGAGCTGATGAGGATATGATGCGCGGCAATACGCAGGCGGTGGTCGTGGCCAACAGGCATGATGAGGAGCTTTCCGAGCTTTCCGATATTGAGCACATCTATTTCGCTCAGGAGAGTTTTGCCGCCGGTATCATCGAAGCGATGGATCACTATGACTTTTTCGGGGATGAGGCATGAGTCGTATTCTGCTTTGTACCGATCTGGACCGAACGCTGATTCCCAACGGTGATGCGCCTGAATCAGCTGGAGCCAGAGCACTTTTTCATCGTCTGGCTAGTCGGGACGAAATCAGGCTGGTCTATGTCAGTGGCCGAGACCGCAGCCTGATCGAACAGGCGATTCACGAATTTGATCTTCCACTACCCGATGATGTTATTGCCGATGTAGGTGCGACGATCTATGACATCAAGGAGGGTGAATGGAACCGCTTGCAAGCATGGGACGATGAGATTGCACCGGACTGGATAAATCTGCACTCGACTGATCTGCAGGCTGGTCTTACTGAGCTGAATGCTTTGCGTTTGCAGGAACCTGAAAAACAGGGGCAGTTCAAGCTCAGCTATTATGCCCCTGTTACGTGGAATCAGCCGGCATCCAGGGCAACGGTTGAGATGCGATTGCAGGCTCTGGGGGTAAAAGCAAATCTGATCTGGAGCATTGATGATGCCAGGGGTATGGGGCTGCTTGATATTCTTCCTGCTTCGGCCAACAAACGGCATGCCATCGAATTTCTCGCCGCACGCTTCGGCTTTGCCCGTCGAGATATGCTCTTTGCCGGAGATAGCGGTAACGACCTGGATGTACTGACCTGTCCGATACCGTCGGTACTGGTGGCCAATGCCAGTGATGAAGTGCGGCGCGATGCATTGGCACTCGACGGTGATCTTTATCTGGCGCAGGGCGATTATCTGGGCATGAATGGTAACTACAGTGCAGGCATACTTGAAGGGCTGGCCCATTATCACCCTCGCTATGATGGCTGGCTCAGGGAGCAGCTATGAGTGCGCAGCCACTGCGGCCACTGATTTTCGGCGAGGTATTGTTTGATCACTTCCCCGACGGTAGTTCCGTGCTAGGCGGGGCACCGTTTAATGTTGCCTGGCACCTGCAGGCCTTCGGGCTTTCACCGCTGTTGATTTCACGCGTCGGTAACGATGTGGCCGGGCAGCAGGTGCGTACATCCATGTTGCAGTGGGGTATGGATGTCAGCGGCCTGCAGTGTGATGAAACCCACCCGACAGGCAGGGTGGAGGTGAGTTTCAGTCAAGGAGAGCCGCACTATGAGATTGTCGAGCAGTGTGCCTATGACTTTATCGATGCAGGAGGTCTCCCCGACCTTGCTGAGGCCCCGTGGTTGCTCTATCACGGTTCACTGGCGCTGCGTCAGTCAACTTCGACACTGATGCGCATCAGGCAGCAGACCGGGGCAGCGCGGTTTCTCGACATCAATCTGCGCACGCCGTGGTGGTCGCAGGATTTGCTGCAGCCGTTGTTACAACAGGCGCACTGGATCAAACTCAACAGTGATGAGTTGCAGCAGTTGCTGCCGGATATCGACAATGAAGAAGCGCGTATCACGGCAGTGATGCAACATAAACCGGACTATGTTCTGTTAACCCGGGGCGCAAGGGGCGCCACAGCGATCTGTGCCGATGGCACCCGCTACACAGTGCAGCCCGGAGAGAAAGCTGCTCTGGTCGATACGGTAGGGGCGGGCGATGCATTTTGCAGTGTGATGATAGCCGGTCTGGTTCGTCGCTGGCCTGTCCCGCTGACATTAAGCCGGGCCCAGGCATTTGCCAGCGCTATGGTTGGTATACGCGGTGCGACAACCGATAACAGGGAGTTTTATAACAATATGATTGCACTGTGGCAGCAAGAGGAGAGTCAGGATGTATGAACAGGTATCACACTCGTTACTCAATGAAATCCTGATTGCACTCAAGCCGGAGATCAAAAGCCAGCGCGGGATGCAGCATTTCTATATCCGGCTGGGGGCCAATTTCTATGCCATTCACTCGTTGTTCTACCGTCTCTACGGTGATCGGCCAGATCTGCCTGAACAGATGCAGCGACTGGTGGAAACACTGGCACGCCAGTATATCAAGCGATCAGCAGCACTGAAAAAGAGCGATGTGCAACGCGAAAAGGATCACAACTGGTTTTTGAGTCAGCAGTGGGCCGGGATGGCTATGTACAGTGACGGTTTTGCCGGTAATCTCAAGGGTTTGCAGAATCGACTCTACTACCTGCAGGAGCTGGGCATCAATATGGTGCATGTGTTGCCCGTGCTCGATTGCCCGCCGGGGCACAGCGACGGCGGTTATGCGGTACGCGATTTCCGTCGTGTCGATGCGCGTATCGGTTCGCTGGAGGATATTCAGTCGCTGTCGGGCATGCTTAAAAAACGCAATATGCTGCTTACCCTTGATGTGGTGTTGAACCATACCTCCGATGAACATGAATGGGCCCAGCGTGCGCGCGCCGGAGAGCAGCGCTATCAGGATTACTACTACGTGTTCGATAATCGCGAGATTCCGGACATGTTTGAGGAGACGATGCCGGAGATATTTCCTGAAACGGCACCGGGTAATTTCACCTGGGATGAAGCCATGGGTAAGTGGGTGATGACCTCGTTCAAGGATTATCAGTGGGATCTGAACTACAGTAATCCGGCCGTGTTTATCGAGATGATGGATGTCATCCTGTTCTGGGCCAATCAGGGGGCCGATATCGTGCGTCTGGATGCAGTCGCTTTTCTCTGGAAGAAGATTGGCAGTAGCTGCCAGAATGAGCGTGAAGCGCACCTGATTCTGCAACTGATGAAGGATTGCTGTCAGGTCACTGCACCCGGCGTACTCTTTATCGCCGAAGCCATTGTAGCACCGGTAGAGATCAGCAAATACTTTGGTGAAGATGCAGTCATCGCCAAGGAGTGTGAGATTGCCTATAACGCCACCTTTATGGCCCTGCTCTGGGAAGCGGTGGCAACGAAAAAGACAACGCTGCTCAACCGCGGTATCAAGAGTCTACCCGATAAACTGGAGCGGGCGACATGGCTCAATTATGTGCGTTGTCATGATGATATCGGGCTGGGGTTCGACGACAGTGATATTCGTTATTGTGACTATGAACCGCAGGCGCATCGCCGTTTTCTGGTCGATTATCTGACTGGCCGTTTTGCCGACTCATCTGCACGCGGTCACCCCTTCGGGGCGAATGAAAAAACGGGGGATGCCCGCATTTGCGGTTCGCTGGCATCGCTGGCCGGACTGGAGAGCGCGCTGGAGAGTGGCGATGAAGAGGCAATAGATAGGGCCATTCGCATTATTCTGCTGCTGCATAGCATGATACTCTCTTTTGGCGGCATTCCGTTGCTCTACTACGGAGATGAAATCGGCACGCTTAACGACTATGTCTACCTTGATGATGAGGTCAAACGCAGCGACAGTCGCTGGATTCACCGGCCCACCATAGACTGGGACAAGGCGGAGTTGCGCAACAGTGCAGGCAGTGTTGAGCAGCGCATCTTCTCAGGCCTGAAGAAGATGATTGCAGTGCGCAAGGAGATCCCGGCCTTTGCCGATTATAACAACCGTGAACTGATCAATGTGGAGAACCCGCATCTCTTTCTTTTCGCGCGTTTCGATCAGCAATCCATACACTCCAGAGTACTGGTGGTAGGGAATTTTGATGCCCATAGCCAGTATCTGGATCTGGATGTTCTGCGCCAGCTCGGATTTTTCCGTTTTGATAATACCATTGACCTGATCAGTGGCGAGCGCCCGCCGGTCTTCAACGATCGACTGGCTATCCCTGCCTTCGGTTTTTTCTGGTTCGGAGAGTAGGGGTGATGTTTATGATTAGATTTTCCCTGGATATGTTCGTCTTGCTACCGTCACTGGGATGAATATCGCTGTTTATATCAGCGGACACGGTTTCGGGCATCTGGCTCAGATGGCACCGGTTCTGGAGCAGATCCATCAGAAACAGCCTGATAGTTTATTTCTTGTTCGTTGCGCTCTCGACCGGGATGAAATTCAGGCACGGCTTGGATTTGAGGTTGAGCTGGAACAAAGCCCTGTAGATGTCGGTGTGGTTCAGAAAACTGCTATCGAGGAAGACCGTGAGGCTTCAGTCGCCGGAATAAGAGGGTGGCTGGAGACGATAGATGATCAGATCATCAGGGAAATCGATTTGCTCAGAACCTTTCATGCAGACCTGGTAATATCTGATATTTCTCCTCTGGCATTTCCTGCAGCAAGAGCGCTGGGTATCCCGGGAATAGGGCTGGCAACACTGGACTGGTACACCATCTACTCGCACTGGCTGGAGGCTATAGATCCAGCCCTTGAACGATTGAAACAAGCTTATCAGCAGTGTGATCTCTTGCTTACACCTCCCATGGCGATGGATATGCAGGTATTTCCACAGCGAAAAGAGATTCCTTTGATTGCCGCTGTTCCGGTGGGGATGGAGAGGCCATTTAAAATGAAGAGGCCGAAAACAGCACTGGTTGTTTTCGGCGGATCGAATCAGCCGGCATTTGATATGCAGGCACTCTCGATAATGAATGATTGGCAGTTTCTGATTCCCGGTGCTCCTGCTGACGCACCGGATAATGTCTGCTCTATTGCGTTTGGCCCGGATTTGTCAGCGGTGGATGTGATGCCATTTGCTGATGTGGTGGTGTGCAAACCAGGCTACGGGATATTGTCGGAATGTTGGACTACAGGCACGCCTATGGCCTGGGTGGAGCGCCCGGATTTCCCTGAATATCCGGTGCTTAAAGTATGGCTGGAGGAGAAATTTCCCAGCTTTGGCATGAGCAGGATCGACTTTGCCAAGGGTAACTGGCTGGAAGCGCTGGAAGGGGCAATCTCGCATACAAGGCGGTTTCCAGTCTTGTCGGCTGATGGAGCAGTCTCGGCTGCAGAGATCATTCTTTCCCGGTTGGAGGGGAAAGAATGAGATAAAGGAGGAATGATTACATCTGAGCAAATGTATCAGCAGCCCCTAGCATGGCCTTATGAGCAGAGTATCTGATGGTCCGAATATTGTGGATGTCACAGTGGTGATTGCCACGTGCCTGATCGTTTTGGTGATGGCCTTTCCACTTTCTGCGCAAGAGGCGAGTTCACCTCACAAGCAAGCAGTAAAGACCCCGGGTTCCAGCTCGGAGCAGGTTGAAATCAACGGCGTCGGGAGAGACCAGGGCCGTATTAGTATAGAGGCGTTGACCAGGCGACTGGAAAGCAGCAAGGCTATCGGAGTGTTTACCAAACTGGAGATTCGCAATGACATTGTAGGTCTGGTGGATGAGATACACCGCTATCGCAATCAGGATATGCTTGAATCAAAACTCAACGAGGTGCGAAGTAGTTTTGATGGCCTGTTACTGAAAATAGTAGGGCTGCTTGAAGCTGATCCGGCACTTTCTCAAGACCTTTATACAAGCCGGGAATTTATTTGGGAGAGCCTTGTCGAGATCAAGTCGTGAACCGGGAGCTGCTGCTTTCAGCCTGATTTGCTGTTGTCGGCGAGGTGGAAATATGGTTTTTACTCCTGTTAAATGTTCAGGCCTCCCTCTGAAGTGACACAGAACCTTATGGCGCAGCCATCCGTGCATCGCTACACTGCCGCACCAATGAGTAAGATAAAGCAAACCCACATTCGCAACTTTTCCATTATTGCCCATATTGATCATGGCAAATCTACCCTTGCCGATCGTTTGATCGAGTTCACTGGAACGCTCTCCGAGCGTGAGATGAAAACCAAACAGGTGCTTGATTCGATGGACCTGGAGCAGGAACGCGGCATTACCATCAAGGCGCAGACGGCTACGTTGAATTACAAGGCCAACAATGGTGAGGTCTATCAGCTCAATCTGATCGACACCCCCGGCCATGTGGATTTCACCTATGAGGTTTCCCGATCACTGCAGGCCTGTGAAGGTGCACTGCTGATTGTTGATGCGGCCCAGGGCGTGGAAGCCCAGACACTGGCCAATGTGTATCTGGCCATGGATAACGATCTCGAAATTATTCCGGTGATCAACAAAATTGATCTTCCCAGTGCCGATATTGATGAAGCTAAACGTCAGATTGAAGATGTTATAGGGCTGGATGCTTCATTCGCACTGCCGATTTCCGCCAAGACCGGTGTAGGTATTGCCGAGGTGCTGGAAGCCGTAGTTGAACATGTGCCAGCGCCTGAAAATAAGGATGATAAACCGCTACGTGCGCTTGTGGTGGACTCCTGGTTTGATTCCTACGTGGGTGCTGTGGCATTGATCCGTGTGTTTGAAGGTACGGTGAAAAAGGGCGACCGATTCCGGTTGATGTCGATGCCGACTGCAGCCTCTTACGAAGTTCAGGATGTTGGCTATTTTGTACCTGCACCGTTTTCCACGCCTCAGCTGAATTCAGGAGCTGTGGGCTTTCTGATTGGCGGTATCAAGACGCTGGCCGATCTGAAAGTGGGCGATACGGTGACCACACTTAAAGATGGTGCGACCGAACCACTGCCCGGTTATCGTGAACCCAAGGCAATGGTTTTTTCCGGTCTCTATCCTGTGGATTCTGCCGATTATAATGATCTGCGTGATTCGCTGGAAAAATTGAACATGAATGATCCGGCCTTCACCTTTGAACCGGAAGCATCTTCAGCTCTGGGACTGGGTTTCCGTTGCGGCTTCCTTGGTATGCTGCATATGGAGATTGTGCAGGAACGGTTGGAGAGGGAGTATGATCTCGATCTGATCACCACGGCACCGAGTGTAATCTACCGTATCCATAACAGTGATGGTACGACGATTGAGATTTCCAATCCGAGTGAATTTCCAGAGCCGCAGGATATCGACAGTATTGAGGAACCGACAGTGCTGGCTAATATCTTTATGCCGGAAGAGTTTGTTGGTGCAATCATCAAGCTTTGCCAGGATCGCCGTGGCATGCAGCAGGATATGAAATTTATCGGACAGGGCCGTGTGATGCTTACATACAGCATACCGCTGGCTGAGATGGTGATCGATTTTTACGATAAGCTTAAATCGGTGTCGCGCGGTTATGCATCCATGGATTATGAGCTTTCTGAGTTCGTTGCCAGTGATGTGGTCAAGCTTGATGTACTGGTTCATGCTGAGCCTGTCGATGCGCTCTCCCTGATCGTTCATCGTTCGATTGCAGAGTCTCGTGGGCGTGATCTGGTGAAAAAACTACGTGAACTGATTCCGCGTCATCAATTTGATGTACCCTTGCAGGCTGCAATCGGTAGCCGTATCTTGGCTCGGGAAACAGTCAAAGGCGTGCGTAAAAATGTTACAGCCAAGTGTTACGGTGGTGATATCTCCCGTAAACGAAAACTGCTGGAAAAGCAGAAAGCGGGTAAGAAACGGATGAAGTCGATCGGTAGTGTGAACGTACCTCAGGAAGCATTCCTGGCCGTGCTGAAACTGGGCGACGGGAGCTAAGTCATGAGTGATAAAAAACCGGTATGGCGGGAATGGCTGGAAAGCCTGTTGGTGATTGCAGTACTGGCTGTGGTTATTCGCAGCTTTATTGTTGCTCCGTTCAAGATTCCATCCTCAAGCATGGTGCCGACGCTTGAAATAGGTGATTATCTGTTTGTGCTGCGCTATCCCTATGGCTTTAGAATCCCTATGACTGATATCCAGCTGATGTCCAAGCAGGTGGAGCGCGGTGATGTTGCGGTATTTATCTACCCGGAAGATAAATCCAAAGATTATATCAAGCGTATTGTTGGTGTGCCCGGCGACAGGATTGTTTATCTCAATAATATATTGAGTGTCAATGGCATTGAAATGCCGCTTACCGTTGAAGGTAATCGGGGTTATTACATGGCAGACGGAACTGTTGATGTTTCTGTTCAGAATGAAGAAAATCTCAATGGCATCAAACACAAGGTATTGATCAAGGATTATTCGATCCGTGATGGTGAATGGACGGTGCCGGAAGGACATTATTTTGCACTGGGTGATAATCGCAATAATTCGCGTGATTCACGTTTCTGGGGCTTTATCCCTCAATCCTACATGGTTGGACGTGCAGCTATCGTCTGGTGGTCATGGGATAGTGCCAAAGGTTCGGTACGCTGGGACCGTTTAGGTCACCTGATTGAATAACAGCGTCTCAATGCTTACTCAGGGGCAGTTTAACAGAGAGGAACAAGGCTTTTCTATGTTCAAGTTTCTATTCTGGTTAATGCTGATTACGGTTGTAGTCTGGAATGGCTTTCTGGGTTTTCGTGCCTATTACAACAACTGGCAGGCTGAGGATGTGTTTACGTTTCTGGCGGAAAACAAGGCTACGGCATCCCAGACCGAAGTACGTAACCATATGAAGAAGATGTTCGCGGTGAAATATATCACATCTGCTGATTTTCCTGTTGAATTTTTTGATAACCTGACGATCAAGGCCAATGGTACACTGGTGGAGATTTCATCCTATTATCTGGTGACGCTCTGGCCACTGGGTATGGTTGAAGAGCGTGATGATGACGGCAGCTATCATCCGGATGATCTACAGGGGCTGGATATATTGCGCGATAAAATACGCATAGATCTGGAGTTTGAACCTTATGCGATTACCGGTGCATCCGGGACTCAGGTAGAAGGGTCTTGAGTGAATCGAAAGATCTGGCGGCTCTTGAAGGAAAAATCGGCTACAGTTTTTTAGAGCCCGAGTTGCTCGACAGGGCATTAACCCACCGCTCGGCAAGTGCGGGCAAGCCCTGCCTGCATATGGAACGCCTGGAGTTTCTCGGAGATGCAGTGCTTGGTCTGGTCATTTCTGATTTTTTGCATCAACAGTTTCCTGAAGAGCCTGAAGGCCAGCTCTCCCGCATGCGCTCAGCTCTTGTGCGCAAAGAGACCCTGTATGAAATAGCTCTTGAGTGGAAACTGACCCGGTATTTGCATGTTGGTGAGGGTGAACGTAGCCCCAATGGCATTAAATCACCATCGATTGCAGCCAATGCAGTTGAAGCGGTGATTGGTGCAGTATTTCAGGATGGTGGCTGGGACCCTGCCCGTAAGCTGGTGAATCAGGCATGGACGCCGATGTTGAACTCCATTGGCAAGGTGGATACTCGTGATGCCAAGTCTCGCTTGCAGGAGTTGACCCAGGCTAATGGCTGGGGGCTTCCTGAATATGTATCGCAAGATCACGGTGTCGGGAAAAGGGGCAGGTTTGAGGCGAAATGCAGGGTGAAAGGGGAGCTGGTCGGGATCGGTTCCGGTGAACGAAAAAAACAGGCTGAGATAGAAGCAGCGGAGCAGGCATGGCAGAAACTGAAAACCTAGGCGAAACAGAATTCCATTGTGGTACGGTAGCACTGCTTGGGCGCCCAAATGTGGGCAAGTCCACATTGATGAATTATATCATTGGTGCAAAAGTGGCCATTGTGACACCCAAGCCACAGACCACGCGGCATCGTATTCTTGGTATCCATACCGATGAGAAATGTCAGGTTGTTTTTGTTGATACACCGGGTATCCATAAAGGCTCGATGCAGTTGAATAAGAATATGGTGCGTGTTGCCTATGCCGCAGCAGAAGAAGCTGATGTGCTGGCAATCATGCAAGACGCCAGCAAGCCGATGGATTCCGCAACCCGCATGCTGATTGAGCGTTTTGCCGATGGTCGTTTGAGCCAGCCTCGTATCCATGTGCTGAATAAAGTGGATTGTATGGCCAAAGACCAGCTACTGCCGCGTTTGATGATGATGCAGCGGATTGATCCGGGAGCCGTTGCCTATGTGCCGGTTTCTGCCCGCAAGGGGACACAAACCGATGCGCTGATGGCTGAAATCATTAAACACCTTCCCAAACAGGAAGCGATATACGATCCAGACTGGTTTACTGATCAGAGTCAGAGACAGTTAGCTGCAGAATATGTGCGTGAGCAGGTGTTCCTCTCCATGCATCAGGAAATCCCGTTTCAGACGGCTGTAGATATTGAGCGCTTTGAAGAGATCGACGGTATGATTGAAATTGATGCTGTGATCCTTGTCGGCAGTGAACGGCACAAGCCTATGCTGATCGGTAAGGGTGGTGAGCGTATGAAAGCCGTAGGTACCAAGGCTCGCCTGGGGCTGGAGAAGATTCTTGATTGCCGGGTACGATTAAATATCTGGGCCAAGGTCGATGCCGACTGGTTTGACCATCCGGGTAAGCTGTTGGATCTCGGATTGGGGAACGATAGCTGATTTGTGGCAAATATCGTTGATAAGGCACTGTTAATCAGGCGTATCCCATACAGTGATACCTCATTGATTTGCCATTTCTTTACTGAACACCATGGTCGGATAAGCCTGATGGTCAGAGGGGCCAGGCGTCCCAAGAGTCCGTTCCGTGCGACGCTTGAACCACTCCATGAACTGGATATTGCCTGGCGACCGGGCAGGACAGGTATGGGGACATTGACCGACATTCAGCGTGGGAAAGCACTGGTGCAATCGCCACAGGTGATGGATGGTCAGGAAGTATTAGCTATTGCATCACGCCTGTATCAGGACGGTGATCCGCATGGATATTTAGAGCTGGGTAGATCATTGCATTTACTGGCCGGGGGCTCCCGCCCTCAAAATTTATTGGCAGCTGTATGGCAGCTTCTCGATCATGCTGGATGGTTGGGTGATTTGTCACATTGCTGGCACTGCTCAGAAGCGGTTGAATCGAGCATGTTCTGGAAGCAGGGCCATCTATTGTGTGGCGGATGTGGCAAAGGTATGGAAATATCGGCGGGTCTGCGTAAATCCATTGCTGCGGTTTTGCAAGGCGACCGGGTGATGTTATCGGAGTCAAATTGCAGGGCATGGAGAGAGATGGTTCGCGCGGTGTTGAAAGAACATGGTATCAAAGCGACAGAGAGTTTTAACGTGTAAGGATTTAAACCTCAGGCAGTTCATCGCAGCGGAGAGACAGAGGCATGAACGGATTGTTGGTTTGATAGCTGTTATTGGTTTTACTTTTGCTAGGTTGAGATGGGCAGGGTGTCCGAATGCAGTGGGCGCATGAATGCGCAAGAGCTGCTGGTGAAAGGTTTTGAAGTTAGTTGATTATTGAGGAAGGGAAGATGATAAATCTTGGTGTAAACATCGATCATATTGCAACGGTTCGTCAGGCTCGCGGAACGAATTACCCCGATCCGGTTGATGCTGTTGCTGTTTGTCTGGCCGGCGGTGCTGGAAGTATTACTGCGCATCTGCGTGAGGATCGCCGTCATATTCAGGATCACGATATCGAGCGGCTGGCAGCTATTCCGGGTTTGCATCTGAATATGGAGATGGGAGCAACAGATGAGATGGTGGCTATTTGCGAACGACTCAGGCCGTTGGCCTGTTGTCTTGTGCCGGAGAAGCGAGAAGAGCTGACAACGGAAGGTGGTCTGGATGTCGTGACTCACCAGCCAAGGCTGGCAGGCATCGTAGGCCGCTTATCTGCTGCAGGTGTGCGCGTATCGATGTTTATTGATCCGATTCCTGCCCAGATCATGGCCAGCAAGGAGATTGGTGCAGCAGTCGTTGAGTTGCACACAGGTCATTATGCCAACCTTTCCGGAGAGGCACAGGAAAAAGAACTGGTCGCACTTACTCAGGGTGCAAAACTTGCCAGTGATATTGGATTGATTGTGCATGCAGGTCATGGACTGACGATTGAGAATACAGCTGCGATCTGTGCGATCCCTGAAGTAGAAGAGTTGAATATCGGTCATGCCATAGTGGCTGATGCGATATTCAAGGGACTTGAGCAGGCAGTGGCTGATTTCAAGGCGGTGATGGACTCTTGATTAGCGGTGTCGGTGTTGATCGCATTGCGATAAGCCGGATTGAAAGCAGCCTGGAGCGTTTTGGTGATCGTTTTGTCGGGCGTATATATACGCAGCAGGAGATTGCGCAGTCGCGAGCCAAGGGTAATCCTGCCCGCCGTTTTGCCATGCTGTTTGCTGCCAAAGAGGCGGTATCCAAAGCACTTGGCACCGGATTCCGCAAGGGCATTGCCATGCAGGATATTGAAACAATACATCAAACTTCCGGTAAACCCGAAATAACCCTGCACGGGGCTGCACATCATGTGGCAGAGGAGCAGGGGATAATACGTGTTCATCTTTCTCTGACAGATGATGAAGGGGTAGCTCTGGCCTTTGCTGTGGCCGAATCCGATGTGGCTCATTCATAGTCCGATATGAAGACGGTGTTGTCATGGAAGATATATTCTCTGGCTCTGCTGGTTTATTGCGGCCTGATCTATCTCCTGTCTGATCAGGTTGTTTTGCCTCTTCCTCATGTTTTCAACATGCAGGACAAACTCATCCATGCGGCGGCCTATGCATTCATGGCATGGCTGTTCTGGCATGCTGCTCGCGTGCATTTATCCGGGCTGTTGCTGGCTGTGACGACGATAATTTTCTGTTCTCTTTATGGCTTGAGTGATGAGTGGCATCAATCTTATGTGGATGGGCGTCAGGCAGATATTTTTGACTGGATTGCTGACACTGCTGGTGCTTTTATGTTGACAATCATGCTCTACAAGAGGGAGTTTGTGATTCGCACAGGGGGCTGAACGGGACATAAGGGAGACTGAATGGGAATGACAAGCATATTGACCGCAGGGCAAATGCGCTGGGCAGATCAGGCAACTATCCATGCAGGAACATCGGGTTTTACGCTGATGGATCGGGCCGGACGAGCTACTGCTTCAGCTGTACTGGAGCGTATTCCTGACTACGGGCGCGTTGTGATCGTGACAGGTCCCGGAAATAATGGCGGGGATGGATTTGCTACAGCTCTGCATCTGCGCAGATATCGAATCCCTGTCACTGTAGTCACTCTTGTTCCATTTGATTCCATTGTCGATGACAGTCGGACCCATGCCGATTTGGCGGTGCAGGCAGGTGTGAAGGTTCGGGAAGCCTGCTCGATGGATCATCTGTGTGAGCTGGAGCGCTGGTTGAATCGTTCGGTGATGGTCGTTGATGCGTTGTTTGGCACAGGCTTGAGCAGAGGGCTGGATGAGTTGATGACGGCTGCGATTGCTTGTATCAATAAAATCGACCGGCCGGTGTTAAGTATCGATATTGCCAGTGGTATTTGCTCCGATACAGGTATGGTGATGGGAGCGGCTGTAAAGGCCAACTTTACCCTGCCTGTTGCTGCTTCTAAATGGGGGCACTGGTTGTTAGAGGGGCGTGATTACACAGGTGAGTTGCTCAATGCTGCTGAGATAGGCATCACCGATGAAACGATTCATCAATCCTGGCGGGACTCATGCGAAGGTAAACAGGAGGACAGCTGCTTTTCTGTTAGCAGTAGCAGTTTGATTGGTGATGGCTTCCTGGAACGTGCCTGGCCCAAACGGCCACGACTGTCGCACAAGGGGAATTTCGGCCATGTATGGATATTCGGTGGCTCGACTGGTTTTGCCGGTGCGCCCCAGCTAGCCGGCTTGGGGGCCTATGCTGCAGGCTCAGGTCTGGTCAGTATCGCCTGCCCGGATGAGATTTGGCCAGTCATTGCTCAGGCCAGCCTGGATATCATGGTGCATCCTGAATCATCTGCATCGTGGCAGAGTGCGGATGCACTGGTTACAGGGCCCGGCTGGGGAGCACATCGAAAAAAACTTTTGTTGTCACTATTTGAGTCAGAAAAACCGTTGGTCGTTGATGCCGATGCCCTGAATGTTATTGCCGGTGATGCCCATCTGCGGATCAGCCTTAAAAACAGGAGTGTCATGACTGTCATGACTCCGCACCCGGGAGAAGCTGCCCGATTGCTGGATACGGATGTTGATGCAGTTCAAAGAGATCGTAAGCGCTCAGTACTTGAACTGGTAAAGCGTTATGGTTGCTGGGTCGTTTTAAAGGGTTCTGAGACACTGATTGCGTCACCAGATCGGGCTGTTTATCTGAATCCTTTTGGTTCGCCGCAACTGGCCATTGCCGGCTCCGGTGATGTGCTCTCGGGCATGATTGGTGCGCAGTTGGCGAGAATGGAGAAAGGTCTTGGTGATGCTGGTCTGTTGATTCCTGCAGCCGTAGCACTACATGGTAAGGCCGGTGGATGTGCAGAGTGGTACCTGGCCAGTGAACTGGCCAAGATCGTCGCGGGAATTCGCCAGACTCTTGAGAGAGGGGATGGAAAGGATGGTTGAACTGGGTTAGGGTGAGTTTGACTACAGTGTTCAGACTATTATCTGGAGGCGTTGCTGTTTGATGCAAAACCGACCAAAATCTCTGCAGGGGCCACTTTCTCCCCGACTTTCCGTTTATCATTGGCATGTGGCGATGGTTGCCAGTATTGCACACAGGGCCAGTGGCCTGGCGCTTATACTTTTTGTTCCGCTCTATCTGTGGCTGTTGCGTGGCATGACCGGTAGCGAAGATAATTTCGAGCTTGTATCAGTCTGGCTGCATTCCGGGCTGGGAAAGTTCTCTATCTGGTTGGTCGGGGTGTCTCTGGTCTATCATTTTTGTAATGGGATACGATTTCTCACTATAGATGCCGGATGGGGTGATAGCATGGACAGTATGCGCTTATCGGCGAGAGTCGTACTTGCCATCGCTGCAGCTGCTGCTTTGCTTCTGGCTGTGATGTTATGAAGGTGAATAAGGAGCCCGGTTCAGCTCACAGTGGCCTGTCTGACTGGTACTGGCAGCGACTGTCCGCAGTCGTACTTGCACTGTTGCTTCCACTTCCATTCTTTCTGCTTGTCGCGGTATATACAGGTAGTGTCGATCAACAGGGACTGCTCGATATCCTTGATCACGTTATTTCACGCCTTTTGCATACCATTCTTATACTTGGATTGATTATTCATGCCTATGTTGGCCTTAAAGTCATTCTTGAAGATTATGTTCATACGATTGCATGGCGGGTACCACTGATCGGAGCCATGTTGGTGATGATGGCCACGTTCGGGGTATGGTGGCTGGCTATCATATGGGCCTGGATATGAATCCGGTGCCAACAGGTTCAAATCATCAACAAAAACGATACATGTTGATCCGATGTGGAGAGCTTATATGACCTATCTGTCCAGCGATGATGTTGAGAACCATTTTCATGATGTCGTGATAGTGGGCTCCGGTGGGGCCGGTATGCGCTGTGCGTTGCAACTGGCTGATGCAGGACATCGGGTTGCTATAGTTACCAAGGTACTGCCGACGCGATCGCATACGGTTGCTGCTCAGGGCGGCATCAATGCTTCTCTTGGTAATGTACTCTCCGATCATTGGCACTGGCATATGTATGATACGGTCAAGGGTTCAGACTATCTTGGTGATCAGGATGCGATTGAATATATGTGCAGGGCAGCACCTCGCATTGTGCGTGAGCTGGAGCATCAGGGTGTACCGTTCTCCAGATTAGAGAATGGTACGATTTATCAGCGTGCCTTTGGTGGTCAGTCGCGTAAATTTGGCGAAGGCGGCCAGGCTTCTCGCACCTGTGCGGCAGCTGATCGTACAGGGCATGCCATTCTGCATACCCTGTATCAGCAGAATCTGCGCGCCGGTACCCACTTTTATCAGGAGTTTTTTGCACTTGATCTGATTACCGATGCAGATGGCTGCCATGGTCTGATGGCACTGGATATTGCAAAAGGTACTTATCACATGTTTCAGGCAAAAGCGGTGATTCTGGCAACAGGTGGGGCAGGACGCATCTTCAAGACGACAACCAATGCCCATATATGTACTGGCGACGGAGGCGCGCTGGCTTTGGCTGCGGGACTTCCGGTTGAAGATATGGAGTTCTTCCAGTTTCATCCGACCGGTATTGCCGATGTCGGGCCATTAATTACGGAGGCTGTGCGCGGTGAAGGTGGTTATCTGCTGAATTCTGAAGGCGAGCGCTTTATGGAGCGGTATGCGCCAACGGCGAAGGATCTGGCCAGTCGGGATGTGGTTTCTCGTGCGATTGCACTGGAGATCCGGGCGGGTCGAGGTTGTGGTCCGAATAAAGACCATGCATTGCTCAAACTGGATCATCTGGGTGAAGAGCTGATCATGAAACGTTTGCCTAATATTTATGAGTTGGCTCTGCGTTTTGCCGGAGTCGATTGCACGAAGAAGCCGATTCCTGTTCAGCCTACGATGCATTATACCATGGGCGGGGTTCCGACGAACTATCATACCGAAGTGGTTTATAACGATGGTGATGATACGGACAAGGTTTGTGGTGGTCTTTACGCGATAGGTGAGGCGGCATGCGTATCGGTGCATGGCGCCAACCGTTTGGGTGGTAACTCATTGCTGGAGATCGTCGTATTCGGACATGCTTGTGGTGAACGGGTGAACGCGTTTCTGCAGGAACAGAATTATCATGCTCCCGTTGATAAGGAGTGCTGGCAAACGGCGGTGAAGCGGGTGGAGCGATGGTTTGCTTCGACCGATCATGATGGATTGCGTGTTTCACAACTGCGTAGCCGAATGCAATCTATTATGCAGGATCATTTCAGTGTTTACCGTACCCGTGAGGTGATGCAGGAGGGGGTCAGGCAGATTGAGGCACTGGCGTTGGAGATGGCGGATGCATGTATCGAAGATAAATGCCGTCTCTTTAATACTGAGTTGATAGAGGCTCTTGAGCTGGAGAACCTGATGGCGCTGGCCCGGGTTACTGCTGCAGGTGCTTTGGCGCGTACTGAATCCAGAGGGGCGCACGCGCGCGATGATTACCCTGACCGCGATGATGAAGTCTGGTTAAAGCATACGCTGGCAACAATCGGTGAAGATGGTGTAGAGCTGGGTTATAAGCCGGTACGTACGCAGCCGATGTCTGTGCCTTCTTTCCCGCCGAAGAAGAGGGTGTACTGATGCCGGGGTACTATTTCCTGGCAAGGCGATCCTGGGGGCTGTCTTATGAGTGAAATGATCAAGC
>Ga0316204_10002085_pt1 | contig 47716 bp, 53 predicted proteins | sample 6monrhotite_MG_2_FD_205661 | JGI IMG/M metagenome (GOLD analysis project Ga0316204, IMG submission 205661) | Microbial mat bacterial communities from mineral coupon in-situ incubated in ocean water Damariscotta River, Maine, United States -... | ecosystem: Environmental > Aquatic > Marine >... | reverse complement strand
AATGAACAGAAAGTATTCCAAGCGAAATTATTGATAACAAACCCGACATCATCTCCAGCAGTAGAATCTAAATCAGCAAATGCTGCTCCTGTTCCACTATTCCAATATCCGCCATCAGTAGTTTCACTAAAAATTGTTCCACACTCGTCAATGAGGGTAGCTCCAGTACTAAACGAGTTTGATGCCGGTTCATCAATTCCTAAACAAAATTGAATGTCACTTACACCCGACCCATTACAACTGTTATTTTGAACCTGAATTAAATAGTCTGCGGTACCTGCCGTAGTTGATAGGCCCGTAATTAAATCGTGATTTCCTGGATCTCCAGTTTGAAGTTCATCATAAACTTGATCGGCACAAGCCGGATTACAACCACCACCTGTAGCGTATGGCCCGTAAATAGCGATATGAGGTTGGCAAATTGTAGAGTTGGTTTCAATGAAGTTCAAAACAAGAGAGTCATTTGTGGCTGTAATTCTGTACCACATAGTACCTTCAGATGAGCCTCCAGCATAATTTGTATAGCATTCACCACCTTCTAGAGTTGCATCTTCACCATCTTCACCGCAAGTTAAACCTCCGCCAATGGTCAAGGTTATGGCATCAGTACAATCGTCATTTGCAGGTTGTGAAAAGCCTGAAATGGCAATAAATAAAGTTGATATATATAAGATCAATCTCACTATTTTTCCTTCTCCATTTCTTGTTCTTCTCTCTTATAAATGAGAACAGAATAACTCCCAATATTTATAGTGACATCAACATAAGATGATCTTGCCGCTTCTATTTCACATAACATCTTGCAAGAGATCATGTAGTTTGAGTTTGGATTAGCCATGTCTGTTTGATGAGCTAAGCCTAAAATTTCGAAAGAGGTGGTGTCAGCATATTTAACGCATAAAGAAGTATCACAATCAAGTTGCGACATTGCCCCAAAGGGAGACAGTAATACAAAACAGATTATAATTCCTCTCTTCATTTCCGCTTTTTAGATGGGAAAATACCCAATTGCTCAGCCTAGGTAGGACGTTATAAAAACACAAAGGTTGGAAGAGATTTGTTAATATTTTAAGCGAATCCTTTTGAACTTTTAATCAATTCATAGGCATCTGAAATAATTTGGAATTTCTCCTTGGCAGCCACTTGTAATTCTTCACCTAAATGAATCACTTTATCTGGGTGATGGATTACTGCTAATGCTCTGTAAGCTTTTTTAATTTCTTCTACTTCGGCGTCTTCTGTTATTTCTAAGATACCGTATGCAGAGAGCAACTGACTTTTTGATGAGTATGCAGTCTTCTTTTTGCGTTGGCGAGCACCTTCATGTTTAAAGCGATACATGAGAAGAATTTGATTGTAGGTTGAGAACGGAACCTTCAAATAAACGGCTATCTCTCTTAAAATAGCATTCTCTTTTTTCGTCAGAAATGCATCTGATACACAAATACCAACAATCAAATGCATGAGTTGTACGATTGCATGAGTGTCAAATTCTTTCATCATTTCGGCACAATGGGTCTTCACATCAATTGGTGCCTGTTCTAGCTTGAACTGAATAACGTCCAAAATGTACTTGGCTCGTTTTTCAGTGAAGTAATGATTGACTATCTCATCAAGATATTTGAGCTCTTTTTCTGATTTTCCTCCATCAACCCGAATAACTTCAGTGACCAATTCAAGGTAAATATTCGAAGCGGCACTTTGGTCAAACAGAAACTGATAGTTCCGCTTTTTCGATTTGCTCTTTTTACGCATTCTGTGGCTAAAAAATATCACCACGTATATAATAATGAGACCCATTGTTAAGGCAATGTAATTCACAGGTCCTTCTTTCATGACGATCACCCAGATGTAGACGAAGAGCACGAAACCGTAAGCGCAGCCAAATTCATTTGCTAAAGAATTAAATCTTTTACTCATACTGCTAAGAAAAGCCTTTTTTGGTTTTTATTAACTCATAGGCATCCGAAATTATGAGAAAATTTTCTTTCGCGACCTCTTGCATTTCTTTGCCCAAATGTGCCACTTTATCGGGATGATGTTTGACAGCTAATTTTCTATAAGCCTTTTTAATTTCTGATGGCGTTGAGTTTTCTGTTAGACCTAGAATTCCAAGAGCAGTTTTGAGTTGACTTTGTGATGTATACTTTGGTCTCCTTTTTTGATATTGTTTTTGGTTGATGTCTTTTTCATATTTGAACTGATGCATTAGTAATATCTGCTCAAAAGTTGCAAACGGAAGTCTCATTTCAAATGCAATGTCCTTCAAAATAGCTTCTTCTTTTTTAGTCATCAAGCTATCAATTGCACAAATACCAACTAATAAATGCATGAGTTGAATTTTTGATTTGCTATCAAATCTTTGACTCAAAATTTTGCAAATAGGCTCATAGTTTGAAATTCCTTTGGCAATGAATGATTCGATTCCAGTGCACAAATTTTTTACCCTGTCCGCTTCAAAATATTTACCAAGAACATGTTGTACATAACCCATTTCTTTTTGCGTCGTCTTGCCATCAACTGAAACAACCTGGGCAATGAGCTGCATGAGAATATTTGTGTAGTCAGATTCCTCATCTAAAAAATGGTATTTATTTTTAACGTAGGTCTCTTTGTTCAAATTGACAACACGATTAACATGGTAAATTGCGAGTGCTAAAATCCCTAATGAAATTGAACTTCCCCAATGACCATCTGTTATGATCATGGCGCAAACAATGGTCGTGAAGACCATAAAAGCCTGCATGAGAATCCGAGAAAATAATGAAAGCCTCATAGGATTAGGATTCCACTAAAATAACTAACTTTCATAAATAAAATACTTTGACAGCATGCTAGAAAAATACTCAACAACTGCACCCAAAGGATGGGATAAAGAAAAAATCAAACAAGAAAATAAAGAGCTGATAGCCAAGATTGCTGAGCTACAAAGAATTTTATATGCTGATGGTTCTAAAAGTGTTCTGCTAATATTACAAGGAGTTGATGCTTCGGGTAAAGACGGAACAGTGAGACGAATTTTTTCAGCTGTGAATCCACTTGGATGTAGAGTTTACGGATTTAAAAAACCGACAGAAGAAGAATATGCACATGATTTTTTGTGGCGTATCCACAAGGTAACTCCCCCAAAGGGAATGATTCACATTTTTAACCGTTCTCATTACGAAGATATTTTGGTACCTACTGTACTTAAGCTGTTTCCAGAAAAAATGATTGACAAAAGGTATGACCAAATCAATCAGTTCGAAGAGCTTCTTGAAGAGAACGGAACCAAAATCATTAAGTGTTATTTACACATTTCAAAAGAGGCACAATTAGAGAGCTTAACCGACAGAATTGAAAATCCACTCAAACACTGGAAACACAATGATGGAGATTGGAAATCAAGAAAACAATGGGATGCTTACATGAAAGTATATGAAGAGATCTTTGATAGGTGTGATAAAGTGCCATGGCATATCATTCCTTCAGATAAAAACTGGGTGAAGATTAATCATATAGCTAAACTATTATTGAATACATTATCTGAAATGGATTTGAAATGGCCTGGACTCGATACTGAAACCTTTAAAAAGACAAAATAGCCTGTTAGATCAAATGAAGATTTGATTTTTGAGCATAGCTTGGAACTGCCAATCCAAAATTATTCAAAATCGTAGGAAAAATGGTACAGGTTGGCACCACGTTCATATTCATGTGAGTCTCTTTAAATGAAGGATGATAAACATAAAATATCCCTTCAGGAATGTGATCAGCTGTTGTGCTAGATTGATCTGAAATGGTAACATTTTTTAAGCCTGTTTTCTCAGGATGAATTTCTTCACCGCTAATTTTCATCACGATATCTCTTTGATTAATGTGCCCCATTTCTATTGAGATGTGACCGGCATTATGTTCTCTATACCTTAAAGATTTACCATTGATTTCGGTTTTGTCGGCAATGACTTTGAACCGCTCAATGTCGTCTTCTTCTAATCTGTAGTTGAACTGCGGCAACATTGCAGGTAAACTTTCAAAGTTCTCAATATTAAAACAAGCAAAAAATGCCTTTGAGTTTTTGATGTAAAGTTGGCTTTTAATAGGTCGAGCTTTTACAGCATCTTGCCCCATACTTGAAAGAATAATCAACTTGTATTCAGGATTTCGATTCACGAATTTTGCCAATCGCGAAAGCATCTTGTCAGCATGATCTAGAGCAAATAAAATTTCACCATCATATCTGTCGATCCAATCATCTGAATAATGATTCACTTCATAATTATCAGGGAAGCTTGCAGCCCAGTACCTATGTAGGCAGGCAGCCACATGGTTCGTGAAAAAAGTAGTGAAATCTGGTTGTTCTTTTTGTAAAAGTTTATAGAAAATGTCAAAGCTCAAATTCGCTTGATGTGTTCTTCTTCTGGTGCTCTTCCACTTTTGAGATTTCTCTTGAATAAGTTGCCCGGCGATTTTTGAAATGGTGCTGCTTTTGAATCCCAATTGAGGAGACTTAACCGCTAGTTTAATAAGCGATTTTTTAGGAATTTTTCTACTGACATTTCTTGCAGATTTTCTTGATAAACTCAAGTTCAACTCTTGAAATGAATCCACTGATTTGGGATGACACTCTGCACTCTGTGCAAAGACATCTGGCACATAAAAGCCAATGTTTTCAGTTGATTGAGGTAAGGGATATGAATGAAGTGATCCAAACACTCCCGTTTTTATCTTTTTTTCTGAAAGAATCTTCCATAGGGTGGGATAAGCCTTATCTTGCTCTGTGAGGTCCTGATTTAAATCTAAAATTTTATGTTGAGAAGAGTCTATACCTCTGTGAACTGTTGGCCAGGTGTTCCAGGGATTCAAATGGTCTGGGTTCTCAGTAAATGAATTAAACTTATTAAACTGAATGTAATTTTGGGCCATCCATGACTGAGGTCGCACACGACAATAATAATCCACAATTTTTTGCGGAACTTCATTCAATTCAAATAGGATTAGCTTATTCACGACTTTTAAAAATAGCCCATTGTCTTGGTTTTATTGCAATGCAGAGGGGCTGCTTTTTTATTCGTACGTAAAAACCCAGAAACTGTTCAAATTGGGGGATTATTGAGAACTAACGAATCGTCAATTGTGAAGCCATGCTGAGCTCTAAAGTGTCAGATGGCAATTCAGTCATGCCGGTCCAATATTGTGGTCCCCAAACACGAGCTGGTTTAATGACTTCGTATCCAAAGTAAGTGAGCACTCTTTTCTTAGTCGGAATTGAAGATTGAGTGTAATAGTCAGGGTCTTCTTCCCAATAACCAATGAACTTAATTTTGTTTCCTGAGTTGTATAAATCTGGGTGCAACTCAACTTCCTCAAATGCGGCCTTAATAAAGAAGCCGTGTTCACTTACATCTAGATGATAGTATTGAGTATTATTCGTGTCAACAGATTTTTCATATTCATCAATTTCTATCCACCTTTGACAATCGCATGCATACATTTGATAGATTAATTCAAAGGTGTCAATTTCATAAAAAGGAATGACCGTATCGTGGTAAGCTTCAAGAGGAATATCCATCATTTTGAGTAGTGCCAATGTGTCTAATGGAAGATCAAAAGTATCGTAAATACTCGGGTCGTTCTCTGTTTCTTGAAAGGACGGATTTTTCTCAGAACATGAGAGGATAAAAAGTCCAATTAAGATTGCGATCAAAATCTTCATAGGTCATGAACGCAAAAGATGAAAGATTATTTAAAAATGTAATTTCATGCCTTCATGGCTAGCTTTGAAACCTAAGTCTTCATAAAATTTGAGTGCTTCAGCTCTCTTTTTGTCTGTTGTAAGCTGTAAAACATGAGCTCCTTTTTCTTCAGATCTTTTGATGGCCCATTCAAACATTTGTTTGCCCAAACCTTTGCTTCTATAATCTTTGTGAATTCTCACACCTTCAATTTGCGCTCTTATTCCGCCTTGATATGTCAGGTATTGAATGAAACTCAGCTGAAAGCATCCAACTATTTTTCCGGCCTCTTCTGCGACCATTAATTCTTGATTAGGGTCTTGCGAAATATTCTCAAAGGCAGATGTATAAGAGTCAGGAAGGGGCAGTTTATAATCTTCTCTCTGACGTCCTAGTTCATCATTCGCAATCATCTCAACTATGAATTGTACATCTGATTTTATTGCTGCTCTAATTGTCATAATGACGGGTTTTTCTAAAGATAACCATTTCAATTTTCGTATTTTGCGGCCATGGCAAAGAAATCCATTGGAGATAGAATTAATAATGGATTCATTTGGTTTTTTACATTAATCTGGAAGATAATCAGGGGCATATTTGTGGTCATTTTTCAAATTTTCAAGTTCTTGTATGAGGCAGATCAGAATTGGGATTCTTCATATGAAGTTGATGAGGAGGATGATAGAGAAGGTCTTTTTGATGGTAGGGGAAGTCACCTAAAATTAGTCATATCATTAGCATCAATGGTGATAAAGGCAGATGGAAAGGTGGACCAAAAAGAGCTTGAATACATCCGGAAAAAAATAGAGAAAGATCACAGCCCAATGATGGCCGAATCTCTGATGATGAGAATAAATTCTTATTTGAAACTCGAATTTAATATTGTAAGCCTCACGAAAAAAGTTGATCGATCATTTAGCCAATCAACTAAAATTCAACTACTTCATTTTTTGGCCGGTATTGCAACCAAAGATGCTATGTTAACAAAAGCAGAGTTTGATGTGCTAAAGCAGATTAGCATGCGAATCAGAATTCCGTTCAGAACGCTTAAATCTATCTTAGCTTTATATGATTACATCACTGAAGAAGAAGCAAAACAAAACCGAGAGCGCAAGAGCCGACCAAAGGTGACTCCTCAATGGACATTAAGAAGGGCATATACTATTTTAGAAGTAAGTGAATCGGCCTCAGATAAAGAAGTGAAAAAAGCCTACAGAAAATTGGCAAAACTGCATCATCCCGATAAGGTAATTCACATGGGTAGAGATTTTCAAAAAGCTGCCGAACGAAAGTTCAAGCAAATTTCTGAAGCCTATGAAGCGATAAAGGAGAAAAGAGGCTTTGCCTAACTTATCTGATTAATCTGTATTTTTAACCTAATGGAATCATCTTACCTCATTTATGTCGGCATTGGATTAGCAGTAGGATTGGCTATTGTTTACGCCAAAAGAACAGGAGGTGAGTCGGCGCCAACTGGCATACGAATGCCTGATAGAGAATTCCCTTATCAATGGCGAAAGATTCTTGAAAGTAGAATTGAATTTTACCAAAGATTGAATCGCTCAGATCGCAAAAAGTTCGAGCATAAGATGCATGTTTTCTTATTGAATGTAAGAGTGATAGGTATGCAAATGCCAATTACTCATGAAGACCGAGTTTTGATTGCGGCCAGTGCTGTTATTCCCATTTTTGGATTTCCGAATTGGCACTATGGTTATCTGAGAGAAGTTCATTTACATCCAGATAAGTTTCCAATTAAAGGTACAGATCAACTAGCAAGAGGTCTTGTTGGTTGGGGAGCAATGGAAGGTGTTTTGAAGCTTTCAAAAAAGGCGCTTTATGAAGGTTATGCTGACCAAAATGATCAAAGAAATGTAGCTATTCATGAGTTCATTCATATTATTGATAAACAAGATGGTGAAGTGGACGGAGTGCTTGAAAGAGTAATGGATGAGGTTGATATCACTCCTTGGCTTCACATTATTCATCAAAAAATGAATGAGATAAACGAAGGCAAATCTACTATAAGAGAATATGGCGGAGTGAATAGAGCTGAGTTTTTAGCTGTTGTTGGTGAGTTTTTCTTTGAGAGCCCTGACAAAATGAAAGCTGAACATCCAGGTTTGTATTCTGCTCTTGATAGCATCTTTAATCCCAAAGTTCATGAGAAATTCAAATACACTCGAAAATATGACCCTTGTCCTTGTGGCAGTGGGCGAAAATTTAGCAAGTGTTGTTCTAAGCATGTTGTGGATTATTAAACATAATAATTCACTATCAATTTGATGATTTCGATAAATTTGTTGGTGTAAAGGAATTCTGCCCAATTCTTTAAGTTTGATCTGAGATTCATGAAAAAAGGATTTTTTCAAATACTTTGGGTAGCCCTATACATGACTTTAGCCATTCAGGCCAAAGGTCAAGACAATGATGCGAGAATTGATTCTCTCAAAAATGTTGTCAATACCTCTAAAAATGATTCTTTAAGATTAGACGCTCTACACGAGTGGGATGCTCTAATATATTGGCTAGATCAAGATTTAGATATTGAATTGAATATTCAGATGGCTGAAATTGCATCTAAGAATCTACACAAAGACAAGAGCTCAGGAAAGTACTACAGTCATATGTTTGCGACCTCTAGAAACAATTTGGGAGTAGCATACATTGATAGAGGTGAATATGATAAAGCGATTGAATCATTAACTGAATGCCTTGAAATTGCAACTGCTGCTGATGACTATAAACTGATGGCTGATGCCCACAATAATATTGGTAATATCTATACAGAGCAGTTGAACTTTAAGGTGGCAACTTCACATTATGAAAGCAGCTTAGCACTGGGTTTAAAATCTAAAAACAAACAAGTTGAAATTGCCGCCCGTGGTAACCTTGGCTTCATTTTTACGGCCTATGCCGATTCTGCTGCAAAGGCAAATAACCTTCAACTTGAGACTGTATATTTAGATTCGGCTATTATCCAGTATGAAACCACAATTGACAATTGTGAAAAGCAAATGGAAAGTGATTTGTCAACTTATGAGCAAAGCGCTTTTCCGTTTTATATGATTACTTCATTGAATGGATTGGCCGCAATTTACATTGAGAAAGATGAAATTGAGAAAGCTGAAGAATTGGCAAATGAAGCTCTAGAAATGGGTCAAGAAATTGATTATAAGAGCGCCATGTCAGCATCACTGCAAACACTTGCAAAAATCCATCTAAAGAGAAACGAAATTCAAGCGGCAATTGATGATGCCGAAAATGCCAAAGCATATGCGCTCGAATTGAAAGATGCCGTGAATGTGAGAGAAAGCTCATTTGTATTATACAACTGCTATAAACAAAAAGGGAGAACGAAACTTGCTCTTGAGAACTATGAGCTCTTCATTGCAAATAGAGATAGTATTAACAAAGAAGCAAATCAAAAGGCCTCTATTGAGCAGGTTTATAAGTTTGAATATCAAAAAAAGGCAGTTCAAGATAGTATTATCGCTCTTGATAAACAAAAGATTTCAGATGCACAATTAGGCAAGAAAGAAGCTGAGTTAAAAAGACAAGATCAACAAATTTATGGCTTGGCAATTTTTGGAATTTTAGTTCTACTCATGGCAGTTTTCATGGTCATTGCCATGAGGCAAAGAAAAAAAGGCATGAAGATTATTAGAGAGCAAAAATTGGCTTCAGATCTTCAAAAAGCCAAGATTGTTGAAAGTATAACTTATGCTAAACAAATTCAAAGTTCACTTTTACCAGATTTAGAAGAAGTATTGAAATTGCTCCCTGGTTTTTCTGTTCTTTATTTGCCAAAAGATATCGTGAGTGGCGATTTTTATTGGTTCCACCAAAACGGCAATGAAGCATTTGTTGTTTTGTCAGATTGTACCGGACATGGTGTTCCCGGAGCATTTATGAGCATGATTGGCTCAACACTCTTAAAAGAAATTATTGTTGAGGCTGGCAATTCAAACTTGAGTGATATTCTTGAAAAATTAGACGAAGGAGTGAGAGAACTTCTGAATCAAGATGAGAATTCAATGGCTAATGATGGAATGGAGTTAGCCATTATTAAAGTCGATCTTGCGAAAAATGAACTAGAATTTGCGGCTGCCAATCAAGAATTATGGGTGGTCACTGATGAAGTTAATGTTATCTCAAGCTCTATGCGTTCAATTGGTGGGTGGATGAGAAGAAGAGATAGACTACCTGCCTTTCAATCAGAAAAAATAGACCTTAATAAAGTCAAATCAATATTTCTCACTTCAGATGGTTTTGAAGATCAATTCGGTGGAATCAAAAATGAGAAGTTTGGTCGTAGTCAATTCAGAAAACTAATTGAGCAATCAGACAAGAACTCTGGCTTAAGCTATTTCCATAAAGCTTTTGATGACTGGAAGAGTAAAGAGAAACAGCTTGATGATGTTTCTGTGATTAGGATTGATTTCAATACTTGATAATCCTGTGTAAGGCATCTTTTTTTCCGCCTTCAAAAACTTCACCATTATAGACAATAGCTTCAACTTTAGTTGACAAATTACAGTTCCCGCCTTTGTTTTCATAAACAATATTTATAGTGTCAATATCGGCATGGGTGGAGTAAAAGTAGTAGTTCTCGCCACTTTGAAAACCATCAGAACTAATGGTCAAAATATTATCGCCTTGTCCTCCTACAATAACCAATGGTCGTGTTGCTTGATTTTGTGCCTCAACCCAAGTCCAACTTGAATCTGAAACAGATGAAATAATGTTATTGCCTTCAGGATTAGTGATGATTAGTTCAATATTTGGAGGTAATGCTTTGCAGCAAGAGCCGAGAGCTAAAAGTAATATTCCGTAAAAAATGATCTTCTTATTCATAAACAGGCAATAGAGTGTTCAAAGTGAATCACGAGAAAAAATGTGTTTTGGTTTGTAACTGCTGTTTAGTGTGTGGATATAAAGAAGTGAAAAAACTGCGTTAAAGGGTCATTCTACTTTTTCGCCTTCTTAATTAGTTTATGCCCCCAGTCGTAGTGACTTGAGGTGGCTGAAACCAAGTAAGAACCAAGTGATGTACTACCTGTCCATTTGTATTTTTTCTTTGTGAACAGTTCTTCATTTGAATGAGATTCTATAATCTTTCTGAGTTTTTTGAAGCTAGCAGTAAAATCTTTTTTGGCTTCCTCTAAACTCACATCCTTGTATTTCTCCCAAATCCATTTGTTCAAGGCTGGAGCGGTTTTCCATGTGTATCCTTTAGCCGGCATATCTGGTTTTACCCCCGTCATTCCTACTTTATACCAATCCATCATCAGCAAATGCCAATGATGCAAATGCATTAAAACATCTTTAATATTTCGATTCATTGTCCCTTTAGGAAATTCTTTTTCTTGATCTTCTTTGGTCATCTGAGTAATGAAGTCGTTCAGTTTATCAAAGTTGATTTTCCCCAAATCAAGGAGCTCAGTTTTCGTTTTTGGTCTAGGCATCTTTAGTTGTAATTAGATGAAGACTAAAGTTCGAAATTAAACGTAGATTGTAAGAATAGCTTTGTCAGTTAAAAGTCTGATTCTCCTCATCAAAAGCGAGCAGTATTATTTTTTCTTCGCTATCACTAAAATGGAATCGTTCTCATCAAATTCGGCATAATCCTCTGATAAAATGATTTCAAAATGTTCTTCAAAATGATTTTGAATACTTTCATGAGTGTGATAATTGACAAACAGACCTTTGAATATTTCAGAGCCTTCACCTTTCCAAAAAGAATGGCAGATGATTCCATCTTTGTTTAAAATTTCATGCTGTCTTTGAATTGATTTCGTCAATTCATCATCCTTTAAATGATGTAATACTTTATTCGAATAAATACCGTCCATAGTTTTATCAATTTCTAAGGAGCTTGCGTCAATAAGATGAAACTCTCCTTTTGGGAATTTGGTTTTCAAATGGCTTAAAAATTCTTCTGAATTATCAGATCCGATAACATCAAACGTATCCCTTAAAATCTCCCAATCTGTTCCAGGTCCAGATCCTATCTCCAAGAGAAGTGAATGAGAAGCCAAGTGCTTTTTTAGGCGTTCAATAAGATCTATGCCACTTACATCTTTTGCTAATTTGATGTATTCATTAACAGATTCTTTGGTTTTATAGTACTCTCCTTCCATAGGCCAATTTTATTGGTGACTAGCGGTATTTTAAAGATACTAAATTGTGTTATAAATAAACTTTTTTGAACCAAACAAAACTTCTGTTGTACCCTATCTCGTTCAAAAAGTAGTTTTAATATTTTGCTTTTTAGACCACCCCCAAAATATGTTGAGAAGGAGAATACTTTGAAACAGATCCATGAATTTTTAGCTAGTTAAAATGTAATAACTAAACTAAAATTTATGAAGATTAAAATTGAAATCCTGGCACTTATGGCGTTCTTTCTGACCGCCGTCTCTGCAAATGCACAATTGTTTGAAACCAGAAGCACCAAGCACGCTCCTGATTCAGTAATGATAAAATTCAAAGCAAAAGCATCAGTCGCTCAAGGTATAATTAGAGACTCAATGGTCAATGCTTATTCCGCCACCATTCAAGCAAATGAAACGGTCGAAACTTTTTTTGACGATTACCATTTGGGTATTGTCATTTATAGAGACGGAAGACCCTATAATTTGATTGGTTTCTGGAACCCTAAAGGCGAAGTGGTATATGGCGGCAGTCTGTATAACGGAAACGGAACAGTTAAAACTCCCTTCAATCGAGATTTGGTCGTTAATTTTCAAAGCGAGTCGGTTGAGTATGTGAATGGAATGAAAAAAGGTCCAGTTTTTTACTATTGTGATTGTGCTCATGTGCTGAGAAGAGGAACTTTCAATAACAATGTGAAAGAAGGAACTTGGGAAGAATTCACTCCATCAGGAGAGTTCATAAAAAAGAAAAAAATCAAAGTCGTTACAGAAGATATTGATAGTGATATCAAAGTGAAAGATTGGATTGGGCCATCACATTGTATGATGCGAAATCCAGATGAAAAAATAGAATGTCCAACTAAATAATTGAATCATGAATGCAACATTAATATTAAGACTAGGTGTGGGTATATGTTTTTTGGGACATGGAATTCTTGCACTAACGGCGAAAGCGAAATTCATCACTTTATTAAGCACCTTCGGAATAGAAGCAGAGATGGCAATTTCAATTCTAAAAATTATTGGATTGATTGATATTGCAGTTGGTTTAATGATCATCTTCAAACCATCTCAATTGGTAATTAAGTGGGCAATGGCCTGGACCCTGATGACCATTATCGCTTGGTTTTTTCACGGAGATAGTATTATGGATCTCATGAGAAGAGCTCCGTTCTTTGCTGCCCCTTTTGCATTGCTGGCTCTCTTATATGGCAAAGCATCTGAAAGTAAAGAGAGAACAAAGTTGCCAACCCTATCGGCAGATGTTGAAGGAGAGAAGGCCATAGCTGTAATTGATTTCTCGAAGATTTGCATGAAGTTGATGGATAAAAAAGACGGAGAAGGTTGGAGTAAAAGACAATGTGAAGAAGTTGAGACTGAATACAGAAGATACCTTAAACTTAATCTACTCTACCCAGATGAAAACATAGTTCCGAACCTGGCGATCGATACTTTTTGGCACTATCACATCTTAGATACTGAAGCTTACCAAAGAGATTGTCATGCGATTTATGGCAAAATGCTTCACCATTATCCGTACTTCGGTATGGAAGGAAAGGCTGATGAAAAGAATTTTGTAAACTCTTTTGATCAAACTAAGTTGCTATATGAGAAGACTTTTGAAAGGGTAATGGGTGGGCCAAATTATTTGCCATCATTTCAATGAATTTGTATGGTATCACCCACCTCATCAATAATTAATTTTTGAAGTCCGTCGAGAGCATTTGGCGGAACTTCTTTTTTCTTATCTCTCAAGCTAAAGGGCGAGAAATTGTATAGCAGTCCCAGTATGGTCACAAAAGCAGCAGCCATTACAATTCGAGGAAGGCGACTTAAAAAAGGGGTCTTTTTTGGTTCCTCTTCAGGCTCAATTTGCCTGTAGTTAAGTTTTCGATCTCTTGGTTTGTCATCTTCGTAACGATCGTCATAATCACCCAAATCCATCAAATACCAAAGATGAAAATCAATGTCACCTTGTTCAATGAAGTGATAGGTTTCAGTTGTCAAATAGTAGATATTCGGATCACTTTCGGTTTCGATTAAATCATGCTTTATGAGTAATTCAATGATTTCTTTTGGCTCTTCTAAGGCCGTTCCCAAAAGGGTTTGAAACTGGTCTCTATGCAAACACTGGCCTTCAGTGTTATATAAAAGCTTAAGATTGTGAATCGCTATTTCAAATTGCTTTTTGGACATTCTACATTTTCAATAATTCATCTATTATTTCGGTATGCAATTCTGCACTTCTCAAATCAATTTCCAATTCTGAATTTTCAAATTCGATTTCCCAAATTTTGTTTGAATCAAAAAGCTTTTTCAGTATTAGATTCAGTTTGAAAATGAAGTCATGATCTGGGTGATTTGATTTGATTACATATTTCCCTTGCGAAGAATGCTTTCGCCATATTTTCGGGAAAATTATCAACAATAGAAAATCCCATCTTTTCTTTCGGCGGATTTTAAAATAGGTGCAATCTGTTTCCAATTTCTTTGCTCTCCAAAATGAAGCCGTATGCAAACTTTGATACTTCGAATCCAAGAGTAAGTTGCCTGAAGTGTAGGATGCTTTTTTAATCTCAAATTCCCATTTCTGAGGATGTCGTATTTTACCTAAAACACTATATGAGTAAGAGTTGTACTTGCCTCTTGTCTCTCCATTTTTACCCACAATGTAGGTGTCAAACTCTTCGCAAATCTTTTGGTTTGCAATGAAGAACGGCGAATCAAACTCATCCGGAGATGCATTGTGAACAACAGGCATCTTACTTATTCTTTACTTGATTAAAATTCTTTTCATGAGACTTCCATTGCTCAATAATTGATTCTGGTTCCCACTCATCTGATTCCGTTTCTCCATGACCAAGTGAGGAGTAATTGATGACTTGGTTGTCTTTGATTACATATTGACAATTCCAAGGATTCTGACCTGGAGATAATATTAATTGTTCAGACTCAAACGCAAAAACGAGTTTATCATTTTGTAATATATATTCTTCAAGATATTCCATGTCATCAATTTCCTTAGTAATGCAAACAAAGACCACATTGTTCTCCATTTCAGCATAGGTCCAAACTTCGTTTTCAAAAGTTTTTGTAGGTTCCAATTCAAGTGCAAGATTTTCTGCTTTATGTACTATATCATATATTGAGTCTTCATAGGTTTCAAGATATACTTCGGCCGAATCAAAGACGATTTCACTTTCAAATGAAGTTTCTATTTCATCCATGTTTTCAGAAGCATCTTCGGTAGAAGTAATCTCATTGTCACTGCAACTTAAAAGCAAAATAAGCGCAAGCAATGTTAAGGATAGGGTTTTCATATGAACTTAAAGATAAGGAATTCTAATGTGATTGTTTTTTACGACTATCTTCAAGGAAAATAGATTTCAAACGTCTACCAAATAAACAATCCAACCAAATGAGAAACACCATTGAAGAATTACATTTAGCTGCACAGTATTTATCTGCCACGGCAATAAGTTTTGTAGAAAAAAAAGAGGATGATAGTCATACTAATTTGGGGTGGTCTTCAGTTAAAAAGAGAATGGAAACTCATGTTTTTGGAGAGGGGTGTCAGCTTGCACTCAGTCTGAAAACTGGGCATTTAGAGTGGTTGAAAGATGGCAAAGTGACTGCAAATACTGATTTGCAAGACAGACGTCACGCACAAAATTTAAGTTGGATTAAAAAAGAGGCTGCTAAGCATGGCATCAAAGAAGAATTTAGCTATTCATTTCATTATGACTTACCATACAAGAAGTTGGAGTTCAATCATACTTACAACTTTAAGGAGGCTGATCTAAAAGTGATTTCAGAAAGATTGAGTTTGGCAAAAAAGGCTTTTAAGGCATTTATCAAAGAAGTAAAAGTAAAAGGTGAAAGCAGAATTTGGCCACATCATTTTGATCTAGGATTTTATGGTCCGCTTAACAAAGAGGCTAACGTTTTAATGGGAGCCGGATTAGCAATCCCGGATGATTTAGTAAATGATTTTTACTTTTATGCATCTGGTTACAAAGACGAAAAGCCAATCTCAACAAAAGACCTGAAAGGCCTAACAAATGGTGAATTCAAAGCTAATTGGAATGGTGCTACTTTATCTTCAAAAGACATTTCGGCTGAAGATGCTCAGCAGTTTTTAACTGAGAGTTGTACCACTTATTTGAATGTTTAATTCTCTATTTCAATTTCATTGATTTTTTACACTTGTAAGTTCTTTCGTAACTCACCGTCTTACAGTTCTATACAATTTGAATTATGAAAAAGTATCTTCTCTTATTTGCTGTTGTTTTAGGTGTAAACATTTCAGCTCATTCTCAATTAACGGATGGCTCAATTGCGCCAGATTTCACTTTAACTGACCGTGACGGAACGACACATCATTTATACCAATATTTGAATGAAGGAAAAGTAGTTTTCATTAAGTTTTTTGCATGTCACTGTCCTGGGTGTTGGTCTTATCATCAAACAGGGAAGTTAGAACAACTGCATCAAACTTATGGGCCTGATGGTACCGATCAAATTGTAGTGATTATGCTTGAGCATGATCAAAATAATACTGAGGCGTTTACAGGTGGCGGAACCTACACACAAGGTGATTGGACCTTAGGAAATACGGTTCCAATGATTGATGTCGAAGGTGCAGAGGATAGAACAGTTTTTGACGATTATAATTTGAATTATTACCCAATGGTAATGAAGGTGTGTTCAGATAAGACAACTGAATTGATGTCAACATCTGACTCAGTAGATGATCTTTTTCAAGCGGCAGATGCTTGTGCTGGGAACTTGAGTATTACTGATGAGGTAGAGACAGGAACTGTCAACCTCGATCAAATCAATAAGCAGCTACAGCTTAAAGGATTCAACGATATCACAAATGTTTCTTTATTCAATTTAATGGGACAAAAAGCGCTTGAAGTAAATACAACTTCGAACAATTTGGTAGATGTTTCAAGCTTGAGTAAAGGAATGTATGTTGTCAAATTGAAACATGCTGCTGGAGAATTCAGCACAAAAATTGTTGTACAATAAGCATTAAGATTCTTTGTTGGCCTTAAAATAGTCCACAACTACTTGATCAGTGATTACATCTGATTTTTTTACAGGATTTGCCAATATTACGTTCTCTAAGGTTTTGCATCTACTCAATGCCACGTAAGTTTGACCGTGAGCAAAACTGCCTCTTCCTAAATCAATCTTAACCTTATCAAAAGTTTTGCCCTGGCTTTTATGAATGGTAATGGCCCAGGCAAGTTTGAGCGGAATCTGAGTGAATGATCCAATTTCTTGTCGTGTGAAGCGACCTAATTTGAAAACGTATTTTGAAATCTCCCAAGTAAAGGGAGCTACCTTCACAACTTTGCCATTTTCTAGTTCAACTTCCAAAACTGGGAAAGTTCTATCCAGTTCTTCATCAAACTCTTCTGATTCTCCAAGTACTTTACCAATAGTTCCGTTCACCCATCTTTTTAAAGCATCATTATTTATGAATATGACCTGGGCACCTTTTTTTAAAGTGACTTCTTTTTCATTTGGTTTCAGATTCTCAATACTACCTGATTCAGATGCATAAAACTTTATTTCAGGACAATTCAGTGATTCTAGTTTTTTAGTGTTAATAGCCAAAGCGAGAGCATTGGTGGCCACTAAATTAATTCTCAAATCATCATCACTAGCTGTCTTAACTTGTTGATTCAAAACTGCTAATTGCGCATCATTTATTGTATTTGTTCTAATGGCATTCAACAAATCTGTGAACTTTGAGTCTTTTTGACGGTAGATGAGCTGTAATTCGCAAAGCTTCAAAACAAAAGGTTCTGAGAACAAGTCTTTTGCTTCAAACACTTTGGCTGAAAAGAAATACGGAGAATCATACTCTTGCAAAAACTCCTTTTTCTTGTCGCGCATTAAAACTGGTGGAAGCTGAAATAAGTCTCCTACGAATATCATTCTAACTCCACCAAAAGGCAATTCACTGCTTTTTACTCTTTGAAGAAATACATCAATGGCGTCTAAAATATCAGCTCTGATCATTGATATCTCATCAATAATTATCGTTTCCACGGGAGCATATCTAGCAGCCGTATTTTTGTCAATTCTCACATGTTTCGCTTCATCCAATTCAAAACCTGGTTTTAATCTGAAAAACGAATGTACGGTTTCGCCCCCAACATTAATTGCCGCAATACCTGTTGGAGCAAGTAAGATGATGTTATTATTGAGACTGTAAATATGTTTTAATAAGGTAGATTTTCCGGTTCCGGCCTTACCTGTGATGAACAAGTTTTCTTTTGAATTTTGAAAAAGGTCAATAATTGCTAATGACTCTTCTGAGAATTTAATTTCTTCCAACTGGATAGTTTTTAGCAATGATAAGAAACACTTTCAGATTTACTGCAATCTAAATGAAATAGGAAGACGATATCTTGATCTTACTTCTTCGCCTTTGAGCTTGGCTGGATTCCAAGCTGGCATTTTTTTAATAAGTCGAATTGATTCTTTGCTCATAGAGTCGTGCGGAGATCTTAGAATTTTAATGTTAGTCAAATTGCCATTCTTTTCTACTACAAATTCAATGTAAACTCTGCCGGTAATCTGCATATCACGGGCAATTATAGGATATTGAATGTTGGCATCTATCCATTCCATCAATGCTTTAGGTCCTCCTTTAAATTCGGCCTCAACTTCGGGAAAATCATAAATTTCATCTTCAACTCTTTCAAACGGAAGTCTGTTATCGGCAAAGAATATGGAGTCAGCCACAGGAATGCACGGTAAGGTTTGAGACTTATTGAGTGTTAAGGTATAAATCGCAGTCGTTTCGCTTTTTTTCTCAAAAATCCAATTCGCTTTATCGCATAAATTAGTGAGTCCGTCTGTTTCATTTTTGAAAACGTACCAAAATGTAGGTTCTCTAAACTCTTCAGCCCACTCTAAAGAACAAACCTTTTTACTTTCTCTAGGGGCAATGGAGTACTTAGTTGGTCCTTTTGTTGAGAAGCTTTTTTGGTTTTTATTATTCACCCAAATAACAACTGTATCTGCAGTATTGTTTTGAATGTGATGATCACTTACATAAGACATTTGACATTCGCCTTGAGAAAATGTATTGATTGAAAATGCTATGAATAGAATGAGGGCAAAGTGTTTCATGGTGGGTGTAAATTTAACTGTTCGCAGCAAGACTTGTGCCAAGATAGTGCATTAATTGTCAGTCATCCAAAATCTGTTTATTTGCAATCAATCGTAAAACTCCAATTAAAATAAAACCTAATGATAAAATGAAAAAGATGCTTGCAATGAAACCGAAAAATTCATAGCCATCTTTTGATTGGTCTAAAAAGAATTTTCCCAGAAATCCGAAAGGAATAGCTAGTAAGAAGAAAATTATATGATTGAGTTTTCGTCTGTGCTCCATCAATAGTAAAGATAGGTCAAGAAGACAATATTGTATGGCATTTCGCGTAATTAATTCATGCGATTTTGCCTTACTCTCTTACTTTTCGTTTCAATGTCTTTAATGGCACAGGAGGTGCCTTTTACATCAGATGAGATCAGAGTGAAGATCACTGAGATGCAAAAGGAAGCTGTTCACAATGACTCTCTGGTATTTGTTGAAGAAGGTTGTCAATATTTTGAAGACACCATCCCATTTGAGGGGTTTATTTATCACCTGATAGATGAGACCCTAACCTTTAATTGTTTCAAAGACGGAAGGTATACTGGCGAAGAATGGATTTTTAGGTCCTCTTTAAACAATTGGAATTCTGATTCTTTGGCTTCTTCTTTACAAGAGTTTACCGTGCGTTCAGACACGAATGAACATTTCATGGTCGTTACTAATTTCTATGACTTCAAAGAGAATAGACTTCACGAAATATATATTGAAAAGAGGATCTTATGTGCAAAACGCCGCACTCGGAATGAGGCCTTTGATATCATTTTTGGCGGAGATAATAGACATAGGTATCCTTATAAGTCATTCTATGAAAATGGTGATAAGAAGGAAACTATGATAAAGCATAGAAGAGGAGGATGGAAATGGATTATTTACACAGATGAAGGCAAAAAGGAGTTTATAGAGAAAGTCAGCAAAAAAGGAAGACTTTATAGAAAACAGCTAAATGAGGATGGTAAATGTGATTACAGATATAAGGTGAAAGGTGAAGATATTAAGGGTTTATATGCCATCTCACATGGCCGTGTTGTGTTGACCTCTTTTGCGAAGTATCAAATGAATGAGGACAAACGAAGAGATAAAAGAATCAAAAGGTATAATAGAAGACGTGAAAGAAGGGATGCTCGAAGAGAGAAGAAAAAGTCTTAATCAAGCTCTGGCCAAATCATATTTTCATCATCTTGCCACAAAGGGCTGTATTGAATTTCAATCACTTCACCATCATTTAACCAAAAATTGAATTGTATTTTGTCAGATGAAATGCATTCGTAATTAGGGTTTTCACCAAAAGGCATTTTCTCACATTCCAAATCTTCTATTCCTAGTTTTGATAGTTCTCTGATCAGTTTTTCTCTTTCGATTCCGACCCTAATCACTAAACCATATTTATGTCGATTTGATGTGATGGTGATTATCCCTAGCTTCCAGTTCTCTTCTTTGTCAAAAGAAAAATCTAAGTCAAGGCGATTGTATTCCCAAATGATAGCTGTGTCTTCGCCTGTATTGTCATAAGACATCTCAGTGACGTTATCAGCTTTGCCTAAAATGGATTCAACTTGAGAACGACTCATTCCGAACTTGATGTCACCAATCCCGATTCCAACTTTGATTTCCATATACTTAGTAATTAGCGCTTAACAGTCAGGAGTGACGAAACAGGCCATTTGTCGAAGCGTCCCGTCCCCAACTCGAAACACGAAACACGAAACTCGTCATTTGTCAAATCGCCGAAATGACCATGCCTACTTCCTTCTTCGGTTCTTATTCTTCTTTTTGTTCTGGATTTTGTCACCACGCCTGATTGGCTTTTTGTACTTAGCCTTTAACTGCTGAGAATAGCTTTTTTTCTCAACTTTGGCCTTACTGTTTTTGGCAGATTTTTCATGATGAGAAGCTCCTTTATTTGGATCTCTCTTGATTTCAACCTCTTCTTCTTCATCTGGTTTTCCTTGCTCTTCAGGTGTTAATTCAGTTGAGATTTCAACCTCATCAGGAAATTCGACTACAGGAATTGTATAATTCATTAAGCTTTCAATGGCTTCTTTCAATGGCTCTTCTTTTTCATTGTAAAAGAGTATTGAATTTCCTTCTTGCTCGGCTCTACCCGTTCTACCAATTCTGTGAATGTAATTCTCAGGATATAATGGTGTATTAAAACTGATCACCGTGCTGATTTTTTCAATGTCAATTCCACGAGAAATTACGTCAGTTGCAATCAAAATTCGGCTGGTACCATCAACGAACTTATCAATTGATTTCATTCTGTGATTTTGCTCTTTACCCGAGTGAATCACTGATGTCTCTTCTTCAAAATCTAAGGTTTCGTAAAGGCGGTCGGCATCTTTACGACTGCCAACGAATACCAATACTTTATGGTGCTTTTCTCTATCAGAAAGTAAATGATTCAGCAAATTAGCCTTTGTATAAAAGTTCTCTGCAGCATAAACTTCTTGACTAATGGTGTCAAGTGGAGTTCCGCTAATTGAAATCGTTTTCTTAATTGGATTCACCAAAAAGTCGTCAGTCAATTGATCTACATACTCTGTCATTGTTGCTGAGAACAAGATGTTTTGACGCTTGGTTGGCAATTGCTCAAAGATGTTTTTTAACTGTGTTTTAAAACCAAAATCAAGCATGATGTCAACTTCATCAATAACTAGCTTCTTAATTGATTTTAGACGCAACACATTTGAAAGTGCCAAATCATACATTCGTCTTGGTGTACCCACTAAGATGTCAACACCTTCAAGCACTGCTGCTTGCTGTGTTTTCATGTTGGTTCCACCATAAACAGCTAATGATCTAACCGAAATGTATTCGGTAAGTTTATTAATCTCTTCAACAATTTGAATCACCAATTCTCTTGTGGGTGCAATAATTAATACACGCGGTTGTTGTTGATCAGAGAATTTTAAGTCTTGAAGAATAGGAAGTAAATAAGCAATGGTTTTACCAGTACCTGTTTGAGCAATCCCAACAAAATCATTTCCTGCAAGTATCGAAGAGTATGATTCTTGCTGAATTGGAGTGGGTTTTTCAAATCCTAAATCATCAATGGCATTTTTTAATTGCCTCTTGATTTTGAAATCTTCAAAAGTATTCATGATGTAAAGTACGGTAGAAAAAGGCTAGGGTTTAAGAAATTGGGTAATAATCTTTAAATCAATCTTTCTACAAGTAAGGAGATTGATTTAAGCGTCTTTTCTAATTTGTGTGAATTCAGAGGGACATTGTGAATCGTTAAGTTCAAATCACAGTCAATATCATCAATTATATTGTCGTTCGATTTCAATTGAATCGCATTAATAGATGTAGTTGTAGACATTTCGGTTAAGCCATTAAGTATATCACTACTCGAAACGAGAGTAATGATTTTTTTATTTGACCCGCCGAACTCAATGATGGTAGATTTTATCTCCCTGCATTTCCATGGTTGAAAGATCCTCGTATAGGGTCCAGCCCGCACAGTGAAGAAATTGAAACTATCAATTGGCATGCTCTTAATTTTGAATAATGTCTTCTGGCTATCAATAAAGCTTACTCTGGTTTCATATCCATGGATGATAGTGTAAAAGTCATAGCGAGTATTGTCATCAACATATTGACTAGACAATGGTTGTTGTTTGATAACTTTCAGAGAATAACCTAATTCATCACAAATTGCTTGGTAATGCTGCTGTTCATTTTTAATTCGTTCTACCACTGTTGAAGCCGTATTAAATAAGCCTTATCACAATTATCATGTTTCCAGCAACTGAGCATTGAAATTTTCTCTTCGCTTATTTCTGTAATAACGAAGTCTTGCTCATCCACCCAAATCCCACCCTTAAATAGGATGGCCGTTCCTCTTTTTGACTCAATAAATTTCCATTTGATTCTATTCTTAATCTCAGAACCATCTCTGCGCACGACACCAGTTTCGCTTCCTTTTTTCTTATTGAGATTAATAATGATTTGCGAAATCATAAAAGTAGTGTCCTCACTGTCTATCTGACTTTCATAAACTAATTCCCATTTTCCAGATAATCCATTCAACACATCTTTTTCACTTATACTTTGAGAAAAGCAAGAAGCGGTTTTCAATAAAAAAAGAAATATAATGAGCTGCTTTAACAAAGATGTCATAGCGTTTAAGTTACGACTTAATCTACAACTTCCAGCCTTGAATGTTGTAGGTAGAATAGTAAGAAGAATAGCCAGGAGGTGCCGGTTGAACATTGTTATAAAAGTCTATTTCGTTTATGTGCCACACACCTTGATTATTTTCATTGAGGTCATAAACAACCTCTTGGCAACTTGAGCAATATTTAAGAATAAGTTCGTTTTGACCTTTTCCTAATCTCACTGAACCAGTGCTGTCATTGAATGAAGTTGAAGAGGTGGTGTTAGATGTCCAGACCGGAGTCATACCACTGTAATCGTAATAGCCTGAGAAAGTATAACTGTTGCCTTTAAAGTTCCAGTCACCTGCATATTTTAAACGGGGGTCATCTGCTATTTCTTCGTCTTTTCTACAAGAAGAAAAAGCGAAGAACATAATCATAACAATCAGTAGCTTAGGTGACATATTTTTGATGGACAAATTCAAACTTTCTTTTTAGTATTCAAATAAACGAAATTAAAAGAGAATTGGTTGGATAAAAAAGTGCTTAACCTTTAGTTTCATTCGTGACCTGAATAGACTTGGCCATGCTAATGAAAACTTCTCTAAACCACTTAATCTTATTTCGAGGGCAAGAGCACAATACTTTGAACGTAATATCATTAACTGAAAAGAACAGATGATAATCTCTTCTCTTTTGTTCATGACTATGTAAACCGGCATTGACATTATTCTTTTCATATAGCAGGTACTTCTTGTTTTGAGATATAAAAGTCTCATTTGTTATGACACCTTCAATGTTTTCCCACCTTTCTTTAATTGATTTGAGACTATTCTTACTAGTTGAATCAATCTTTGGGAGTGACCAAACACTGAAGGTGGAAGAGTATTTGCCGGCTCCATAAACTGCGGTTCTTGCATCTAAAGGATACGACACCCAGTTGCTCGGGCGCAAAAAATAATATAAAGAATTACGAGACCAAACAGTGTCTCTAAGAACATTCAAGCACGAATTTCTCTTCTCTCTTTGATAAAGATATTTTGTATGACAGTCAGGGTAAGGAGAGTCGTCACAAATTGTCACTGATTTTGATTTTGAAATTCTCTTACCCTCACAACTGTAGCCAACAGATATTGTTGCTCCTCCTCGTTTAAATGACTTGGCCTGAACGCTACCGTCTGAGTTCATTAACAAATGATATTTCAGCTTGCCATTATTCTCGAAATGGGATGTTTGCAATAGTCTTCCCTCAATTGTGAAAACCTCTCGTTTATAAACCTCATCATTTTCATCATAGTGACAGATGTCGTAGTAAAGTTCATTTAATCGGCAGGTATCAATTACTTTTTGACCCACTGAGATTTGAGCTATAAAACAAAAAAAGATGCAGAGTCTTAATTTCATGGGTTAACTAACATGAAGAAGATATCAAAAAGAAATAGAGTAGTGCTTTCATTCAAAATTTGTTTGAGACTACATCAACCCATTGATGTCATATTTGGATACGAAATTCCAAATTAATTGAGCTGTGCTCTTTCCTTGGTAGCTATTGTTAAACCAAACGTGATCTCCACTGATGTACTTGTAGTGTTCTACAGATACGCTACTATCACCTTGTTCATATAAGTAATGTTCAATAGTAATTCCGCTATTTGAATCAGAATCAGTGATTGGGCTTGAAGAAGTATTGTTGAAGTTAATCCAATGATTTAAGACGGATTGCGCAGAGCTCCAATCACTACTGCCATCATATGGGATTACACCATCTGATGTACCATGTAAATGTATTACTGGCATAGGATGAGTGGTTGGTCCGTTAAAATCAAGCATGGTTCCCGAAACTGAGCCTACAGCAGCAACCAAATCACTTTTGAAGTTGGCTAATCCATAAGCGAACATACCTCCGTTTGAATAGCCACAGGCATATATTCGTTCTGAATCAATGTTGTATTCACCTGATAATTTATTCACCATGGCTTCAACAAATCCAAAGTCATCAGCTGAGCTTTTATTGTCTCCTCCGGGAAGGCTTGTATTCCAGTGAGCAGATCCATCCAGACAAGTTCCTTGAGGGTATACTAGAATAAAATTTTCGGAATCTGCCAATGCTCTCATGTCAGCATAAGTCATGTATTCAGAGGCTTGTCCTCCAAATCCATGAAAGTTCATCATTAAAGGAGTTGGAGCAGATGCATTATACGAAGACGGGACATAAAGCATGTACTCTCGGTCTTGATTGTCGTGAACAATAGTTTCAGCCCCAACGTTCGATTCACATGAATCTTTTCCTTCTTTTTTGCAAGCGATTAAGAAGATCGGGGTGATGAGTAATACTAGAACTAACTTCTTCATATGGCTAAAGATACAAAATTGTGAATTGAAAGTTTCACATTTTAAAAGGGCTTAATCCACTCTTTTTAATTGGTAATCTTGGGACAGCTTGTCCAAGGGAGGGAACATTGGTCAGCTTTTTGAAGCCAAGCTGTGTAAGTTTTATTTTCGGCTTCAAATCTTACTTTGGCCCAATTTCCTTTTACTTCAATCAAATCTGTTTTCAGGAATTTGCCAGACGAATAAATAACCTCAGAACTTAAGTTTGGTTCTTCAAAAAACTTGATTCCGTTTACTGGTTTTACGTTCAAGTCGGCGATATTGATTTTTAAATTTTCACCTCTAATCCACATTCCTTTATAACAGCTGTCACATTTGCTAACAAAATGATCTCGGCATGAAGGCATCACCATAATTGATTCAATTTTAAACCAGTTGTTTTTTGATTCAGAAATGAATAATCGGTACCAACACATTTCTTGTTCTAAGGCAAGAAGTGTATCTTTCACTGCGCTCTCAGGTTCAGAATATAAATACATATTAGAGTTAGACGATTTATCAAAATAGCACTCGGCCATTTGCTCATTGAAATATCTAGACTGCCCGAAAGCAGAAAAAGAACTCAATAGAATGATGCTGTGTATAAGTCTAAACATTTGGGTTGTAAGTGTTAGACTAAAGTTATGCAATTTTTAGGTGGTGTAATGAAGAGGAATGAATAAAGGCCAACTTTAATTTTAAAAAAAAACGAAATCTCATGCAACCTTATCAAATTGAATTTTGTTTTTAAAGAGTAACCTAAAATTTATACAATGAAAAAGTATTACTTCTTAGTTCTCTTAGCCGGGCTTTTTGCACAGTCTTTAAAAGCCCAAAGTGTTACTGCCACTTTTAGTACGGTACCTTGCGATAATGACGGAATACTGGATGTCTCAACTACAGGCATGACGGCTCCCATTACTTTCACCTATTATAATGGCGCATCAACCATCATACATACTGATGTGAATGCGACAACCGATCAGTTAATTGACATTCCAATGAATAATTCGTTTTGGGCTGTTCACGCAACTGATGGCACACTAAGTGCTTGGGATTATCCTACTTATTCCGTTCCGTTTAGTTTTAGTCTTTCAGCAACAAATGCAGTTTGTCCTGCTACTATGGGAACTTTAACTGCCACTCAGCTTACTGGGGGTGTCGGACCATATACATTTACTTGGACGGATACTTTGACTTTAGATACCTATATGGGAAGTCCGGTTTCTGCGCCTATTGGTGCTTATAGCCTGTTTGTAGAAGATGCTGGATCTGGTTGTACATTGAATATGACAGATTCAGTTGCAGCACAAATTTTTCAAACTTCTTCTGTAACTGCAGCAATGAGTTCTACTCCTGCTAGTTGTGATAACGGAACTGCAACTGCGGTTGCTTCAGGTGGAATTGCACCATATACCTATGAATGGATGAATGGAGCGACTAATTCAACTCTCACTGATTTAAGTCAAGGAAGTTATAATGTAGTTGTTACAGATGCTCAGGGGTGTTATTCACAACCTCTTTGGGTAGCGATTGGACAAATTCCGACCATCACTGTAAACACAACCGTAACTGATGCTACTTGTGTAGAATCAGATGGAGAAATGTTAGCATTTGGTGCTGGAGGTGTTCCACCTTATACTTACAATTGGGAAAATGGTCAAACTGGATCAAATGCAACAAATTTAGATGGAGGTGAATGGTACAGTGTTGTTTGTACTGATGCTAACGGTTGCTTTGGACAAGGTGGCGGATTCGTAAGTTCAAGTACACCTATAACTGTGACTTCTAACACTACACCAAGTTCTTGTACGTCTCCAACAGGAGCTTCTACATTGAATCCAGTTGGAGGTACAGCACCTTACACTTACTACTGGAACACTTCACCTGTTCAAACAACACAAACGCTTTCAAATGTATCATCTGGTTTTTACAATTTCACAGTGACAGATGCTGTAGGATGCATAAGAACAGGTACGGTATGGGTGCAGCCTGAAAGCACTATAAATGCAAGTGTTTCTGCAGCTAGTGTTCCTTGTCCGGGAACAACAGGAAATGCACAAGCAAATGTTTCAGGAACAAATCCACCTTTTACTTATTTATGGAGTAATGCCGCTACTAGCTCTCAAATTACAGGAGTCCCTATAGGAGGATATTCTTGCACAATCACGGATGCCGTTGGTTGTGAGGTTACAAAGAGTGGCGCAATCAGTAATGTGACGACATTTAGTGTTGGTGTTACGACAACTGCTGTTTCATGCGTGTATAATACTGATGGTCAAGCAGTGGTTCAAGTAACCGGAGGTACAGCACCATATACCTATTCTTTTTCTAACGGATCAACATCATCAACTGCTACTGCTTTAGGTATGGGTCAATATAGCGTAGTTGTGACAGATGCTAATGGATGTAGCAAAGTCAAACATTTCACAATTGGTAACTCAGCTCTGAATGACGATTGCTACTGTACTATTGAAGGAACCGTTTATTTTGATGAAAACGCAAACTGTACCATAGATGGTGGTGAAGCCGGTATTCACAATATCATGATTCACTGTTCAGGATATGGTTATAAGTTCACTGATGTGAATGGATATTATAGTTTTCAGGTGCCTACCGGTACATACACAATTACAGAGCAAGTAAATGGTTTTTATCCTTTACAAACTTGTCAACCAATTAATGAGTCAGTGACAGTCGTGGCCTCTTCAGGATGTACGCATATTGTAAATATTGCAAATGATATGGAGATTATTAGTGACTTGAAATTGTTGACAGTTAATTCTGGAATTCCGCCAGTACCTGGTAACGCTTATCATCAAAAATTGATTGTAAAAAACATGGGTACGGTTACTGAGAGTGATGTTCAAATGGGTTATGAACATGATGGGCAATTGAATTATTTGAATACATCTATGCCAAGTTTCGTGCAAACAGGTGGCCCAAATCACTACAACATTTCAGCTGGCTTTCCGGTACTTGCACCTGGTGAAGTTCAAACTATGTTCTTAACGTATGATGTGCCAACAAACATTCCAGTGGGAACTGAGCTTGATTTTCATGATACATTGGCAAATATGGCGCCGATTGACGTTAACTGGTTGCTTGATTATAGCCCTTGGAACAATGTGAATCACTATGAGCCAGTTGTTATCGCGTCTTATGATCCAAATTATAAAGAAGTGCATCCAAAAGGATTAGATGAAGAAGGCTATATTACTTCAGATGTAACAGAGTTTGATTATACAATTCACTTCCAAAATGAAGGAACGTATTATGCGCAGAACATCTACATCAAGGATCAATTAGATGATGATTTAGATTGGACTACACTTACCCCAGGATATTCTGATTATAGTTATACAACTGCGGTAAGCGAAACAGGTGAAATAACATTTACGTTTGCCAATATCAACTTGCCATGGAAAAGTACTTACGGAGATGAGTTGAGTTCTGGATTGGTTAACTTCAGTATCAAGCGTAAAGATGATGTTCCTCAAGGTACAGAGTTTACAAATTATGCTGATATCTATTTTGATTATAACGCACCAATTACAACTAATACAGTAATCAATACTTTAGATGACGATAAGTTTAACAGCATAGATGAACAAGTGATTGTAAATACTGATGAGGTGACTATTGATGTTTATCCAGTGCCTGCTGATGACATGATTACTTTTAGAGTAAACAATGTTTTACAAAATGAAACGGCTACGCTAGTTATATTAGATTTAACAGGAAAGATTGTTAAATCAGAACAGATTATTTTGAGTGAAGGAACAAATTACGTAGTTCAAAATGTATCAGGATTGAATAAGGGGAACTACATTTCTAGACTTCAGTTCGATAACGGAACCTTTGTTGTAAACAAGATTGTGTTATTGTAGTTTAACAGAAACTAAGTTTAAAGCCGATCCTTTCAAGGGTCGGCTTTTTTTTGTATACTTAAAATTACTGTGAATGGGGCTGTCGTTTGAGTGAGCTTGCTCTTTAATGTGTCCAAAGTGGGATGGGCGTTGGCTTTACTTACTATGTTATAAGTAGTTTTCTACAAAGTTTTTCTTTCCGAGAAATATATGCTTGCGTATCATACTACCAAAATTTCCACCATGGTTTTTTTGAAGAGATAGTCTCCGATTGAGTAGGTGTTGACACAGCTTCGTTTGCAATTTCGGTCGATTCATTATCAGCGATAGATTCTTGCTTTTCGGACTCTAATTCCTCTTCTAAACACATTCCGCTCCAAGTTCCGTCTTGTAGATTTAAAGTTAAAAACTCACTATCACTAAATTCGTCAGAAGTTTGCAGTATTTCAAATAATCCTTCCTGTCCGCCACCTGCACATTGAAAAGTCAACGAGGTTTTAGTCAAATATGCGGTAATACCTAATTCGCCTCCATTGAAATTGTAGGTAGTCATTTCTTCAGATTCATTTTCAATTTGATATTTATAATGATCCAACCTGTTCTTTAAGCGTTCCACTTGTTCTTGAGAAAAAGGTGTAATGGATTCCTCATTTTCCAAAAATGATAAGTCTGAATATTGCTTTCTAATTTCCTTTCTGAAAAGCTTTAAATCGTAGCTCATAACTTTGCTCTAATTACTTATAACGTTTGAGTAAAGCTAGCAATTTATTGCGTGCGAAGTGTGATGGCATTCCGTAGTGATGGAACCCCAGGATGCTGGACAAGCTAATGGGAGCTTTTTTGCGAGGGACAAGGGATGGGCGTTGGCTTTACTTAATATGTTATAGCTAGTTTTTTATCAAGCTAACCCCAGCTGACAGAGATCACATTGTCTTCCTGTGATGCATGTGAAAGCAAGTCTTCCAATTCCTGAAAATTTTCTGGAACATCAGCTAAGTTGATTCTCATTGCTTGAACAATATTTAAAATTTCGGTAGCATCAAAAGCAAGACTTATCAAACCATTATCAGTATTACGGTATCCAACGTTCATTTCGAAGTCCAATGCAAGAATTAAGAAAGTATAATTGCTCATCCAAGGGATGTTATAGACTTCTCCTCGCCAGATTGAATGCGGGTCTTTAAGCATTTTGTCAAATAAGTCGGTTTCCTGAGTGTAAAACTCATTGATTTTGGATAATTTTTCATGAAGAATTTCGTAGATGCCAGCAGTTTGGTTTTCGGAAATGATTCCTTCAGAGTTCTTTTTATACTCCGTAAAGTTGAGGGTTAATGACATAATGTTAATTAGCTATAACTTCCGAATAAAGTGAATATTCACTTTACTCCTTATATATAAGAGATAAAGTTACCCCTTACTTAATCATCAACTTCTTGTAGGTCTTGTAATCATCCATTTGAATCATTACTTGATACATACCTGCCGCATGAATTGAAGCATCAATAAAGAAGTTTTTGTCTCCTTGAGCAATCGGCCCGCTATAGATTTCTTCAACTGTTGCACCTAACATATTTGTTAGTGTGATAGTACAGTTTACATTGTGATTTGAATGAACCGGAATCACTGTAATCTCTGAAGCAGGGTTAGGGTAGATGTCTTTAATTACAATTGGGTTTTCATCAATTGAAGCGCCACCTGATCCGCCGCCACCTGTTACAGTGAATTGGTGATAACCTGCCGGTGCTGTCATTGGGTGAGTTACTTGCTTTCCACCAACTGCTGTTCCTTCAATGTAATAGTAAACTGTTGTTCCTGCTGCTTGTGCCGGAATCAATCCATCCCAATCATCACCAGATGTATTCGTCATAGCTACTTCAGTATAAGTACCTCCAATAGATGTTTTATACCAAAGAGACGCACCTGTGATTCCGTCTTTATGCTTCACAAATGCTGAAGCAGGGTAAGGATTAGTATCGTCATTTGTATCTTCTAATTTTTGGTGAGAAATGTAAATTGGGTCGTTCACACCAACTGTGTGAGTAATACAGTGAATTGCTCCACCCTGAGAAATTAAGTTTTCTCCGCTATTGTCAACATCAATTTCAACGATATTATATCCAGGCATGATGCTTTGTAATTTGTTTACAGCAGCCGTGTCATATTCTTCTCTATAAGTCGGTAAAAGAATGGTATTGTTAACGAAAGTTTGGTTAGCGTATGTTCTATAATATCCACCATTATCAGGGTATAAACCACCAGTGCTCGGCGGTTGCGCTAAACGGTGAACTTCAAAAGGAGTTCCGAACTTTGTTGTGAAGTTGTTTAATACATACTGAAGATTAGCTTCAATTTGAGGTCCGTCAGCTTCACCTGTAGGGTACTCACCTACAATTAAAGTTTGTTCGTCAATTATCTTCATGTGCATGTCAATGTGGTGAATGTCATCATAAGGTAAAACCGTCATTTTGATGTATTCATTAATTCCCATCCAATCATCAAAAAGCTGATCTAAAGCTGCCTCACTGTGATTTGGATATGAAAGAGCGTAAGGTCCGTTACCATCATTTTCATCAAGAATTAATTCAGAAGAGAAGGCGATTTTATCACCATCCGTCATCCAGTTACCTCCTGTAGACATAATGTCGTTTGGAGATGAGGTCATTGAATACAAATCTATCCCTAGGTGAGCTGCATAAGAATCCGGAACTACGTCATCCAAAGGTCTTGGTCTGTTGTACATCCAATCAACCAGAAATAAATCCTCTACATAATTGTTGTACATGGTATTTGCTCCGTAATCTCTAATCCAAACCGAGTTCGTACCAACTTCAATGTAATCTATGTTTACATCAGGTACTCCGTTTCCTGCCAAAGTAGATTTAACTGCATTCGAGTCATTACAATGAATGATAACTAAACACTCTTCTTGAGCAGCATCTACAATTTGAGAATGTATGCCAGGAACACCACCTTTCCAGGTAATCACCAAGGCTTGAACTTCTTCCCATTCAGCAGCAGTTCTAATATTTGAAAAAGGGGGAGGAGTTGTTATTCCTCTATCATTGAATGATTGTAAATAATCTTCCATGATAAGCTTTTCATGATCTGTCATACCTTTTGGAAGGTTAACATTCACATTGTTTTCGACTTTCTCTTGTGCTATAGATCCTGTAGATAATAGAATCGAAGCCAGAATAGATACTGCGGTTAGTGTAGTTTTCATTATAGATTTTTAAGGAACCTAAATATACGTAAAAGTCTGCAAACATGTGAGAAAGTGAAATTAAACCGGCAGTCCATGGAAAAAAATTGTATCTTCACCGTCCATTTTAGCAGCCAATTAACTAATTGGTCGTCTATTAAGTGGAATTGAACGAAATGAAATTGGACTTAAACGATAAAATATCGATTTTTGTCTTTTGAAATGAATAGAAACGCAATCATAGGAATGGTACTCTTAGTGGGCATGGTGCTTACTAAAGCTTATTTGTCTTCTGAGCAAGAATCTAAAGAAGGATTTTTCAGCAGATCAGAGCAAGGTATTGCGAATATTGAGCATTCAGATGAATTGAGATCTGAACTGTCAACACAAGTTTTAGGTTCTTCTCAATTATTTGCTTCAAACTTCACTACACCATCATTAAATGATTTTAATTCTTTAAAGCCAAAATTCGAAACTTCGAATGATAATAATGCTGTTGCCATTGACAGAGATGTTACGGATTACAACAATGAAGAATTGGCTGAAGATATAAGACCTATGGAATCTTATTCAAATACAGGTTATGGAATGTGGATGGGGTCTTCTGAAGATGTTGAGACAATAGAAGAATCTGCTCCACTTGATCATGGAAACACAATTTCAGATAACATTTCAAGGCTATTTCCTATTAGCCATTAGAGAGATCAGGTATCTCTTGATAGTGATCTTTTTCAAAAACTAAATATTCTTCAAAGCCTGGCTCAAGTTGGGCCAATACTTTAACATACTCTTCGTACGTCTCAACTTCAAGGGCTTTGTATACTCTGCTATTAGTAATTGCTCCAGCTTTGTACATTTTATTCATGTCAAGATCATTCTTGTTTTTCATGATGTCTTGCACACGAATTTCTTTCCAAACAGACATAATAATGAGGTTGTTGTTACTGCAATTTATGAGAGAACGAATAGATAGCAAAAAAAATCAGCACCCTTTTATCCACAAATTAAATTACTGTTAACAATTGATACTCATTTAGATAGTAAAAGAGAGAGCTGTAAGGCGACCAAAGCTCTCTCTTTTTTAAATTCCATCTACGAGGATCAACCCTTCTATTACTAGAGAAAAAATTTCTTATAGTTAAGAATTTTAGCAAAGTCATTTCAATTCGATTAAGCCCGAAATTATATTGATGAATGCTTATTTATTGTTTGCGAAACAGTAAAAGAGTGGAGTGAATGATTGGATAACTTAGTGGCTAAGCAGGATTTTCTTGATTTTTTTACAACCTTTTCGTATTTTTAAGCATCTACAGAGTGTGAAAAAGATATTTAAAATAGTGTTGATAGGTTCATTGGGATTAGTCGCTTGTAAAAAAGCAGAGCTCAAAAAGCCTGTAGATGTGAATTTTGCTCTTGAAATGGTTGCCACCGAGGCGCAAAATCCATTTCATATTCAAGGGGGAGAAATCAACTTAGTTAATTTTGATGTAAGCGGTGATAGAATTGAAGGAGATGACATTTCGTTTATGCGCAGTTTCCCTGAGAATTTAACAACTGACTTAAATGGCTCAGGTGAGATTAAGGAGTTAGATTATGATTTGCCTCAAGGTGATTACACTGATATTTCATTGAGTTTTTCGGCCAAATCAAATCAGACCCAAAGTGCATTGATTGTTTACGGAAAGTATATAAATGGAGGGTTTAATGCTAATGTGGAATTAGAGATAGAAGATCAATTAGACTTTATAATTACTGGTGAAGAAAGCGGAGGTCAAAACCTAATTACTCTCGATAAGAGTATGGCAAAAAAGGTTGACGTTCAACTGAATGTGGCACACTGGTTTTCAAGCGTCTCTGAACAGATGTGGACATCTGCAGATTTATCAATAGAGAACAATCAAGATGTGATTGTCATTAATTCGACAACAAATCAAGACATTTATAACTCAGTATTAGCGAATAGTGCTGAAAACAACAAAGCAATCTTTAAAAATTGAGCGAAGAAGAAATTAGAATAATGATTTCAAAATGCTTGAATGACGAAAGGTCTGCTCAAGAACAACTTTACAGGCTGTATGCTGATAAGATGTTTGCTGTTTGCATGAATTATGCAGGTGATCGAGAAGAAGCTGCCGATTTTCTTCAAAATGGTTTCTTAACGGTTTTTTCTAAACTTCATCTTTTTAGCTTCAATGGTTCTTTTGAAGGGTGGATTAGACGAATTATGGTGAATTCGGCATTGACAATTTTGCGTAAGAAGAAACGATTCAATGAGGCCTTAGAGAATATAGAATACATACAAGAATTACCTGAGCATGAAGTTGACATGGAGTTGATTCCATCTGCCGAAGTGATCGCTAAGGTGAATGATTTGCCTAGCAAATCTGCAATGGTGTTAAAGTTGTTCGCGATTGAAGGTTATACGCATCAAGAAATAGCTGAGATTATGGATATCACGGTTGGTACGTCAAAGTCTCAATTGAATAGAGCGCGAACTCTGTTAAAAATTGCATTCAATAAAAAGTGAAAACGGAGAAAGACATAGCTAAAATCAAAAAAAGTTTTGAAGACCAAAGCTTCAAGGCCCCTGCTTTTGATTTTGATCAGCTTGATAAAGCTCCTGTAGATAAGGTGATTAGAAAGAGCTTTGAATCTCGGTCTTTTGTGGCTCCCGCCTTTGATTTTAATCAAATGGGCAGTACCATTGATGAAGTTGTTAAAGATAGTTTCGATCAAGTTGTAATCTCTGCTCCTGCTGATGGTTGGGAAAGAATACAAGACGGCTTAACTGTAAACAAAGTTTGGGAAAATATTGCAAGCGATATTATTGTTAAGTCTTCTACTTGGCAAAGATACATTGGAGTAGCAGCTGCCATGCTGTTGCTGATTTTCATGCCTCAATTGACCGTTGATAATGGTGTTTATGAAACATTTCAATCCAGGACGATTGATGAAGGTGCATTATATGCAGAGGTTTTAGTTGATGTTGATGAGCCTTTCATTGATCAGTCGTCATTTATGGATGTTAATGCAACAAGAGCCGATATTAAAAATACAGATGTGATTGCTCCTGTTACGGAGGCAGCTCTTCTTGTGAATGTGCTACAAAACAATAAGAATATTGACTTAACCGATAAGCTTGATGTTGCTTCAATTTCGACAATCGATTTTGAACCACAAGTAAGTTTGATTCCTCATTTGGAATTTAGTGATGAGTTAGATAAAAGTAAAATGAGTTTTAGTTTAGGTCTAACCGCAGGTGCAAACAGAACTTGGCTAAGAGATGTTGAAACGAGGAATGCCTTAGAAAAGAATACGATTTCTTCTTCTAAATTTTCGTTGGGAGGATTTTATGGAGTTCAAGGTGAGCTTAAGTTTAACGAAAAATGGGCAACACAGCTTTCTGTTGTAAAAGGAAATAGTCGTAATAGATTAGGCGTTTACAACAATGGTCTATACAATGAGAAGGTAAGTGAGATAAACTATTTTAAGTTTGCTTTATCTGCTTCTTACGCGGTACCATTCCAAACTAAAAATAAGCCTTGGAGTTTGAAATCAAAGCTAGGATTTAACTACAGTAGTATTGGATCATCATTCACTTCAACAGGAGATGTACTCACCTCCCTAAATGACTTATATGCAAATCATAACGTTGGTGTGTTAGCGCAAATTGGTCCCGAACTGAGCTTTGGAAATTTCATCTTTGAAACTGGTCTTAATTTTGAACAAGGCTTGTTGAATATATACAATGGTAATGGTCAAATTTCTTCTGACCTCAATTACACCTCAAATCGTGAGTTTGGTGTATTCACTTCTATTCGTTACATCCTAAAGTAAAGGGCAAAAAAAAACCAAGAACCGGGTTTCAAGTTCTTGGTTTAATGCAGTTAATTTTGGTTAACTGGTATAAATGCTAAACGTTTCTATGAGAAAAACTTCAATTTTATCTAAAGTTCAAGATCATTGTCTTTTAGATGTAACAGCTACTACCTTGTCAAATGAAGAAGGTCAATTAAGACCAACATTTATACACCCTTAAGATGCACGATAAAATGAAAGGTTGGAAAAAAATTAAATTAAAATGCTCTTACTGCTCTAGCCCTGTATGTATCTGACTTTAGAGAAGTGAATTCTAAGCCGTTTGAGAAATTAACTACTGATATTTTATCAAAAGAACTTGGACCTTGTGATGTCCAATAACCCGAACTTGAAAAATTGCCGTGATTAATTAAATGTAAGGCCATATACATTTGGTACGCTTCCCATACTTTAGGTAATCTCCAATCAAAGTAAACTTTTCCGTCTTTATCATGATAAAGAGGGTTGTTCATCATGTCCGTACATTCATTGTATGATGCGTTTGCAAATTGATCTTGGTTCGCACAGACAAGACCGTGAGTCCCGTCTTCATTAACAACAAATATGGTTCCACCAAAAGCCTGATCTCCTACCTTGTAGGTTTTTGTTTTTTCAGCTTGAGGATTGACATCCCCTCCTTGAGTAGTTTTTGAAGATGCTGAGCATCCTACTAATGTAAAAACAGTCATGGCAATAAATGCCGAAAATAAATTTTTCATCTTATTGTTTATAGGTAATGTGCAACTCTGCCCTTCTGTTTCTTTCTGCGGCAGCTCTGCGCTTGTTATCCTCTTCTAATAATTTGCTTTCTCCCATTGATTTAATAGTAATCTTTGATTCATCTACGCCATTATCAATCAAATACTTTTTCATTGATGTGGCTCTTTCAAATCCTAATTTTTCATTGTATTCAACTGATCCGTGTGAATCGGTATGACCAATAATTGAAATTTCGAACTCAGCAGCTGAGTGTGTAATCTCAACAATCTCATCTAATTGTTTTCTGTCTTCTGCATCAAGAATATCTCTATCGTGTTCAAAATTTATAAGAATGCTTTTGCTTGCTTCGGTTAAAACAACTTCTTTTTTCTCTTTTAAGATAATATCTACATGATATTCGGCAACTCCATCTTTCAATTCTAAAGTAAATGTCGTGTCAACTAATTCATGATTAGCATCTCTAATTCTATAAGTGCCTACTACGTCAGCTGTTGAGAATAAGAACTCACCGCCTGTTGAATTTGATTTAGAAGTCGAAATCTTTTCCTTGCTTTGACCGTCAATTAATTCTAAATGCATTTGAACGGCTTCACCATTTTCTTTCTTAACTGTTCCCGAGATTAAGATGGTAACTTCTGGCTTTAAATCCCCGTCAGCCTCTGAAGTATTCGCAAAGTAAATATCACCTTCTCGTACAAAATAACTTTCATCACCTGAGGCGGTTGTAATGAATCCATAATCATCTTTAGCCGTATTGAATGGGGCACCAATATTGATCACTTCACCACAGGTGCCATCATCATTTAAAGTTGTCTTAAAAACGTCCAGGCCTCCGAACCCTTTATATCCGTCAGATGCAAAATAGATCGTTTTCCCATCTCCAGCAATGAATACTGAACGTTCATCTCCGGTAGTTGAAATTGGTAACTTCTTCATATAAGACCAAACTCCATTTACTTTTCTCGAAATATAAATATCTAGGTTACCGTCATAGTATTTTCCGCAGCAGAGCAAGAAAGTTTTTCCGTCTGCAGACATTGCCGCTCCGTCAGTTGCATATGTATTTCCTGATTTTATGTATTCGGTAAGGATGAACTTATTAATTCCACCACCTAATCCTCTGGTGTTCGTGAATCTGCTCCCATTAAGTTCTGACATGTAATATGGTCCGCCGGTGACTTTCCAATTGTATTTCCAGCTTTGAAAAACAACATATTGTCCGTCTTGTGAGATCATAGGCTCATCTTCACCACTTGAGGTGTTCACTCCAATTCCTAAACAGGTAGGTTTTCTCCATCCGTTTTCTGATTTTGTTGAAAACCAAATATCACCATCATATCTAGGCTTGCCTTTATATGTTCCACTATATCCTGACCAAATTTGACCTCCACGATCACTCATGAAATAGAGATATTTACCATCAGGTGAAATCGATAAATTGGTTTCTCTGGCGTAAGAATTTACGGCATCAATTTTTTGAATAACAATTTTATCCTTGTGATCCAATATGTGATTCTGTCCAAAGCTATTGAAAGCTAGGACGAAACAAATTAGGATTGGGTATTTTTTAAATTCGCTTAATGTCATCTAGTAAGTTTCGAAATATACAAATAAAATCATCCATATTTCATGCCAGAGCTACCATCTTATTGGGGTTTTGAGCATAAAAGGCTTCAGTTAGCCTAAAACTGACTATTTTTGAAGCCAAATGAAGAAGTACTTAATTCTTTTGATAGTCTTAGTTGCCTTGGGTTCATGTAAAAAGAACGCTCAAAAGGTAATCAAAGAATGGCGTTTAGTTTCTTTAACCGAATTTGATAGCCTTGGTGACCGTAAAAATGGGTATTCGTATAGTGAAGTATGCCCATATGAGCTTTTTAATATTGAAGAAAATGTTTGGTCTAAATATGATGAAGCCTGTGATGGAACTGAACAAAATGTGTCTGATGGTATTTACAAAGTCGAAGAAGATTCATTAGTTGTTGAAGGCTTTGATCAGAATCAAGAATGGTTTCAGGATTGGTATTTGATCACTAAAATAAATCGAAGTCGTTTTGAATTCGAGCTTTGGAAATCTTTTAATGACTCAATTGGAGATTGGGAAGTTGTAGATAAAATTCGATACGAATACAGGCTTAAAAAATGACGACTTTAAAAAGAGTCATTTATGCTTTATGGATTGCTGCGGTTCTTGCTGTAATCATCACTTTGATAGTTAATCCATACTTTTTCAGTGTAGATAATTTGGTGCAAAAAGTGCGTGAATTTGAATCTCAACTAATGGTGGTTTACGTCTTGATTAGTTTGGTGAGAGGATTTTTTTTAATACCAAGTACACCATTTGTATTAGCCGGCGTGATACTCTTCCCAGAGAGTCCAGAATTTGTGATTACCGTTTCAATGGCCGGAATCATGCTGACAGCCGTTTTACTTTATTTGTTTTCTGACCTTCTTGGTTTTAGCGAGAAACTTGAGAAGAAGTTTCCGAAAAAAATGGCGATTTGGGAAAATAGATTGCGATCAAAACATGCTATTTGGATTGTATTGGTGTGGTCATTCTTTCCTCTCGTGCCTACAGACCTTATGTGTTATATTGCCGGTATAGTGAAGATGCCTTTGAGGTATTTACTAATTGGAGTTGGTGTAGGAGAGATGATATTGATTTCTTGTTATGTTTATTTAGGAAGCGGATTAATTGAGTGGATGATGTCCTAAAATAAAATCACCACTACAAACCTTTTGTAGTGGTGACCCATGAAAAAATCTACTATTACTGTGAATGCTTACTAACCGTTTAAGCTCAACACAGACGCTTATGCGAATAATAATAGTGTCTATATAGGTAAGACACATTATTCAACTAAAAGTTACAGTGAAACGAAAATTTATTTTCTAATGAAGGTTAAAAAGGTCGACAAAAAGTTGTCATAGCCCATAATCACAGGGAGATCGGCATGCCCACCATTTTCAATTCTATGAGCTTCTTTATATGGTCCTTGGTAGTTTGCGTAAATTAATTCGCCATTATTAATCTCTACGTAATCATCTTCATAACCATGAAGCCACATAAACGGAACGCTAACATTCTTGATTTGTTCTGCATTGTTCAATTCTAATTCTGTTACAAATTCTGAATCAATATTTAAAAGAACAGACGACTGAGCCAAATTTTCTGTTGATGCCAATGGGGCTTCGCAGATTAAACCAATGGGTTGGAAATCTAATCGGTTGGCTGCTTTGTGAATGAGAGGAATTGCTCCTAAACTGAATCCATAATAAACAGTCTTTTCTTGGGTAGCACCATGAGCAATTAACCAATCTAGCCCGGCATCTGCATCTTCATAAAGGCCTTGTTCTGTTGATGATCCTTCTGACATTCCATAACCTCGGTAATCAATCATAAAAACCCCATAGTTATGTAATCCGCCTAAATGAGAAATTAATACTTCACGTGTCCAGTAATAGTCATTGTGTCGTGATTGCCCATGGCAGAAATAAATGATGGTGTCTGTTGAAATGTTGGCGGTATCACCCATGTACAATCCATAAATAGTATAAGTGTCACCAGTTTCTTCATCAATTGAAGTGAGTGGAATTAATGTTTGTTGAATTGGTGCATTGAAGTATTCATCTGGAATTTCTAACTCGTGATTGTCGTAATCTTTGTGTTCATATGAATCTAAAGAAACTGACGGAAAAGCCAAACCATCTAAGGTTGCTTTTTTACAAGATGATAATCCGGCAAGAACAATTGATATGATAATTACTACTCTCATTTTTTAAAATTCAAAGCTCTTCTAAATCCTAAATAAAAACCTGTTGCTCCCCATTTTCCTAAGACACTTTTGTACGGCACAAAAGCTTTAGTATTATCAAGATAGGGAGCTATTAATTTGAGTTCTACTGAAAATTGCCAAGGAGATTTTTTTCCTTTAATCACATGTCCTATTTGCGGATTAAAAATCCAGTGATGCATTTGCTCCTGCTCATTGGCCATCATCTGACGCATTTCAAAATAATTATTGAAACCAACATAAAAGTAATTTCTTCTTTCGCCATAATTCCAATAGGCATTCAAATCGAGAATTGGCCAAAGTCTTGCAGCCTTCGAATCGAAGCTATAAATAAAATTTAAGCTGGGTGAAACGGATACATTTGGGATGTATTTTTTTTGGTAAAGGAACTGATAAGTGACTCCTGCATCAATTTGTGCATTTCCAAAAAATGCAGCCGTCGTGTGCCAGCCTCCATGAAGAGTTAGATTGGAATCAAGACCGTAGCCGACTTCAATTGAAGTCAAAGGAAGTGGGATTGGGGCGCCTGCAAATTCTATTGTAGGGCCACCAAAACCAGCTCCTATTGAGAGTTGGTCCTTTTCAAGAGGTTCTACAAAACGGGTAGAAGAACATCCTGTGATTAAAAAACTAATAAAAACTATGGGCAAAAGGACTCTCACAAAAACAAAGTTAATATAATTTTAAAAACTATGCACGCATAGTTAAATTATTACTTAAGAATAAGAAGGCCATAGGGATAGAACTATGGCCTTCAATGCTAATTAAACGATCTACTGATTAATTATGAGCTTCTTAAAATATTGTTCACCAGTTTTAGGTTTCACTGAAATGACGTATATACCTCCATTCAGATCTGTAATTACCGTGTTGTTTCCTTTTTCAAAAACAGCTTGAAATACTTTTTTTCCATTCAAATCAATAATTTCGAAGCTCCCAGAATCTTTTGATCTAATCGTGAAATTATTGGTTGTTGGATTCGGATAAATCTCAAAATGAAAGTTGTTTTCAGATAGGGAAGAAGTTAAAGTGATGCTTTCACAATTAGAAATTACATTGCAATTTCCGTTATCAAGCATTACCGCATATGAGCCTGTAACGCTTGGTGTAAATGTTTGTGAAGTGGCCCCGCTTATTGGTGAATTGTTGTCATTGCAATCAACCCACTGATAGCTAATTCCGCTCTGGTCAGCCGTTAATGTGGTAGATGTGGCAGAGATGTTACTATTAATAGTTGGTTCTGTTTCAGTGCAAGAAGTTTGATTCACAACATCTGTGCTAGCAATAAGATCTGATTGAAATTCAGTGAGTGATCCGCAAATATTTTTTAATCTGTAATCAAGCCAAGTTTTTAGGTGCAAAAAAGTAGTGGCATGCTGTTCTTCTCTCGTTACTGTTATCCCTGTTGATGATGTACCTTCACCAAAATCACAATTGAAGTTTGAGTTGGCGAAGTAACAATGAGCGCCACCTGTAATACTCAAGAAGTATTTACAAGAACTTCCTAAGCCATCATATATTGGTTGGTGATGGTCAACCGCAGGCGTTACCCCATCAGAACTTCCTGAAAATATTAATGCCGGAACACTAATTTGTGGAGCAGCCGAAATGGCTGAGGGAGTTGTTTCGGCTGGTGCTAAGCCAATTACCGTCTCGATATTTGTATTGTTCTCTGCCGCAAGCATTGCAGCTCCGCCACCCATTGAATGTCCTATAATTGCCGATTTATCGGTTAGTGCACCATAAAAGATAGAGCTCATTTCATCATTTTCAAGCTGCATTTCATCAACCAGTAATGACAAATCTAAAGCGAACTCATCATGACTAGGAGTAAATCCCCCTTCTGTTCTTGGAAAAACAAGTACATACCCTTCAGGCACGAATTCTTCCCAAATATTTTGATAGGCATCCCATGCCATTACAAAGCCATGTCCAAATACAATTACAGGAAACTCGCCAGAAGCTATAGCCACGTCATCTCCAGCAGTTGAGGCTGGGTAGTAAATCTCTGATTGGATTTGTCTACCGGCACCACCACCAGATCCGAATCCACCAGTTCTGGATGCATCATTAAATGTAATTGTGGTATGTCCAATATCAAAACCTTGCGAAAAGCTAAGTAAAGAAGAACAAAAGAATAGGAGCAAAAGGATGATTTTTTTCATGTTTATTTTTTTAGAGCACCATGGATAATAAAGTCTACAAAAGCTTCTCGATTCTCTTGATGAGCTGCTACTTGATCAGTAACGTACATTTGAACCTCTAAACCTTTCAAGTTTTGCATTAAGAGCTTAGCTGTGAAATCTGGTTTAGAAATATTGAATTGATCTTGAATTTCGCTTGAACTCAAAATTGAACTCACAAATTTAACTTCTCGCTCATCAGCTTTCATTCTGTTTGCCTCTACAATAGGCATCAACTCAAAAAACTCACTTTTTAAGAAGCTATAACGTTTTGCGATTTTCTCCATCAAGTCAACTCTAGTGTTAACGTAAGAGATGAGCATTTTTTCAGGATTTTTCTCTTTTTCAACCTCTTGAATAAGGTTGTTTAAAAACTCTTCGGCCTCCACTTCAACCAACTCTGCGAAGATTTCTTCCTTTCCACTGAAATAATAATAGATGGCTGTTTTAACTTTACCAACTGATTTAGCAATGTCTGTTAAAGTAGTTTTTTGATATCCGAAACGCTCGAATAACTCTCTTGATTTATGCAGAATTGAATTTTTAGATGCTGACATTTTAACTTTTGAACATTTTATTTAATAGTTCAAAAGTATGCATTCTAATTTGATAATTCCAAATTCGGGAGCACTTATTTTTTGTACAAAGTATTGAATTAGAGTTCTGTTGCCTTTTCTAAAACGACTTAGGCGGTTTTAGAACAAAGAGTAATCGTAACTTTTAAAAGTATGTTTTTGTCTGAGATTGCTCAATTTATATGAAAGTCCAAGTTCATAAGACCCGCCAACACTGTTTGATAATTTAGAAAAAGTCCAATGCCCAGAAAGACTAAGGTCAAACTTTCCAATGCGCGCTCCAACAATTGTTGAAAAGGCATCTCTCGCAGAATATTCAACTCCTAACTTCGCCCATTTATAGTAAGAAGATACCTTAACTGCCGCACTATGAAAGCCACCCAAGGTATTGTATGATAACTCAGGTATGATTGCAAAATCTCCACTTTTGCTTCTGAATGAAACCCCTATGTTAGCATAAGTATTAAAAATAGATTTTGCCCCTAGACTTCCCCACTGATTGAAACTTGCACCAAAAAAAATGTTTTGCCAGTTGATGAGAATACCTCCGCTAAAATCACTTGAGAGTGTGTTTTCTTTCATTTCCAGTGGGTTGTAAAGTCTGCCAGTTCTAGGGTTTGCCAAGTCACCAAAAGTGACCTTTTCAAAATTAATGTGATCAAGAATTAGAGATGCATTTAGTCCTGCAGTCACCATCAGTTTTCTGGTCAAACGAATTGGTTTTGCATAATTAAGACCAAAGCGATTAGAGTGAAAGGCGCCATTGGAATAGTAACTATTCAAATAATAACCGCCAAAGTTTCCAAATTTATGACTCCCGTCTTCATATGAGGCAAAAGATGACCTAATCGACCCGCTTAAACCTGGCCATTGGCTTTGAAATGCGGTTGATATTTTCTGTTCTCCATTAGCTCCTGTCAAAGCCGGATTTGAATATAGACCGGTCAAATTGACTTGATTGAAATTAACGTCTTGTGAGTACGAGAATGATGTTATTAATAAGATGAAGATTGAGATTGAATGTTTCATAATTTGGATTTAGTAGTGAAACATTTGCAATGCTCTAAAAGTTACAATTGAATATTTTTTTCCTTCTTTTTCAGGGCTTCTCGAATCTCTCTGGCTCTTTGTTCTAGCTCAGTATAGTCATATTCATATGTCCAATATTCTCTTTGAATTTCTGACTCCAAGAACTTAAGTTGAGCCCGATTTTCATCCATAAATTTTTGAACATAGTTTGGATGTGTGATTCTTTCAAGCTCGGAATAATACGCGGCATTTATTGCACTATCTTTTAATGCAGAATAAATAATCATGGTCGTTTCAAAAGGGTTATTGTTTGTACTTTCAACATTGTTACCTAAATATGGCTTACCCCATTCGAGTTTAGGGTAAGGGTCATAACCAACAGGTTCCATTTTTTTTGTCTCGTAATTGAAATAAAATCGAACATTTATCCATCCCATAGCGTGGTATGCTGTGGCTAGATCACAAACGGCATAGTACTTTGCCATTGCTGTTTGATCAAAGTCTTTATAAGTGCCACCTTTCTGTAATTGATAGTTTGAGATTATGGCCTTCGCTTTTGAATTTAGTTCGTGATTGTCAATACCACCATAAGTGTTTATTTCTGCTTTTTGAATCAAGTCATTTGTGCTTTCTCCTGATTTTTCTGCTTGGAAAAAACCTGCATCACTGAATTTCAGAATCATGCCAGCTGATTTATTTTGGTTAGTTAGCATTCGGTTTGACAAATGTTCTTCAAGACAATAGGCTCCCCAGCTATTTCCATTAACCTTTAAATGCACAAACCTCATTTCGTTTGATAATATTCCCTCTTGCTCTAGAAGTTTATGAAATACATAGCCGCTCAAGTACTCGCGTGATCTTGGATTTTGAATGCTGAACACCTTCAATCCGTCATCCATTTCATCTTTTAGTTTTATTCTGAATGACCACTTGTTGTAGCCTAAATGGTCTGTCCAATCTCCTTTAAGCCGCACTTTTCCAGACTTTTCTTGAGAACGGTAGTGTATTATTGCTGGAACAAAGTCGTCTTCACTTCGCTCAAGAACATCATTTTCCAAAGCAACATCTCTGAGTTCACTCAACTTATCGAAATCAGATGAAGAAATATTTAGAGACAATGTTTCTAGCTCAAAATTAGGCACCCTAAAAACAAAAAACCAAAGACAAAATAGTCCTATTCCTAGCAGAGGCAGAATGATAAACTTGAATATTTTGCGTTTGAAAAATTTCATGTAGATGAGGTCAACTTACTTTATAATTAGATGTTAAAAATAGCTCATTGATTTGTAGATTTAGGTCAAATTGACTTTTTTATGATATCAGGTAAAAGTTTTGTAGGGAATTCTCAAATAGCAGAAGGTGAAGTTCAATTCAGGACAATTAATCCTTTGTTGAATAAAGAAAACGACTGGTGCTTTATTGAGGCGACCAGCCAAGAGCTGACAGAAGCTGCAGAATTAGCAGCTAAAGCTTTTAAAATCTATCGAAATATTTCAGATCAAAAAAGGGCTATATTTTTAGAGGAAATTGCTGTTGAAATTGAATTGCTAGGCGATTACTTAATTGAGGTTTATTGTCAAGAGTCAGGATTATCTCGAGATCGGGCGATAGCAGAAAAGGAGAGAACTCTTTTTCAAATTAGATCATTAGCTGAACATATTAAATCAGATTGGAGAGAGGTTACCTCAGAACAGTCAGAACCTGATCGACTGCCGAAACCAAAACCAACACTAGAGAAATCTTATTTACCGCTTGGCCCAGTAGCTGTTTTTGGATCGAGTAATTTTCCTTTGGCGTATTCCACGGCAGGAGGTGATACGGCGAGTGCGCTAGCTGTTGGTTGCCCAGTAATTGTTAAGAGTCATCCTATGCATGCAGGAACAGGTGAGCTAGTGGCATCAGCAATTGTTAAGGCTATTAGAAAAACCGGAATGCCAAATGGTGTCTTTTCCAATTTAAATAGTGGAGGAATTCAATTAGGAGTAGACCTAGTTAATAATCCTCACATAAAAGCAGTTGGATTTACAGGAAGCATCCAAGGAGGAAGGGCTATTTTTGATATTGCTAATAGAAGGAGTGAACCAATTCCTGTTTTTGCTGAAATGGGAAGTATTAACCCAGTTGTAATTTCTGCAAATTCTTTAGAATATAAGGCCGATTTTTGGGCGACAAAATACGCAGATTCCATTACTCAAGGTAATGGGCAATTTTGTACCTGTCCAGGTTTAATTCTTGGAATTGAGTCAGGTGAATTGGATAATTTTTCTTCTTTATTGGCAAAAAAGATAATGGAAATAAATCCGCAAGTGATGCTGCACCCGAACATTCATAACGCTTATGTTAAACTAAATGCTGAAGCTCAAAGTAGTGAAGGCGTGTTTGTTTTGACACCTAATGTTGAGCTCGGTTCTAATTATGCTGGGCAGACAATCTTGTCGGTAAAGGCTGAGCATTTTTTGTCGAGCTCTACTTTGCAAAATGAAGTTTTCGGTCCATTTTCAATAGTGGTTAACTGTACAGATAAAGAAGAATTACTTAGAGTGATTGATGCCTTAGAAGGTCAATTGACCGGAACAGTAATTTTTGACCCTTCTGAAACGAAAGAATTCGAACCAATAGTTGAAGCACTAAAGTACAAAGTCGGAAGACTAATATTTAATGGTGTACCAACCGGAGTTGAGTCGAGTCCTGCAATGAATCACGGCGGACCCTATCCGGCTTCGACTGATTCAAGATTTACTGCCGTTGGAGTGCAGTCAATCAGAAGATGGATTAGACCAATTTGCTTTCAATCCCATTCTTGAGTACCAAAAAAAGGAGAGCCCTTTAGCTCTCCTTTTTTAAATTCTTTATTTCAATACGGTGACGTGTCCTCTTTCTTTATATCTCTTATCAGACATAGTTTCGCCGAACTCAATTTGCCAGACATAAACTCCGTCATCAACTAAAGTTCCTCCGTAA